>ERZ827440.132-NODE-132-length-116645-cov-4.828742_pt1 | contig 116645 bp, 100 predicted proteins | sample MGYA00519774_ERZ827440 | MGnify/ENA primary metagenome ERZ827440 (study PRJEB31778, sample SAMEA3449302) | human gut metagenome | biome: human gut; feature: human-associated habitat; material: faeces | place: United Kingdom | collected 2010/2012 ... | reverse complement strand
AAACGCAACTGTTGCGGTTACCTTTGCAGTGTTGCACTTACTTTTTCAATCAACCGGGAAAGAATTTTTGAAAAATGCGCAAAAAAATACTTGCATCTTAAGAAAACTCTTGTAATAATAAACGGGCTGCTGTTGAAGCAGGAAAAAAGTCCCCATCGTCTAGCGGTCAGGACGCGGCCCTTTCAAGGCTGAAACACGGGTTCGATTCCCGTTGGGGGCACCACAAATTACAGGTTCTGCTTGGCAGAACCTTTTTTGTTTAGAGAGACTTCTTTGATCGGTGTTTCTCTTTAACCTCTTTCGTTTATGAGCAAGGAGACTTCCTTGAAAAAACTGCTCGCACAGTTTATGAAATTTGGCATTGTAGGCGTTATTGCTTTTGTGATCGACTACGGCTTCATGGTATTACTTACGGAAGTTTTCAGTGTTCCGTATCTGATCAGTACCACCGTTTCGTTTATTATCTCAGTCGTCTTTAACTACTTTGCCTCTATGCGTTTTGTTTTTAAACGCAAAGATGACATGAGCCGCAGACGTGAATTCATCATCTTCGTTGTTCTTTCTGTTATAGGTCTTGTAATTAACGATGTATTTATGTGGTTGATGGTAGACTTCTTATTTATTGACTATCGTATTTCGAAAATCGTTGTTACCTTTATCGTGGCAGTATGGAATTTTGTGACAAGAAAGATCTTCCTCGAGGCTAAAGAGTAATCTTTTGCATTCCTCGACAATTCCGACACTCTTTTCCGTTATGTTTGATATTGCGCGATAATACTTGACGGTAGACTTTTGGACTGCCTGATACGTTGCTAGGGTCGTTGTAGTACGGTGGGAAGAGGAACGTGTATGAATGTGTCGTTCAAAACCATACGCCGTTCGGGCGATAAAGTATATATTCTCTCAGAAATATCTGACTACGACGAGCGCCTTCCTGTGGTGCTTTCCGCATCAACGGAAACGGGTGCTCTTATTCCTTCGGATACCTTTCCATACTGCGATATCAACGACACGTATGCTTTAAGAGAAGTGCTCTATGACGGCGCTTTGGCAAACCAAGGCATGCCTTTGCCGCCTCTTCATACCAAAAATTCCGCAGGGGTTCGATTCTTTGTTATTTCGCTTCCGTGGCTTGAAGTGAAACGCTGGGATTTGGTGTTTCGCGCTATTGATGCTTCGGGAACGGTTGTGGCATCATGCCGCAAATCACTTGATGCGCTCACAACTTCCTTAAAGGCTTTAGCCTCGCAAAAAACAAGTCCCGAAAGGGGCGAAATGATCGAGGATCTTGATGGCAGGTTTGTACACGATCGAATTCATGTAAGCTTTGTTCGCGCTATTGAGACGCAGGAAGGCTATCGTGTTTCAGCTTTGCTTGAGATGCCCTACCACGACGAAACCTATATTGAATACGACTTTTTAGATTCGCATGGCAATTCACTTGCGGTGGACTATTGCGTGGTGGAAGATTCGATTGCTCAGCCAGCAGAATACGGGTCGCTGCGCCGACGCTATATGGTGTTATCGTTTTTGGTAGATAAGGAAAATCCTCATCTTTGCCTCTGCGCAACTGATACGAAGGGAACCATTTCTCCTGGCTTTGCCATGTTGGGTGCAAGAACCTTAGAGGAACTTCTCAGCCGTTTTCACGAGCACACAACAAGTGCTTTTGATGATCCTTCCTATCATAAATGGTTCATTGAAAACCACAGGGCAGATGTGCCGGCTCTTCTGGAGCAGGTTGCAATCAGATTTCCCTATGAACCGCTTTTTAGTATCGTGTGTCTTTTGGCAGATGATCCCGATCACCATATCTACGATTTTGTCAATTCGGTTGCTCAGCAAAGCTACGGCCATTGGGAGCTTATTATGGTCGATATGCTGGGAACGAAGGGCAGGGTTTCTGATCTAAAAGAGCTTTTAGATGATGATCGTTTCTATGTGATCGATGCTGATCCCTCCTTGGGACTCGATGAAAACTTTGCTGCGGGTCTTGCGGCGGCAGAGGGTGATTTTATGGTGTTCACCCATCAGGTAAGCGATGTGTTAGCGCCTGATGCCCTGTTTGAATTTGTGCGCGCCATCAATGAACACCCTGATTGTGATTTTCTGTATTCGGATGTGGATACCTGCGATGCGCAAGGCATCCACTCGCAACCGTTGTTCCGCCCTGATTTTTCTCCTGAGTTTTTGCGCTCTTATAACTACATTCGTGACCTTGTTGTTATGCGCGAATCGCTCTATGAAGAAATTTCCCCTCTTACCTTTAGTATGTTTAGCGCAGGAGGATATGAGCTGGTTTTACGCGCAACCGAAAAGGCTAGACGGGTTTGTCACGTTCCCCGCATATTGTGTCACCGCAGATATGCAACGGTTGAAGCGCCCGATGCCATGCTTTCTCGTATGGCGCAGGAAACAGGAAGAAAAGCCCTTGTCGCTCATTGCCAGCGTGTGGGACTTAAAGCTGAAGTGCTCAACGATGATATTCCTGGGCACTATCGCGTTCGCCATGTATTAGTTGACCATCCTTTGGTAACCATAGTGGTCTCGTATGAGGGTGGCGATCCGAGTGTTTTACGCACGTGTATTCGCTCGCTCTACGACAAGATTACCTACGATAATTTTGAAGTTGTGGTAGTGGATGCAGGCGATCATACGCCAGAAGACAAAACGTGCTTTGAGGATTTGGAAGAATCTTTTGACACGTTTTCGGTGCTCAATTGGGATCAGCCCATCAATCGCTCAAAGATAGCGAACTATTCAGCGCGTCATACCAAGGACGATTTTTTGCTGTTCGTGAACAGCGATGCGCGTGTTTTGACCGATGACGCTCTTGAGGTTTTGCTGGGCTATTTCCAGTCACCTGACGTGGGAATTGTGGGCCCAAAGCAGCTCTTTGTCGATGGCACTATTGAACATGCGGGCATTATAGTGGGAGGCTCACGGGTGGTTACCCCGCTCTTTAGGTATCTGCCCTCAACGTGGCACGGCTATCTTGATAGAGCAAAGGTCGCACAAAATGTTTCTGCGGTAACCGGTGAGTGCATGATGGTGCGCAGAGAAGCGTACGAAAAGGCGCAAGGCTTCAGTGAAGAACTTGCACTTTTCTATGCGGATGTGGACTTTTGCTTAAAGGTGCGCGATGCAGGATACCTGACGGTCTATACGCCTTATGTTGAGCTGACGCACCTTAAAAGCTCTTCGCGTTTGAGAATTCACTCCAAAGAGTTACGCATGAAACGCCGTCGGGAAATGGCGTATTTGCAGGCTGCCTGGCCTTGCGATTTTGTGGAAGGCGATGCGTTCTGCAATCCTAATCTTGATCATGACAGTTCCTATTTTGCTTTGAAACACACGAAACGATAATACTGATATGAATGTACGTTTAGAAAGTATGAGTCACGGAGATGGAAAGGTTTATCTCCAATTAGTTCTTGATCGTCTGTCCCCTCGGGCAGAGGTGCTGTTGGATGCCCATCTCAAAGATGGTACGAAAATTCCTTCCCATCTTTTTCCGTTTGTGCCTATTGATCCTTCTTCGGCAGCAAACTACGTGGTTGTTCTTCCTCATTTTGATGTGCGTGAAGTTGACCTTACGTTTGTTGAGTTTTCAGGTGAGGGCGAGCCTTTAGGGCAGAGCCGCCTGACGGTCGAAATGAATATGATGCGCTGGAGAACGCGCTTTAATACGCTTGTTCACAATGAACTCATGGCTCAGATGTTTGATATCGAACGTGAGTACAGCGCTAACCGCATGAATATCTTTTTCACCGAAGCCATTGAAGATGGCGATGAGATTGTTGTCAAAATGTTGGTTGATATGCCTCATGAAGAAGAGGCAGAGGTAATGGTTGATTTCCTTGATAAGTGGGGAAATGAAATGGACCTGCCGGTGTATCCTCTCATTGATGAGGTGAGCAAACCGAGTCAGTTTGGTGATGCCGCTCGTTTACACATTGGCTTTTCGGTGCGAGTCATGCGTGATTCTAAAGACTTTTGCGCTGCGGTGTATGATTCCAACGAAAAGATAGCAGGAGGTTTTGCGCATTTTTGTGATGAAACCTACGAGTCGCTGCAGGAATCTTTTAGGGAAGTGCTTGCTGATGCTTCCCAGGACGAAGAGTATGAGCAGTGGTATCGCGATCACTGCGAGACTATTGCGGGGCTTGCGCTTCAAAAAAATCTTTCGTTTCCCTACCAGCCGACTATCAGTTTGGTTCTTCCGCTCTATGCAGAGGATCTCTGCTATATACCGGCAACGCTTTTGGCTCTTGCGCAGCAGACCTACACTTTATTTGAGCTGGTAGTTGTTGATTGCGGTCTTGATGAGCAAACCTATAATCGCACCTTTAGCAGGTGGTATGACGATGAGAGGCTTGTTCATATTGTGGCCGACTCCTCTCTTGAAGAAGCTGCTGCTCGGGTAAGCGGTATGCTGCAATCAACAGGGCAGGTATGTGCGGTTTTGGATCCTCGTATCATCTTGGCTCCTGAAGCGCTGTTTGAATACGTGCGCTGCGCCAATAAAATACGGGCGCAAGAAGCATCTTTGGATGTGGCTTACACCCATCATGATTATTTTGATCGTGAAAAGGGATTCCATAATCCCGAGATTAAACCTGCCTTTTCTCCGGATTTGCTGTATTCCTATTTTTACGCAGGGCCTCTGGTGTTTTATTCCAAAGAGATTATTAGCGCGGTTTCCCAAGATGAGGGCTTTTCGACCGATGCGTTTGATTACGATCTTATGCTGAAAGCTTCGGTGAAGGCAAAAACGATTGAGCGTATCGATAAAGTGCTCTATCACATTCAAGATGCCGCTTGCATTTCTGCTGAGGCAGACAAAGTGGAATCAAGGCGTGAGGAAGAGGCGTTTCGTTTGGGACGAAAGGCGCTTGCGCTCTTTTTACGTCGCAGACACATTGAGGCTGTGGTGCTCTCCGAAATAGCGCAGAGACGCTATCAAGTGAAATATCGTCTCCCCGAATCTCGTCCAACGCTTTCGATCATCATTCCTATCAAGGATGAAGTTGAACTTTTGGACACCTGTCTTTCTTCATTGGTAGAACACGACACGCTTGATAGATGCGAATTTGTGATTGTTGACAACAGGAGCCAAGATCCTGCCACAAAAGAATACCTAGAGGATCTCGATTGTAAATTGCCTCACGTTCGTATCGTGACTTACGATAAACCCTATAATCCTCCCGCGATTGCAAATGCAGCTGCTGCAACTTGTACCTCGGATTATCTGCTGTTTTTGGATAACGATACGGAAGTTATCTCCGAAGGGGCAGTATCGGCTATGCTTGCGCACTGCATGCGTGAAGACGTTGGAGTAGTGGGGGTCAAGCTGCTCTATCCTGATGATACGATTCAGCACGCAGGCATCATGGTTGGTGCCTATGGATCAGCGGGTAATGTTGGTGTCAATCTGCCGCGATCTGCGCCCGGATATGCAAAGCGCTTTATGTGCGCGAGCAATCTTTCGGCGGTTTCTGGATCGGCGATGATGGTAAAGCGTTCTGCCTTTGTTGAGGTTGGCGGCTTCGATGAGCGCTTCATGGTCAGCTGTCATGATGTTGATTTTTGCCTAAAGGTTGCAAAAGCTGGATGGCGTGTTGCCTATAACGGTGATATTGAACTGTACCATCAAGAAAATGCAACATCGGGCCATACGCTTTCGGGCGAACAGCTTGTGCGTGCAGAGAAAGAACGAGCGTTTTTGCACTATCGCTGGACGCGCTACTTTATCGAGGGTGATCCTTACTTTAGTGCTTGTTTTGATAGCGATTCTCCATATTTTCGTCTGAGCACCACATAAACGATCGTAAATTGTTGTGTGTTTATGTCATTATCTTGAGATGCCTATACCCTTACGGTATAGTAGGAAAGCTGTGAATTGAACGCGCCTAAGGAATAATAGCTATGATTCAAATTGAGAATCTTAACAAGACATATCAAGTGGCTAATAACGAGTCCCATGTAGCCCTGCGCAACATTAATTTAACCATCGAAGATGGTTCTATTTTTGGCATTATCGGTCAGTCTGGCGCAGGTAAGTCTACGTTGGTTCGTTGCATCAATCTTTTGGAGCGCCCTACTTCGGGCACGATCACCATTGATGGCCGCGATATTACCCAGCTTTCGGGTAAAGAGCTGTTGGAGTTTCGAAGCTCAGTGGGCATGATCTTCCAAAACTTCAGCCTTTTCCAGCAGCGCAGCGTTTTGCGCAATGTTATGTTTCCTCTTGAGCTGCGTCATGTGGATAAAAAGCAGGCAGAAGAGCGCGCACGCGAACTGCTTGCCATGGTTGGTCTTGAACAAAAGGCTAACAAATATCCCAGTCAGCTTTCTGGTGGTCAGCAGCAGCGTGTAGCTATTGCGCGTGCTCTTGCGAATCGTCCTTCTATTATGCTGTGCGACGAGGCAACAAGCGCGCTTGACACCATGACAACTCATTCTATTTTGGAGCTGCTCAAACGTATTAATCAGGAATTAGGAGTAACTCTTATCATTATTACGCACTCTCTAACCGTAGCGGAGCTCATCTGCGATAACGTGGTTGTTATTGATGAGGGTGTTATTGTGGAGCAGGGCAAAACAGAAGATGTTTTCTCTAATCCTCAAAGCGAAGTTGCGAAAAAGCTCCTTGAGAAAAGGCTGTAATACCCATGGAATACCTTCAGTTATTTTTTGCACAATACGGCGAGCTTCTTCTTCAGGGCACATGGGACACTATCGTAATGACTTTAGTGTCAACGGTGTTTGCCTATATTATTGGCATTCCACTTGGCGTTGCCGTTGTTTTAACCGATCCTAAGAAGGGCTTGTTGCCTCATAGGGCAATCAATGCCGTATTGGGATGGATTATCAATATTGGTCGTTCTATTCCGTTTATTATCCTTTTGGTGGCGATCATTCCTTTTACTCGTTTGATAGTGGGAACTTCCTTAGGTGTTCCCGGTGCAATCGTGCCATTGGTTGTTTCTGCGGCTCCTTTTGTAGGACGTATGGTAGAGCAAAGCTTGGCTGAAGTGGATGCAAGTCTGATTGAGGCAGCGCAGAGCTTTGGCGCAACGGTTTGGCAGATTGTGATCAAAGTGTATTTGGTAGAAAGCTTGCCTTCCTTGATTCGCGGCTTTTCCATCACGCTTATTACGTTGCTTGGATATTCGGCAATGGCAGGTACCGTTGGTGCAGGCGGCTTAGGTGACATTGCTATTCGTTATGGTTACCAGCGCTATATGGTTGATATGATGGTTGCTACTATCATCATCTTGATCGTAGTCGTTCAGATCATTCAAAGTGTTTGCGACTTTGCAGCCCGCAAGGTTGATAGAAAGAAGTAAAAACGCGGATCTTTCAATACGTAACGACCTTCAGCAAAATCCAAGAGTTATTTCAAAGCGCATCGTAGGGGTGCGCTTTGTTGTTATAAGAGACCTATAGGGTTAATAGCAAAAGGGGGCCTATACTCAACTTATAAGATGCTCTCTTATAAGAGGCTTTCTTTGAAACAGGAATGTAACAAGTTCATCGGTATAATGAAGAGTGGTTGTTGTAGTGGATTATTGGGAAGGACGTAACCATGACTGGTAGCCCTGATCAAGATTTCGTATTGAAAACCATCAAAAGCCGTGATGTTCATTTTGTTCGTTTCTGGTTTTGCGACGTTTTAGGCAATATGAAATCGTTTGCTGTTATTCCGAGCGAATTGGAAAATGCGTTTGAAGAGGGCATGGGCTTTGATGCAAGCTGCGTTCGTGGATTTGCGCATACCAGCGAGTCCGATATGCTTGCGTATCCAGAAGCTTCCACATTCCAGATTCTTCCTTGGCGTCCTGAGCGTAATGCGGTTGCCCGTATGTTCTGCTCAATAAAAACTCCTGAAGGAGAATATTTCGATGGTGATTCACGTTATGTTCTGAAGTGCCAGGTAGCTAAAGCGGCAAAACTTGGCTATGTGCTTAACGTAGGTCCCGAGCTCGAGTATTTTTATTTCAAAGATTCCACAAGCCCCGATACGCTTGATCAAGGCGGTTACTTTGATCTGACCTCACTTGATATGGCAAGCGATCTGCGCCGCGATACCATTCTTACCTTGGAGAAGATGGGCATCCCGGTTGAGTATTCCCACCACGAAAGTGGTCCTTCGCAGCAGGAGATTGATCTTCGCTTTGCGGATGCTCTTACTATGGCAGACAACGTAATGACCTATAAGCTTGTCGTAAAAGAAATTGCCAACAAATACGGGGTGTATGCTTCCTTTATGCCAAAGCCGTTGACTGACGCACCTGGCTCGGGAATGCACATTCATCAGAGTCTGTTTGATTCAAAGGGCAATAATGCTTTCTTTGACAGCAATGATCCTGATGGTTTTAATCTTTCAGAATTGGCAAAGCACTACATTGCAGGTTTGCTTAAATATGCTCCTGAGTACTGCCTGCTTACCAATCCTTGCATTAATTCATACAAGCGTCTTGTTCCTGGTGGGGAGGCGCCTGTTCATATCACGTGGGCACGAAATAATAGGTCTGCTCTTGTACGCATTCCTGGCTATAAGCCTCACAAGGAAGAAGCATGCAGAGTGGAATTGCGCTGCCCTGATCCTTCCGCTAATCCCTATCTTGCCTTCTCGGCTGTTTTGGCGGCGGGTCTCAAAGGTATTGAGGACAAGCTTCCTTTGCAGGATTCTATTGAAGATAGCGATTGGTCTCATTTATCTCGTCAGGATTTGCATGCACGTGGAGTTGAAACGCTTCCTGATACCTTAGGTGAAGCGGTGGAGCGTTTTGCAAACTCCCAGCTGATGAAAGAGGTTCTCGGGGATCATATCCATACGTTTTTGGTAGATGCAAAGCGCAAAGAATGGAATGAGTATTTGCGTCAGGTTTCCGACTGGGAGCTTAATCGTTACCTCGGCGTATTGTAAGTAAGGTGTGAGTGCTATGCAGCAAAGAAAAAAGGTTGTTTTCATTGCAGATAGTCTCGACAATGCGCACAAATTTCAGGCGGTTTTATCGGGACTTGATGTAGAGGTAATAGCGGGTTCTTCGCTTCAGTTTAAAAAGATCATGAGCGACAATCCCGCCTTCGATTTGATAATTTATGAGCTGCCCGCTACAGGTTCTCAGGTGTTGCCTGAGATAGAAAAGGCATTGGTGGATGACGGCAATATTCCTTTGCTTATTATCGTAAAGGAGCACATGATCCAGGGTCTAAGCCTGCCGGTACAAATAAAAAGCGACTTTGTGGTTCATGGTGCAAGCGTTGATGAGTGTTCGCTTCGTATTCGCCAGCTGTTATGGCCTGGCAATGAAGGGAGCGCCAACGACGTTATCACGGTGGAAGGCATGACCATCAATCTTGCTACTTACCAGGTATCAGTAAATGATGTACCAGTTGACTTTACGTATCTTGAATATGCTCTGCTTGCGTTTTTGGTTACCCATCCAGGACGTACGTATTCTCGTGATGCGCTGTTGCGCCGCGTATGGGGCTTCGACTATTTTGGTGGGTCTCGTACGGTGGACGTGCATGTTCGTCGCGTGCGTGCAAAGCTTGGCCCTGAGCTATCGCAGCATCTCGAAACGGTTCGTGGTGTGGGGTATCTCTGGAACTCCTAGGATCGTCTAGCTGGGCGTGGTTGCAAAACTTGGACTCTTTAATAAAACCTGGCCTATTTCGTAAAGTTTAGCCTGGTTCATAAACCTGTGGTCTATTTCATAAAGTTTGGTTCAGTCATAAACTTGGTCTAATTCGGAATATTCACTTTTTAGGGGTGTTTGTGGCGGTTGGTGCCTAAGCCAGTCGCACGGTAGTGCTCTTGGTGTTAAGGCCAGTCACCTATTTGGTTCATTCGCTTTTGTTGTACTGTTTTTCGTTTGAGATACTCTCTCGCGGGTATAATCGTAGGCATTCCAATCGAGAGGATTGCTCTATGTCTAAAACCGTTGCCGTAATTGACGGAAACTCTTTGATGCATCGCGCCTATCATGCGGTGCCTCCTACTATGACTGCTCCAGATGGGACCCCCACCAACGCAGCGTTCGGGTTCATTTCCATGCTGGTTAAATTCATAGAAATGGCTAATCCCGATGCCATTATTTGTGCGTTCGATAAAGGTCGTCCTGCATTTCGCATGGAAGCGCTCAAGCAGTACAAAGCTCAGCGTCCCCCTATGGATGAAGACCTGCGTGTGCAGTTCCCTGTTATTGAGAAGCTGCTTGAATCGATGGATATTCCCGTTGTATCGCTCAAGGGCTGGGAGGGAGACGATATCCTAGGAACGATCGCAGCGCGCGATGAAGAGCTTGGCTATCATACTCTTTTGGTGACGGGCGACAAGGACGCCTATCAGCTGGTGAGTGATCTTACTCGTGTTGTAACAACTAAGCGTGGTATTACTGATGTGGTAATTTACGGGCCGCAAGAAGTCGAGGAGCGCTACGGGGTAACACCTGCGCAGTTTACTGACTTTCTGGGGCTTAAGGGCGATAAGTCGGACAATATCCCTGGCGTGCCTGGTATTGGTGATAAAAAAGCAGCATCTATGCTTCAGTCGTATGGCAATCTTGAAGGAATTTACGACAACCTGGATAAGTTCAAGGGAAAGCAACTTGAGAATTTAACCGAGCATAAGGATGACGCATTCCTGTCGCGTCAGGTTGCAACGATTGTACGTGATGCTGATATTGATCTGGATCCGTCAACGGTTTCTTTTCCAAGCTTTGATGTGGGAGAGGTTACAAAGGCCTTTTCTGAGGTTCGCTTCATGGCTCATCTCAATAAGGTACTGAGTCTTGCAGGATCGCAGGCCTCTTTATCGGACATCGCCTCTTTTGAAGTTGTTTCGCAAATCTATGAAGGCGATGAGGCAAAAGAAGCGCTTGATGCTTATATTGCCTCAAATCCCAGCACTCCTTTGGCGGTGTCATGGAAACAAGATGCCCAGGTTTCGCTTTTCGATCCGGGGCTTTCTGTTGCTGTCCTTCTTGATGATGCGGTAGCGCTCTTTCGTGAAGAACAGGCTTGTCAGATGCTTGCCCGCATTATTCGTGAGGTAGCTTTTGCAGCCTTTGATGCCAAGGCTCTTGTAGAGTGTGTATTTCCTCATGATGGATCTCAAAAAGCACTTGTTTCTGAGCAAGAAGTACTCTCTATGCAGGTCTTCGATGTTGCTTTGGCTGGGTATGTGGTTGATTCCAATAACGGTACCTCGACTTTAGCTGCTTTAATGGAGCGCTTTGCTGCGGCTGTCCTTCCTGAGGAAGAAGATGCCGACAAGGCGTTAGTGGTTGATGTTTGTGCTATCGCTGCGCTTGTGGAGCCCCTTACTAAGGCGCTTAAAGAACGTGAGGTGTATCACGTGTACCAGGATATCGATATGCCTCTTATTGGTGTGCTTGCCTGTATGGAGCGCACTGGCGCTGCTCTTGATTTCGACCATTTGCATCAGCTTGCTCAAGATGCGGGCGCTGAGATTGATCGTTTGCGTAATGCGATCTATGCGGCAGCAGGAAGAGAATTCAATATCGATTCTCCCAAGCAATTATCTGAGGTGCTCTTTGATGAAATTGGTTTGAAGCCCATCAAGAAAAATCAGCGGGGGTATTCAACTGATGCAAAGGTGCTCAAGGAGCTTTCTGCTGAACATGAGTTGCCAGGTTTGGTGTTGGAGTATCGTGAATACGCAAAAATCAAATCGACTTACATCGATGCTCTGCCGCGTATGGTGGCGGCAGATGGGCGTGTTCATACGTCGTTTAATGAAATGGTTACGACAACAGGGCGTCTTTCGTCGTCTGATCCCAATCTGCAAAACATTCCTGTGCGTACCGAATTTGGACGCAATATCCGTACGTGTTTTGTTCCTCTTCATGAGGGGGAGGTCTTTCTTTCAGCAGACTACTCTCAAATCGAATTGCGCCTTTTAGCTCATCTGTCGGGTGACGAGCATTTAATTGAGGAATTTTGTTCAGGTGAAGACTTCCATGCGCGAACCGCTTCGCGTGTCTTTGATATTCCGGTCGCAGAGATAACGCCACAGCTACGAAGCCGTGCAAAAGCGGTCAACTTTGGTATTGTGTATGGACAGCAAGCCTATGGCCTGGCTCAATCGCTTGATATTCCTATCTATGAAGCAAAGGAAATGATCGAGCGCTACTTTGCAGCCTATCCAGGCGTTAGACAATATTTGGATGAGGTAGTGGCCTCTGCTCATGAGTGTGGTTATGCTACTACTTTGTTTGGGCGTCGTCGCTACATTCCCGAATTGAAGGCGAAAAATTCCGCGCAGCGAGGTTTTGGTGAACGCACTGCGATGAATCACCCCATGCAGGGAACGGCTGCCGACATTATTAAGCTTGCTATGCGCCAGGTGATGGACAAACTGGTTGAGGGATCGTACAAAACGCGTTTGCTCCTCCAGGTGCATGACGAATTAGACCTCTCAGTGCCTGCTGATGAGGTCGAAGAAGTGTCGTCTTTGGTGCGAGAAATAATGGAATCAGTGGTAGAGCTTTCTGTTCCTTTGGTGGCAGATGTGTCGAGTGGAAGAAATTGGGCAGAAGCTCACTAATTCTTCTCACAAACGTGCTAATATATACGGTCGACTCTCGGTATATAAGGTATCAGTTAGTGGTCGCGGAGAACTTTGTGAAAAATCCTGGTTTTGCGTTGACACCGTCCACGCTGGCTGATAAGATAACGCCTTGCGTTTTGGCATTTTTATAGGAGATTATTCATGTACGCTATTATTAAAACGGGCGGCAAGCAGTACAAAGTGGCCGCTGGTGATTTTCTTAACGTTGAGAAGCTCGACGCTGAAGTAGGCAGCACCGTGGCTTTAGATGCTATTGCTATCGTTGATGGCAAGAACGTTGTTGCTGATCCTGCAGAGGCTGCAAAGACCAAGGTTGAGGCTAAGGTTGTAGAGCAGTTCAAGGGTGAAAAGCAGCTCGTATTTAAGTTTAAGAAGCGCAAGAACTACAAGAAGATGCGCGGTCATCGTCAGAATTTGACCCGTATTCAGATCTGCGCTGTAGGTTCCGAGCAAGCGTAAGCAAAGGAGGGAATATACATGGCACACAAGAAAGGTCAAGGTTCCATCCGCAACGGTCGCGATTCCCAGTCCAAGCGCCTTGGTTGCAAGCGCTTTGCCGGTGAACTCGTTGGTGCGGGCAACATTTTGGTTCGTCAGCGTGGCACTCATTTCCACCCCGGTGAGAATGTAGGCCGTGGCAAGGATGACACTCTGTTCGCTTTGTGCGAAGGTCGCGTTGAGTACACCAAGGGCGTACGCCGTAAGGTTCATGTTCGTCCTGAGGCGTAAATAATAGTTTACTTTACCTTTAAATTTCAAAGCCCTCTGCGCTGCAGGGGGCTTTTCGTTTAGAATCGGACATACTATGTTTACAGATAAAGTTCGCATATTTGTTAAAGCAGGCGACGGCGGGGCAGGCTGTATGTCGTTTCGTCGTGAAGCTCACGTGCCTAAAGGCGGTCCCGATGGCGGTGACGGCGGAAAGGGAGGAGACGTAATCCTTAGGGCGGATATGCGCGTTTCTTCTCTGATCGACTATCGATTCAAGCATCATTTCAAGGCAACTCGTGGCACACATGGTAAGGGTTCGAAAATGAACGGTGCCAACGGGGAAGATCTTATCTTGAAGGTTCCTGTTGGAACAATTGTGCGTGAATATAACGAGGAAACCAAAGAAACAGGCGAAATCATTGCCGACCTTACCCATGATGGCGAGCAGATCATCGTGGCGCGCGGTGGTATTGGTGGGCGCGGAAATACCCATTTTGTAACGCCTACTCGCCGTGCTCCAGCTTTTGCTGAATTGGGCGTCCCAGCAGAAGAATGCTGGGTGGAGCTTGAGATGAAGCTTATGGCCGATGCGGCTTTGGTTGGTGTTCCCTCAGCTGGTAAGTCGTCGTTAATTTCTCGTATGTCGGCTGCTAAGCCCAAAATTGCTGACTATCCGTTTACTACTTTGGTTCCTAATTTAGGTGTTGTGAAAATCGATACCTACAACTATGTTGTAGCTGACGTTCCAGGCCTTATTGAGGGCGCCCATGAAGGCAAAGGCTTAGGATATGAATTCCTGCGCCATATCGAACGAAGTGCGATTATCTTGCATGTGGTTGACTTGACAGGTGGCTATGAAGGCCGCGATCCGGTGGAGGACTACCGCATTATCAACAACGAATTAAAGCTCTATGCTCCTGAGTTGGCACAGCGCCCCTGCATTGTGGTAGGTAACAAAATTGATGCTCCTGGAGCTAAAGAGGCTGCTGAGCGTTTGGCACAAGAGGTACGCAAGGACTCTCTTGCACGCGTGGGTGGCAATGAGTTTGAAAAAAGCCCTCTTGATCCAAAGCTCTACTGTACTAGCGCAGTTACCGGTGAAGGCATAGAAGTTTTAATGCGAGTGTGTGGCTCTCGCGTGGCGCAGTTACGCGAAGAAGCACGTCTGGCCCAAGAGGGGAAAGAGCATTTCGATCAGATCTGGCAGCATCGTCGCGATGAACGTGACAAACGCTTTGAAATCACCCAGTTATCCGAAGGTGTTTTCCGCGTAACGGGTAAACAGGTTGAGAGAATGGTTATTCAGACCGACTGGGAAAACGATGAGGCAATCACCTTCTTGCAGCACCGTTTTAAGCGCATCAAGCTTGATCAGGCACTCGAGGATGCGGGAGCACGCGATGGTGACGAGATCCGTATCTTGGGATACGAATTCGAATTCGAATCAGCGCGCATGCGTGAGGACGATATATACAGCGGATTGGATATTTAGCTCATGCGAAATGGCAAACGGGTCATAGTCATAAAGATTGGTTCTTCGACGCTTGTCGATAAGCAGGGAAAACTAGACCGCACCTACTTTGAAGGACTTGCGGCTCAGGTACATGCTTTGCGCGAAGCGGGATGGAGCCCTTTGATTGTGTCAAGTGCTGCCATTGCTTGCGGGCTTGAGGCGCTTGGTATCACGAAGCGCCCAAGCGATATGCCTTCTTTGCAGGCTGCTGCATCGGTAGGGCAAAATGCACTGATGGCAACGTATGCCGAAGCATTTTCACGCTACGATATCTTGACATCTTGCGTGCTGATCACGCGCCATAGTACTGCCAACCGCAATGCCTACCTTCATGCGCGCGATACCCTTGAGCGTTTGCTGGACTTCGATGTGGTGCCCATCATAAATGAAAACGATACGGTATCAGTTGAGCAGATTCGCTTTGGCGATAACGACACACTTGCCGCTTTGGTTTCTTGCTTGGTGCAAGCTGATCTTTGCGTTATTTTTTCCGATATTGAAGGGCTGTTTAGCGCCAATCCCGCCCTTGATCCTCAGGCAACACTGGTGCCTGAGGTTACTCGTATTACGCCCGAGCTTATGGCAACCGCAGGAGGAGCAACTTCTAAGGTTGGAAGCGGTGGGATGATCACGAAAATTCGTGCGGCGCGTGTGCTGATGGTCGCCGGAATTACTATGGTGATTTGTCATGGAAGGCTTCCTCATGCGCTTCCGCGTTTAATTGCGGGCGAATCGATTGGCACGCGGTTTGTGGCGCAAAAAGTTCCCCATGACATCACTCCGCGTAAGCTGTGGATTGCGCTTGGCGATTCAGCTAAAGGTGTCATTGAGGTTGACCAGGGAGCTAAACGTGCTTTAGTGGAGAGGGGCTCTTCTCTTTTGCCGGTAGGAATTGTCTTGGTTGAAGGAGAATTTGCTCCAGGGGATATTGTGGATATCAAAGACACCGATGGGTACCTTTTCGCACGAGGCCGTGCGGGCGCTTCCAGTGCTGAAATGAGTTTAGCGCGGGGACGAAGTCAAGAAGAACTCAAGGGCAATGAACTGCTGGAACACCTCAACTCCAAACCGGCAGTCCATCGAGATGAATTGGTGGTGTTCGAATGAGCGAAGCAAAACAGGCAGCATTAAGGGCGCGAGAGACGGTTTCATTTCTTGCCCAGGCATCAAACGAGCTGCGAAACAAAGCCCTTTTTTCTATGGCAACAGCTCTGCGTAACAATACTGAAAGCATTCTTGCTGCCAACAGACAAGATTGTGAAGCTGCGCGAGCAAAGAATACAAAAGATTCCCTGGTTGATCGTCTGATGCTTAATGAAGAGCGTATCGAATCTATGGCGGCAGCACTTGAGGCGCTTGCGGATCTTCGCGATCCTCTCAATCGGATTTTAGAGGAGCGCACGCTGTATAACGGGTTGCACCTGCGCCGTGTTTCGGTACCTTTAGGGGTTGTGGCAATGGTCTATGAAGCCCGTCCTAATGTTACAGCCGATGCAGCGGGCATTTGTATCAAGTCGGGTAATGCTGCGGTACTCCGTGGAGGATCACTTGCTATTCATTCCAACAATGCTATCGCCGAGGTATTACGTACTGCGATAGAAGAAGTTGGCTTTCCGGCGGATTGTATCGTTGCAATTCAATCAACCGATCGCGCAGAGACCGATGAGCTTTTATCCCTTCACGGTATCGTGGATGTTTTAATTCCTCGTGGTGGAGCTGGCTTGATTCAGCATTGTGTGGAACACGCTAAGGTACCTGTCATTGAAACAGGCACCGGTAACTGTCATGTGTATGTTCATGAGACCGGCGATTTTGACCAGGCCCGCGCCATTGTTATGAATGCAAAAACGCAGCGTCCAGGGGTATGCAATGCCGAAGAGTCGCTGTTGGTCGATAGCTCGATTGCGCGTGATTTCTTGCCTGAAATGTTGCATCAGCTTGCTTTGGCGGGCGTGACTATTCATGGATGCGAGATGACCCGTAAATGCGCACAGAAGGCCGATGAACGCTATGGCGATCACTGTGTGATGGATCATTTTGTGGATGCAACCGAAGATGATTGGGGCCGTGAGTATCTGGGGCTTGAAATAAGCGTGAAGGTCTTAAACGGTGGAGTTGATGAGGCTATCGCTCACATCAATCGATATGGAACGGGACACTCCGAATGCATCGTGACTAATACGCCGGAGGTGGGCAAACGCTTCCAAAAGCTTGTCGATGCGGCAGCGGTCTACGTAAATGCTTCGACCCGTTTTACCGATGGGGGAGAATTTGGCCTGGGTGCAGAGATTGGTATTTCCACCCAAAAGCTTCATGTTCGTGGCCCCTTTGCTCTTGAGGCCCTTACGAGCTCAAAATATTTGATCGATGGCAATGGTCAGGTGAGAGCATAAGCGATGAGCGCAATTGATGTTATAGAGGCGGTTCGCAAAGCACGCAACGCTCCCGAGCCGGTAATTTGTGAGCGTTTTGATAATTTGGGACGCAATGGTGCGCCTCGTCGCATTGGCATTATGGGAGGCACGTTTGACCCGATCCATAATGGGCATTTGGTCTGTGCCGAACAGGTACGCGAAGACTTTAAGCTCCATGCGATTATTTTTATTCCGACAGGGCAGCCTGTTTTTAAACGAGGCAAAAAGATTGCTTCTGGAGAGCAGCGCCTTGCAATGTGTCGCGGCGCTATTGCCGATAATCCTTTTTTTGACGTGAGTGCTATTGAGGTGGAACGCGGAGGGGATACCTACACCATTGATACTCTGCGTACGCTGCGCGCCCATTATCCTGACAATGTTGAGTTGTTTTTTATTGCAGGAGCGGATGCTATTGCAAGTGTTTCGAAATGGAAAGACTCCGATGAAATGGGCCGTCTTGCGCGTTTTGTAGGAGTTGATCGCCCGGGATACGAGCTTTCAGAAGAGCGTCGTGCTGCCATCAAAGCGAGCGCTCCAGGCATTGATATTTCATTTTTAACAATTGAAGCCCTAGCAATTTCGTCCAGTGAGCTTCGTAATCGACTAGAATCAGGACGTTCTATTCGTTATCTGACTCCTCAAGTGGTTGTAGATCATGTAATGGAACATAAGCTTTACACGAACGAGGAGGTTGTACATGGCTAAAAACCATGCTAACAACGACAAGAAAAAGCAAAGCGTCTTACGAGAGCCCACTGCTCAAGAGTTATCAGAGTTTGCTTATCTGCCTACCAGCATCACCGGTTTAAATGAAAATAAGCCCTACGGTTCTACTTCGTATAAATACATGAAGGGATTGTTGATGCAGCGGGTAAGTCCTGCCCGCTACGTTCATAGTCTTTCAGTCGCAAAAACAGCACGTAAGATTGCCCGTGCCTATGGATACGATCCCCACATTGCGCGTATGGCTGGTCTGCTTCATGATTGGGACAAAGCTCTTTCGCCTAAGCGCTTGGCAGATCGCGTTGAACACTACCAAATTAAGGTGGATGAAGAGGTTGTCTCGTCTATGCCGTGGGTGTTGCATGGCATGACGGCGGCAGCAGTGTTGGCCGAAGAGGCGCCGCAGTTTGATGATGAGCTCTATTCTGCTATAGCTCACCATACGGTGGGTGCAATCGATATGAGTCCCTTGGACATGATTGTATTTGTGGCAGATAAGGTAGAACCTACCCATGAGGTGTCTGCGTATAAACACCTTTATAAGCAGATTGGCGATATTACCTTAGATGAGTTATTCTTTGGAGTCCTCAAAGAAAGCATGGCTTATTTAGTACGAAGCGAAAAGCCAATTACGAAAGAATCAGTGCAGGTCTGGAATTGGTATTGCCAGGCTCGCAAGTCAAAGGAGAATAAAGAGTGAGCGAAACAGTGAGCTTTGAACAGGCAAAATCTTCGCGTGAATGTGCTCTTATCGCGGCCCGTGCTGCCGATGAGCGCAAAGCAACCGATATTATGGTTATTAAAGTAGGTGACTTGGTGGATGTGACGGATTACTTCGTTATTGCCACCGGTGCTAACACCCCTCATGTCGAGGCTATTCTGGAAAGCGTTGAGGAAGCTCTTCGCAAGGAAGCGGGCATAAAGCCGGCATCACGAGAAGAAACGCGTGATCACTCATGGGAGATTTTGGACTACGGTACGTTTGTGGTTGATATATTCCAGCCGGAAGCGCGTGAATACTATCGTCTTGAAACGCTGTGGAACGACGCTCCTATTCTTGATTTGTCAGAGGCAGGTATTGAATATCCAGAATATTCTGAGCGTATTGCTAAATTGGTAGAACACGTCAAGGAAGTTCGCGAATAGGCGTAAAGGCCCTTTGTAAACATCCTTTTTAGCTTTAAAGCGCATCCTATGAGATGCGCTTTAAAATACTGACTGTTTCAATGTGGTATGACTGGGGAAACAGATCAATGGGGGTTGCTTGTATAAGTGCATAGCCAACCTTTTTGAAGCGAGCGATATCGCGTGCCCAGGTGGCAGGATCGCAGCTTACGTAAGCTATTCGCTTGGCTTTCGAGGCGGCAATGCTTTCGGCGACACCTTTGGCAAGACCAGCGCGTGGCGGATCAACAACCAGGGCATCAAGTTCTCCTAAGCCAGGAAGTTCTCGTGCGCTATCGCCACCAATGACCTCCACATTGGTAATCTGTGCTGCATCGAGATTGCGACGCAAATCACGCACGGAAGAACCTGCGGATTCTACGGCATATACAAAATCGCATCGTTTTGCGAGAGGCAAGGTAAAGGTGCCTGCTCCGCAGTATAGATCTGCTACCAGGCTTTGTTCATCAAGCTCAAGTCCCTCCAGTACCAGCTCGATCATCTTTTCTGCTTGAGCGGTATTAACCTGAAAGAAACTTGGCGCACTGATGCGATACAGAAAGTCAGCTACTTGCTCACTCCAACTTCCTTTTCCGAAAAGCGCTTCAACTTTTTTCACCTTGCGTGTTTTTCCGGCATCGGCAATAACGCGCACGATGCTAGAGCAGGGAAGGGCGCTACTAAGGGTGTCGGCTACGATTTTACGCGGGAAAGCGCTCGGCTTTGTCCAAAGCGCAATTTCTGTTTCTTTGGTACGAACGCTACGGCGAACACCAACGCGAAAGATTCCCAAATCGTTAGTTCCTTGCAGATAGGCAAGAGCTCCTCGGAGGGATCCAGGTGCTTTTTCTATTCCTTTTGCTCCGAGCAAGCACTGTTTAGGGATAGGGGTAAAGGTTCCGCCCTGTTCGTGAAAACCAAGAGCAAACTTTCCTCGTGCATCGTTGCCGACTGAAAATTCTAGCTTGTTGCGATAGCCCACTTCTCGTTTGGAGGGCAGGCAGGGCGCAACGATCTCTTCGGCCTCTTCGCGCGTAAAGCCGCCAATACGGGAGAGCTGATTGACCACATTGGCTCGCTTTGCCTCAAGCTGTGTGGGGTAGGCGATATGCATCCAAGGGCATCCTCCGCATTGGCTTGCATGAGGACATTGAGGCTTGACGCGATACGGGCTTGCTACAACTATAGATTGAACGACTCCTTCGGCATAAGAAGACCTCTGGCGAGTAAGGTTTACTTCCACTTCGTCACCAGGAGCAGTTTGAGGTACAAATACCACTTTTCCTTCAGGACTGCGTCCAACGCCTGCTTGGCCATAGGCTAGAGAATCGATAGTTATGCGGATAGGAGAAGTCATGATATCTTGTATTCCTTTGGTTTTCGTGCAGAAATTTTAACGTTGCCAATCATAACGTATAATATTGTAACTTGAGCCCTCTTAGCTCAGGGGATAGAGCGTCTGCCTCCGGAGCAGAAAGTCGCAGGTTCGAATCCTGTAGAGGGCGCCATTTAAGAAATACCAGTCAGAATCACACAGTATTCTGGCGCTTTAGTAATAGGAGTAAGGGGAAACTATGGCAATGTACATACCCGAATACAAACCCAATGGAAAAGAAATTGCAGTGGTAAAAACTTCCAAGGGTGACATTCGCGTTCAACTTATGGGTGAAGATGCGCCAATTCATGTGGGCAACTTTGTTGAGCTTGCTCAGAAGGGCTTTTATGACAACCTGAAGTTTCATCGCTATGTTCCTAATTTTGTGATTCAAGGTGGCTGTCCTAATACGCGCGATCTTGATCCTGAGCAGGTCAAAGCAGCAGAAGGAAATCCTTTTGCAGGGTTAGGTACCGGAGGTCCTGGTTATACAATCCAGGAAGAATACACCACCAATCCAAACAACAAGCATCTTGATGGCACGTTGGCTATGGCTCGTTCTCAGAATCCTAATTCAGCAGGTTCTCAGTTCTACTTCTGCCTTGGCCCTCAGCCTTTCCTCGATTCAGGCTATACTGTGTTCGGTCAGACAATCGAGGGATTAGATGTTATTGGCCAGCTTCGCGTTGGCGATGTGATAGAAACTATCCTTATCGAAAACGCTAACCAGTAAAATAGCTCTGTCTAAGCGGGAGGGTTTTACCGCTTGGAAGTAACGATTCGTTATTGGGATCGTAAGAGAGGAAACGAACCATATATGAACAACGAGATTTTCCAGCAGGCAAGAAGCGCATATGTTTCTAAGCAATATGAAGTAGCACTTGAAAAGTTTACTGAGTGCCTGCAGGACACCTCTGTCTCAAAGGCTCCGGGCGAACTGGGACTTTTGTATCATCAGATCGGTAATTGCCTCGTTAAGCTCAATGACCCCAATGAGGCCATTCATGCGTATTCTCAGGCTCTTATTGATGAATCCTACGATGCGCTGGGATCGGTAAGCTACAACTTGGGTATGGTGTACGCATCTCAGGGTGATTTTGAAGATGCTATTACCAACTTTCAATCTGCCCTCGATGATTCCCGCTATCCTACGCCCTATAAGGCGTATCAGGCTATGGGTAATTCTTTGCTTAAGCTGGGTAAATCAGCTGAAGCAGGTGCGGCATTTCGCTCTGCTGCCCTCGATGAGATGAACCCTGATCCTACCAAGGCTCTTTTAAACCTAGGCGTATGCTTTATGGCGCTTGATCGTCCAATGGATGCTATCGCCTCTTATGAAAGCGCATTGCAATTTGATATGGCTCCCGAAACGCGCAATAAGCTTTTTGCCAATATGGGTCAGGCTTATGTAGCTGATGGAAAGATGGATAAAGCGGTGCGTGCGTTTGAATCGGCTTTAGCTGATAAAACCTACGTGTTCAACGATGCTGCCAACGTTGATTACCAGCGTGCGGTGGCAGCTGTTGCTTCAGGTGCCACGGGGGAACAAGAACCAGCACCTTCTCTGGTATCCACCCAAACGGATCTTTCCGGTCTTGATGTCCCAGGAGACGGAGTGCCAATCGAGGCGCAACCTCTTTCGCCTTCTGAAATGGGCACCACTCAGATATCAGAAACAAGCATTATGCGCAGCATCGCTGAGGCAGAACAAAATAGCGACTTTTTCGCCACGCAGCAGCCTGATTTTCAGGATTGGACGCAGGGCGTTAAGAAAAAGCATCGTCATCGCGGCTTGAAAATCTTTTTGGTCATCTTGATTTTATTGTGCCTGATTGGCGGCGGTGGAACGTTTGCCTATACCCAGGGTATTGGTTTTCCGTCACAGCAAGATCAGATCAGCGCGCTTTTTAGCGATCCTTCCAATGGCGAGGTGTACGCATCTGCTCTTGACGATACGACCAAATCACGTATTTCTGACATGATTATGCCAGGAAGCACTATTTCAGTAGATGGAACGGTTAATAATTTAAGCACTGCTGATGTGTATGTGACGGCCACTACGCCAGAAGGGGGAGAAGTTCCCTATCAGGTATCGCTGAGCCGCGATGGTCTTGGCTGGAAAGTCATTAACGTGTCCCTTGCTTTTGCAAGCCAGACAGCTCAGTAGGTTATCTTTAGATCCTGGTAAGCTGACCTTATCTTCTCAGAGATTCGGGGCTGGTGGCACTTGCCAATCTCGGCCTTGTTTCATAACGCATAAGTAATCTTTCTTTGAAAGGAACAAAGTATGGCAATCGAAAAGACCTACAGCATGATTAAGCCTGATGGTGTTCGCAATGGTCATATTGGCGAAATCATCAACCGTTTTGAACGTGCTGGGCTTAAAATCGAGCGTATGGAAATGGGAATGGTTACCCCAGAACAGGCTGCTGCTAACTATGCAGAGCATGAGGGCAAGCCTTTCTATGATGGCTTGATTTCCTACATCACCTCTGGTCCTGTTGTAAAGATGGTTGTTTCCGGGGAAGGTGCAGTAAAGAAGTGCCGTTCTCTTATGGGTGCAACCGATCCTGCTGAAGCAGCTCCTGGAACCATTCGTGGTGACTTTGGTCTGATCATGGACGAAAATGTTATTCATGGCTCTGACTCGGTTGAATCTGCTGAGCGCGAGATTGGTATCTTCTTTAAGTAAGCACATTTTGAAAAAAATGTCGTGAAATTTACGAGCCCTGGCGCTATGCTAGGGCTCGTAGTGTGTAGGAGAGCTGTTTTATAGCAAAGCTCTACTTCTTGTTTTGGTGCAGGAGGTAGGCGGTGTGCTAAAATTCATGTTTACGATTGCTCACAAATAGTTTAAAGGATGATGCATGTCTTTCCTTGATTTTATACAGAATGCTACTTCGTCGAATTCGTACGATATGGCTATTGACCTTGGCACCGCTAATACGCTTGTTGCTATTACCGGTCAAGGTATTGTTATTAACGAGCCTTCGGTTGTTGCTATCGAACGCAGCACTCATCGCGTGCTCGCCGTTGGTCATGAGGCAAAAAACATGATCAACCACACTCCTGATACTTTTTCTGCAGAGCATCCTCTCCATGATGGCGTAATTGCCGACTATGACGTAACAGAGGCAATGATTTCTGCTTTTATCAATAAGGCGGCTCCTCGTCGTTATCCTTGGCAACCAAAGCCACGTATTGTTGTCTGCATTCCCTGTGGTGCCACGTCGGTAGAAAAGCGTGCAGTCTTTGAAGCTACCATTCAAGCAGGTGCTCGCCAGGCCTATTTGATCGAAGAACCAATGGCCGCTGCTATGGGTGCCGACTTACCGGTAACCGAACCTACCGGTTCTATGGTTGTTGATATCGGTGGTGGCACGACTGAAGTTGCTGTTATTTCATTGGGTGGTATTGTGACGTCTTCGTCTTTGCGTCTAGCGGGTAATCGTCTTGATGAAGCAATTGCGATGCATTTGCGTGATCTTCTTGGAATTAAGATCGGCGAGCGCACCGCTGAGGTTATTAAGATTAAGATAGGTTCTATTCTGCCTTTTGAAGATGGTCGCGAACGCGACATGATTATCTCCGGACAGGATGTTCTTACCGAACAGCCTAAAGAAGTTACGATTCAATCCGAAGATGTTCGTGATGCGCTCCAGGCTCCCATTGACGAAATGGTGGTTCATATTAAAGAAACCTTTAAGAAAACCAACCCAGACTTGGCTTCGGATATTATTTCTAATGGCATTCTTCTTACAGGTGGCGGCGGACTTTTGAATGGTCTTGATCGCTATTTCTCGCAGCAGCTTGAAATTCCTGTTTGGACCAGTGAAACGGCGCTTACTAATGTAGTAACGGGTTGTTTGAGGGTTCTTGAAACACCAACGGCATTAAAACAAATACTTTCGAGATCAAAATAGGAGATCTTCGCATACGATGGCCCTGAACTTGAACGATAAACGCATCCCATTCGGTGGCCAATTCAATTCAACGATACTGCTTGTGGCTTTACTGGTAGTTTCGTTGGTTTTGGTCGTTGTTTATGCGCGCGAAGGGGAAAGTGGTCCCCTCCATACAATACAAGATTCCACCTCAGCTCTCACTTCTCCTCTGTCTTCGGTGGGGGCTGCAAGCAGCTCGTTGGCCGCATCTGCCACTACCTCGCTTGAGGATTTAACCGCAGATGGGCAAACCATGAATCAGCTGCAGGAAAGCAATGCAACGCTCAGCCAGATGGTTGTTGAGTTGGAGGAGTATCGTCAGGAAGCAAATCGCTTAGAATCTCTTATCGGTTTGCATGATGCCTATGGGTTTACCTCGGTGGCAGCACGGGTGACTGGCTATTCTTCCGATTCATACAATCGCATTATTACCATAGATGCCGGATCGGCTTCTGGTGTTACTGAAGGGCTTCCTGTGATGGGCTCAACGGGAGTTATTGGACAGGTTATCTCGGTGAGCACCTATTCTTCCCAGGTTCGTCTTTTAAACGACGCTCAAAGCGGTGTTGCCGTTATGTTGCAGTCTTCTCGCTCCGAAGGAATCCTTACTGGTTCTGTTGAGGGAGTGCTGTATCTGGAAGGCGTCGATGAAAGCGTTGAGGTTAAAGAGGGTGAAGCGGTAATTACCTCTGGTCTTGGTGGTGGCTATTTCAGGGGCCTTGTTATTGGCACGGTCTCTAAGGTAGAACAGCGCCAAGGTGATGCAACTCGTACCATCGTTATTACGCCTAATGCTTCATTTAGTAATATCAGCGAAGTTTTAGTGGTGCTGGGAATGAGCAACGATGGTGCAGCTGCCCAAGATCAGTCAGCGGCTAATGCAGTTGTTTCTGCGGTAGGTCCTGATGCACTTTTGGGAAATGCTTCTGCCACTAACACCTCAAACAACGCCGATCAGACGCAGAATAATTCCAATGCGGATCAGAATTCATCTGATTCAAATTCCGACAATACCGATAACTCCAATGCGGGAAGCGAGTGATTACTATGCGTGAATGGATGCTTCCTTTGATATGCTCGGCAATAGTTGTAGTAATCCAGATAGTGTTTGCTCCTATCTTGACTATTTTTGCCGTAGTTCCAAGTTTTATCGTGCCCTTTGTTTTAGTGCTTTCGGTGTTGCGAAGGCCTGATTCAACCTATGGATATGCCTTTGTGCTGGGGCTTATCGCCGACTTGCTCTCGCAAACGCCAGTTGGTCTTACCTCGCTTTTGCTGCTTGCGATAACGTTTGTGCTTTCTCGCGCTTTTGAAGTGCTCGATGATACCAATATCACTATGCCTCTTATTGCTTTTGCCGCAGCGCTGTTTGCTTTTGAGCTAGTTTTCATGATCGTTTTGATGATTATGGGATACCAGGGTGGATTTATTGAGCTGTTCTTACAGCGGGCGCTTCCTGCCACGGTAATAAACGTGATTATTGCTGCTTTGTTGTTTGTCATTATGAGGCGTCTACCTCTTGCGCAGCAGGTTAATGATGCGTGGAAGGTATCGAGCACCGGACGATTCCATTAAACCTAGGTGTTGTTTATGGTATCGGCTATTCTTACAACCATAGCTGCGTTAGTGGTGCTTGGCGTCCTTGCCGTGGTAATTTTCCGTGTCCGTTCGCAGTCTTCTCAGTCGAAAACACGCGATCGTATGCAGGTAAAATCGGTTACCTCGGTTGGCATTTCTGCGCAGACTCCTAAAACCTCAACCGGATCAGCCTCGCAGGCATCTTTCGGTGGTTCTTCAGTCAACGGTGAAGGCCTTCGAAATCGTTTTATCGCGGTAGGGGTTCTTGCAGCGGGCGTTTTCAGTGCGCTGGGAGTACGTCTTTTTGGTCTTCAGGTTTTAGACAGCGCAACCTATAGCGAAGAGGCACAGGCTAATCTCTACACTACGGTTAGCACTCCTGCTCCTCGTGGGGTTATCTATGACTCGCAGGGGGTAGCTCTGGTAACGAATCGTCAGGTGCAAACCGTTCTTGCAGATTCAGAAGTTGCAGATAATCCTGATGTGCTGCTTCGCCTTTCGGCGCTTCTAGGAATTCCCTATGAGGTCGTTCGCTCACGCGTGCTGGATTCTTCTTCAGGTGCTCAAAGTCAACGTGTGGTTGCAAGTGATGTCAAGCTTCGCGATATTGCCTATATCTCTGAGCATCGTGATGCATTTCCTGGAGTAACAACGCAGGTGCGAACAACACGCTCTTATCCCTATGGAGCATTGGCTGCTCATGTGCTTGGATACACCGGCACCGCATCTGAGGATGATCTTAAGAATGCCGGCGATGGGCGCGATATACAAAGCGGCGATGCGGTTGGCAAAAGTGGTGTTGAGCAGACCTATGATTCTCTCATTGCGGGAGACCATGGTCAGCGTATTTTGGTCACTGACGCTTCAGGGGTGGTACAGCAGGTAGTTGCTGAGACCGACCCCACCAAAGGAAACGATGTTTATCTAACACTTGATGCGCGTGTTCAGCATGTTGCCGATGTTGCTTTGCGTGAAGCGGTTACTGGTGGTACGGGCACCGCTGCGGCATGCGTGGTGATCGATGTACAAACAGGTGGCATCGTTGCGATGTCTAACTATCCAACCTACGAGCCAGAACGCTTTATCGGTGGTATATCTCAAGATACGTGGGATGCCTACCAAACAGAAGAATCCCATTATCCTTTGATGAATCGTGCCATTGCTGGTACGTATCCAGCAGCTTCGTGTTTTAAGGCATTTACAGGCCTTGCAGGTCTTACCTATGGCTTTGCCGATACGACACGTACCTGGAATTGTACGGGTACCTGGACTGGGTTTGGTGACGAGTTTCCTCAGAAATGTTGGCTTGAAACCGGCCATGGTGCAATTACGTTTCGTGAGGGCGTAATCGAGTCCTGCGACACGGTATTTTATGAAATCGCAAAAGACTTCTACGACGCACGTGGCACTATTGGAAATGAAGCTATGCAAGACTTTGTCAAAGAATTTGGTTATGCGGCTTCTACCCATATTGACCTGGCAGGTGAGGCAGAAGGACGTATTCCTACACCACAGTGGAAACAGGAATACTTCAAAGATGTTCCCGAAGAGGCCCAGTGGCTTCCAGGCGATATGTCCAATATGGTTATTGGCCAGGGTTATGTGTTGGTTACCCCAATCCAGGTTGCTCGCGCATATGCAGCAGTGGCAACCGGTAAGCTCTTGCGTCCTCATTTGCTCAAGGAGGTTCGTAATTCTCTTGGCGAGACTGTTTTGTCCTTTGACACAGTTGAAGACTACCACCCCGATGTGGATCCTTCGCTGTTGGCAATCATGCAGGATGCGCTTCATGGCGTTGCGACAGAAAATGCTTCGGTATCTGCCGACTTTGGTCAGTATTCTTGGAGTGCTGCGGCTAAGACAGGTACGGCAGAAGTTGCTGGCAAGCAAGACATGGCGTGGTTTTCTTGCTATGCGCCTTACGATGAGCCTCGTTTTGCGTTGTCGTTGTGCTTAGAAGAAGGCGGCAGCGGTGGCACAACGGGTTCTCCTATTGCTGCTCGTATTATGGATGCAGCAATAAAAACTCTTGATGGTAGCTTGGATGAGCAGCTTACGGTCCTTTCTGCCACGGAAGTTGCTGGTGCATCAGGATCAGGTAGCGGTTCTGATACGACAAATAATGATTAAGAAGAGTAGGTGTCTTGAATGGCTCAGATGATGAATGAAATCAGTTCTGTGCGTCCACAGGACCCCACGGTTGCAAAGACGTTCAAACCACGACGCTTCAAATATTTCAATCCGCCTTTTCTCTTCTTTATGATTGTGCTGGTTGCGTATGGGTTGCTGGTGCAGTTTTCTGCGACGGCATCGGATGCGGATTATAGCTTCTCTCGACAGCTTATGGGTGTTGCGGTTGGAGTGGTTCTCTTTGTGCTGATCACCCGAATGGATTATCACGTTTTGTCGGGATACACCACGGTATTTCTCATAATCAATGTGGTATTGCTTCTCTCGCCTCACATACCGGGAATTGGTGTTGAGGTCAACGGTGGTCAGTCGTGGATTAACGTGGGCATTCAGCTCCAACCAGGCGAATTTGCCAAAGTGACGGTAGTGCTTCTAGCGGCTTCGGTGATGGCGCGTTATGGGGGCAGACTCAATGACCTGCGCGAGTTTATTAAAGCGTTGCTTATTTTGGCCGTTCCCTTTATCTGCGTTATGACCCAGCCTGACTTAGGAACCGGCTTGGTCTATCTTATGATTGCGGGTTTTGCTCTTATTATTGGGGGCGCTAACTGGCGCTTTATTGTGGTAACAATCGCGGTTTTAGTGGTGCTTGTAGCTGCTATTCTGATGATCGATCCGCTCTTGGATCAGCTTTTTGGCCACGATGTGCTGTTGAAGGATTACCAAAAATCACGCCTGACGGTATTCCTTGACCCGACCCATGACACTTCAGGCGATGGCTATAACTTGCAACAGGCAAAAATTGCTATCGGCAGTGGTGGTCTTTTGGGTAAGGGTTTTATGCAGGCAACACAGTCTTCTTTAGGCTTTTTGCCTGAAGCTCCTACCGACTTTGTGTTCTGCGTCCTAGCAGAAGAGTTCGGTTTTATTGGCGCTGTGATCTTGATGGTGTTCTACATTGGTTTGATTGTTTGTTCGGTCAATGTGGCAAGAAACTCGGGTGACCTTTTTGGAACCATCATTGTGATCTGTGTTGTGGGAATGTGGCTTTTCCAGATTCTTGAAAATATTGGGATGACCTGTGGCTTGATGCCGATTACCGGTATTCCGCTTCCCTTTATCAGTTATGGTTCATCATTTATGATCGTAAACTTCATGATGCTAGGTTTGATAAATTCTGTTTGGGTGCATAATGGTCGCTAAGTGAAAGGGGACCGCCATGAAGCTTCCTGTAGATATTCCTGCTGTACTTTCAGCTGCTATCGATATTGATCGCGCGAGCTCTATCCCGGTTTCGGTCAATATTCTTATCGATGAGGCGGCATCGCCTGATTTTCAGGTGTTTGTTCGAGCGGGCTTTAATAGTGAATCGCCCAATTCCCGTGTGATGGTAAGCTATTTTCCCACGCAAACCCCTGACACGCAGCTTGCCTGCGATTTAACCATTATTGCCGCAGGGCAAAGTGATTCGGTAGGACGGCTTGCTCAAGCCTTCCGTGAGCAGGATACGCCGGTGCTGGTGGTTGCTGAAAAGGGCGAAGAAGTCTGCCGTCTCGCTGAAAAAACGGGCTATACCCTGCCTGAACATGATGTGGTGTTTTTAAAGGATGCTTCGTTTGACGATGAGCTTAAAGGCGAGCTTGCCGATAAGATTGGTCGCTGGATTGTTTCTTCTGTTGATGCAGAAAAGAAATTAGCGTTCTCTATTGCTTATCCGTTTGTGCGCAGGCCCTTAGCGTATGATGCTATTTCTTCAACGGCACTTCAAAATGCCGGTATTGGCGTGGTGGTGTTTGTTCCGGGTGCTGATATGCCTTTGATGAGCGCCAATCAGATCAAGATGATCTTACAGATTGCCGCTGCCTACGGTCAGCCTTTGGGTCCCGAGCGGGTTTTGGAGCTTTTAGGGGTATTGGTTAATGCCTTTATCTTCAGAAACATCTCTCGTCAGATTGCAGGCCTTGTACCGGCTCTTGGTTGGGCGGTAAAGGGCACTATGGGCTATCTTGGTACCCAGGCAATTGGACGGGCAGCTATTGAATACTTTGAAGGTGGTGGCAGTGTTGCAGGGCTTGTTGCCCTTGCGGGGAAGGCAACTAACGAAACAGCCAAAGTGGTTACCTTCGTACAAAGCGAACCAACGCTGCGTTCGGTGGGAGAAAAGGTGGCACCGCTAGCACGAAGGGCAGTTTCTGCGGCACTTGATGCGGCAACGCCAATTGCTCAGTCTGCGGGCAAAACAATTTTGTCATCCCTCAAGCCATCCATGCGTAAGAAAAAGTAAAGCGCCTAGGGCAAGCAAGGGTATTTTCCCTGGTCAAGAGCTTTGTTTGAGGTATTGCATACGGACTTGGAAAAAAATTTTAAAAAAGTTCTTGCACCGTTTTAATTTTCCTGTATACTAGCATTCGCTGCTGAAGCACGGGGTGTTAGCTCAGTTGGTTAGAGCGCCGGCCTGTCACGTCGGAGGTCGCGGGTTCGAGTCCCGTACATCCCGCCAGTTTGGAAATCTATGAAGCTCCCGCAAGGGAGCTTCATTTATTTATAGAGACCTACCATTCGATTCGTTACAGATTTGTATGCCCTTTGCATTCTGTTCTGTTTTGAATCGCTCTGGTGGTATAGTCTTGTTGCTTACTACACGTAAGGGGTTTTACGTTTGCTCTCTTTTGGGGCAGTTAGTTGGAGCACGATAAGGAATTGTGGGTACATGGGGGAAACCGCTCAAAATAAGCCTGTTGAAATTGCAGTCTTTGATTTTGATGGGACTTCTATCTCAGGTAACTCTCCTGTCATTCTTGTGCGCTATCTAAGGCGTGAGGGACTTCTTAAAAAGCGTGTCTTTACCCGCATTATTTTCTGGGCTCTTCGCTATAAGCTTCGTCTTCCGCAAAATGAAAGCTGGGTGCGTGGTGCGGTTTTCTCTGCGTTTGAGGGTAAAAAACAAGAAGAGGTCGATCGTTTTCTTGAAACCTTTTACGATGAGCATCTTGAGAAAATCTTTCGCGCTAAGGCTGATGAGGCTATCAACTATCATCGCTCCTGCGGCCGCGAGGTTTGGGTTGTTTCGGCAACTTTTGAACCCCTTATTCGCCAAGCGATGAAAACACATCGATTTACGCGTGAATTTTCAACCCGTATGGCTGTTGATGAAGCGGGTTGTTATACCTGTCGCGTTGACGGTTTACCCGTTGAAGGAGAAGAGAAGCTTAATTGTATTACGGCGTATGCAAACAAAACCTACGGGGAAGGCAATTGGGTTATTTCGCATGCGTACGGAGATCATCATTCGGATCGAGCAATGCTGAAGGCATCCCTTAATCCCCGCGCGGTAACTCCCGATCGTCCTTTGCGACGGACCGCAAAGGAATATGGTTGGACCATTCTTTCATGGTAATAATGATCATTTCTTGTTAAAAAGGTACAAATACCTGACAAATCATCGATTATTAACACAGCTTGTATTAGCCTGTTCTACAATTAACTGTGAGTAAATAACTAGCATTATTACTGACGCTACTTAAACTACTAAAGACGCGATATGAAACAAAAGGAGGTGCACGATGATGAATGAGGAGTCAACGTTTAACGGTTCATCGTTCCAGGATCAAAACGCACAGTCTAATTCTTCTCAGGCATATCTTCAGCGTGCGGCTTCAGCAGTGGAAGAGGGCGATGTCGTATTAGGTATCCACCTGTATATGGCAGCCTATGAACGTGCACTGCGTGAAAACAGGATTCCTAACGAAGCAGTGCTTGAGGGTATGACCAAAGCATGGGATCTGGCAATTCGCGCAAAGCAGCGCTCACTTGCAGAATATATCTTTGAGAAGTTGGAAACATTTTGGTCTCCTGAGGAAATGGCACGCCATGCCGAAGAACTTCAAGAGCTTGCCTTCGATAAGTTGGAAGAATATGGCTTTGATCGAAGCCTCGTAGAAGATGTGGCAGATATGGTAAGCCAGGATCTTATGGATGCTAGCGATGAGGTGCTTTGCCGCTTTGATGGAGATGTGGTTGATAAAACCTCTCTACCCCTTAAAGGCTCATCAAAAGAAGACACTGATTTTTCTTCGCATGTTAACCAGAGCCTTGAGCACCATAAGCCTTCTGGGCAGACGGCAGCTGTGCCTTCTGATAAGGTTTCTGTTCCGTCTAAGGATTCTCAAAAACCAGAACACTACTCTGTTTCTGATTCCGAAAAAAAGCACGGAACACGTGGCAGCGATTCTGCTTCTTCGGGCTTAGATGAGGATGAAAAAGATCACAGCAAGGAGAAAAAGGAGACGGGGGCAGGTGCTCTTGAAATAGAGTCGGCTGTTATTCCCTCGGATTCTCCTTTAGCAGCTGCGTTTGCTCAGCTTTCTTCTTTGGCGACAGGCGAAGCGGGAAAGCAGGCACAAGAAGTACCGCAGCAGCAGTTTAACTACAGCAACCTTGTGGGCTTCGACAGCGCGATTGCCGCTATGGCAAAGCTTGGTGTTGGACGAAGCAATGATCCTGAATTTTCTCAATTCGTGAAAATGCTTAATTTCCGTCATGGCTTATCGGCAATGCCTGGCTTGGGCACCCTTATTTTCCGCAGCCCTGCGCGTGAAGATGCTAATTGCTTCATGGTTGCAACGGTAGGGGAGCTTGGCTTACCTGCGGTAAGAATGCGTCTTGATCGCAATGCTATGGGTCAAGTTGTCTTGTGTGTTATGGCATCACCAAACTTCAAAGCACGTTTGTCGGGAGTTTCGCGCAGTGGATTCGATTCTCCTACGGTTGTGGTATTAGAGGATCTCGATCTGTGGGATTTGCCCCTTTTCGATGGATCCCTTGACGATATGCAGTCGCTTTTATCTATTCAGCTTTCTCGTGGCGCACGGGAGGCACTTGCGCTGGTACAGGCAGCCCTTACCAGCCCTGAAACAACGGTTCTTATTTCGGCTTCAGAGCCCCAAGAGATCGATCCGTTTTTCTGGGATCTCATAGGGGAGCATCGTTTTGTGGATATTGACTTACCCAACGAAAACGAGCGTCGTGAGATATGGCTCAACGAGCAGTCCCAGCATCCTTCTATGAGGGGACTTAACCGAGGACAGCTGGTTGACTTTTCTCGTGGGCTTTCTCGCTTCGAGATTTATGCGATCTCAAATGAAGTGGTTGAAGAGGCCTACCGCGAAAGTGTTGCGCGAAATACGTTTTGTGCTGTTGAGACCGACAAGGTTTTGATGCGCCTGTCCAACTTCCAGCCTCTCGATTCCGAGGAATATAAGCGTATGGAAGATTTGGCGGTTGAGCGCTTTAGGAAAGAACTACTGAATATTGACGATCTACTGGAGGAATAGCCGATGAGCATCACGCGCCGCTGCGACTACGCGTGCCGTATCATCCGTGCCGCTTATAAAAATGGCGAATCATATGTCTCTATTGCTGAGGTGGCTGAGGCGGAACAAATTCCTTATTCATTTGCACGAAGCATTCAGCATGAACTGGTAAAAGCAGGTCTTCTGCGCACCATTCGTGGTGTGCATGGAGGTCTTATCCTTAATTGCGATCCTGCAACGGTTACCGTCTACGACGTGCTGACAAGCGTAAGTGGTGAGGCCATGTCGGTGGCTGAATGCACCAATTGTTCCTATACGTGCTGTCACAAAAAAACATGTTCGTTCAATGCAGTTTGGCGTGCAGCCGATATGGTTTTAAAGAATCTCTATTCGTCTATTTCTTTAAAAGATCTCTTTGAACAGGGCGAAAACCATCCTGCTATACAGGCTGCCTTTGCTCTTGATTCCAAAGAATAGGGTCGTGTTTTGCTCAGCGAAGAAGAACGCCAGTTTATTGCGAAAATATGGGATGAGGGCAAGCGGCTCTATCGTGATTTGCCTTGGCGAGGAATAGATGATCCTTATGCGGTACTTGTTTCTGAAGTGATGCTTCAGCAAACGCAGGTAGCGCGCGTTTTGAATTACTGGGAGAGATTTTTAAAGCTTTTTCCCACCCTTGATGCGCTTGCAAGCGCAGAGACTTCTTTGGTGCTGGAGGCCTGGCAGGGGCTTGGCTACAACCGTCGTGCGTTAGCGCTTAAACGCTGCGCTGAGCTTTGTGCTTCAACCTATCAAGGAATGCTGCCTCAATCTTATGAGGAACTTCTTGCGCTTCCCGGTATTGGTAAGGCTACCGCAGGTGGGGTGCTTGCCTTTGCCTACCAAAAGCCGGTGCTCTATTTAGAGACAAATGTGCGTACGGTGTTTTTGCATGAGTTCTTTTCTGGCGAAGAGGCAGTGGATGATCGTCGCATTGAGCCTTTGGTTGAGCGAACCTGCTCAAAGGAAAATCCTCGTGGATGGTATTACGCCTTGCTTGATTACGGAGCGTATTTAAAGTCCATACTTCCCAATCCTTCTCGCCGCTCTCGTCATCATGTGCAACAGTCGAAGTTTGAGGGATCACGCAGGCAAAAACGAGCAGAGATTGTACGTCTCGTTCTTGCACAGCGTGAAGTGACGTTTTCTGAGGTGGTAGGGGCTCTCTGTGAATTTGAGACAAGCCAAGGACGAAAAGAGCCCGATGCGCGCCTTGTTCGCTCGATTCTTGATGATTTAGTGCACGAAGGCTTCTTTTCGCAGCAGGGCAGCGGAGATGAGGCAATTTACTCTGCAGGGTAAACGCCCAAAACCTTTACTTCGCGAAGCTTTAAGCGCAAGCAGTCCAGCGCTGTTTTGATTGAAGGATCTGCAGGAGTTCCTTCAAGGTCAACAAAGAAAAGATAATCTCCTAATCCCTGTTTGGTAGGACGTGACTGGATCATAGTCAGATTGACGTTTGCGTAGTTGAGCTCCGAGAGAATCATAAGAAGCGATCCTGGCTTATCTGCATTGAGCGAAAGAGCAAGCGATGTTTTCATATGCTCACTATGAAGCACCTGTTCATGGCCTTGACGGGCAATTAAGGCAAAACGGGTTTGGTTACCGTAATGATCTTCAATATCGCGCTCTTGAATCTTTCCGTTAAATAATTCTGCAGCAAATTCCGAAGAAATACCTGCAACCGTTTTGTCCTTTGAGGCAGCGCGTGCGCCTTCTGCTGTTGAAGAGGCAGCAATGCGTGCAAGGGTGGGAAAACGATTGTTGAGATAGCGTCGGCATTGCGCAAGTCCTTGAGGATGGCTCACAACGGTTTTGATATCTTCAACGCTTGCGTCAGGGTGAAGTACCAAGCAGTGGTGAATATCAAGAACCGCAGATCCCATGATGGAAACACCGCCCTTAAACGCAAGGGTGTCTAAGGTGGCAGTAACGACACCTTCGAGAGAATTTTCAATAGGCATTACACCGAATTCAGCTTTTCCACGATCAACTGCTTCATGGACTTCATTAAAAGAAGGACATTCAACAAGCTCAACTTCCTCGCAATTCATGCGCTGGGCAAAAAGACGTGCAGCTTCATGAGAATACGTTCCTACTGGTCCTAAGTAAGCGATTGTAGTGGGCTGAGTCATGGTGGTCCTTTCTGATAAATTTTGAACATAATACCGCACAATGGTGAAGCGCTGAGTTTCTTTCGCGTAAACGACCAAAAATAAAGTTGATCTATAAGAAACAAATAATGGGACGTTTTCATAAAAATGACCATTTGCTAATGGTAGAATTCAAAATAATGTTCAAACGTTGGATAATTCTCAAAAAAATAGGTAACAAAAACGAATTTTTGTACCAGCGCAAAGACCTTTTTCTTCAGAACATCTGACTAGATGTTCATATATGAAGGAAATGTGTGTTACTGCAAATATCTTGGGTAACATTTTTGTGCCGCTTGCGGGAATAACCCGATATTCGCAAGTTAGTTACCCTTTTTTGGGAAGAAATCTAAGACAATGTGTACAGAGGTTTTACAGGACAATACACCCTTAAGGAGGTGTGCACATGGTAACAGAGGCAATCAGTCCAGAGTTTTTGAGTAAGCTGGAGGCACGCGGTGTGTCTCGTCGTAGCTTCATGAAGCTCTGCGGCTCGCTCGCCGTTGCGGCAGGCTTGTCTGAGCTCGCTGCTCCTCGCGTTGCTCAGGCGATCGAGAACTCCGTTATCGGCGCAGAATCAGGTGCTTTGTATCCCGTAATTTGGATCGAAGGCGCTTCTTGCACCGGTTGTACGGAATCTTTCGCACAGGTTGACGCCCCTGATCCGGCAACCGTAGTGTTGGAAATGATTTCGCTTAACTATTGCGAAACCCTTTCTGCTGCTGCAGGTTGGTCAATGGAAGAGGCCAAAGCACAGACAATCGAGGCAGGGAATTACATCCTTATCTACGAAGGTGCGGTTTTGGAGGGCTGGAACGGTGAAGCGTTGCGCGTTGCCAATGAGCCCGGTACTGAACATCTTATTCATGCTGCAGAAAATGCAAATGCAGTAGTTGCTTTGGGTTCCTGCGCTGTTAATGGTGGCTGGATGGGAGCCAATCCTAATTCTTCAGGAGCATTAGGTGTTCAGCAGTTCTTGCGCAAGTCAGGAATTGACACCCCTGTTATTAATATCCCAGGCTGCCCCGCAAATCCTGAATGGCTTGAAGCTGTTTTGGTTGATGCGGTTCTCATCGGTCAGCTTCCTGAACTTAACGCAGAAAACAAGCCAAGTGTTATGTTTAACCAGACCATTCACGATAACTGCGAACGTCGCGGTCACTTCGAGAATGGCGAATTCGTTTACGCCTTCGGCACCAAGGAAGAGGCAATGAATTACTGCCTGTATCCTATGGGCTGCCGCGGTCCTCAGACCAAGGCAAACTGCGGTATCGTTCGCTGGAACCATCGTCGTTCTTGGTGCGTTGCTTCGGGCGGTCCCTGCATTGGCTGCTGCACTGCTAATCCTAACGATCCAGGCGAGAACTGGGTTGAAACTAATACGCCCTTCCGCGCTCGTTTCCGCGATTTGCGCATCGGCGGCATGACTATTCAGCCTGAAGCTATTGCGTGGACTTTGACCGGCGTTGTAGCTGCTGCACTTGTTATTCATGGTTTCGGCATGAAGAAGACTGGCCGCACCAGCGGTGGCGCTGACTTCGAGAAGGTACGTGAATGGGACGCAAAGCATCCTGATCAGGCCATCGGTCAGTATGACGAAGATGTTCTGAAGGGAGGCAAGTAAACAATGACTCGTTCAGTTATCGACCCGATTACCCGTATTGAGGGCCATCTGCGCGTAGAGATGGAAGTAGAAAACGGCGTTGTTACTGATGCATGGATGTCTGGCGGTTGTTTCCGCGGCATGGAATTGGTAGTTCAGGATCGTACTCCTGAGGATGCTGCTCATATTGTTCAGCGTATCTGCGGTGTTTGCCCCGTATCTCACGCTCATGCATCTTCCATTGCAGCAGAAAAGGCCTACGGCATTGAAATTCCTAACAATGCACGTATCATTCGTAACCTCATCGAGGGTGGTCAGTTCTTGCACAGCCATATTTTGTGGTTCTACACCTTGGCTGCACTTGACTACGTAAACCCACTCAATGGTCTTAATGCCAACATCGCTGACGCTTACGATTTGGCTCAGGCAGCAGGCACGTCAATGAACACCGATCTTCGTGCCTTAGCACAGCGCCTTACCAAGTTCGCTGAGAATGGCCAGATGTCAATCTTTTCTGGCAACTGGTGGAAGAACGGTACCGCTGAGACGGAATTCAATCTTCCTCCTGAGCTTGATCTTATCTGCACTGCTCACTACATCGAGGCTTTGACCATGCAGTCAAAGGCATCTGAGATTTGCGGTCTTTTGGGCGGCAAGATGCCTCATGTTATGACGTTGGTACCTGGTGGTACTTCCTTTGTTCCTACCGAAGAAAAGCTTGACGATCTGTGGTCACTTTGCCATGAGCTTCGTGACTGGGTTGCTGCAACTATGCTTCCTGACACCAAGGCAATTGCTCCTTACTACTTGCCAGCTCTTGAGTTTGGTAAGGGCTGCGGTCGCTATGTTGCTTGGGGCGTATTTGAGCGTCCATCCTTTGAAATGGCTGATCGTTACTTGCCTTCTGGCGTTATTGATGAAAACCTCAACCTTTCTGAGGTTAATGAGGACCTCATCAAGGAATATGTTGGTCACTCCTGGTATGTTGGTGATTCTGACCTCAACCCACGCGAGGGTGTTACCGAGCCTGAATTCACCGAATACTACAAAGAGGGCACCATGTTCGAGCAGAATGGCCATGAGTTTGGCGAAATTTCTGATCGCTACACCTGGTCTAAGGCACCAAGCTATGACGGTAAGTGCATGGAAGCTGGTCCATTCGCTCGTATTCTGGCTGCATATCTTCGTGGCAACGAATTCGTTAAGACCAACCTCGATCAGCTTTGCGCTGATTTGAACCTTACTATTCCTCAGTTGCAGTCCACGCTTGGTCGTGTTGCTGCTCGTCAGGTTGAGTCTCTCTACATCGCAAACCTTATGTGCGATTGGGTTGACGAACTTATCGAGGCAATCAAGGGTGGCGACAGCGAATACTTCCGCTCACCTACCAAGCTCACCGGCGACGGCACTGGCTTCTGGGAGGCACCTCGTGGTGCTCTCTACCACACCGAGCATGTTAACAACGGTAAGATTACTGGTTATCAGATCATTATTCCTACCACCTGGAACATTGCTCCTCGTAATGCTGATGGTGTTCCTGGTCCTATTGAGCAGGCTGTTATCGGCAACCCTGTTGAGGATGTTGAAATGCCAATCAATGTCCTTCGTACCGTTCACAGTTTCGACCCCTGCACCGCTTGCGCAGTTCATGTAACTGAGCCTTCAACCGGTAAGCACTTCGAAACGGTTACCAGCCCTTGGGGGGTGAAGTAAATGGCACATTTGGCTCACTACAAAGAAGCTCATCCAATGCCCATGCGTGTGACGCACTGGATTAACCTCATTTGCATGGCATGCTTGATCTTCTCCGGTTTCTTGATTCACTTCCCGTTCTGGGCAGCTCTTACGGGTGTAGCTCGTGGCGCGCATGTTTTCCTGGGTATTATCCTTTTGGTTAACTGCATCGTGCGTATTGTGTTTGCATTCTTGCTTCAGACTGCTCCAACAGGCGGTACGCGCAACCTGGTTCGCGACTATAAGACCTGGCTTCCTCAGGCAGACAATCGCCACCAGTTGGTTTCTTGGATCAAGTACTATCTGTTCATCAAGAAGGATCATCCACTGAGCGCAAAGCTTGGTGTTCCACAAAAGCTTTCCTACTTGGCAGTTGCTGTTCTGATCCTCATTATGGCTTACACGGGCTTCTGCCTTTGGGTTCCTACCGCATCATGGACCTTCTTCGCAGCAGGTACCTCTTTGGTAGGTGGCATGATGTCAATGCGCATCATTCACTACTTCATGATGTTCGTATTCATCATCTTCAGCATGTTGCATATCTACCTCGTATTCATCGAAGGTACTGCTCCTGCTAAGTTGATGCTCCTTGGTAAGGAACACGGCGGCAAGGTTTACGATCCTAACCGTCACGTTATCGTGGGTGAAGATCACTCCGTAGACGCTCACTAAATTCTTGGTGCGGTTCATACGCAAAAGAACAGCGTTTTAAACATTGGCTCCGGTCTGGTTATCAGGCCGGAGTTTTTTGCGTTTAAAGTGTTAACTGGCACCGTTTGGAGACTTAGTAGTAGGGGAACTCTCCAAAGCTTGGTAGTATGGCAGGTGCATCCATGAGAGGTGCTCTCTTTTTTGATCCTTATACCTGTTGAAAGGACCTTTTCGTGAAAACTGAAGAGAATCATAGCGAAGAAGTTCCCATCGAAGAGGTCGATCTTTCTGGTCTTCCTCCGTTGAACTTTGGTGCGCTTTTTATGCCTCCCATCTGGGGACCAGCTCATGGTATCTGGATTACGATCCTGTATTATCCCGCATGGCTTTTAATTGATAATCTGCTATATGGTGCCTATGAAAATCCTTCACCGTTGACAATAACTCTCGGTATCATTGCCGCTGTCATTCTTGCGGGGGTAACCATTGTGTTTGCTCGCGCTTCGCAGGTCTATGCCCTTCGTCGTGATTTATCACGCGGAAAAACAAAAGAGCAGTATCGAAAGCGTCAGATTATCTGGGCAATTACTATGGGTATTTTGGCGGCGGTTATGATTGCTGCAGCGACTTACTACAACTTGGTTATTCGACCTACTATGGGGGCTTAGCGTATATGCGTATAGCAGTCTTTTTTGTTGGCAATCGGTTAATGCTTGATGATGGGGTAGCGCCCGCAACGTATGATTACGTGCTCGAAACCTACACGTTTCCTGAAGAAGTGGATTTGTTTGATGTGGGCTGTATGAGCATGGATTTGGTCTCTAAGGTAAACGAGTACGATTTGCTTATCACCGTAGATGCCGTTGATGAGACAGGCTCTGAGCCCGGCACGGTGTTCCGCTATGAGCCCTACGATATTGCACGTGCAGCAGGTGCGCGTACTTCGCTTCATGAGCTAAGACTTGCCGATCTGTTTGATGCAGCTACCATGCTAGGCTTTAGTGCTGAAGGTTTGTGCTTTGGTATGCAGATAGAAAACATGGAGCCAGTAGAATTTATGGAAGGTCTTACTCCTCGTGTAGGTGAAAAGATTCCTTTTCTGGCTGAAACTATCGTTGCAGAATTAGTACGTCGTGGATGCAATATTTCCCGCAAGGACGGCAAGCCGCTCCAGCAGCTTTAAGGCAACAACCTTAAGAACAGGCCAATAGCTTTAAGAACAACAGCTTTAAGAACGGTTGAGGCGAGCTGGTGGGATGGGGTGCTCGTTCATGTACTCGATAAAGTGTGCCTGTTCTTCGCTCATGGATTCGTTGTCTCGATAGATAAGATAGAGCTTATGGAAGTCTTCTGGCACTTCATCGATAGGGATGCATACGATATCCTTGAAAGCTCCTACCAAAAATGAATAGTCAACAAAGGCTATAGCATGCTCGTCAGCCGAAACCATCGAACAGATAGTAATTTCTTCTTTGAATTGTTCTTCAATATCAAGGTCATATCCCTGAACACATGCCGTGATGTCGTCATGAGGGGGCCAACCCTGAGCGTAAGATTGGATATGGTAGCCCTTTAATTCGGTAAGCGAGATGCTCTTGCGTTGAGCAAGCGGATTTTCTTTGTTAACTGCCACTACAAGCTGCTGAGACCAGTAAGGCATGAAGGTTAGTCCTGTGGGGGCATCTTCAAGCTTTGCGGCGAATACCACGTCAAGTTCTCCTGCAGCAAGATCGTTAAGCAAGCTGCCACTAAAACCTTGAATAATTTTTACCGATAAAGCGGGATCTGCTTCGGCACGAAACGAACGAACAACTCGTGCCCAGTCCTCGCTTTGAATGGTGAAGGGAACACCGATACACAAGGTTTCTGTTCGATCATTGAGCATGTTGTGCACTTTATTCATGCCGGTTTCAATATTTTTGAGTGCAAGTGAGGCGTAGCGATAGAATTCCTTGCCGTAGGGACTTAAGGTAAACGTGCTGCCGTTTTTAGTGAAAAGGGGTGCATGAAGATCGTCCTCTAAGCGTGAAATGGCAAGAGACAGCGTCGAGCGTGCAATACCTAAGGAGCGCGCAGCATGGGCAAAATGCTCTTGATCGGCAAGGGTAATGAAGTATTTTAAATGAGCAAGATTCACGAATTCTCCTTTGGGGCATGAGGGCATAAATCAGCGATAAAACAAGCGCTACACCGAGGCCTGCGGGCAATGCAGAATTCACGACCAAACAGCACCCACTGATGGTTGATAGGTTTCCAGTATTCTTTTGGATACAGCTTAAGAAGTGCTTGTTCGGTTTTAGCGGGAGTATCTGCCGAAGGACCCGCGAATTTTAGGATATGGGCAATGCGGAACACATGGGTATCGACCGCAATTCCTTCCACAATGCCAAAGGCTTCGTTGAGAACAATATTAGCTGTTTTTCTTCCAACGCCAGGAAGTTGCTGGAGCTCTTCCATGGTATGGGGAACTTCTCCACCAAAATCTGACATAATCATTTGTGCTGCAGCGATACAGTTTTTTGCTTTATTGCGGTAGAACCCGATGGAGTGAATAATGTTCATAACATCTTCAACATCGGCCTGTGCCATTGCTTCTGGGGTTCCGTATTTTTCAAACAATAAAGGAGTAACCTTGTTTACTCCTGCGTCAGTTGTTTGTGCGGACAAAAGAACAGCGATAGTGAGCGTGAAAGGGCTGGTATAGTTAAGAGCACATTCCGCTTGACCATAGTAGGCATTCATGCGGTTGGCAACAGCTAACGCACGTGTGCGTTTGTCTGCAATTTTTTCTCGTGCCATAGTAATTCCTTGAGTGTTTAACTTGGTGAATTTTAGCAATGAATAGTATGCTGCAAAAGCAAAGATGATGCAGCTTATGAGGTATAAATAACCAACAAATTGCAAGGTTTAGCATATCTTTTCTCTTGCAGGGATGTTGGTGGAAGGTTTTTAGAAGGGTTAGACATCAATGCTGATTGATCTTCTTTCTGCTACGTTGAAAAAATCCCATGCGCTTGATGAAGCGTGGCAAAAAATGGACGCGCATGAAGATGCGGTTATCGGCGTTGCTTCGTCGGCCCGTCCTTTTTTAGTGGCAGCCCGTTTTGCCGAAGATCCCAGAACCACTTTAGTTGTCACCGCTGGCGAGGATGCTGCTGATACCTTTGCGCGTACGGTTGGTGCTTTTGTGGGTGAGGAGCGCGTTTTACGGTATGCAGACTGTGAAGGCAATCCCTTTTCGCTTGATACTCCACCACAGCCTCGGCTTCATGGTTTGCGCCTTGAAGCTCTTTGGGCTCTTCAAAACGAAAAGCCTGTTATAGTGGTTGCCTCAGCACGGGCACTGCTGCGAAAGATCGCTTGTCCTCAAAGTGGGCTTGCTCGTCCTTTGGTATTGAAACAGGGCTGTGATTTATCAGAGCATCCTCTAGGAACGGTCGCCTGTTTTGAAGATTTGGCCGATGCGCTTGTGGAGATGGGATACGACAACGCAGGGCAACTGGAGGGCCCTGGTACCTTTTGTTTGCAGGGTGGAGCTATAGATATTTATCCGGGAAACTTATCCTATCCCATCCGCTGTGACTTCTTTGGTGACGAACTTGATGAAATTCGCCGATTCTTGCCCTCTACAGGACAAACAATCTCTTCGCTTTCCGAGGTTGAAATATATCCGGTACGTGAATTCAAAAGCGATAGTGCCTCCATCCGTCGTGCGCAGCGTCGTTTAGGAAAAGGCGCTGCAACCAATAAAGAAATGCGAGAACTTCTTGAGCATCTTGAAGATGATTCGAAAGATATTCCTGATGTCTTAACTCCGTATTTGTTGGAAGAAACAACGACGGTGGGTTCCTATTTATCAAATGAGGTTCTTACGGTGCTTATTGAGCCTCGTTCGCTGTTTGATGATGCTCAGCATGCTCTCGATTCTTATGCAAAGCTTTCTTCGGGAACTTCAATTCCTGTTCATGAGGTATTTGTTAGGGCAACAGAGCTCAATTTTGGCAGTAACCCTCGAGCTACCTATGTTTCGATTATGCGCGTAGGCGTCCAGCTTGACAGTGAACTGGTGGTAAAGCGTGTCGAAGTGGCGGGAGATCCTGAAAAGCTCTACGGAAGGCTGCGCTCGCTTGCAGAGGCGGGATTTACCGTGGTGTTTTCGGTGCCGCATTTTCGGGCGCGGCAAGAGATTAAACTTGCTTTGGTTGATTTGGGTATTCCTATCAATGAAGTGCTTGATGTGGTGGGTGATGATACTGCAAAGCTTCGTCGTGGTCAGGTCAACATCGTTGATGTGGACATACCACTTGGCATGATTTTTCCTGCAGCAAAAATGGCACTTGTTTCCTTGGCGGACACGCAAGGATCTATGGCAACGCGCAAGCGCTCGCGCGTGGATGTGACGGAAATTACCTTCCCTTACAAGCCGGGTGACTATGTTGTTCATGCAGCGCACGGTGTTGCCTTTTTCCGTGATATTGTGCGCCAGGATGTGAGTGGTTCAGAGCGCGATTATCTTTTGCTTGAATATGCGGAAGGTGACAAGCTCTATGTGCCTGTCGAACAGCTCGATCGCGTGACGCGCTATGTGGGTCCTGAGGGCTCTTCTCCGCGTCTTACGCGTCTTAATACCTCTGATTGGTCGCGCGCTCTTACCAAGGCGCGCAAGGCTACCAAAAAACTTGCGTTTGACTTGGTTGATGTGTATACGCGTCGTGCTGCAACACAGGGTTATCGCTATGGCGAGGACACCCTTGCACAGCGTGAAATGGAAGAAAGTTTTCCTTATCAGGAGACACCCGATCAGCTTGCGGCAATTGCGGATATCAAAGCCGACATGCAGTCCCCTCATCCAATGGATAGATTGGTCTGTGGCGATGTGGGCTTTGGTAAAACAGAAGTGGCACTTCGCGCGGCGTTTAAGGCAACGCAGGACAATAAGCAGGTCATGGTGTTGTGCCCTACGACTATTTTGGCACAGCAGCATTATGCAACCTTCTCGGAGCGTTTTGCGCCTTTTAATGTTCGAGTGGAAGTGCTTTCTCGCTTTCGTACGCCTGCTCAGCAAAAAACGGCTCTTGAAGATTTCGCATCGGGAAAAGTTGCCGTGTTGGTAGGTACTCATCGTCTTTTATCGCGCGATGTAAACCCTCATGATCTGGGGCTGGTCATCATTGATGAGGAGCAGCGTTTTGGGGTTGGTCATAAAGAGCAGCTGAAAAACATGCGTGAGTCCATCGATGTACTCACGCTTTCTGCAACCCCTATTCCGCGCACTATGCAAATGGGCCTGTCGGGCGTGCGCGATATGAGCTTGATCCTGACGCCTCCTGATGATCGAAGGCCGGTTAAAGTTCATGTGGGCGAATGGGACCCTGATTTGGTAAGTGATGCAATCCGTCGTGAACTTGATCGTAAAGGTCAGGTCTATTACGTGAGCAATCGTGTGCGGTCAATTGATGAGGCGGTTGCGCGTGTTCATGCTGCTGCCGGTGAGGCGCGCGTAGGTGTTGCCCATGGCAAGATGACAAAAGAGCAGCTTGAGCATGTTATGGAGGATTTTTCTGCGGGTGAGCTTGATGTTTTGGTGGCAACCACCATCATCGAAAGCGGCATCGACAATCCCCATACGAATACGCTTATTATCGAGGACTCTCAGCGCCTTGGTTTAGCTCAGATGTATCAGCTCAAAGGTCGTGTTGGAAGATCCTCTACGCAGGCTTACGCCTATTTCCTATTCCCTGACAACATAACTATGACCGAAGAGGCGATGGCTCGTTTGACGGCACTCAATGAGCATACCGAGCTTGGAAGTGGTATGCGTGTTGCTATGCGCGATTTGGAGATTCGTGGTGCGGGCAGTTTGTTAGGAGCAGAGCAGAGCGGCAATATGTCGGCTGTCGGCTTTGACCTGTTTGCGCAGATGCTTGCAACAGCGGTCAATATGACGCGCGAGGGAAACACTAATACCACCGAGTACCTACCGCCAGCACTTTCGGATATTGTGATAAATATTCCTGGTCATACCTATTTTCCTGAAGAGTATTTACCTGATGCCGATGAGCGAGTGCTCTACTACCGAAAGATAGCAAGCGCCGATACGCTTGAAGCGGTTGAGGACATCTACCAAGAACTGATCGAGAAACACCCCGAAATGCCTGCTGCGGCGCTTAATCAAATAGAAAAAGCCCGACTTAAGGCGTTTGCAAACGAGCATGGCATTCGTCTTATTTCGGTAACGGCTGGCAAGCTTATTGTTGAGCCTATCGCCCTTACTAAAGCTCAGGCCTCTTCGCTTCGCCGCAAAGCTGGTCGCTATTTGGCAGATAAGAAGAAAATGACGGTGCCTTTGCGTGTATTTGTTCCAAAGCAAAGTGAGGAAAATCCCGATGATGCGGGAATGCTTTGTCATGTGTTCGCCTATTTAAAAACACTGTTTGATCAGGGTGATGAGAAATCTGGCAAGGAGTAAAATCACGCAAGAAGAAATTTTAAGGCAGTACACTACATGACAACAGGCGTCATGGACATGTTGTAGAGCTCGATATATGTTCCGTTATCAAGGGTGATTTCTTCGGGTTTGTCGCCCTTGATGTAATACGCTTCGAACAAATAGCTATCCTGCGAATAGGAAAGATCGCTCATAACATAACAGGCGCTGTAATCATCAACAGTGCCTAGCTGAAGCTGATAGGTTCCTGCGGGGATATCAGTTCCGACGCGATAGGTTCCACTTTGGTAGGGCGCACTAAATGTTTCGTCAAGCGAATCGAGAGGCTTCATGCCTTCCTTGTTCACGACCACAAGGACTTCTCCGTTTTTTACCTCCATGAGATTGTGCCCATAGTAATTGTTGATATGGACCACGTCATAGGTGTCGTTGTTTTCGGTAGGATCGAGGATGAAGAAAAACGAAAGGGAATCATCCTCTCCGGTAAACCAATAGCTTCCTTCTGGCAAATCGTTTCCCACAAAATATACGCCATCGGAATAGAAACCTTCTTCATTAGGTTTTTTGGTGCTGTCGGAAAAATAGGAAGACTGGATGCTGTTAAGCTCATCGGTGCTTAGTGAAGAATTAGGGGTGGCCTCATCAAGATCGAACGCATCGCGGAAAAACTCGTTATTAAGGGAATTTTCTGCGTTTGTTGATGGTTGAGGCGTGCTGGGCTGCAAGGCAAAGGGGTAGCTTTGATTTGTTTGATAGGAAACGCGAGAATCTAGCAAGTTTGTACAGGCAACACAGCCAGCAATCCCCAAAGAAACTACCAGGATAAGAGCTATGATCACTGCGATAATACAGCCTCGATGCTTTCGGGAAGGTGCAGGCGTAAACGGTGTTGTTGGCTCTAGCGACTGGGTAGGCTGCGAGGGCTCTACCAGTTGAACTGGCTGTGCGGGATGCTCAGAGTGGGTGGAAGAGCTATGCCTTGTAGGGGTTTGTGGCGGATTTCCCCAATATGAAGGATCAGGATTCTTTGCCATGAGGGGTCCTTTCGCAGTACTCGTAAGCACTGAGAGTGCGGTATGAGCAGGCGTTGTGAGGGCATACGGAAACGCAGATACCGCATGCAATACAACGCGTACTATCAACTACAGGATAACCCTCTTCATTACATTGTCGCGCACCTGTAGGACAAGCGTTAACACAGCTCTTTGTTTTCTGGCAGAGATCATAGTCAGTAGTTGATGCGTAGCGCTCAAGATTCGGCGCTTTTTCAGGCAATGATCGTGCCGCTTCTACGATAAGGGTTTGTCGAGGCCATTTTTGCTTCTGTCTGAGTGCCTCAGGGATATGTTCATTTTGCTCGGCGGCTTTGATTCTGCCTTGCGCGCGAAAACGCTCTTGGCTTTCATGAAATGAATCGATGGTGCCTGCATTGCGTTGGCGATGTTTTCCCGTTGCGATATCTTTACCTTCGTTTGCGAGAACTGCCAATAAATCGCGTCTGCTTCCTTCGTCTACGTTGGCGTAGAGCGAGAGGAGCGATTCTCGCTCGGGGATATAGGGTGCAGAAGAAATACTTCTTTCGGTCCATGTTTGTGCCTGGTTGATTGCATATTCAAACAAAGCAGATGCATTGGCTCCTGCAACACTGCAGGTCTCACAATAGGAAGGATCGAGAAAAAGCTCAACTGATAGGCCTTTAGCAAGGATATAGCTCCAAAACTCCGGAGGAACGCTTGCAAGGCAGGGAAGCACGATCACATTGCTTCGAGGGGCAACTCCTTCAAAAATGTGTTCATTACAGGTAAAGCAGATAAAGCCCTCTGAGCGCGCTTCATTTTCACAGCGCTTTGCAAGATCTTCTAAGGTAATGCGGCTCCAGGCAAACGCATCACAAACACCACAGCAGATGCCGCAGCGAGTGCAGCGACTCTCGTCAAGGTAGGGACCGTTTTCGTTGAGGGTAATTGCTTGATGGGGGCAGGCAACAACGCAGCGATTGCAGCCAGAGCCCTGAGGGGCAGTGCACCAGGAAGGCAGTGCCGCAATTTCTTCTCGTTTATTTTCCTGCTCAGCAAAGAGGCCCTCTTCGCGCTCTTGATCAGGCGAAGAGGGCTCAGCTTGTGGTATTTCGTGGGAATTAGGCACCAAAAACCTCTGAAAGAGTGTAGTCAAGTCGCGCGACAACATCGCTGCGCTTCATCAGTTCAATAGATTCAAAAAGTGGAGGAGATACCTGAGAGCCTGTTACGGCAACACGAATTGGTTGGAAGATGAGTTTTGCTTTCAAACCTAACTTGTCCACCAATTCACGGCAGGTATCTTGCAGGGGATCGCATTTCCACTCAATGGACTCATCAGCAAGGATGGCACGTACCTCTTTAAGTACTTCTTCAGCGCGGCAGCCTTCTTTAAGCAGATTTTTCTGAACCGACTTTTCATCTAAGGTTACCTTTGGGCCATCAAAGATAAAGGCAAGCTTTTCTGGTGCTTCGGTTAAGCGCTTCATGCGTTCAGCTACCAGAGGGTAGAGCTTTTCATACCAATCGTGATGCTCCTTGATGGCGTCTTCTGTGGTAAGCCCAGCTTCAATTAAGAAAGGAGCAACGGCATCCACCCAAGCACGTGCGCCCATGGTCTTGATGTATTCACCATTCATCCAGTCAAGTTTTGTCTCATCAAAGATAGCGTCTTTGCGGGTGATGCGATCCAGACTGAATTCTTTACAGAGTACCTCACGAGGGATAAGGGTGGTTTCACCATCAAGTGACCAACCAAGTAAAGCGAGGAAATTAACCAGGGCATCGGGCAGGTATCCCATTGCCTGATATTGCTCAACGGAGGTAGCATTGCGACGCTTTGAAAGCTTGCGCCTGTCGGAACCTAAGATCATAGAGAGATGGGCAAAGGTTGGAATCTCATAGCCCAGTGCCTCATAGATAAGAATCTGACGAGGAGTGTTGGAAAGATGGTCATCGCCACGAATTACGTGGGTGATATGCATGTTTGCGTCGTCGCATACCACCGCAAAGTTGTAGGTGGGACTTCCATCGGTGCGAACTAAGATCATGTCATCCATGACATCAGCGGGGAATGACATGTCACCATAAACCGCATCGTGAAATTCGATTGGACCGTGATCCTCGGGTACCTTCAAACGCCAAACGTGAGGTTCACCTGCATCAATTCGGCGTTGGGCTTCTTCTTTGCTTAGACCGCGACAGGTGCGATCGTAGCCTGAATAGCCACCTTCACTTTTTTCAGCAGCAGCACGCTTAGCATCAAGTTCTTCTTTTGTGCAGAAGCAAGGATAGACCGCATCGCGCTCTTTGAGGCGCTCAAGGGCTTCTTTGTAGGTATCAAAGCGCTTAGTTTGAAGATAAGGACCAAACTCGCCTCCTACTTCGGGACCTTCATCCCAGGTAAGTCCCAGCCATTTTAAGGCGCGTAAAATAACCTGTTTATTTTCCTCGGTGGAACGTTCAGGGTCGGTATCTTCGATACGAAGAATAAAAGAGCCGCCCATAGCTTTTGCAAAGGCCCAATTATAAATTGCGGTACGGGCACCACCGATGTGGAGCTCTCCGGTGGGAGAGGGCGCAAAGCGTACACGGACAGGCTTTGACTGATCGCTCATAGAGTTATCCTTTCATATTTATGTAGCGCTTAGATAATAAACGATTAACGCTCTTTATGTGCACTTGGTTGGGTGGGCTTTTTAGGAGTTGGTGTTAGTGGTGCCTCGGGATAGGCATGCTGAGCGAGTTTTGCCACCAAGGAAGCGGAATCTTCCACTCCAATAACGCTTGAATCGATAGCCAAGTGGTAGGAATTGATGTCGGTCCAGTGTGATCCTACGTATTGCTCGCAGTGCTCTTTGCGCTCCTTGTCTACCTTTTCAATCATTTCGGCAGCTTTCATATGGTCAACGTTTTCGCGCTTCATAACCCTTCCAATGCGGGGAACAAGGGGAGCGTGAATAAAGACATTGAAAACATTGGGTCGATCGTGCAGTACGGCGCCAGCGCAGCGACCCACAATAACGCAGCTTCCCTGATCGGCGATGCGGGTGATGGCACGCGCTTGTGCAAGCCATAACTCGTCGGTTTGGGTGGGCTCGATGCCAAAGCTTGTATAGCTTTGCATATAGAGGTTATACAGTATGCCGCGGCGTACTTCTTGTTCGTGGGTTTTAACGTAGTCGGGGGTAAGCCCCGATTCTTTGGCGGTAAGCTCAATAAGTGAGCGATCAAATACCGGGATATGAAGATGTTTGCCGATAGTTTGTCCTATTTCACGTCCGCCCGATCCAAATTGACGAGAAATCGTGATAACCAAAGGTGTTTGTGCGGGGTTTTCTGCACTGCGAGGCTTTGTGCTTGAGGTTCCTTCTGCAGATGCTTCGTCGGGTGATGCCATAGTTGTTGCCGTGAGGGTGATATGGCCTTTGATTGGGCAAAACTTTTCGAAGTGAGAAAAAATTCTGTTGAATAATCCCACGATAGCGCCTACGGCAAGCGCGGAGATAATAGTGCCTTCTCGGACACCATAGAGACCTCCCATTGCAACAAGGGAAGCAACGGTGGCAACTATTACGTTGCTTGCATCAAAACCTATTTTGCATTTAGGGAACGGCCATTTGGATACTTTGGCAACACTGAGAACAATGCCTTCACCAGGAAGAGTAAGAAAACTTGCTTTTACCTGAAGGAACACGCCAAAAGCAGTCATGAAACAGCCTACGATGCTAAAGAAAAGCTGAACAAGGTAGTTTGGCATAGGAACAACCGCAAAGATCGGTACAAACAAGTCGATCAAGGCTGAAAACACAAAAACGTAGGGGATCTGTAACAGCTGAACAATCTTGAAATCACGCCTGAGCAAAATAATTTGCAATACGACGAAAAGGACATTCATAACAAAGGTCCAGCCGCCAATGGTAAGGGGTGTAAAAAAGGAAAGGGTGGTAGGAACACAGGAGATAGGAGATGTTCCTAATCCGGTTGCTCGTGTTAAACCAACCGAGGCAGCAACAAAAGCTAGTCCACAAACCATAACTATCATTCGCAAGATGATATTGGGAACAGTTCGATCAAAAAATGCGTGCCAGCGATTAGTAAAACCCACAAGGTTCCTTTCTCGTATCGGGGGTTTGTGTGTATAAGCCCAGTCGAGAAAGCACAAGATAAGCTCTACCAATGAGCATGGCAGCATAGGTAGACAAGTCGCTTCTGCGAAAGGGAAATACATATTTACATAAAAGGGATAGCTGTATTATACGCTTGTTGGTTTCTTCCCAAGAATAATTCTCATACAAAGACATCTTTGCAAGAGCGGGACGCTTTAGGATACCTGAAGCTTACGTGTGAGGCTCGCTTAAGACCTCGATGATGTGAGTATAATGGGATTGATTATGAGAAAGGTATATGCTTTAGAGGGCACAAAGAAAAGGAATGATATGAACTACCAAGAACTACAAGATGAAATTAAAGCAGCTATGAAGGCACGAGACAAGAACCGTCTTTCTATCCTGCGTCAGGTTCACGGTGAAATTAAAAATATCGAAGTGAACGAGCGCAGGGAAATTACCGATGCTGATGTGGATGCCATGTTAAAGCGCACCATTAAGCAGACCAAGGAAACCCTTGAGGGCTCTATCAAGGCAGGCAACGATCAAGAGCGTACCGATCGCTTAACCGAGCAGGTTGAGATTTTGGAAAGCTATCTTCCCAAGCAAGTATCCGGAGATGAGTTGCTTGCGTTAATTGATCAGGTTTTAAGTGAAACGGGCGCAGCTACTAAAAAGGAAATGGGTAAGGTTATGGGTACACTTACTCAAAAGACAGGCGGTAACTTCGACAAGGCAGCAGCTGCAAAAGAGCTGCAGTCTCGCTTGGCATAAAAACCATCGCTTATCTGCCGTACGGCTCTTTTGAGGGGTTTAAAGGTGTTAAGGATTGCGGTTTTCTTTAAAGACAGAAAAAGCGCAAGTCCTTTGTATTCGACTCATTTATTTGGGATAAACAAATCGTATGTCGAATTATCCTGCTTGCGCTCTAGTCTTTAAAGAAAACCGATTACTAATCCGCTCACCTTTAAAATCCTTAAGAGAGCCGTACGCAAGGTATTAACGAGTAAGAATTTTGCCTACAAAGCCCGCGATTAAAGCAAACACGATACTTGATAAAATCCAAAGCCCTGCCATTGCGGCCCAGAATGCTTCTGGGAATAAGGTGATAAGAAGCGAATCGGGATCGAATGTCCAGTTGCCTTGTGCGAAAAGAACGGTATGCATCCAGGTAAAGAGCCCCTCAAAATCGATTGCTGCCCAAAGACCCAGCGCAACAAGTACGCCGATTACCAGCGATGAGGCAGCTATCAGTGCTCCTCCTATGCGTTTTCTGCCACTCAGAATTCCCAGTGCGATAAGTCCTGCTATGCCAAAGGCACCGACCACTCCTACCGAAATGCGTCCTGTGGTGAAAATGGGGGTGCAATCCTGAAGGTGCGAGAGCGCGTTTCGAGGAAGAGAAAATTCTTCTTCTAACTCTGCAAGGTTAGTTGACTCAAGCTGTGAGGTATCCACCGTAGTATCGTTTGCCGATCCTGCCTCGAAGAGTGCGGCAATCTGTGGCTGGGTTTGCTGCAGTGCATCATAGATGGTGTTGTAGAGCTCCTCAGAAGAAGTCCCTTCTATTGAAAATGAGCGAACAGCTTCAGCGATCTGTTCCATATCTTCTTTAGGGTAGGTGGCATGCTCCCAGCCAGAGAAGGTGCCTCCGATTGCAGAGGTAGCCTGCGGGGTGGTGCAAACCATGAAGCCAAGGCCAAACAGACTATAGGCAAGGGCAATGCTGGTAGCTATGCTCAAGGCAAAAAGAACAAGTTTTCTTGCGAGTCCAACCATAAAAGCTAACCTCTTACATGCAGCGTTGCTGCAGTCATACCTTGATGCTCTTTGCTGATGGTAGGAAGGGGTCCTAAGCGCGAGAAAACACCTTGGAACTTACCATTGTAGAGATAGAGTCCGTTGAGGTTGTTGTACCACGTACCTTGGGTGTCTATTTCGTTATCGCTTAAGCGTTCTATGTGAGTGTCAGGGGCAAGGGTGTGTGTTTTAAAGGGCGTGATATAGGTCTGCGCAATAAAAGGTGCCCCCGATGCTTCGTTGGCAAAGCGTGTTATGAGGTCATTCCATTGTTCTTGTGAAAAGGAAAGACCGGCATACACATCACGAGCTCCGTAATTGTCGGTTGGCTTAATGATCCAGGCATCTTTATTGGTACGAACCTCTTCAAGGTCCACATCCTGTTCATTTAAAAATACCGTTCGAGGAACATGACATTGAATGAAGGCATTTTCCTCTTCGGTGAGCAAAGCCTGTGTTTTAGGATGATAGAGGGCCTCAAAAATTTGTTTATCGTGAACAATATGTCCTGCAAAACTTCCGATTAAGGCGACAGCTTCGCAGCGAAGGGCTTCGATAAGGTCTTGGGATTCATCCCAGAAATCTAAAACGTCATTGGTGACACAGCGGCGCCAGATTGCATGAATTGGTTTGCCGTCGTTGGCGTAGAGGGTCTTGCCATCAAAATGCAAATCGCGTACATCGCAGACCACGCAGTCGAACCCGTGGCGTTTGAAGTGTTCGGCAAATACCTTGAACTCATCAACAACGCCGCATTCAAGGTAATCACATATAGCAAAGCGTGCTTCAGGGGTGTAGTGCTTTGATCGTTTAAAGATGTCGATAAACTTTTCAACCCATGATTCGAAAAGCTCGCATGTTTCAACGGTATGGGTCTGGGCAAAACGCTTAAAGGTTTCAGTGGTACATAGACTGTTGGTTATTTCGCGGTTTTCGTTCATACCAGCAGAACCGTCTCCGTTGAACTCGCAGAAACCACACGTTAAGTCATCCTCATTAAGGAAGACATCAATACGCGCAAAAGGCAAGGTATCACTATAACCGCGGGGAAGAAGGATAAGTTCTTCTAAGCGCTTGTCATAGGAAAAAATTGTGCGGTAATCAGGGTCGGCAAGATAGTGTTCTATTACTTTGCAAAGAATTCGATGCGTTGTTTCGGAAATTTCTTTGAAGGCATTCCAGCTTTCATCGTTGAAAAGGCGAGGGATAAAAGAACTCGCTACCACCGCATGATGAACGATGGCGGTAGAATTTTGCATATACGCATAGGCAGCGCGTCTGCCGGGAATGTCTCCTTCAAGCGATTTTGCAACTGCAAAGTATTCTTCGGTTAATTCAGCATTGCTTTTCATACTATCTCTCCAAGTACCGCCAGGCACAAATCTCAACACTTATGAATAATCAAGGGGGAGCACACGCTGCTCCATAAGTCCGGTAAGGCCTTCGGCTACGTTAATACTTACCAGTTCAATTACTTCATCAAGAGTAAGTCCAGTATCTCTGAAAAGCCAGAGTGCATAGGCGTGAAAGATGCCCCCTAAATAAAATTCCAGAACTACATCAATATAGCGTTTTGCTTCGGGGGGAGAGATTTTGGTTTGAGTCGTAGATGCGCTCGCGTGCGATAGAGGTGCCATACTGCATAAATTTATGCATGGGAATATGACCAAGCATTTTGACACGCTGCTCCTTGGAAAGAGGCAGTGTTGACTGCAGCGCATAAAAGTATTTTTTGGTGAAATGGGAAGGATCATTGAGTAGATCATTCAGTGAGAGGCCTTCAAGTCCCCTTGCCGTATATTGACGTATGACATCTTCGAAGAGATTGTCAATCGAAGAGTAGTGGGTATAAAAGGTTTTTCGATCAATATCAGCGCGCTTTGCAAGAGCAGTGATCGTAATCTTGTCGTATTCGCAGTCGGTGAGTAGCTCGATAAAGGCAGCGTGAATAGCGCGGCGAGTGCGTACGATGCGTCTATCAATGTGTTTCGTCGAATTGTTAGCAGTCATGATACTTTTACCTCAAAATCTTTCTATTCGTATCATAAACCTCAAGGAAGCACTTTTTGGCCCGTGATTACAAGTTGTTCCAAAACCATAATCAACACTTGTGGAATATCTTCTTTACTCCGATACCACTTTGAGAGGGAAGCTTTGAAAGCATCCGAACACATCAAACGCAGCGATTGGAAAAACATTCGACCACTTCCTTGTGGATTCCGAGCATAATATCGTAAAGATGATGTATCTGTTGGATAAATGAATCTCTACCGTCTGTTTGCTAACCAACGGAAATCTTTTTGTAATGCAATCGACAACCAAGATAATAAGAAAGCGTGTAAGTTATGCGCCTTCGCCGCGATGGGTACTTATACTGAGTGAGTGTGGATGGTAGTATGTCGAATACATACTTATTGAAGTAATACGCTTACAATTTCAACACAGGAGCATGAAAGCATTTGTTTGTAGTGCGCTCCTTGTTTTGAAAGGATTATATATGCAAGAACAACCACGTTCTTATCTGTTTACCAGTGAATCAGTAACTGAAGGGCATCCTGATAAGGTGTGCGATCAGATTTCGGATGCTATTTTAGATGCGCTTTTGGAAAAGGAAATCCAACTTGCCGAAGAGGGTTATGTCGCCCCCGACGGTTCTCCTGCAAACCCTGAGCTTTTCCGCTGTGCTTGCGAGACGCTTGCAACAACCGGGATGATTTTTGTTACGGGTGAAATTCGCACGCAGGCTTATGTTGACACGATAGAAATCGTGCGCGGCGTATTAAAAGATATCGGCTACGATCGTGCAAAGTATGGATTCGACTGTGCGACGTGTGGCGTGCTTAATGCTATTCATGATCAATCTCCCGATATCGCACAAGGAGTAGATGCTTCTTTCGAATCACAGAGCGGCAAAGCGCTTGATCCGTATGATCAGATAGGCGCAGGAGACCAGGGTATGGTGTTTGGTTATGCCTGTGACGACACAAAAACCCTTATGCCGATGCCAATTTATCTTGCTCATCGTTTGGCAGAGCGTTTGGCTAAGGTGCGCAAAGAGGGGGTCATGCCTTATCTGCGTCCCGATGGAAAAACGCAGGTCAGTGTACGCTACATTGATGGAGTGCCCACTCAGGTAGAAAAGGTGGTAGTTTCTACCCAGCACTCTGAAGAAATTGATCCAGAGTATTTACGCGCAGAACTTATTCAGCAGGTTATCAATCCGGTATTTGAAGAAGAACAGGTAACCGTTGCTGACGATGTCGAGATTTTCGTTAATCCTACCGGACGTTTTGTTATTGGTGGCCCTATGGGCGATGCGGGACTGACTGGAAGAAAGATCATCGTTGATACGTATGGCGGTATGGGTCGTCACGGTGGCGGCGCTTTCTCGGGCAAGGATTGCACTAAGGTGGATCGTTCTGCTGCTTATGCTGCACGCTGGGTGGCGAAAAACATTGTTGCCGCCGGTCTTGCACATCGATGCGAGGTTCAGATTGCCTATGCAATAGGTATGGCACGTCCTGTTTCGCTTATGGTGGAAACCTTTGGAAGCGGTGCGTATCCAGAAGATGTTATTGCTCGTGCCGTCGAAGAGGTCTTCGACTTGCGTCCAGGGGCTATTATTGACGCTCTTGATCTTCGTCGTCCTATCTATCGAAAGACGGCTGCTTATGGTCATTTTGGTCGTGAGTTGCCGGAATTTACCTGGGAAAAACGAGACAAGGTTGAAGCTTTGCAGAAAGCTGTTGCGCATCTGGTATAAGGCCTTATCGAAAGTAATTGTGTACTTGGCATAAGTCTTTGTCGGAAGCTGTTGTGTTCCTGATGTAGCCTTTACCGAAAGTTGTTGTGCCTCTGGTGAGGGAAGGCTGTTTTGTGCGGCTTGCGTCGCGTTTTTATAGGTAAGAAGTAGGTGAGTATCTTTGAAGCTTGTATCGGTTGTTCTTGATATTCCTACGCAAGCTCTTGACTCTACCTTTACCTATGTGGTTGTTGAAAGTGAACAAGATCGTGTTCGGCTCTCGCAAGTTTCTGGGCAAGATTCCCACGAAAAACATCGAAAAGCCGAACATATTCAGGAGAGCCTTTTTCAGGAAAGCTTTATTCAAGAGAGTTTTTTTTCGGAGGAAGGTGCGCTGTCGGACAAGGATAAGCTGGCAGCCGATGATAGTCTAACGGACGGTCATAAGGCATCCGATGATAGCCTGACGGACAGTCATAAAACAGATACAGATGCTCGAGATTTTGCATTAGAGGTGGGCTGTGCGGTACTTGTTCCGTTTGTCCATCGTAGTGCAGTGGGATTTGTGGTGGAAATTACACCATTAGGTGCCCATGATCCTTTTCCGCAAGGGATAAAACCCCATAAGCTCAAAGAAATCAAACAGGTGCTCAGCAAACCTTATTTCACTGAAATAGGGGCTCGCTGCGCTTCGTTTATGGCACAGCGCTACGTTGCACCTTTTTCTTCAAGTATTCGTCTTTTTATGCCTCCTGGTGGTATTCCTCGAATGGAGTATATCGAAGGGTCATGGCAATTAACGAGCCCCCTTATTCATGAGGTGGATGAACGCTGGGTGGTGCGCCTTGATACGGCCGATTCATTTGTTCCTCGCAAGGGAGCGGTAAAACAACAGCATGTGTTGGAGGCGCTTCGTCAAGGTGATTTACGCGTAAGCGAACTAACCGCTGAATATGGTTCGGTTGCATCGACGTTAACCTCTTTGGAGAAAAAAGGCGTTATACGCATTGAACAGCGTAGACGTTTGCGCTCACCCCAAGATCAGAGCGAGGTGTTTTCTGCTCGCACAAAACCAAAGCCAGCTCTTACTGAAGATCAAAGACGTGCTCTTTCGGTAATCGAAAAAGCCGCTCTGACCCATGCCGGCGAAGTGGTATTGATCGACGGTGTTACCGGTTCAGGTAAGACGGAGGTTTATCTTTGTGCTATCGAGCGCGCATTAGAACAGGGGCGTGGCGCTATCGTATTGGTGCCTGAAATTTCGCTCACACCACAGACGGTCGCACGTTTTCGAGGACGTTTTGGCGATAGGGTGGCGGTGTTGCATTCTCGTATGTCGCAGGGAGAGCGCTACGATCAATGGGATGCTATTCGCAGTGGCGTAGCTCAGGTGGTTGTAGGAGCTCGCAGTGCTTTGTTTGCTCCCCTAAAGCAGGTGGGAATCATCGTTATCGACGAAGAGCATGAATCAAGTTATAAGCAGGATCAAGCTCCTCGATATGTCACGCGCGATGTAGCTTGCTGGCTTGCACGTGAACATGGTGCGGTTATGGTTTTAGGTTCGGCCACCCCATCGCTCGAAGCGCTGGAGCGTTGCGCGAGTGATCCTTGCTGGCATCGTGTTGAAATGCCGAATCGTGCAAATGGAAAACCGCTGCCTACTATCGAGGTGGTGGACATGGCTCGTGAATTTGGTGGCGGTAACCGATCGATGTTTTCTCGTGCGCTCCAAAATGCGCTGTTTGACGTGCTTGAAAAGAAAGAAAAAGCGGTATTGATGCTCAATCAGCGAGGGTTTGCGCAGTTTCTTTTGTGTCGGGATTGCGGATTTGTACCTTCGTGCATCTCGTGTTCAACTTCTCTTACCTATCACGAGCGAGAAGGGAAGTTAGTTTGTCATCATTGTGGATTTGAACAGCGTGTGCCGCTTACGTGTCCTCGCTGTGGCAGTCCTTATTTGAAACGGTTTGGAGCGGGAACTCAGCGTGTGGAGGCGGAGTTGCGCTCCCTGCTTACTGATGTGACCTGCGATATTATTCGCATGGATGCTGATACCACTTCGCGTAAAGGTGATCATCAGCGTTTGTTGGAGCAGTTTGCCAAACCTGGTGCTGCGGTGCTTTTAGGTACGCAAATGATCGCAAAAGGCCTCGACTTTGATGAGGTGACACTTGTTGGTGTTATAAATGCTGACACCATGCTTAAGCTTCCTGACTTTCGTAGTGCTGAGAGAACGTTTGATTTGATCGAACAGGTTGCTGGTCGAGCGGGACGAGCAGAAAAGCCCGGCGCGGTAATTGTACAAACATACAGCGCTCAAGATCCGGCTATCAGGGCGGCGGCGCGCTACGATAGGCAACTTTTCTTGGATAAGGAGCTTGAGTTGCGAAAAGGGTTGGGATACCCGCCTTTTGTTCGTCTGGCAAATGTATTGGTATGGGGAAAAGACGAAGACAAGGTAAAGCAGGTTGCTCACAGCTTGTATGCTGATCTTTCAAGTCTTATTCCACGGGCCGGCACGCTTGACTCACAGGCTGGTGTACCCGGCTCACAGTTAAGTACGCTTGACTCACAGGATGGCTGGCTTTTACTTCCTCCAACACCTTGCGTACTTGAGCGCTTAAAGGGAGCATGGCGCTATCATCTTGTTATCAAGGCCCCTCCTCAAAGCAATATTGCAGATTTTGTGGGGGCGTTTTTCCGCAAACGAAAGCCAGAACAGGGAGTACGGGTGTCGATAGATATCGATCCTATAAATCTTTTATAACTTGACCATTTAGAGGTATAATGATTCGATGTTTCTCTAGCGAAGTTTTCGCTAAGTATGAATGAATCGTGGGAAGGAAATAACGTGGCAAAGGCTTCCTCTCAAGGCTCAGTATCAAAGCCAACCGAAACGAAGGAAGAAACGGAAAGCAAGGCAAAGAAAACTCCTGCTAAAAAAGCTACTACAAAGAAGACCACGGCGTCATCTTCTACGAAAAAGGCTCCCGCAAAAAAGACTACAGCAAAGAAGGAAACCGCAAAGGCTAAAAGCGCGGCATCTTCAAAGAAAAAGGCGGACGAAGCCAAGGCTGCTCAAGCAGAAGATATGGAAGATGAAGAAACCGAAGACATTCTTGAATCCAACACCGAACCATCGTTGCATGAGGTGCATGATGATTCCGATGTTAAGGAAAGCGATTTAACTGACGAGAGTCTTCTTGAAGGTATTCCTGAAGAAGAGCTTAAGGCTACCGTCGAAATTGCTCCTCCAAAGGTAAATAACAAGACCAAATCCAAGCGCTCTCGTACGCGCAAGCAGGCAGCTGATTCTTCAGTAGCTCTTTTGACGGGTGATCCTGTTCGTATGTATCTCAAAGAAATCGGTAAGGTTTCTTTGCTTACTGCTGCTGAAGAGATCGATCTTGCAATGAAGATCGAAGCAGGCGTTGCAGCAACAGAAGAGCTGGAAAAAGCTGAAGAAGAGGGCATTGAGCTCGAACGTCGCGAGCGTCGTCGTCTTTCTCGTGTCGAGCAGGTAGGACTTGATGCAAAGCAGCAGCTTATTGAGGCTAACTTGCGTTTGGTAGTTTCTATCGCAAAGCGCTATGTTGGTCGCGGCATGTTGTTCTTGGACCTTATTCAAGAAGGTAATTTGGGTCTTATTCGTGCCGTTGAGAAGTTCGACTATACCAAGGGCTTTAAATTCTCTACCTATGCAACCTGGTGGATTCGTCAGGCCATTACGCGTGCTATTGCAGACCAGGCTCGTACCATTCGTATTCCGGTACATATGGTCGAGACCATCAATAAACTGGTTCGTATTCAGCGTCAACTGCTGCAATCGCTTGGTCGTGAGCCTACCCCTGAAGAAATTGCAGAGGAAATGGGTCTTACTCCTGAGCGTGTTCGTGAGATTCAAAAGATCTCTCAAGAGCCGGTTTCTTTGGAAACACCTATTGGCGAAGAAGAAGATTCGCAGTTGGGTGACTTTATTGAAGATGATGCTGCTGTTGTTCCTCCTGATGCAGCAAGCTTTAGCATGCTTCAAGAACAGCTGGCCAAGACCCTTGAAGGTTTGGCAGAACGCGAGCGCAAGGTTATTTCGTTGCGCTTTGGCTTGGAAGATGGGCATCCTCGTACCTTAGAGGAAGTTGGTCGCGAATTTGGCGTTACACGTGAACGTATTCGTCAGATTGAATCTAAGACCTTAGCGAAGCTGCGTCATCCGTCTCGCTCACAGAAGCTGAAGGATTATTTGGAAGACTAAGCTTTAGGACTTTCGAACTGTTCGTGTTTGTCGTGTAAGCTCTGAGCTTATTCTTAGCTTCTCAAATACATACTTGATACGAAAAAGTGCCGCTTATTCGAGCGGCACTTTTTATGACTTTTACGACAACGACACAACGCTTACGGTTTATCGTATTATTCATGAGCGGTTTAATATTGATGACTATACGCTACTAAATTTGGATGAGAGCCTATATGACTGAATGTAAGGGTAATGTCTTTGTTAGCAAGAGCAAGCAAACCCCAGAACCTCTAATTGAATACTTTGCCCCTTGTCCCAAAGGGTTTGAACAGCTTTTAGCTGATGAGCTAAAGCGTCTTCGTGCAAAGCGCGTTCGTCCCCTTAAAAGCGGTGTTGTCTTTTTTGGTACGAAGGTCGATGGGTATCGTGTTTGTTTGTGGTCGCGTATTGCCTCACGTGTGTTGCGGGTTATAGACCGTGTGGATGCAAGTGATGCCCTTTGTCTCTATGAGGGCGTTAAAGCCCTTCCTTGGGAGCATTTTGTTGCCAGTGGTGAACAGGCCACCATTGCGGTTAGTGCACGGGGAGGAAACGAAGCTTTGCGCAACAGCCAATTCATTGCTCTTAAGGTAAAGGATGCGGTTTGTGACAGACTTCGTGAAGTACGAGGTTTTCGTCCTAATGTTGCTACTTATCGTCCCGCTGTTCCTCTTTGGGTGTCGGTCCATAAAAAGAAGGCGACCATTTCCATCGATTTTGCGGGAGAATCACTCCATCGTCGTGGCTATCGCACACCAGATGAGGCAACCGAGGCACCTTTGAAGGAAGCTCTTGCAGCAGGCATGTTGGTGTGGGGAGGATGGGATCATCTTGCATCTCCTGCCCTGCGGCGTGCCGAGGCAAAGCGTAAAGGGGTGGATAGAATCGAAGCTCCTGTGTTTGTCGATCCGACGTGTGGAAGTGGCACGCTGGTGCTAGAGGCCGCTATGATGGCTACCGATCGTGCCCCAGGACTTTCCCGTGATTACTGGGGATTTGAAGGATGTGCAGACTTTGAAGCCCAGGCTTTCGATGAGCTTTTAGACGAGGCGGATGAGCGGTTTGAGCAGGGATTGGAGCACGCTCCTTTCATGCTTGGTGCTGATAGTGATAATGAAGCGGTAAAAATTGCCCAAGCCAATGCGCGTCGTGCAGGACTTGCTTCTTTGGTTCGTTTTGTTTGTGCGGATTGCGCAAATCTGTCTGTTACCTTGCGTGAGGCAGGGATTGATATCGAAAAGCCAGGTTTTCTTGCCTGTAATCCTCCTTATGGCGTGCGCCTTATGAAAGACTCCCTCGAGGAATTCTATGAGCATTTTGCCGAGGGTCTGAACAGCTTGTCTGATTCGTGGCGCATGTGCGTTATCACGCCCGATGCAACTTTTGATTCGTCTATTGGCTACGATGCTCAGCGTACGCTTGCGGTATACAACGGCGCAATAGAGGCAATGCTTAGAAATTACCGTTTGGGCAACTCATTTAAAGAATCTCTTACTCTTACTAAGCTTGATGGAAGCGAAGTTGAGATAACGGTGTCATCGGGCCATGCTCAGCAGTTTGCTTCACGTTTACGCAAGATGATAAAGACACGGCGAAAATGGGCGCACAAACACAATATCCATGCCTTTAGAATCTACGATGCTGATCTTCCTGATTATGCTGTTGCAATTGATGCGTTCGAAGAAGCAAAAACAGGACAATGGTTTGCTCTTGTGAGTGAATATCAGGCGCCGCGTGAGATTGATCCTCAAAAAGCGGCACGTCGCTTTAGTGATGCGTGCCTTGTGGCTCAAGTGCTTCTTGATATACCCAAGGAGCGGCTTTTCACTCGAGTGAGACGACAAGATAAAGGCGGCTCCCAGTACCGTAGCGAAACGCATACGCGTCGCACCCTGTTAGTTGAAGAAGATCAGCATCTCTTTGAGCTTGATCTGTCGGGGTATCTGGATACAGGCTTGTTCTTGGATCATCGTATCACGCGTAAATTGGTAGGAGAGATGGCAGCAGGTAAGCGTTTCTTAAACCTGTTTGCCTATACGGGTACGGCAAGTGTGTATGCTGCAGCAGCGAAAGCGGCTGAGACTACCACGGTAGACATGAGCCAAACGTATTTGGACTGGGCTCGTCGCAACATGCAGCTTTCTGGCTTTACGGGCAAACATCACCACTTTGTGCGTGCTGATGTTTTGCAGTGGGTAGAACAGGCACCTGATAATCTTCTGGGCTTTTATGAGGTGATATTCCTTGATCCGCCCACCTTTTCAAACTCAAAGACTATGGGTAAGCGCACCTGGGATATCCAGCGCGATCATGTTGCATTGCTTGAAGGAGTCGTAAGGCTTCTGGCACCTGGTGGATCGATTGTATTTTCAGGAAATTTACGTTCGTTTAAGCTTGATGAACAGGCTGTTTCTTCGCTTGGTTTGCAGGTTGAGAACATAACGGCGCAAACCATCCCTGAAGATTTTTCTCGTAATCCGCGCATTCATTTCTGCTACGTACTTACTAAAAAGTAAGTGTCTTGTAAGTGCGTATTTTGCAAGTACGCAAGTCCTTTGAAAAGGAGTGGGAATTATCCCAAGAAGCCAAAATTATCTTACTGTCCAAAGAGAAAATCGATGAGGAAACAAGCTTAAGCAAACAGGTATGAACATTTCAGAGAACATACGATCCTTTGTACGCAAAGAAATTGTGCTGGTTATTTCAGTGATAGCTGCACTTATTTCTTGCATCTTTGTTGTTCCGGATGCTGCTTATTTTTCCTATATTGATTGGCATACCCTTGCGCTGCTTTTGTCGTTGATGATCGTAGTGGCAGGCTTGCGCTTTTTGGGCGTTATTCGAATCATGGGGGAATGGGTTGTTTCCCATATGCGATCAAGGATGATGATTGCCTCTTCTCTTATTGGCTTGACGTTTGCCTGTTCGATGTTTATCACCAACGACGTAGCTCTTATTACCTTCGTTCCTTTTGCGATCGTGGTGATGCATTGGGCGAAAATGGATGTTTTTATGGGTCCGGTTGTTGCTTTGATGACCATTGCAGCAAATCTTGGCAGCATGATGTTGCCTATGGGCAATCCCCAAAACCTTTATTTGTTTCAAACATCACAGATGAATGTTGTTGACTTTGTAGTGCTCATGGCGCCCTATACCGGTTTTGCAGCGCTTTTGCTTGTGGGATTTCTTTTCGTCCTTTTTCGAAAATCATCCAAAAAGACAATGGAGTCACCAGGACATACTGAAAAAATAAAACGCAGATACCCTTTAGGGAAATGCCTTCGTGCTGGGGTGTATGGACTATTGTTTCTGGTGTGTCTTTGCGCCGTTGCAGGAGTGATCGAGGTCTTTTTTACCTGTGCTGTTGTGGTGATTGTGGCGTTGTTTATGGATATAAAGGTATTTAAGCGCGTCGATTATGGGCTTTTATGCACGTTTATCGCCCTTTTTGTATTCGTTGGAAACATGGGACGAATTCCACTTATTCATGAGGTTGTTTCTCAGTTGGTGGGTACAGCACCGCTAATAGCTTCTGTGGTTTTAAGTCAAGTTATCAGCAACGTACCTGCTGCACTTTTACTGTCGGGTTTTTCTGATCAATGGAGCACCCTTATTATTGGAACTAATCTTGGTGGTTTAGGTACCCTGATTGCATCAATGGCAAGTATTATTTCGTTTAAGCTGGTTACTGCTGAAGGCTTGGTCAAGCGCAGCGCATATCTTAAGACCTTTACCTGGTATAACGTGATTTTTCTGGCAGCACTTCTTGTGTTTTACGAAGCTTTTACCTGGGTGGTGAATCTCCCTTAGAGGTTCAGCTGAAGGCTCTTTTTAACTAAGGATCAATAAAACCTAACGTGGATAAAGAACCAATATAGAACCTCGGTGCTTTCGTATCCTGCCTACATCATGAGTTACTTCACTGCTCTGCACGGTAAGGTTTTCCGTCGCGTAGAAGAGCATCCACCAATTCATTATCTTCGGGGTCGGGCGATCCGAGAGGTAATCCGCAGGCTTCAAAGAAATGACTTCCTGCAAACTGGCGTGCGCGAAACGAGTCATGTTCGCCGTCATCTAAATAGCGAATACGGCTGCGACCATCGGTGCTCCCGCAGAAGAGGAGGCCATGGTTTTGAATGTAGGTGCGGTAGGTTTCTTTTTCTGACCACAAAATTACCCCTTCCATGTTTTCCAGCTCATAGGCAACAGCATAGCTGGTCCAGGAAATACCTCGTTGACGCACGTAGCGATCAAGAAGAGATGCCATACGGGTAACTCGTTTTAGCGTGCGGGTAGCGCCAATAAAACGTGCAGTAGGGGCTACTTCGATCCCGCTTTGTTTGAGGTCATTAACTGCTTTTTCGTAAGTATCAAGTTCGAGCATGATGGCAGGAACGGTGAGCTTCATGGATTCGTCAGGGAAAAGTTCTAAAGCTGAATGTGCTGGTCCGCCAGGAAAAGCAATCGAAGCACGAAGAATCAACGAGTCGTGAGCATGCTGGACATGACATTGCATGCCCTGTTGGCTGAAGGCGGCTCGCATGGCGTTTACGTGGGTATTTATAACGCTGCGTGACGTACTTATGCTTGCGCGGCTTCCCATGCGAAATAGGTAAAGGTTAAAAAGCGGAACCGGAATTGCGTCGGCAGATGTTGCGGCGTTATCGCCTGGATACCAAACGCTTCGACGGCAAAACTCTCTAATTTCTTGAGTGCGCTTGGTTGCTTTGCCGTAAAGTTCGACCAAGGCGGAGCCAAGGGCAGGACCCGAGGTAGATCCTTCGCGAATTTCCACCACGCCATCAGCTACATAGGGAGGAAAATCGCCTTCGTGTACTTGTACGACAACGACACCTTGCTTTTCGTTTTGAGGATCAACAATAAAGCGCGCATCAAAACGAGGCGTGGGAGAAACGTGATGGCGGCATAATTCTCCAAATATTTGCGAAAAATCAGCCGAAATGCGAGGAATAGGACAAAGGGATTTATCATCGTCAGCTATACCAATAATGAGCCAGCCGCCACGGGAATTGGCAAATGAAGCAATGATTTTGGGGATCTTCTTGCGAACATTTTCGTTCCAGGTGCGCTTGAATTCTAGAACATAACCTTCTTCGAGATCTGCTAATTGGGAAAGATCAGCATACGTAACATCCGCCAAATCTTTAGGCTGGCCTTGCTCGTTTCGAAACGGGCTATACATAGTCTGCCCCCTATAACGCTTCATCCAAAACCACTTCTTTATTATAGGGGCATTGTGTAAGAGGTGATATTACGGTTTGAGGGCATTGCAAGAGAAGGGTTGTTACATAGCTAAAAGTAGTATGCGTAATCTGCTTTTTTATTGCTTGCAGCTTCGTTTGAGGTGTTCGAGTAGGGCTAAACATCCCGCATCAACATCAGCGTAGGTGGTGTCAAAGTCGCCGGTATACCAGGGGTCTGCGACGTCGCGTGATGTTCCGACCCAATCCATAAGCAGACTACATTTATGCTTTGGATCGTTGTTAAACAGGCGAAGCATATCGCGCATATTGTAGCGATCCATTCCGATGATGTAGTCGAAGGTATCATAGTCTGCTTTGGTGGTCAGACGTGCTGCGCGGGGAGTGTGGGGGATATGGTGGCGATCGAGAATTTCTTCAGTTCCCCAATGAATGTCGTTGCCGAGCTCATCGCGGTGCATAGCGGCGGATTCTACGTAGACTGCCTGCTCTAAGCCTGCTTGGCGTAGGTATTCTTTCATGACGAATTCAGTCATAGGTGATCTGCAAATATTTCCATGACAGACAAAGAGTATGTTGATCATATTAGGTCCTTTACATAGAAATTGTTTGATCTCGTTTATTTAAAAGAGTTGATCCATTGATTAATGAACATACGATCTTCGGCTTCGTATTTTTTCGAATAGTGAATCAAGGGAAGGTAATGTTTTTCAAGGAACTCTCTTGTATCCTCTTGCTCTGTCTGGTACTTGATCAGGGAATCATCAACATCATAAAGATGGAGTTTACCTTTTACTTTAAAGGGCTCTATAAGGTAAAGTTCGTTAAATATCCATGCATATGAGTTCTCAGGACAATCAAAACCCTCCATGTCTGCAGATTTAAGATGTTTCTTCGAGAAAGGTTCAATCTTTTCTAAATTAACTACACATAAAGCATGGCCTGATATGGTTCCAGAAAAACTTTTTGAACTAGAACATATAAGTAAGTCGCCTCGATAATCGGTTTTCCATGAGCGACATTCAACTGTTTTAATGCCCTGCAAAATAGGCATTGCCCACTCAGGTAGTATGGATAGCGCTTTCATAAACTTCTCCTTTAACGAGGCTGATAGCTCATAAAATATTGCTTTTCATTACGTATAATAAATGAATATGTTTTGTCACTAATGAGCAAAGATATTTGTAGTTTATATTGGGAATATGAAAAGGATTTGACCGTTGATTACCGGTGCTACCAAAAACAAAGTCGACGATATCTGGCAAAAAATGTGGGAAGGCGGTATTACTAATCCGCTCGAAGTAATTAGCCAGCTTACGTATCTCATGTTCATTCGTTCGCTTGATGAAAAAGAATTTGAAACCGAGCGAATGGAAGCCTTACTTGGTGTTGAACAGAAACATATCTTTCCCAAGACGTACAAAAATGCAGCTGGATTAGAAATTGACGGTCAGGAACTACGCTGGAGTCATTTCAAGGACAAGTCTGCGGAAACAATGTTTCATACAGTTAGTGAATTTGTGTTCCCTTTTATAAAAGAATTGGGAGATGGATCTGCATTCTCAAAGAGCATGGAGAGTGCTACTTTCGGCATTTCGGCTCCTAAAACTTTACAAAAAGCGGTTGATGGTATTGAAGAGCTTTTTGAAAGCTTAGGCGAAAACATTGGTGATTTAGGCGATTTATATGAGTATATGCTTAGCAAGTTAAGCACGGCTGGCAAAAATGGTCAATTCCGTACTCCGAAACATATTCGTGAAATGATGGTTTGTTTCATTGACCCTAAGCCTAAGCAGCTCATATGCGACCCGGCATGTGGTACGGCAGGCTTTTTAATTACCGCGGCGGAATATATTCGCAATAACTATGAGTCGGATATGGATGAAGCGGCATGGGAACACTTTTCGGGTGAAAATGGTGCAGAACCTCAGTTTACCGGTTTTGAAACCGATACAACCATGTTGCGTATTTCGACGATGAATTTAATGCTTCATGGCGTTGAAAATCCAGATGTTCGCTATATGGATAGCGTTTCTAAAAACAACGTACTTACGAATAAATTCGATGTAATTTTGGCAAATCCGCCTTTTACTGGTTCTGTCGATAAGGAAGATATTGCTGATACTTTAAAGGCAATGGTTAATTCTAAGCAAACAGAATTGCTGTTTGTGGCGTTGTTCCTTCGCATGCTGAAGCTTGGCGGCAGGTGTGCCTGTATTGTTCCTAATGGCGTTCTATTTCGAACTAATTCCAAGGCATACACGCAACTACGAAAAGAACTTGTTGAAAATCAGAAACTAGAAGCGATTATTTACATGCCAAGCGGTGTGTTTAAGCCTTATTCGGGGGTTAGCACGGCAGTTTTGGTCTTTACGAAGACTGATGCTGGTGGAACCGATAATGTTTGGCTTTATAACATGGAGCATGATGGATATACGCTTGATGACAAACGTGATCTGGATGAAAAGCATAATGATATCCCCGAAATTCTTGCACGATGGGAAAACCTGGAAGCAGAAAAAGAACGCGCTCGTACCGAGAAAAGCTTCATGGTTCCTAAGGAAGAAATAGAAAAGAACGAATACGACTTTAGTTTCAACAAGTACACCGAAACGGTATATGAACGTAAAGAATATCCTCCGACGAGTGAAATCCTTGCTGATTTGGCTGAGCTAAATAAAGAAATTGCTTCAGGGTTAAAAGAGCTTGAAGTAATGCTTGGTGAGGATGTGATCTCGAAATGAAGTACGTGAAGCTGGGGGATATTTGTTCCAAAGGGGTCTCTTCGCTGAGGCAAAAAGATACTTTGCCAGTGGGGGATTATCCAGTTTATGGCGCATCAGGTATTTGTGGCTACTTGTCTGATTATCAGCATAACGAACCATATGTTGCAGTAGTTAAGGACGGCGCTGGAGTGGGTCGCGTTCAGCTATGCTCTGGCAAATCGTCGGTCTTGGGAACACTTCAGGCTCTTTTGCCTAAAGAGGAAGTTAACTGCGAGTATTTATATGAGGTGGTTAGGTCACTGAATTTAGGAGATGGATTTACTGGCTCAACCATTCCTCATATTTATTTCAAAGACTATAAAAATAGAACAGTAGTAATTTATGAGAAAGAACAGCAGACAAAAATTACTGTGTTATTTTCTGCGGTAAAAAATGTGATTGAACTGCATAAACTTGCAATCTCTACTTGCGACAAACTAGTCAAATCCCGGTTTATCGAGATGTTCGGGGATCCGTGCGATTCGCAACGCTCAACGATGTCTTGTTGTCCAATAGAAAAATTCTGTGAAGTAAGAATAGGGCCATTTGGCAGTGCGCTTCATAAAAGTGATTATGTCTTTGGTGGTCATGCTCTTGTAAATCCCTCACATATTGTCAAAGGAAAAATAAAAATCAACAAGAAGCTTGCGGTCAACGAAGAGAAATACGCATCTATGAAGGCCTATCATCTCAAGAAGGGTGATGTGGTGTTAGGCCGTCGAGGTGAGATAGGTCGCTGTGCAGTTGTTAATCAAGAAGGATTGCTCTGTGGAACTGGAAGCATGATTTTAAGACCGGATGTGCATTTGTGCCTTAGTGAGTATTTACAACATATTGTTTCATTTCCAACATTCGCCGAGGCTCTTGAGAGGGACGCGGTTGGTGTGACGATGAAGAATTTAAATGCCAAGATAGTTGAAAATGCTGTTGTTGTGCTACCTCCAATGTCGCTCCAGAGAGAGTTTATTTCTTTTGTCCACCAGGTCGACAAATTGAAATTTGATTTTGACTTTCTAGTGAGTTTTAAGATCCCATCAATATGTTTGTTGTGTTTAGAACTTGATCCGTAGCCTTGTATTGTCAGAGTGCTAATAATTACTCGATGAATAACAAATGATTATTTAGAGACTTGTAAAAGCGCTACAATAATCCGGTTGAATTAAAGGAGGACTGGTGGTTTACAACAACGTTCTTGAAGCGCTCGGACATACGCCGTTGATTCGCCTCAACCGTATTCCTGATGCTCAATGTGCAGAAGTTCTCGTTAAATATGAGGCAGTAAATATCGGTGGTTCTATTAAAACACGCACCGCATATAACATGATTCGCGAAGCGGAGCGCCGTGGCGATATCACTAAAGACACCATTATCGTCGAACCTACGAGCGGCAATCAGGGTATTGGTTTGTCGTTAGTGGGAGCTGTGCGAGGTTATACGGTTCGCATCATTATGCCTGATAGTGTAAGTGAAGAGCGCCGTAAGCTTTGTCGTGCGTATGGTGCTGAAGTAATACTTGTTCATGATAAAGGCAACATTGGCGAGTGTATCGATGAATGCATGAAAATTGCTTCAAAGATGGCCCAAGACGATCCGAATGTCTATATGCCTCAGCAATTTATAAACCCCGATAATCCTGCAGTGCATAAACTGCATACGGCTCAAGAAATTCTTGAAGATGTTGAGGGTCCCATTGATGGCTTTTGCTGTGGGATTGGCACGGGAGGCACTATCTCTGGAGTTGGCGAAGCTCTCAAAGAAGCCAATCCTGGTATTGAAATTTGGGCTGTTGAACCCGAACATGCTGCCATTTTATCTGGTGGAGAAGTGGGAACGCACCTTCAGATGGGAATTGGAGATGGCTTAATTCCTGAAAACTTGAACCAAGACATCTATGATGACATCACTATCGTAACTGATGAAGAAGCTCTTGAAATGGCTCAGCGTCTTGCACGCGAAGAGGGCCTTTTGTGCGGTATTTCTTCGGGAAGTGATGTAGTGGGTGCTTTACGTCTTGCGCGTAAGCTCGGTCCGGGCAAAACGGTTGTAACCATACTTTCTGATACGGGTGAGCGTTACTATTCCACACCGCTGTTTTTGCTTTAAGCACTTCGGTGAGAACGTCTCGGATAAGGATAATGCCGGCTGACCTATGAATAAGGCAGCCGGCTGGTTTTATCTGGCTATAATAATAAAACCATGTCAAACCAAGACTTACATACTCAGTCGCACAAGACGACGTGGATGTTTAAAAAATACGCCATTAACCTGGTGATACGTACGGTACTTTTTGTTTTGGGTATTTACTTTTTTGTAAGTGATAGGGCTCAACTTGCCATTCAAAATGTCGGTTTTTCTCAAGGACTAAATTTCATTGATATAGTGTTTGTTTTCGTGTTGTACGATTTTCTTACTAAATTTACCTCGCGGGCGCGCATTTCAATTGGCTCTCTTAAGCAATATAAGTTTTTCCAGGTTCCCACGAAAAATACCATTGGCGGAACAAAAGAGAGTTTTTTGAGTCGTATTTCTGAAGTGATTACCGCTGGTTCTGTGCGTGTAAGCAGTATTCATATTCATCCGAAAGAAAATATCCAAAACTCTATCGAGGAAGCGCGGTCATTTTTACTCGGAGCCAAGGAAGATGTAAGTCGTGAACTGCGCCATATTGCAAGTGATTTGGATATTATGCGTGCTCTGCCTTTTGATGATGCCGATTTAGACGTCAATTCTCAAGCACGTCATGTCCTGCGCATGCGCAGGCTTAAAGAAATTCTTCCTGTTGCCGTATTTTGGATTGCGCTTACGGTAATAGTAGGAGTTTTTCTTATCCAAATGAATTGGATGTCTTCTGAGGTCGTTACGCTTTGGATGCTGTTCTTCTTTTGGTTTGATATGGTTTGCGTGGTTTTGTGGTGCCCGCTTCAACTTATCTTTATGAAAAATCGTTGTTGCGCAACGTGTCAGATATTTAATTGGGATGCCATTATGGTGGCAACTCCTCTTCTGTTTGCTTGGTCATGGCCAGCGGCAGTGTTGCTTATAGTGGCTCTTGTTGTGTTGCTACGTTGGGAGTTGAGGGCGTTCTTTTATCCTGAGCGTTTTGCTGAGGAAACTAATGCATCGCTCTCATGCGCTCATTGTAAAGAACAGCTTTGTTATCTCCGTGGCAAAATTGGCTTTCATCATAAAGATGAAGAACTCGAGCAGGCAATCCAAGCCAAAAAACCTTAAAACTAAAAAAGCGCCCTTGAAGGACGCTTGAAAATTCTGGCTCCCCGGGTAGGACTCGAACCTACAACCCTCCGGTTAACAGCCGGATGCTCTGCCATTGAGCTACCGAGGAATTCGGTGCATCATTTCTGACGCGATTAACTATTATAAGCAAACCTGATTTCAATGCAACAGGAATTTTGAAATATTTTTTCAGGGACGTTAACTGGGGTGCTTGTTGAAGCGTCCGGTATCTGTTGAGACGTTTAGACTTTTGTTTCGGGTTGTTTTTGCGCGGGCATGTAGCGATTAGTTTTGCTTGCGATGGTATACTTATTCACTGCATGTCAAGATTACCGTATCTAGTGGATAGTTCTTGCGTGGTTCTAGATAACAGTCAGCAAGATTATTGTGTCTAAAAGTTACAAAAGAGAGGCAACTAACGTAATGAGTGTAGATAGTTTCGAGGCTAGCCTTCATCGCAGTGATGAAATCCGCGCCGATCTAGATAAGAATCCTGATAAGTATCTTATGCTTTCGGGCGATAGACCAACAGGCCGTCTTCATCTGGGACACTATTTCGGCACTATTAAAGAACGAGTTGTTCTGCAAAATAAAGGTATTGCTACCAATATCATCATTGCCGATTACCAAGTGATTACTGACCGTGATACGACTGAGCATATTCAGGACAATGTCTACAATATGGTCATCGATTACTTGGCTTGTGGTATTGATCCCGAGAAGACTATGATCTTCACTCATTCTGCGGTGCCTGCACTCAATCAGCTGCTCTTGCCCTTTTTGTCGTTAGTCACTGAATCTGAATTGCATCGTAATCCTACCGTTAAGGCGGAAATGGAAGCATCGGGCCATGCTCTTACAGGATTGCTTCTTACCTATCCAGTACATCAAGCATGCGATATTTTGTTCTGCAAAGGCAACATTGTGCCAGTAGGTAAAGATCAGCTTCCTCATATTGAAGTGACCCGTCTTATTGCTCGTCGTTTTAATGAGCGATACGGCAAGGTGTTCCCTGAGCCGGAAGGGCTTCTTAACGACGATACTCCCGAGATTCCTGGTCTTGATGGTCGCAAAATGTCAAAGAGCTACGGCAATGCTATTAGTCTGTGCTTTACCGAAGAGGAAACAGCAAAGCTTATTAAGAAGTCCAAGACCGATTCTGAGCGCATGATTACCTTTGATAAGGAAAATCGTCCAGGGGTTTCTGCTCTGCTTACCACAGCGGCTCTCTGCACGGGAAGAAGTGAAGAAGAGATTGCCGAAGAGATTGGCAACGCTGGTGCTGGTGCTTTAAAGAAATACGTTACCGAAAGTGTGAATACCTATCTTGCTCCTATTCGCGAGCGTCGTCGTGAATTGGAAGGCAAAAAGGATTACGTTCTTGAAGTACTGCATGAGGGCAATCGTCGTGCTAACGAAATTGCTAATGCGACACTTGATGAAGTGCGCGAAGCTATGCATATGGTTTACTAGAATTTCTGCCTGTCTCGTGGCTGTGAAGCGAGACAGGCAATCTTATCTCAAATACCGTGCCACTATTTTCGCTGCTCTGTACTTCTATACTGCCGTGATGGAGATCTACCACGCGTTTGCAGAGTGCAAGGCCCAGGCCACTTCCCTCAGAGGAGTGCGAGGTATCGCCTTGATAGAATTTGTCAAAAAGATGCTTCTGCGTCTTTTTATCCATACCGCAGCCTTCATCAGATATCCAACAAACAATTTCATCGTTTGAGGTGTTGCGTTCCTCTTCGTTTTCCCTGCCTCCATAAAGCGCTATGCTTACGGTGCCTCCTTCAGGGGAGAACTTAATGGCATTGTCAAGAATGTTCATCCAAAGTTGCGAGAGATAGTCTTTATTGCCTTCAATCGTACATTCATCTATACCAAGCTGTATGGCAACGTTTTTTTGCGACCATTTTGGCTCCAATACCAGTGTTGCTCGGCGTAGCTGCTCTGCTATATCAACTTTTTGAATATCGGGCACGATAGAAACTGCTTCAATTTTTGAAAGAGCCAAGATACGCTCAGAAAGTCCTGCGAGGCGTTCAGATTCGCTTACGATAATGTCGAGGTAGTCTTTTTGTTCTTCGGCGGTTACATTGCCTTCACGCAGTAATTGAGCAAACCCGGAAAGGGAACTGATGGGAGTGCGAAATTCATGAGAAAAATCGCTGATAAAGTTTGAGCGCATGAGCTCTGTGCCCTCTAATTCTTTTGCCGCAGTATTGAAGTTCTCGCTGAATTCGCTTACTTCTCTTACCTTGTGCTTGCCAACTAGATTGAGGCGAACTTTAAAGTTCCCTTGAGCAAGTTCATTCATTGCAGCAGACATCAAGCGAAGAGGACGAATAAGGGTAAGGTTTATGCAAGTGGAAAGAATAATTGATAAAACAACGGATCCCAGCGCAATTACAAGGAGGACGGTGGGTAGTGCTGTGAGCTGTTCAAAGCTTAATAATCCACTTGAAACCAAATAAGATCCTGCTATTCCAATAATTGAGGCCATGCCAGCTATCAGGATGGCGATTATAAAAGCGAGTATGGCGCCCAGTGCTGCGCTGCGGGCGAGAGACCATACGCTGAACTGAGTGTTTGTTACCCCTGCTTTTTCAGGGATGGATGTTTTTCTGTGCTTCTTAATAACCATATAAACCTTATTCGTTGATCTTTAAAAAGAAGCCTGGGCAGTGTAGACGTCTCGGTGTTGCTCTTTTATCTAGATGTTTTAGCCTTTATTGAAAATATCTTTTCGTGTCCGCTTTGCTTCGTAAAGAGAACTATTGTTTTGGATTGGAGGGAGAAACTGTTGCACGATATCCTAATCCTCGAACTGTTTGAATGGTGAAATCATCCCATTCTTTAAAGCGGTTACGAAGCCGGTTGATATGAACGTTGACCGTATTTTCAGCACTTCCGGTATCCCACCCCCAAATATCATCTAGCAGCTGCATGCGGGTAAAGGTGTGATTGGGATAGGAAAGTAGTTTAAAAAGAAGCTGAAACTCTTTAGGAGGAAGCGTTATGGTTTCGGTTCCTCTACTTACCGTATGTGCATTGGAGTCAAGTGCCGTGCGGCCAATGACGAGTGTTTGTTCATCGGAAATATTGGCACGACGTAACAGCGCCCGTACGCGCAAAACCAGTTCCTGCATATCGGCTGGTTTGGTTAAGTAATCATCGGTACCCGCCAGAAAACCTTCGCGCTTGTCTTGTGGCATCTGCTTGGCGGTTAGCATAAGAATAGGAAGATCATAACCCGCTTTCCGTAATTGACGAGTAAGTTCAATGCCGTCTATGCGTGGCATCATAATATCGCTTATGAGCATATCGACGTGGTTTTCGTCAAGCACTTCAAGTGCCTCTTGCCCATCAAAAGCAGAGAGTGGATCATGACCAGCCCTACGAAGCACTGCGCAGATTAATTTGTTGGCGTTTTTGTCGTCTTCGGCAACGAGAATGCGCGCCATATATCCTCCTCGCTAATTGAATTAAGAGCCTAGCTTCATAAGATCAGTAAACCCTATAAGCATAAACGAAAGATAAACAGGCCTGTTTATCAAGTTTTAATGAGCGGTTTATGTTGCGAGCTCATAGTAAATGCCGTCAGAAGCGTTAAGGGACACGGGAAGTAAACATGAGATCATCGCACCCTTTTCGCTTCTGATGGTAGGGCAGTTAAATCACAAAGAGGAAAAAATATGTATTGCATGAACTGTGGAAACGAACTAAAGACTGGAGCTAAAGCATGTGAGGTGTGCGGAGCGGCGGTTCCGACAGGGGCGGTCATCCCGGTGGAGGCAACAGTTCCGATGGAAGCTTCTGTCGGCAATCCGGCCCGTCCTCCTCACAACTCCTTTGAATACACCCGTACGGTTGTTGATAGCGATCTTGTAACGGTAGCATCTGATTGCTATGAAAATCTTGGTTGGGAAATTACTGGCGTTGCAAAGAACGGAACCAATCATTCAAGCACCCTTTCTTTTCGTCGCAATAGAAAGGTAAAAGGTAAAGCTCAGCTCGTGAAACTTCAGCATAAGATGGATGATTTGCTTTCAACGTTGGCGAATCTTGAACAGGAAAAAACTCGCAGAGCAAGCATTCAGGCTCTTGGTTTAGGAATTCTTGCAGCACTTATTTTAGGCGTTGGCATGTGTTGCACTATGGTGTGGGCCGATACGCTCATGGCTCCGGGTATTGTTGTTGGAGTGATTGGTTTAATTGCTTGCGTAGCAAACTATTTCTTATTCCGCAAAACAGTAGCCAAGGAAACAGAACGTGTTACTCCTCGGATAGAGGCTACCTATGACAGCTTAGCAACGTTATGCGAGGAAGCTCAAACAGTTCAGGCTGCTTGATGTGGGTAAGGAATTGCCGATCGGGGAAAGTGAATGCTGTGAGTACTATAAAGCGCTGGGCTATTTGTATCGTTAAGCTGTTAGCGATATTGTTGGTGGTCGGTTTTGGTATACCTTTCCTGATTGGCGGATGCCTGCAGTTCGCGGGAGGTTTTTGATCTTCTCTGTGTTTAAGGAGGGGGATGTAGTTAATTGCATTTTGGAAGCTACAAAGGGCCATTTAAGCTAGCTGTGTAAGAGTTGATAAATGAAGCACCCGTGAATTTCTCAAAGAGTGGATGAAATAGGGTACAATACTGCAGGTGTCGAAATGCAAAGAGATAATTTCGCAACGTATTTTGCAAAGTATCCTCTTGTTCTATAAAGTGTTTGACGCTGATTTTTTTAAGGGCCTGTAGCTCAACGGTGGAGCAGGGGACTCATAATCCTTTGGTTGTCGGTTCGAATCCGGCCGGGCCCACCATAGAATAGCAATTAATCACCGAGGTTTTGCCTCGGTGATTTTTTATCAGCGTTATTAAGGATCGACCTTGACGGCGTTTGGGGTCTCTTGGGACTAGTGGTCTTTATTCGCTAAAACATTGAGCTATAAAACAAAACAGAGCCTAAAAGCAAACGAGGTATCGGCGTCATCTGCCGATACCTCGTTTTGTCTACTTCCGTAAAACCAGATTCGTATAAGAATGAATCTTATCAAAAGAGTATTCGAGAAATCCTTAGTTAAGGGGATTGTTTGTTATCTTTTCCCTTACCTTAGGTTCAGAGAAATACTGTTCAACGTCTTCTTCCCAAGTAGGAAGTTCGGCTCCGAACATTTCCAACATGAGACTTTCAAGCAATACCTGTTCAGACGTTACTAAATCGGTTTTAGGGATCAGGAGCTTATGGGGCTCATATCCGCAGGTGGTAAGAACTTTAGAAAGAAAGTCGTAGCGGTTGGTAACACCGCGGCTCGTTACATGTAACACGCCAGTTGCTCGTTTTTCAATTGCCTTAATGATGAAGTTTGTATAGGTGGCAATTGAAGTAGGGGAGGCGTACTGGTCGGTGCGTGCCTCGAAAGGTTTTCCGGCCTTAAAGCATTCAGCTGCTTCTTTTACGATACCGCCATAAATGCTGTATACCCACGAAGAACGGATGATAAGACTGTTGTCTGGCGCTGCGTCTCGCACCATTACTTCGCCAGCGCGCTTTGATTTGCCGTAGGGGGTTTCTGGGTGGGGAGTATCGAACTCGTTTGCAGGTTCTGCCATACGCTGAGGATACACATCGTCGGTAGAGATCTGAACCATATGTGCACCTACAGTATTGGCCGCAATTGCGACGTTCATAGCTCCAATAGCATTGGTTTCGTAGGCTTTGATACGGTTGCTGATGCCTGTGGCGCTACGAGAAATGCCAGCAGAGTTGATAATAACATCAGGCTGGAGCTCGACTGCAAAAGCTTGGAGACGGTCCGCATCAGTTACGCTCAGCTCGGTATCAGTACCTACAATACGATAGGTTCCCTGGTTTTGAAGACGACGAACCAGTTCGCCACCAATGAAGCCCTTTGCGCCTGTTATCCAGATGGTTTTAATGTCACTCATACATAAATCCTTACCGTGGTAATTGGGTAAGTATGCTGGATTCAATCTAGATCCAGCATACTTGTTAACTGAGATTTAAGCTGCCTGGCCAGAAGGGGTTTGCGTTGGAGTAGAACCCTGATCGTCGCCAGAGCCATTGTTGTTGCGCTTTCCTAAAGCCCGTTGGATAAGGGTAATAGCGGCAATAATAGCAAAGCCAATCAAGTTAATAACGATGGTATACATTTCCGTTACCGACCCAATGGGGATCATGATAACAACGCCAGCAATAACCGAAATGATGCGGAATACAGGGTTGATCTTCTGGAAGAGATAGCCCTGTAAGCCCGCAGCGATGCTGTACAGACCGCAACCTGCCATTACCGTGTTCACTACGGCAAGCCAGAGAGGAATTTCAGTATCGCCTTGCAAAATCATTGCAGGGAAGAATGCAAAGATGAAAGGAATGATATAGGCAGCAATACCTAAGCGTGTTGCATTGAAAGCGGTGCGCATAGGGCGCGATTTAGCGATAGCACTACCAGCGTAGGCCGCTAGAGCAACAGGGGGTGTGATGTCTGCCAAGATACCAAAGTAGAATACAAAGAAGTGAGCGCAAACCAGAGGAACACCAAGCTGAATAAGGATTGGTGCGCAGGTTGCTGCCATGATGCAGTAGTTTGCAGTGGTAGGAACACCCATGCCTAAAACAATGCAGCACAGCATGGTCAGGATCAGACCAATAATCAGGTAGTCGCCAGCTGCAAGAACAATGACGTTGATGATAGTAGAAGCAAGACCGGTAAAGGTAATGCAGCCAGCAATCAAGCCCGCCAAAGCACAAGCAACGCCAACAGCAATACTGTTGCGAGCGCCTGCTGCAAAAGCATCAAGCATACTCAAAAGAGCAGTACGAGCGGTTTCGTAAAGAACGCTGCCAAAGGTGTCTTCTTCTGTACGTTCTTGCCAGTTGGTAAGGAAAAAGTGGATGAATCCAATTATCAACGCAGCGAAGATAGAGATTGCTGCAGACATTGCCATGGTGTAAATACCTGCAGATACAATCCATACCAGCAAAACCAAAGGAATAATAAGATAGCAATTCTTAAGCAGATAAATCCAAGAAGGAAGATCCTTGATAGGAATACCCTTCAAACCACGCTTTTTAGCTTCAAGATGAACGGTCCAGAAAATACCAGTGAAGTACAAAATTGCAGGAATAATAGCGATGGTGACAACCTGGATGTAGGGAATGCCCATGTATTCAGCCATCAAGAATGCTGCAGCACCCATGATAGGAGGCATGATCTGACCACCCGTTGAGGATGCAGCTTCAACAGCGCCTGCAAATTCAGGGCGATAACCGGTTTTTTTCATCATAGGAATGGTTACTGAACCAGTGGTTACGGTATTGCCTACCGAAGAACCGGAAACCATACCACATAAAGCAGACGAAATAACTGCTACTTTAGCAGGACCGCCCGAAGACCATCCTGCAATTCGGTTTGCAAACGAAATGAAGAAGTTTGCAATACCAGTACGTTCCAAGAAAGCACCGAAAATAATGAACAAAACGATGTAGGTGTAGCAAACGTTAGTAGGGGTGCCAATAACACCGCTTGTGGTGTAGAAAAGCTTCTGAATAACGTTTGAAAGAGTGCGATAAGCATCGCCGTTGTAGCTGAACTGCCAATACAGTGCATAAATAAGCAAGCAGCCTACTACGATAATGATCGGGATGCCAACACAACGACGGCAGAGTTCAACAAGAACAAGAATACCTAAAATACCCAGTACTACCTCAAGGGTGCCAATGCGAGTACCCATCATCAAGATGTCAACGGTATTGAAGGAGTAGTACAGAAATGCTCCTGCGCCAATTACCATTAAAGCAATGTCGTACCAGGGAATGTGGTTAACGCGGGCATCTGTTTTGCTAGCGGGATACATAAGGTAACCAATGATGATGATGCCTGCAACGAAGCGAGCAAGACGAGTTTCTGCCTGCTCTAAGCTAAAAAGGGTCATGCATAAGCAGTACACCGAAAAGGCAACCATAATACCCGTAATAACAATTTTTGGTGCGCCTTCCCAAATACGAGTATTAGATTCCTTGTCGTACTTACGCATAATAGCTTCAGCATCAACTTCCTCGTTGCCTGATGCTGAAGCGGCGACGTCAGGTTCGGTGACCTTTTCTTTTTTCTTAAATATACTCACGTAGTCTCCTTGATCATGATCTTCGAGGGCAAAAAGCCTATCAGGGCTGGAGCAAAAATCTTTGCAGCAGCCCTGAATGAAGGTAAGTATCAAAAAGATTGATTACTTAATTTGAGATCTCTTTATAAACCAGAATGCTAAGCAAACGTTAAGAGAACATTATTTGGTGGGAACCTCGATGCCCTGCTCTTCGTAGTACTTAGCAGCACCAGCAGCATAAGGAACAGAGGTAATAGAGGTGGCCTCTTCAAGGTTTAGTTCGGCATATTTTGCATGAGCATCAGGCTGTCCTTCAGCACCATCGAAGATGGACTTGGTGAAGTTGTAAACTGCATCCTGATCAACGGAGTCGTTGGCAAGAATTACTGCCAGAACAGCAACAGTGGTGCAGTCCTCATCCATGCCGTTGTAGGTACCACCAGGGATGATGGATTCTGCATAGTAAGGAGAGGTCTCCTTGAGTTTAGCGATGTGCTCATCATCCATAGATACCAAGTAAGCCTGCTTGGAAGTGGTGAGGTCAGAAATTGCAGTGGTAGGAGCACCTGCAGTGATGAATGCTGCATCAATCTTGTCGTTCTTTAAAGAATCGGCAGAGTCAGCAAAGTTCTGATATACCGCATTGATGTCATCTTCAGTCATGTCGTAAGCACCGAGGATGTCAATAGCATTGAAATATACACCGGAGTTTGCAGCACCAATAGATACAGTCTTGCCCTTCAGGTCTGCAACGGTCTTGATGTCAGGATTGCAGGTAACAATCTGAACTTGCTCGCCATACAAAGCAGCTACAACAGAGAAGTCCTTGTAAGGAGCGCCATCAAAGAGGCTTGTGCCTTCATAGGCGTAGGTGGATACGTCAGACTGGCAGAAAGCAAGTTCAGCTTCATTGTTCTGAAGTGCTTCAATGTTAGCCTTAGAACCTTCGCTGGAAAGTGCATTTACTGCAACGCCTGCATTGTTAGTAGCATACTGGGCAAGTACAGTGCCATAGGCATAGTACGTACCAGATTCGCCGCCCGTTACGAAGCGCAACTCAGAAGAGCCGGAGCCGCCTTCGCTTGAGTCGCCGCTATTTCCGCCGCAGCCAACAAGAGCAAAGGCGAGTGCAGCAACAAAAGCTGTCGTAACGATGGCAAGAAGTTTTTTCTTCATAATCCATCCTTTCTAAATATGGAAAATTCGCACATTTGATTTAGATATTTTACGTGAGATTTTTACAAAAATGTGACAAACTAAAAATAAAATTTGTAGAAGTACAAAAATTATTGGATAACGGTTGTGAAAAGCCGATGAAAGGGAACGAAAGGATACCCATACGCTATGGCGCTTGACGACTGGGGTTGGTTTATAGCACTAGCAGAGCAGGAAAGCTTTACAAAAGCTTCGGAATATCTTCAGGTTTCTCAGCAAACATTAAGTGCGCGTTTAGGGGCGCTCGAGAAATCTTTAGAGGTTAAGCTTGTTACGCGTGGTACGCCGCTGACTCTTACGCCTGCGGGAAGGGTGTTTCTTCTATATGCGCGAGAGCAGAAGCAGGCTCAACAAGATATGCTCCGTCAAATCGGCGAGGTTACCGGTAACGGCGTTGGCACTTTAAAAATTGGCATTTCACATTTACGTAGTCAAACGCTTATGCCTTTTGTGCTGAAAAAGGTTCGAGAAACTTTGCCCAAGATGCGCTTTCAGCTTATTGAAGGAACAAATCGTGAGCTTTTGCGCATGGCAGAACATGCCGAAGTTGATGCAGTTGTTGCGCGGTTTGAAGACGTTCATCCTGGAGTAGACCTATTTGCGCTTTATCAAGAAGAGATCGTTCTTGCTCTTCGTGCTGATGTTCTTGAAGACTCAACAAATATGCCCTGGCAAGAGGCTGTTGCGTTGGTTGAGGAAAAGGGAATGAGCGTACTGAAAAATTGTCCGTTTGCCCTGGGGACTCTTGATGATATAGCGGGGCGGATTGGATATTCGGTATTGCGTAATGCTGGTATTAAACCCTGCGTCGTAGCTACAAGCGAAAATATGGGTACCTTATTAGGTATGGCCACAGAGGGTCTTGGCGCGGTGTTTTGTCCAACAGATGTACTTGCATCGAGCGAAAAAGCTTCTTCTCTGGTTCGCATTTCACTGACAAATCAGACCACCTATACCATTTCTTTAGGGATTCCCTCAAAAAACGAGCCTTGGAATGCTCTTGAGGTGTTCAAAGAAGCGCTCTATTGTGCTGCCGAACTTCATAATAGGCACGAATCAGGACAAAAATAATCTGCACCCATCAATGTGATAGGTGCAGAAGGGAATCTGGTTCTTTTTGACTAAGAGCTCTGCCAGTACTTAAGAAGATGCGTTCGGCTGTCCTAAGGTGAAATTTTCAGGAAGCGAACTTATTTAAACTCAGCTATCCGATTACTAGAACGTAAGCATCATGCAGCCGGTTGCAAGCAAAAGAGCAATAATCATTTTGGCAAGATACTTTAATGACTTGTTTACTCCAGCCATACGCTCATCGCTGTATCGATAATCAGGCGTATTAAATATCCTTTTATGGGTAAAAAGCCGTGCGCTATCGCTAAAAAGGGAAAGTAAGAGTTTTACAAACTGAATGAAAGTATAAAGGTAGAGTATGAGCGCAATAATTTCCACAATAAACTCCTTGAGAGAAACAGTTGGTTAGGTACCGCATATTGAGAAGACACTGTAATAAACTTAGTGGTTATTACGAGGCCTCGTCATTCCTTCAAGGGCTGCATCGGCTAAATCATCACGGGCAATAACCTGATAGCGTGGTGGTTTTTTGATTCTATGAGCGGGCTCTGGATGTGCAGGCCTATGCCAAAATCGAAGATCTAAAACATCGTCGCATCCTGGATATTTTCTAAAGATTTCATGAGGATTGGTTCCGTAGTAAAGATCACGAATAACCCCATTTGGAGTAAGGGCAGACCCCTCCAAGAAATAATGAGAATTACTGCGAAGGATAAAGATAATATCCAAAGTAACCGAGGATGGTTGATGTGATGTCTTTATACCCTCAGGTGCCATCTCATAGATCGTAAACTGATACTGAGGATAAAACGCACTTTGGTGAGCAAAGTAATCTACTACTTTATTATCATCATCGCTCGATGAGATGTTTTGGGAGTCGTTTCCCCTGTCAGTTGGATATCCATACGAAGGGGCAGTACTTGCCTGATCTGTATACACCATATCTGTCTCGTAAGAGGACGGATGGTTTTGAGAAGATGCAAGTTGACTGCGCAGTTGTTCCAATTCAGCTTCTTTTTGGGCAATTTGATCTTCAAGATCATGAGAATAGGAACGATTAGGATTACCGAAGAAACTGTTATGTGAGTTCTTTTTGCCGAAGCCAAACATAGTGTTGTCCTTTCTTTAGTAAGAGATCCAATACCACATAGCAAACTACCTAAATATAAAAAGCTCCGACTTGTTATTCGTGCTCACATAGGTGAGGTTATGAACAACCTTTTCTTATTGTAACTGATTAAGGGAGGGTATAAAGAAAAAAAAACTCAGCAGGATGGTTGTTTATCAAGATTGTTCATCCAGAGGGGATTCCAGGCTAAAGAGAAAGAGAACTAAAGAATAAACGAGGGCAAATAAAAAGAGAGGAAGCTTTCGCTTCCTCTCTTCCCGGAATCTAGCCAAGAGAGAATCTTGGTTTTGTAAGAATCAGAGCTAGAACTAGTCAAGCTTAGAGCCAGCAAGCCAGGTCTGATACTCAAGAGTACCGTCGTGATCTTCAATACCCTTAGCGATGGTGATGCGCTGTACGGTAGGAGCGCCTTCCTCAAGCCACATAGCGCGGCAGTCGCGGTAAAGAAGCTCGGTAGGACCATAAGGGGAGTCCTCGAAGTAGCCGTCGCCACCGAAGATCTCGAGCATCTCGTCGGAAACGAGACGAACGGTGTCGATGGAGAAGAGCTTGCAGATTGCAGCCTTTTCAGAGATGTACTCGCCCTGAGGATCAAGATCGAAGTCATCGCAGAAGTCGATGATTGCGCAGCGGAGGCAGTGAATCATCATCTGCATGTTAGCAAGCTTAACGCGGATTGCCTGACGCTTGATGATCGGCTTACCGAAGGTTACACGGTCGCGAGCACGAGCGATGGACATTTCGAACATGCGCTGAGAAATACCGAGGTTAGAAGTAGCAATGTGTACACGAGATACAGCGAGGGAGTGCATAGCAACCTTCATGCCTTCGCCACGCTTGCCGAGCATCAATTCAGGCTCGAGCTCAACATTGGTGAACTTCAAACCGGTGTGGCCGGAACCACGGCAACCCATCATGTGAGGCATAGGAACAAGTTCGAAACCAGGCTTGTCCATTGGTACAAAGAAAGCGGAGAGACGATCGTCGCCCTGCTTGTCAGGGTCAGTTACGCAGATTACGTAAGAGAACTGAGAGCAGTCAGTGTGGGAGATGAGCCACTTTTCACCATTGAGGATCCACTTGCCCTTTTCTTCGTCCCATACAGCGGTGGAGTGAAGGTCAGCACCAGTGCCGCCAGACTTCTCGGTGAGAGCGAAGTTGGTGAAGATGGTCTTGTCCTGGAAGAGAGGCATATACTTCTCTTTGATTTCTGGCTGACCGAAGTCGTCAAGGATACGCCAGTTCAGGTCAGATGCATAGTGCATATGCATACGCATGCCCGAAGGACCACGAGAGAACTCTTCCTGTACCTGAAGGATTTCCTTCTCATTGAGGCCCCATCCACCGTACTCTACAGGGAGAGAGAAACGATAAATGTTGTGCTCAATGTTGGACTGGTAGAACTTCTCGGGGAACGTGTTGGTTACCTCGATCTCCTTCTGCCATTCGGTGTAAGGACCTTCGACCATTTCGCGTACCTCTTTGAGGTACTGCTTGAACTGCTCGTCGGTAATGGTTGCATTCGGATTCATAAACCCTCCTAATCGGTTTGTGAGTTGGAGCCGAACGGCTCCGATTTAACCCTTATGCGGCAGATTCCGGATATTCCGCTACGAGCTAGTTTACCATTCGAGCGCTTGAGAGTGTCCAATAGGATATGGACAGTTAATCAAGTTATTTTCATAGGAGTGTTCTATCATTTGGGCTAAACGTTGTTTTCTTTTGGACGAACGGTTGCCAGCTGTACCATCCAGACGTAAAAGGTTGCTTATCTTCCGCGAACGGCAAGACGATTCAGATCCAGTTCCTGCGAGCTTGTTTTTAGGGAAATAAAAAGGTTCGTAGTTTTTGATTGGAAAACCTCTAAAAACAAAAGAATCTTGGCGCTTTTCTTACTAATATAAGAACAAGAAATTTCACGAGAAATGGCTCACAAATTTTATCCATCGATAGACTTCTCCTATGAAAACCAAAGATATAAATCGGTAATTTCTTAGAGTCAGTTAACTATTTTTTGTTGGATGGATTGCGGTTTGCGCTTAAACTTGTGGAATCAGAAAGTCCGTTTTCTGGCGTTTTGTGCTGCCAGGACTACGTTCGTCTTTTCTATGAAGGCGAGGAGAAGGAGAAGATTATGGATTTTGGTCTTACTGACGAGCAGCAGCTCCTTGTTGAATCCCTCAAGGAATATGCTGATCGCTATTTCGACGATGAGTCTGTAAGGCAGATGTACGAAAACCATCAGGTTTCCGCAGAAGCTCAGGATGCTTATCGTGACGCAGGTTTCCCATTCATGGGCCTTCCTGAAGAAGTAGGCGGTATTCCTACTGATCACGTAACCTTGGGTCTTATGACCGAAAAGCTTTATGAGTTCACCGGCGCTATGACTCCTTTCATGACCGGTATGCTTGCTTGCGCTGACCTTGCTGAGTTCGGCACTCCTGAACAGTCCTCTGTCATCATGGAAGAATATGAAAAGTCTGGTCAGTCTGTTGCAGCACTTTGCCTTTCTGAGCCTGCTGCTGGTTCCGACAACCAGGGCATGACCATGACCTCCAAGAAGCAGGACGATGGTACGTATGTACTCAACGGCCAGAAGACTTGGGTTACCAATGGCGCTGACGTACCTTACCTGTTGGTAATCTGCAAGGACGAGGATCCTGCTCGTGAAAACCGCAACATGTCTTTGTGGTTGGTAAAGCGTGACACCCCAGGTGTTTCTACTGCTCATTTGACCAAGCTCGGTCAGCACACCGTACCTTTCGTAGACGTATTCTTCGATAACGTAGTAGTAACCGAAGATCAGCGTGTTGGTGGTGCTGGTGAAGGTTGGTTGCTCCTCATGAAGAACTTCGAGTTCGAGCGCTGCCTCGTTGTTGCTCAGGGCCTCGGTCTTGCTCAGGCTGCTCAGAATGATGCTATCCAGTACGCAAAGGATCGTATTGCATTCAACAAGCCAATCGTTACCAACCCACGTGTTCAGGACCTCATCACCGAGAATGAGACTATTCTTCAGCAGTCTCGTTGGTGGCTCTACTACTGCCTCTGGAAGCTCGATCAGGGAGAATCCATCAATGCTGATATCGCTATGTTGAAGTCTTGGGGCACTCGTGCTCATCTTCAGGTAGCAGACAACTGCATTGAGATTTATGGCGGACTTGGCTATACTGACGAAGTTCGTGTGGGTCGCATTTGGCGTGACCTTCGTGGTAATATGCTTGCTGGCGGTACGTGCGAGGTTATGGATTACATCGCTGGTCGTGCAGTTCCGAAGGCTTACAAGTAATCAACACACACGTAGCGTTAAACTCCCTTTTGTAGGAATACAAGGAGAATAGGAGCAAGAAAGTTATGAAAATTGTTGTCGCAGTAAAGGTAGTTGCTGACGACCAGGACATCTTTGTTGCTGGTGATCGTTCGCTCGACTACTCTAAGGCTCACCAGATCATTTCTGCCTACGACAAGAATGCTATCGAAGCTGCAGCTCAGCTCGCTGCTGCTAACGATGGTCAGGTTGTAGTGATCAGTGCAGCCACCACCAAGGCTACCGACGCTAAGTTGAAGAAGGACATCCTGTCCCGTGGCGTTGACGAGCTCTTTATGGTTGCTGATGACTCTTTGGAAACTGCAGATTCTTATGCAACTGCACAGGTTCTCAAGGGCATCATCGACGAAAAGTGCTCTGACTACGACGTAATCCTCACTGGCGACGGTTCTGCTGACTTCTACGCTGGTCAGGTAAACGTACAGCTCGCAGCTGCTCTTGGTGTACCTACTATCAATGAGGTAACCTCCATCACTGCTGAGGGCGACAAGCTTGTTGTAGAGCGCACCCTTGAAGAAGAAGTAGAGGAGATTGAAGTTCCTCTGCCTGCAGTAGTATCTGTTTCTCCTTCCATTGGTGAGCCTCGCATCCCTGGCATGCGTGAAATTCTTGCAGCTGGCAAGAAGCCTTCCACGGTTGAGGACCTCGCTGGTGCTCTCGACACCAAGGTAGAGATTGAGGAGATCAAGGCTCCTGAACTCGCACCTCGTAAGCAGCAGATCTTTGAAGAAGGCGACATCGACGCATTTGCAGCCGCTGTTGCTGAGGCACTTAAATAGTAAAGAGAAGGCGGTACTAAAACATGAAAGCATTTGTTCTTGCAGAAACCACTGATGCTCAGCGCGCTCTTTGCGCTGGCGCACGTTCTATCGCCGACGAAGTAGTATTGGCAGTCGTAAAGGGTGCTCCTCTTACGGGTGTTGCTGATAAGGCTTATGACGTTGAGCTTCCTGCTGGCGAGCCTGTTGAAAATGCAGCTGCTGGCGTTCAGGCAGCATATGAAGCTGCTCAGCCTGACGTAGTACTCGTTGAGCCTACTCCTCGCAACAAGATCCTCGCTGGTCTTTTGGCTGCTAAGCTTGGCACTGCTGTTATCTCTGACGTAGCAGCAATCGACGGTGACACCGTTTCCAACATGTACTTCGGCGGTCTTGCTTCTACCAAGCAGAAGGCAACTGGCGTAAAGGTTTACACCGTAGCTGCTACCTGCTTTGCTGATGCAGAAGCAACCGGTTCTGATGACGTAGAAACCATCGCTTACACTGCTCCTGAGAAGCCTCTCGTACTTCGCGGTACCAAGGAAGTTCCTCGTGAGGGTGCTGACCTTACCAAGTGCGACGTTGTTGTTGGTGCTGGTCGTGGCTTTGGTGCTGAGGAAGACCTCCAGATGGCTCGCGATCTTTGCGCTAAGGTTGGCGGCGAGCTTGGTTGCTCTCGTCCTCTCGCTGAGAACGTTGACTGGATGCCTCGTAACCTCTACATCGGCGTTTCCGGCCTGCAGCTTGCTCCTAAGGCTTACATCGCTTTGGGCATCTCCGGTCAGATGCAGCACATGGTAGGCGTTCAGGGCGCAGATACCATTATCGCAATCAACAAGGATGCTAATGCACCTATCTTCAAGCAGGCCGACTACGGTCTTGTAGGTGACATTTACAAGGTTCTTCCTACTTTGATTGAAAAGCTGTAAAAAAAAGCTTATTATTGCAGGGCGCAGAATTTCTGCGCCCTGTTTTTTTGTTCGCTCTCTGAAAGGAAAAGCATGTCCGATTTTGACGCGATTGTCGTGGGTGCTGGTTGCGCTGGTAACGTAGCTGCTTATACCCTCGCGTCCGCTGGCAAGTCGGTTCTTGTTGTCGAGCGTGGTAACTACGCTGGCGCTAAGAACATGACGGGCGGTCGTATTTACACGCATTCGCTCGCCAAGGTCTTCCCTAACTATGAGGAAGCTCCTTTGCAGCGTAAGGTTACCCATGAGCGTATTTCGCTTATGTCACCTGACTCAAACTTCACGATTGATTATTCTGCTCGTGAACTTGAAGAAGCAGGGAAAGAGTCTTACACCGTTTTACGTGGCCCCTTCGATCAGTGGCTTGCTGAGCAGGCTGAAAATGCTGGTGCCGAATACATCTATGGTATTGCGGTAGAAAATCTCATCATCGAAGATGGCAAGGTAAAAGGTATTGACGCATTTGGTGACGCAATTACTTCTGATGTGGTAATTCTTGCTGATGGTGTAAATTCTTTGCTTACTTCTAAGGCAGGTCTCTCCAAGAAGGCTCCTGCAATTAATGAGGTTGCTGTTGGCGCTAAGGAAACCATTGAGCTTCCTGCTGACGTAATCGAAAGCCGCTTCCTCTGCAATCCTGGCGAGGGTGCTTCTTGGTTGGTAGCTGGTGACGTTTCCAACGGTATCGTTGGTGGCGGTTTCATCTATGCAAACCAGGAATCTGTTTCTGTTGGTATCGTTGCTACCATGAGTGAAGTTTTGAAGCAGGATATCCCCGTATATCAGATGCTTGAAAACTTCAAGAATCGTCCTGAAATCAAGCCTTTGATTGCAGGCGGTAAGACGGTTGAGTATTCTGGTCACGTAGTACCTGAAGGTGGCCTGAAGATGATGCCTGAAATCGTCGGCGACGGTGTTTTGGTTGCAGGTGACGCAGCTATGCTGTGCATGAACCTTGGCTATACCGTTCGCGGCATGGACTTGGCTGTTGAGTCTGGCGCTTTGGCTGCTAAGGCTGCTATTAAGGCTCTCGATGCGGGAGACACTTCTAAGGCTGGCTTGTCTGATTACAAGACCATGCTTGATAACTCCTTCATCATGCGCGATATGAAGCTCTATGAAAAGGCTCCTGAATTCCTCGAGACTTCTCCTATGATGTTCCGCGGTGTTCCTGAGTTGCTTCGCGACATTATGACTCCGCTCTTTAAGACCGATGGCGAGCCTCGTAAGCATGTAATGCAGATCGCCTTGCCTCCTGTCAAGAAGATGGGTATTTTCAAGCTTGCTAAGTTTGCTATGAAGGCGGTGAAGTCTCTATGATCGATATCACGGTTAATGTTGACGAAAAGCTTTCTCTTAATAAGTTCAATGTTGACGAAGAGAATGCTCACATCAAGATCAAGGAAGGCGTTAAGGCTTCCGATCCTGAATTCCAGAAGCTTGTTATGTGCTGCCCCGCTGCACTTTACAAGATGCCTGCAGAAGGCGACGAGCCAATTTTCGACTATGCTGGTTGCCTCGAATGTGGTACCTGCCGCATGATCTGTGGTGAAACCATTCTTGAGAAGTGGGAGTATCCTCAGCCTACCATGGGTGTTGAATACCGCTTTGGCTAAGGTCGCGCGCAGTTAGTGCGCAGCGAATTCTTTGCATGAATAAAGCCCGCATCGGTAATGTCCGATGCGGGCTTTTCTGCGTTCTTACGCAAAAATTCTTTTCGTTAATGATTCGATGCTGGTTTTGGATGGATGGTTGGCTGAACAGAAGAGCTAAGACTCAAAACGTACTTATACATAAAAAAGCACTTCTGTTTCGTATAGCGGAATTTATTTCAATACTGTTATATAAATATCCAAATTAGTTATAAAAAATCCCAAAAAGTATTCGTGACATTTATTGGATTTATAAATTCTAGTTTTATAACATGTTCATTCGGAAAAAGGAATCCTGTATTGAGAGAGGGTTATAGGGTTTCCTAGAGTGCTAATCATTTTTTTGAGGAAAGGGGAGAATGATGAGTGCAGCTAAACAGGCTACGAAGTACTTGTTTGCAATTGCCACGGTATATATGTGCTATTTGACTCATGGCGTTCAAGCAATTATCTTCAGCCAAAATCAAGTAAATTTCTATACTCAATGGGGATTTACTGACGCAGCTGCAGGTGCCGCCGCAGTTTCAATGGCAATCACCTGGACCGGCGTTGGTAAATTTGTCAGTGTTTGGATTGGTGGCGAGATTTCAGACCGTGTCGGCCGTAAGCCTATGGCAGTTGGCGGCGGTATCCTCTACATCATCTCATTTGTGATTATGTTGACCACAACCGATGCAACTATTGCTTGCATTGCAGGTTTCCTCTCTGGTGTTGCTACCTCTGGTTTCTGGGATGGATCGCTTTATCCAGCGGTTGCAGAGGCAAATCCAAAGTATTCCGCTTCCACGACTATTGGTATCAAGGCTGTTATTTCTTTGTCCGGTATCGTCTATCCTCTCTTGGCAGCTATGAATGCTGGCGATACGTGGCAGATTAATATCTGGATTCCTATCGTTATGTCGGTTATCGCAACGGTAATGGCTATCTTTACGCCCTTTATTTACGATGATGAGCGCAAAATGTCAGTTGATGATGCCGATGATTCTGATGCTAAGAACAAGGCTGAAGCCGAGATTCAAGCAGCTAAGGATGCCATGATCGAACAGCCAAACGCTCTTATTCAGTTTGTTACGCTGTTCTTTGGTTTCACCATTATGTTCGTAATGTATGGCGCTCAGCAGTACACCAAGCAATTCGGTATTACCAATCTTGGTCTTGATCCGGTTGCAGCTGCAGGTTTGACTTCAATTTATACCGCTGGATCAATCATCGCAGTTTTGTTCTGGGCTTGGATTATGGGTAAGCTTCGCTGGTCGCCTCTGAAGGTTATTCTGTTTGACTCCATTTTGGGTGCAGCAGCACTAGCTTTGGTAATTATTGCATTGCCTCTTGGCCTTGGCGCTGGTGTTGTGTATGTCGCTATTGCTATTCTGGGCTTCTCTGCTGCAGGCGGTATGCTTCAGACTGGTGTTTCCTTGCGCCAGATGATGTGCCCCGGTCCTCGTGGTCGTAACGTTGGTATGTACTATACCTTCATGGGCTTTGCATCAGTATTCCTGCCCTTCATCGTTGGCAGCATGACTACTGCGGTAGGCGAGGCAAGCGCTGTTTGGATCATGATGATTCTCTTGCTCGTGGTAAGCTGTGTTGAGATTTTGATGTCTCTTGTAGCTATGGCTGCCTTTAAGCGCCAGTTCGGCTACAGTGCAATGGAAAAGCTTCGCGAGGAATAAGCAAAACTACGTATGGTATGAGGTTTAGTTCTTATCGGAATTTGGTAAGTACCTAAAGCCATAAGTCGAATTCCATATTCGTTTGAGAGAGATCCTGGTTTTCCGGGATCTCTCTTTTTTTGGTTAAGGGCCAAAGGGGGGTCTCTGCCTCTATTTTTTTAGTCAGGTACTTTCTTATGAATTGCGAAAAATCTATCGGTATTACGTTATAATTTCTGTGTAATAATTCATTCCAGAGGTGTACAAGGCATGAATCTATCTCAGCTGTATTATTTTCGAAAGTTAGCAGAATTGCAGCATTATACTCGTGCTGCAAAAGAACTTTTTATTACGCAACCAACTTTATCTGGTTCTATTTCTTCTCTTGAACAAGAGCTAGGGGTATCCCTCTTTCAAAAGGCCGGACGAAATGTTGAACTGACCAAATATGGTTCAGAGTTTCTTGAATATGTAAATGCTTCACTCGAACAGCTGGATAAAGGTATCGCCATCATGAAGGGTTATTCCGGCGAAGGCGATGGTGGCACAATTGATATTGGATGTATTGTTACCCTTCAGTCAGACTACCTACCTCGTTTGCTAAAGCTTTATTCCTCTGCAAACGATCATGAAACAGTATTTGACATCAATCAACGTCCTTCCCAAGAACTTATTGCGGGTATCAATGAAGGCAAACATGATGTGGCGTTTTGCGCTTGCGATGGTTCCGAGTCTGGTATCCAAAAAATTCCCGTAGCAGAACAGCTTCTGGTGGTTTCTATGAATCCTGATTCTCCCTTAGCTGCAAAGCCGTTTTTAACTCCGGAAGATCTTGTGGGTCAATCTATCATTTCATATCGTGAAGAGGTTCCGCTGGGAAATGCGGTGAAGCGCTTGCTTGATAGCTATGGGGTAGAAAAGGTGCGTTATTCTTACGAGGATGAATCTATTCTTGCGGGTCTTGCGGCAACTGGTTCTGACTACGCTGTTATGCTTGATACGTTTTTCCCTCATACGGTTGACGATATTGTTATCAAGCCGCTTTATAACAATGCCGAAGAACAGCGCCGTTTTTCGCACATGGTCTATCTTATCTATAGCGAAAAGAACTACCGTCCTTATTGCGTTGACCATTTCATAGAGTTTGTTCGTGAGCACAAGCTTGATCTTTCGAAAACTGATCATATTTATATTGATTAAGCGAGCAATCGTATATCGACTAACCATGCATAAGGTCAACGTTGCTATAATTAGTCGTTATGATTTTGCAACTAGAACATATAACCAAATCGTTCGGATCACGAACGTTATTTTCTGATGTCACTTTCAAGCTCGAAGAGCACGATCGTCTTGCGTTGGTAGGTCCTAATGGTGCAGGGAAAACAACCTTGCTCAACATTATTACCGGTCATGAAGACGCCGATAGCGGTCGTGTGCTTTTTGCTAAGGGAGCCAAAGTTGGCTATCTTGAGCAGGAAGCTATCGAGATGGGCGATAATCCCATTTTTGAAGAAGTTTTGTCTGCCCAACACGAAATTATGTGGCAAGAGCAGAAGGTACGAAGTTTAGAGCTTTCTTTGGGGGACAACCCCTCCGAACAGCAGCTTTCTGCTTACGGTAGAGCACGTGATGTTTATGAGTCGATGGGTGGCTACGAGCTGGAATCACGCGTGCGAGCAGTGCTGTTTGGTCTTGGCTTTGGGGAAGAAGACATGGAGCGTCACACCACCGATTTTTCGGGTGGATGGCAGATGCGAATTGCTCTTGCGAAGCTGCTGACACGAAATCCTGAAGTATTGTTGCTCGACGAGCCGACTAACCACCTTGATTTGGAAAGCGTGCGGTGGCTTGAAGGATTTTTACGCAGCTACTCTGGCAGCGTTATCGTGGTAAGCCATGACCGTGCCTTTTTGGATAACATGGTAGACCGCGTGGCTGAAATCGATCTGGGTCATGTTCAGCTTTATAAAGGAAACTATTCTGCTTATCTGCAGCAGCGTGAAGAGCGTATTCAGCTCTTGCGCGAACAGGCTGCAAAACAGGCTGAGGAAATAGCGCATATGGAAGCGTTTATCGAACGGTTTCGCTATAAGGCAACAAAGGCTAAGCAGGTTCAAGACCGTGTGCGCAAATTGGAAAAGATGGAACGTATTCAGGTTCCGCCTGAAAAGAAAAGTGTTCACTTTAACTTTCAGCAACCGCCTCGAACGGGAGATCTTGTTGTTGAGGTGAAAGATCTCCATAAATCCTTTGGTGAGAAAGTGATTTATGATGGATTGGATTTGTCGCTGTACCGAGGAGATAAAGTTGCTCTAGTAGGTCCGAATGGTGCGGGTAAGTCGACGCTTCTTAAAATGATAGCGGGAGTTTTAACGCCTGATTCGGGAACTATCAAGTATGGAACACATGTAAGCAAAACGTATTTTGCGCAGCATCAGCTTGAAGAACTTAACCCTCACAACACCGTTTTTGAGGAACTTGATGGGGTAGCACCCGGTTGGAGTATTTCTCAGGTAAGAACATTGTTGGGATCGTTTTTGTTCCAAAATGATGATGTGGATAAAAAGGTTTCTGTTCTTTCTGGTGGAGAAAAATGCCGTCTTGCACTTGCAAAAATGTTGGTAGCACCAAAACCGCTTTTGTGTTTGGACGAACCTACCAACCATTTGGATATTGCGAGCGCAGACATCCTGGAACAGGCCTTGCAGCATTTTGAAGGTACTATTTTGCTTATTACTCACGACCGACACCTTATTCGCTCGGTTGCAAATCGTATTATCGAAATAAAGCCTGGCAAGGTTACTTCGTTTGCGGGGGACTACGACTACTATCTCTACAAAACAGAGCAAGATGTTTCTGCTGCTTTATCAAGTGATAGTGAGGGCGCTTCGACAAAGGCGGGCAAAAACGTACAGGGAAACCGCATTGCCAAGGCTCCTGCTGAAGCTGCTTCGGGGGCATTTGCTCATCAGAGCGATTCCTCATCGAAAGCAGGACAAGCATCCACTCAAACAGGATCACAGGCATCTGCTTCGCGTTCGGCAACAGAAGGCCTTACGGCACCAAAGGGATCGGCGCCGAAATCTAAAGAGCAAAAGCGCCTTGAGGCACAAGCTCGCAATCGCGCGTATGCTGCTTTGAAAAACCAGCGCAAACGCGTAAAAGAACTCGATACGCTCATCGAACGTGAATCTGCGCGCATGGAAGAAATACTGGCGCTTTTGGCGGATCCTGATTTCTACATGAACGAAGATGCTTCAAGCGATGTGATTGCCGAACATGCCAAGCTTAAAGCCTCTCTTGCGGCTCATGAGGAAGAATGGATTATGCTTTCTGAGGAAATAGAAGAAGAAATGAAAAAGAGTAAGGAGGCTCTGTCATGAGCCTGGATCTTCATGTGGTGCTTTTCGAGCCTGAAATTCCTCAGAATACGGGCAATATCGCCCGTACTTGTGCCTGCACCGGAGCAACACTTCATCTGGTGGAGCCTATGGGTTTTCGAGCCACGCAGAGAAATATGAAGCGTGCGGGGCTTGATTATTGGGACAAGGTTACGATTGTTCGTCATGCAAGCGTTCAACAGTTTTTAGAGCAATACGCTGGCAAAAAGATGTATTTCTTTACAGGAAAAGCTCATCGTTCGTATTGTGATCAGCAATATGAAGGGGAAGTCTATCTAATCTTTGGCCGTGAAAGCCGAGGAATTGATGATGAAATACTTGATGAGCATGCTGATGAATGTGTTCGCATCCCGATGCGTGAGGGGCTTCGCTCTCTTAACCTTTCCAACGCGGCTGCGCTCGGTATCTATGAGGTGCTCAGGCAAAACGATTTTGAAGGACTTGACGAAGAGGGACGTGGATAAGCATGTCTTATCGCGTTCGCATAGAAAGCTTCGAAGGTCCTTTTGATCTGCTGCTTTATTTGGTTAGTCGCCAGAAGGTTAATATCGGTTCTATTTCTTTGTCGGAAATTACCGATCAATATCTCTCTGAAGTGCAACGTATGAGAAATGTTGATCTTGACGTTGCGAGCGATTTTCTTCTGGTTGCTTCAACGCTTTTGGAAATCAAAGCGGCAAGTCTGATACCTCACGAGGAATCAGAGCAATCAGATGACGTTTTTGATGAAGAGCTTTCACCTGGTGAAATGCGCGATGCGTTGGTGGATCATCTTTTAGAATATAAAAAGTTCAAAAATGCCGCCAGCGCCTTGCAGGCACGTTTTGAGGCGGAAGAGCGTATGCATGCACGTCCCTTTGGCCCTGATCGGTCGTTTCTTACCTTGGTGCCTGACTATTTGAAAGGGGTCAAGATAGAAAAGCTCGGACAGCTCTGTGCAGCTTGTATCGCGCGGCGTGATGTGTTTTTGCTTGAGTCAGAACATATTGCGGCTCGAGTTATTCCGGTAGAGACCCAGGTGCATCACGTCTACGATTATGTGTGCGAAAAAGGGCAAGCTCATTTTTCTGATTTTGTATCAGCTGAAGACGATGCCCATATTATTGTGGTCACGTTTTTAGCGATTTTGGAATTGTTTAAACGCAACATGGTTTCCTTACGTCAAGATGAGCTGTTTGGGGATATTGAAATTAACTTTGTGGAAGGCGGAAATCGCCAAATTCTTGACCAGGAAAACGAATTCGATTCGGTGATTGAGGAAGCATAATGTTAGATTCTGAAAAGTCATGGGTAGCTGGTGCTCTAGAAGCGATGCTTTTTGTTACCGATGAGCCTGTTACTGTTCTTACGTTTGCCGATATTCTCGAAGTTGATCCTGCGTATATCCAGGAGACACTTGAGGAATTACAGCGCAGCTTTGAGCAGGATGAGCGTGGTATTCAGCTTCGTGAGGTAGCGGGTGGCTGGCGGCTGTATTCGCATCCTCGCTATCACGAATTGATAGAAAAGTACGTCTTATCATGGGATACGCGAAGGTTATCTCAGGCCGCCTTAGAAACGCTTGCGGTAGTGGCGTATTGTCAGCCTATAACGCGCAATGGAGTTGCTTCAGTGCGTGGAGTAAGTTCTGATAGCTCTATAAATTCCTTGGTCGAAAAAGGCCTTTTACGCGAAGCAGGCACCCAGGATGCTCCCGGCAATCCGGTGCTCTATGCTACAACCACGACATTTTTGGAAAAGTTCGGTCTTCGCTCTGTGGCCGACCTGCCCCCTCTTGAATCGTTTGCGCCTGATGAAGAAACGCGTGCTTTTATTGCCGAGCGCTTAAATATCGTTCGTCCTGAAGATGAGACCTATTCTTTGCACGATGATACGGATAAGGCAGTTGAAGATTTAGCGCATGCCGAATCGATGCAAGAGGCCATGCAAACAATGCTCTCCGATGCGCTTGCAGCAGGGGTGGGCGCCGTGGAAAAAATTAACTTTGACGAGCTGGTTTTTGATGAAGACGACGAGTGAAAAGGCAACTGATAGCTTAGTACGCTTGCAAAAGTTCCTTGCTCGCGGAGGAGTTGCCAGTAGAAGAGCAAGTGAAAAACTTATCGTTGAGGGTCATGTTTGTATCAACGGCAAGGTTGTTACTGAGCTCGGCGTAAAAATAGATCCCGAAAAAGACGAAGTAACGGTTGATGGTAAGCGTGTAGTTGTTGAGGAAAAGCCGGTGGTGTTGATGCTCAACAAACCAGCTGGCTACTTAACTTCCATGAAGGATGATCGTCAAAGGCCTTGTGTTGCTCAATTGGTGCCTTTGGATACCTATCCCGGTCTGTTTCCGATTGGGCGGCTTGATTTTGACACTACGGGACTTTTGTTGTTTACCACCGATGGAGAATTAGGCAATGCGCTTTGTCATCCTTCCTTTCATGTTGACAAGGAATATCACGCTTTAGTGAAGGGCCATCCATCTCGCGCGTCCCTTTCAACGTTGGAAAAAGGTGTTCTTCTTAAAGATGGTCTTACCGCTCCTGCCCGTGTTTCTGTTTTGAAACAAGATAAAACATCAACGCTTCTAGCCCTTACTATTCATGAAGGGAAAAAGCGGCAAGTAAAGCGTATGTGTGAAGCGGTAGGGCATCCTGTTATACGGCTTCATCGTGCTCAGTTTGGGCCTCTCAGTTTAGGAAAACTTGCCGAAGGGGATTATCGGGTGCTTTCAGAAGAAGAGGTAGCACAGCTTAGATCTTCGATTGGCTAAGCAATGGTACACTTTTGCGTTAGCGAAAATGTTTGTGTGCGAACTTTTCTTTGATGGTCTCACACAAAATAAGGGAAAGGTAAAAGGAATTTAGAATTATGGATACGCGTTTTACTTCAATTATGACAATTGGTCTTGGGATGATAGGCTCATCGTTTGTGATGGCATATCGCGAAGCGTATCCTGATTCTTATAGTATTGGGGTAGATATTTCTCAAGAGACCCTCGACGAAGCCAAGGAGCGTGGATGGATCAATGAGGGCTTCCTTGCAACTGATGATTTATCCGAGGCGTTTTCGCGCTGCGACTTGGTGATGATTGCAACTCCGGTTCCGGTAGTTGCTGATTACTTTAAGCTTATTGCCGATCATGATTTTAATGGGGTTGTGAGTGATACCTGTTCGACGAAGGCTCTCGTAAGTCAGCAGGCAAAAGATATATTGCCTCATCCCGAAAAATATATTCCAGGTCATCCTATGGCGGGTTCGGAAAAGAGTGGTATTGCTGCTGCACGTGAGGATTTGTTCCAGGGTGCTCATTGGGTTTTGTGCCCCGATGAAGCAACTTCACCTCAGGACTACGCCGATTTGCATGAAATGCTTACCGGACTTGGTGCGCGTGTAGTGGCACTTCCTCGTGATACCCATGACGAAGTGGTAGCTATCGTAAGTCATGTTCCTCATTTTGTAGCATCGTCTCTGGTGGAATTGGCGGTTCGTCATGCAGGCGATCAGGAAGCGCTGTTTCGTCTTGCGGCAGGCGGTTTCAAAGACTCAACGCGCATTGCGGCGGGCTCTCCTGCCCTATGGACTGGCATTGCGTTTGATAATCGCAAAGCTATCGTCGAAGGACTTGATGAAATTCAGGGTATTTTGAAGGACTATGCTGATACGCTTCGTGAAGGGGATAAGCCTCAGTTCACATCACTTCTTGATCGTGCCGCGCAGGCCCGTCGGGCTCTTCCTGCTAAATGGGTTCCCGCAACAGAAGATTTGCTGGAAGTGCGTATCCCTCTTACCAATCGTCCTGGCGTAATTGCAGAAATAACAACTATTGCATCAAAGGCAGGTTGTAACGTACAGTCTATAGATATAGATCACATTACCTCGTCAAGTGCGGTCCTTGATCTGATTCTTACTGATGAAGGTGATATCGGAAAACTTTCAACACAGCTTATAAAAGCTGGGTTTAGTGTTTCATTCAACCCTTTGTTTAAGGAGTAGTTATGACTTCACCAAACACGACTCGCATTGAACCTCTTGCCCATCCTCTTGATGGGGCAGCGGTGGTGCCTGGGGATAAATCTATTTCTCATCGCGCTGTTATGTTTGCTTCTATGGCAGAAGGTACTTCTCGTTTAACGGGGGTTTTGAATTCTGCTGATGTCCGCTCTACCATTGCGGCGATGTCTGCCTTAGGTGCTAACATCGCTCTTGAGCGCCAGATCGATGGCTCTCTTGCGGGTGGCATTACCGGATGGGGAGCAAAAGGCCCTACTCAGCCAGAAGGACCTATTGATTGTGGCAATTCGGGTACCACAGCCCGTCTTCTTATGGGTATTGTGGCGCCTTGGAATATCAGGGTAGAAATTACCGGAGACGATTCGCTGAAAAAGCGCCCCATGCGCCGCATCATTGCTCCGCTTATGAAAATGGGTGTTCGCTTTGAGCCTGAAGCGTGTGAAACACTGCCGGTCACGGTGATAGGTACTCCTGATCTAAAGGCTATTACCTACGATTCTCCTATGGCTTCAGCTCAGCTTAAAACAGCAGTTCTTCTTGCTGGGTTAGGCGCAACAGGCGAGACGGTTATCAACGAACCAGCCATTTCGCGCAATCATACCGAGTTGATGTTGCCTGAATTTGGGGTGAAGGCAGGAATGGCTTTCCGTCGCGCTTCTGTTCAGGGTCCAGCTACCCTTCATGCCAACGAGGTTGATGTACCGGGGGATCCTTCTTCTGCTGCCTTTTTAATCTGCGCGGCACTGCTCAAGCCGGGGAGCTCTATTCAGATTGAAAACGTAAGCCTCAACCCCGGCCGCGTGGGCTTTATTCGCACTCTTGAGCGTATGGGTGCCTCGATTGAGGTTCGTTATCTTACTGCTGAAGGCAAAGAGCCTATTGGCATAATTGAGGCTGCCTACACTCCTCATCTTCGAGGATGTGAAGTTCCTTCCCAGCATATTGCCTCAGAGATCGATGAGATTCCTGTACTTTCGCTTGTCGCTGCTCATGCTTCCGGTATCACGGTATTTCGTGGGGTAAGCGAACTTACCAAAAAGGAATCCAACCGCCTTGAAGCTATCATTGAGGGGCTAGGCCAGCTAGGGGTAAATGCCTGGGCTGAAAATGATAACCTCTATATCGAAGGCCAACCTGATTTGGAGATACCACAGGGGCTCGTATTTGATTCGCGCAAAGATCATCGTCTTGCGATGACGTGGGCTTTGGTAGGATTGTGCTCTCAGAGTGCAGTGGATATCGTTGATTTTGATTGCATTTCAGTAAGTTTCCCCCGTTTCTTGGAAGTTTTGAGAGGGCTTGCCTAATGATTATTGCTATAGATGGGCCATCAGGCGCTGGAAAATCGACTGTGGCAAAGGCTGTTGCGAAAAAGCTTGGATTTTCCTGTTTAGATACAGGGGCAATGTATCGCGCTGTTGCATGGAAGGCTTTGTCCGAGGGAATATCGCTTGAAAATAAGCCTGCTCTTGCTGAAATTGCTCGTACTCATACGATTAGCTTTGGACACGAAGAGGGCAACCCTGTGCCAAAGCAGGTATTTTGTGATAACCAAGAAATTACTAACGAAATTCGCACAGCAGAAATAGACAGAAGCGTTTCGGCGGTATCAGCGGTGCCTGAAGTAAGGCAGGCCTTAGTTGATCAACAGCGTCGTATTGGCTCTGAGGGCAATTATGTTGTTGAGGGGCGCGATATTGGTACGGTTGTGTTTCCTGGCGCTGAAGTGAAAATCTATCTGAGCGCTTCTCCTGAAGAGCGTGCTCATCGTCGTGTGCGTCAAAATGTTGATCGTGGGGTAGGCTCTATTGACTATAACGAAGTGCTTGCCGATATCGTTCGCCGCGATGAGCTGGACTCAAGTCGCGCTACTTCTCCTTTGCGTCCGGCAGATGATGCGCTTTGCATTGACTCTACGGGTAAATATATTGAAGAGATTATTGCTATTATTTGCGGCCGTGCGCATGCAAAGATGTAGGGATAACTTGTAGGGAAAGCTAGGATATCGTCGATGTTGTTTAGCATACATGAGGAATTTTGGGATCGTCCCTGCATGGGCAACGATCAGACAAATCATGTTCCTCGTTTATTGATCTATATCATTGCAGGTGTTTTAAATGCTGGTTTTCGAATTCTTTTCCGTATGAAGATTGAAAACCAGGAGGTAATCGATAAGTTTAAGGGAAAAACAACCGGTGCGGTTTTGATCGCGCCGCATTATTCGTATCTTGATGTTATTGTGGCGTTTCTTTCGGTTCGTCCGCGTGCGTGGCTTCGTTTGATGGCACGCGATTCTTTGTTTACGGCAGGAAAGAACTTTTTAGGTGAGATTATCTCTCGTGCAGGAGCGTTTCCTATCAAGCGTAATACAGCAGATCGCACCGCTATGAAGCGCGCTGCACGGATGCTTAAAAATGGCGAATGGGTTGGTATTTTTCCTGAAGGAACACGAAGAAGCAAGGGAAGCAATAAGCCTGAACTTCATGCGGGTGCCGTTTTGATTGCACGCATGGGAAAAGCGCCTATTGTACCTTTGGGATTGGAAAATGTCGCCAACATTAAACGAAAAGGACAGCGTGTTCGTTTTCCGAAAGTTACCGTCAGGTTTGGTGAGCCTATTGCGCTTGCCTCCTTTGATTTCTTGCCGAAAGAAGAACGGATGGATGCCTGTGCGTGGTATACCATGCGTGAAGCCTATGCGCTTACCTTTAACTGTCCTGCACGCGAGGTGAATATGGTCGAACTCTTTCCTGATGCAAAAGACTATTCAGAAGTGTTCGAACAGCATCCCATCGCGCCGTTTGATCCTGCTACTTTGCCAGACTACACTCCGAAAGGTTAAAAGGAGCCATATATGGGAACGCTTAAAGTAATTCGTGCTGAACATGCAGGAGCTTGCTATGGTGTTCAACGGGCACTCGATATGACTCTCAAGGCATCTGCTCAAGGATCATCGGTTTGTACGCTTGGTCCTTTGATTCATAATCCTCGTGTTGTTTCTGAGTTAGAAGAGCAGGGAATTCATGTTGCTCAATCGGTTTCAGGTATCGATGCGGATCAGGTGGTTATTCGCTCGCACGGGGTAGTTCCTCAGGTGCTTGATGAACTTTCGGCGCAAGGGCTGCAGGTTGTTGATGCAACGTGTCCGCACGTGATGCGAGCACAGCGCGCGGCAGCTAAATTGGCGCGCGAAGGACGACAGGTTCTTGTTGTGGGCGAAGCAGGACATCCTGAAGTTGAAGGTATTTCTGCTCACGCGCGTGTTGCGGGAGGCGAGTGCGTCATTGTGGGCGGTGCGCAGGATATTCCTGATTCGCTTACTAATCGTATTGGCGTTGTTGTTCAAACGACTCAATCTCAGGCAAAGCTTGATGAGGTTCTTGTAGCTCTTGAAGGTAAAGGGCTTGATATTGAAGTGAAGAATACTATCTGCTCGGCAACCACACAGCGTCAAAAATCTGCTATTTCATTGGCGAAAACAGTGGATGCTATGGTTGTTATTGGAGGACGCAATTCTTCAAACACGACGCGTTTGTACGAGATATGCGCGCAGCACTGTTCGCGTGCTCATCATATTGAATCTGCTGAGGAAATTCAGCCTTCTTGGTTTGAAGGGTGCAAAACGGTAGGCGTTAGTGCAGGGGCATCTACTCCCGATAATCAAATCGAAAGTGTTATCGCTTTATTAGAGTCGCTTTAAAGTATTGAAGGTTGCAGGTGCGTGGTATCCTGAAAGCCTGAAAAGACAAACGAATCCTTTAGCTAGGAGTAACTATGTCATTACCTATTGTTGCCATTGTAGGACGGCCAAATGTTGGCAAATCTACCATGGTTAACCGCCTTGCAGAAAATAATGAAGCTATTGTTCATGAAATGCGCGGCGTGACGCGTGATCGTTCGTATCATAATGCCGATTGGAACGGACGTGAGTTTACTCTCATTGATACCGGTGGTATTGAAATGGGAAGCGACGATGCATTCCAAAGCTCAATTACCTCTCAGGCTCTTACGGCAACCGAAGAAGCGGATGTCATCGTATTTCTCGTTGATGGAAAGACGGGCATTAACGCCGATGATGAAGAAGTGGCTCGTATTTTGCGCCGCTCCAAAAAGCCGGTTTTGCTGGCAGTCAACAAGTTGGATAGCGTAAAGCAGGAAGCTGAGCTATGGGAGTTCTATCAGCTTGGCTTAGGCGATCCGCATCCGGTATCGGCGCTTCATGGTACCGGAACAGGGGATTTGCTTGATGAAATCGTTGCTCTTTTCCCTGAGGATAAAACCGAAGAAGACGTGCTCGATTCGATCAATGTTGCCATTATTGGGCGTCCTAATGCGGGAAAGTCTTCTTTGACCAATAAGCTTACCAACAATGATCGTTCTATTGTTTCTGATGTTGCAGGTACAACACGCGATGCGATTGATACCACCGTAGAGCACGAAGGAACGTACTACACCATTGTTGATACGGCCGGTTTGCGCAAGAAAAGCGTTGTGCATGAAGATGTTGAATATTACGGATTTGTGCGCGCTATGCGTGCTATCGATCGTGCCCAGGTTGTTTTGCTTGTTATTGATGCAACGCTTGGTCTTACTGATCAGGACCAGCGCGTAGCTGGTATGGCAGCCGAGCGCGGATGTGCGATGGTTGTGTTATTGAATAAATGGGATCTTGTGGAAGGTCCTGAGGCAAAGGCTGAAATTCGTGAGCGAATCGAGGATCGTCTTACCTTTGTAGGCTATGCTCCGGTTATTGCGATATCGGCGCTTTCTGGCAAAAACGTTCACCGTATTTGGAGTGCTATAGATACCGCTTATCAAAACTACTCTTCTGTTATCTCTACCAGTCGTCTTAATGTTTGGTTGCAGGATATTCGCGAATTCGGTCATACCATTTCAAAGGGTAAGCGAATCTTAAAACTGAAGTATGTTACTCAGACGGGAACCGAGCCACCTTTCTTTACGTTTTTCTGCAATCATCCCGATCTGGTGGAGCCTTCCTTTGAACGCTATCTGGAAAATCGTTTGCGCTCCACTTTTGGATTTGAAGGAACCCCTATTCGTATGAAGTTTAAGAAGAAGGACTAACAGATGCTTTCTTGTATTGGTTTTTTTGCCCTGTTGTTTCTTATTGCCTTTTTGCTCGGATCGATTCCTTGGGGTGTTGTTATTTCTCGAGTGTTTTACCACACCGATGTTCGCGAGCATGGTTCAGGTAACATTGGCACAACAAACGCCATGAGAACGCTTGGCAAAGTGGGTGGATCAGCGGTTTTTATTCTGGACTTCGGAAAGGGTGTCCTTGCAGGAGTTATCGCAACCCTTTTTGCAAGCCAGGTATTTACTGATTACGCGGTTTTAGGAGATTTTTGCGTTGCGGTAGGGATTACCGGTCCTAATCCTGATGTTGCTGCAATTCATTATCGAATTACCCAGATTTGCTTAAGTGTGGCGTTCTTGGGGTGTATCTGGGGTCATATTTTTAGTCCTTGGTTGAAATTCAAGGGCGGAAAAGGTATCGCGGTGGCAGTAGGCTGCCTTGTTTCAACCTTTGGTCTTACCGGAACGATTCTTGAGCTGATTATCTTTATCGTTTTGGTAGCAACAACCAAATACGTTTCCGTTGGTTCAATTGCAGCTGCCTTTGCGTGCCCCTTCTTCTCGCTGTATTTCTTTGGGGGGAATGTCATAGCAATCGTTCTCTGCTTTATTGCGGCATTCACGGTTATTTGGGCTCATCGAGCCAATATTGCTCGTCTGCGTGCAGGAAATGAGAATAAGATTGGATCAAAGAAAACTCAAACTCAATAAGAGATAAGGTGCACCATGGAAAAAATTGCGGTAATAGGAGCAGGATCCTGGGGTACAGCGCTTGCTCAGACTCTCGCAGCGGGAGGCAACGAGGTGTGCATGTGGGCCCGCAGAGAAGAAGTTGCCCAATCCATTACCCATGCGCATCGAAATCCTCGCTATTTAAGCGGCATCGTTTTAGAAGAAGCAATTTATGCTACCAGTAACTTAGAAGAGTGTGTAGCGGATGCGAAAGCGGTGGTTATGGTCACTCCTTCTCGCTTGACGCGCTCTTTTGCTCAGCAGCTTTCAGCCTTTCTTTGTAGTGATACTCCCATTATTCTCTGTTCTAAAGGAGTGGAAGAGGGCACCGGTATGGTGCCTATGCAGGTTTTTGAGGAAGTTCTTGGGAACCGTGATCGTCTTGCGGCGCTTTCTGGCCCTAATCATGCAGAAGAAGTGGTGCTTGGTATACCTGCTGGTACGGTTATTGCCTCACCGAACAGGGATTTGGCCTGCTATTTTCGTGATCTTTTTACAGCAGATACGTTTCGTTGTTATACCTCGGATGACTATATTGGGGTAGAGCTTTGCGCGGCGTTCAAAAATGTTATTGCTATTGCGGTAGGGGCTTCCTATGGCATGGGCTATGGCGACAACACTGCAGCAATGCTTATGACAAGGGGTATGGCAGAAATGAGCCGTCTTGTGAGCGCTTGTGGTGGTCAGGCATTGACGGTTATGGGGCTTGCTGGTGCGGGAGATCTTATCGCTACCTGCACTTCTGAACATTCACGTAATCGTACCTTTGGCAAAGCCCTTGCCCAAGGAGGCACGCTTGAAGCTTACGAGAAGCGTACCCATATGGTGGTAGAAGGAGCACTTGCCTGTAAAACCATTTGCCCTTTGGCTTCACGTTATGAAGTGGAGCTTCCTATTGCGACTGCGGTTCGCTCTATTGTGTGGGAGCATGGTGCTCTTGAAACGATCGCGCATGAGCTTTTCAACAGACCGCTTACTACTGAGTTTTGGGGCCTTACCGATTCCGAGGCGCGCTTGTGAGTATGTCGCGGCATAGCGCTCGGAACGCCCAAGAAGCACGCCGTGCAACGTACTTTGTTTACCGTACTCCCTTAGGGCGCGTAACGCTTGGTTGCGATGGGTATGGACTTACTCGTGCAGCGTTTGGCGTGGCGAAGTTCGAAGGTGAGTATCGCTCCTGTGCCCTTACCAATCGAGCTTCAAGCGAAATTCTTGAATACCTGGCAAAAAAGCGCGAGAGATTCACGCTGCCTCTTCATCCTGCGGGAAGTGCTTTTCAGAAAAAGGTTTGGGAATATGTCTGCTCAATACCCTATGGGCAAACGAGAACATACGCTCAGGTTGCTTCAGATTTAGGAATCCCTAAAGGGCTCCACGCTATTTCGTCTGCCTGTAATCAAAATCCTCTTCCTTTTTTCATTCCCAGTCATAGGGTGATTGGAGTTCATGGGGATATGGGCGGATTTGTCACAAATCCAGCGGTAAAGCAGTTTCTTGTTGATCTTGAATCAGGCCGTGAAAATCCTTCAAAAAAATCTCACGAGAAATAACCTTTATGAAAGAGAAAGCGGTTAAATAAGAAAAAGGGATAAACCAGCAGTAAAGAGAGAAACGGTAAAAGCCTGAAAACGACAAAGGGCTATAAACGGTCAAAGCGGCAAAGAAAAAGCAACAAAGAGCAAAAGTGCAAAAGGCTTACCACGAGAAAAGTTGCAGCATAAAAAGTTGTGACATAAAGGGAAAGGGAAAGCGGTGTTTGGAGAAGTAAAAATCGCGCCATCTATTCTTTCGGCTGACTTCATGAATATGGAGCAAGATGTTCGCATGCTTGAAAGAGGCGGTACTGATTTCATCCATGTTGATGTGATGGATGGTCATTTTGTTCCCAACCTTACTTTGGGTGTTCCGTTTGTAAAACAGCTGAAGAAGATAACCAATATTCCCCTTGATGTTCATCTGATGATCTCCAATCCGCTTGAACAGCTTGATTGGTATCTTGAAGCGGGCGCTGATTGGGTCTCAGTACACAGGGAAGCCCTTCACGGTGACGAAGAGGTGCGAGAGGCAATTGAGCGTATCAGAAAAGCGGGAGCTCATCCAGCGCTTACGGTAAAGCCTGATTATCCTGTCGAAGAGTTGGAGCCATACATTGCCGATCTCGACATGGTGTTGGTTATGAGCGTTTTTCCAGGGTTTTCGGGTCAGTCCTATATAGAGGGCAGTGAAAAACGCGTTGGATGTGTTGCCAAAATGGCAAAAAAGCATAATCCTCAACTTCTTATTGAAGTAGATGGAGGAATTAGTGCTCAGCGAACGGCAGGACTGGTATGTGCCGAGGGCGCAGATGTCTTGGTGGCAGGTTCAGGAGTTTTTGCCCAAAGTGATCCCGAACAGGCTATTGCGCAATTGCGAAATGCGGGTATGGCGGCGCGCTTGGAGTAGCACTGAAGGGTATAGAGAGCCGAGAGCTCTCTAAAGATATATGAAACGTGGAATTTCGGGGAGATGAGATGTCCAAAGAACGCGAAGATACAACAGCAATCACCTATCTTGACTGGGCGGCAACTGCACCTTTGTGCCAGGCGGCACATGATGCCATGATGCCTTATATGAGTGCCGGTGTTGAAGGATTGCGTGAAGGCGTTGGCAATGCGAATTCACTCTACGAGGTAGGTCGTGTGGCGTTTCGTGCGCTTGAACAGGCTCGTGAAACCATTGCACGTGGTATAGGGGCCCGTCCTGATGAGATTATTTTTACCTCAGGGGCGACAGAGGCAGATAATGCGGCCCTTTTTGGAATCGTAGATGCTTGCATGATGAGGGCAGAGCAATCAGGAGACCATGAATGTGTGCCACAGGTAGTTGTTTCTTCGATTGAACACGAGGCGGTCTTAGAGGCAGCGGAGGTGTTGGGAAGATGGGGCGCTCAGGTAACTTATGTTGACCCGGATCCATCTGGTCATATTACCCCAGAAGCGCTTCGAAGTGTTTTGACTGACAGAGTCATGCTTGTCTCTGTTATGGCGGTCAATAACGAAGTGGGTAGTGTTATGGATATTCCCGCTCTTGCGCAGGTTGTTCATGAGGCAGGTGCGCTTTTTCATGTTGATGCTACCCAGGCTTTGGGAAAGGTACCTTTTTCGGTTAAGGAATGGGGTGTTGATGCCTTATCCATTTCTTCTCACAAAATTGGAGGTCCTAAAGGGGTAGGTGCACTGTTTTTGAAGGCACGTACCCCTTTTACGGCTCAGATAGTAGGTGGCGGCCAAGAAAGCGGCAATCGCAGCGGCACACAAAATGTGATGGGTGCTGTTGGTTTTGCGGCGGCCTGTCGTGAGGTTCTTGATGATTCAGAGGTGCAATCGGCGCGCTTGATTAAGATTCGCGATATCTGTTACGAGCGCTTTGCGCGCTACGAAAAAGTTTCTGCAACCGTTTCTGTTGAAAAGGGAAGCTTAGCGTATGCTCCTCATATTGCGCACGTCTTGGTGAAGGGCATGGAAAGCGAAACACTTATCATGCAGCTTGATCGTCGAGGAGTGTGCGTTTCGGGTGGTTCTGCCTGTGCCTCGCATGATTTAGATCCTTCTCATGTGCTGCGTGCCCTTGGTGTTTCGCGTGACGATGCCCTTGGTGCCTTGCGCCTTTCTTTTGGAAACGAAACAACCGTTCAGGATATAGAGAGGTTCTTTACCGCATTTGACGAGGTTATAGCCAAATTTTCATAATCATACTAAAGGAAATAAGATTTCTTGAGAGAAAGGCATACGTTCGTTGGAACTGGTAAGTCAGCACAATCATACCGATATGACCAATCATGGTCATGGAAGCATAGAAGAGCTTATTAAAACGGCCCATCAGCGAAAAATGACCAACATCGCGGTGACGGAGCACTATCCGCTCACTCATGAGGTGGATACTCGCGACTATGTATCAATGCCTGCTTCTCGCCTTGATGAATATATTGAGCGAATCAAAGCGCAGCGTGAATTATATCCGGATATGGAAATACTGGTTGGCTGTGAGCTTGACTGGCTTGGAGAAGGGGAGGATCGTACCTTTAGCGATGAGTCGTATGAGCCTTTCGATATCATCTTGGGCTCAGTTCACTTTCTTGATCTGTGGCCCTTTGACGATCCTGCTCAGAGGGGTTTTTGGGATGAAGTAGGTGCTGATTACATTTGGCGACGTTATTTTGAAGTCTGGTGTGAGGCGGTTACTTCTTCGGTTCCTTTTACTGTGATGTCTCATCCCGATCTGGTTAAGAAATTTAACCGTATGCCAAGTTTTGATCCTAAGCCCTTATTTAAGCAAGCTGCTGAAGCGGCGCGCGAGGGTGAGCGAATGGTTGAGGTTAATACCTCGGGATTGACCTATGCCTGCAAAGAAATGTTTCCTTGTCAGGATTTGCTGAAAGAATTTCAACGGGCAGGCGTGCGTTGTACTATTGGTTCAGATGCTCATCAACCTTCAAAGGTGGATCAGTTTATTGAGCTTGGGTATCGCTGGATGTATGACGCAGGGTATCGCGAGGTAAGCGTGGTGCGTCCCGATGGAGATATAAGAACTATTCCCCTTGCCTAAAGAGAAGTGACAAGGCGCAGATGGAAAGATAAACAAGAAAGAGGTAAGGCGCTATGTCGGAATTAGAAACATCTCTTAAACGTAATAATGCAGGAACAATTGCTTCTCAAAATTCAACCGTATTAGTTGGAGAATTAGAGAACTATTTGTTGCGTGAAATACCAGCACGTGATGCGTGCTCATGGGATAGAACAGGCATGCTGGTAGGAAATCCTCTTGATGTGGTTCGCGGAGTAGCCATAGCACTTGATCCTACGATTCCTACGTTGAAAGCAGCAAAAGAAGCGGGCGCTAATGTGGTGGTAACACATCACCCCGTATTTATTGATGCACCAGATTCCTTTGTGCCGGCATCAATTCAGGGTCACACACCTGGTGCAGTAATTCGCTTTGCCTGTGAACAGAACATAAGCATTATGTCGTTTCATACCGCTCTTGATGTGTCAGTTGCAGGACTTGCGGCTCTTCCTAAGCTGTTGCGTTTAAAGCCAACAGGTGTGCTGGAGCCTTTAGAACAAGGAAGCTATAAGGGTTTCGGGCAGATATGTGAGCCTACTGATACCGATGATGATCAAGGAATTTCGCTTCGCCATTTGAGCGCTCGATGCGTATCGGTGTTTGAAGCGCTTCCTCGCGTGTGGGGCTCTTCTGATCGGCTTGTTACCCGTATTGTTACCTGCGGGGGATCGGCAGGTTCTTTAATACAGGATTGCCTTGATCAGGGAATTGAATGCCTGATTTGTGGTGAAGCAAAATATCACGAGGCGCTCGACGCTTCGCTTTCGGGCTTAAGTATTATCGAGTTGGGTCACGATGTGTCAGAATTTCCTTTGTGCGCATTACTTGCAGCGCAGGTTAAAGCTGCAGGTATTGCGCAGGATTGTATTACTATGATTGACCAGAAAAATAAGTGGTATACACCCGAATCTTCTCGTCGTTAATCGGGTACACTCACTACTTGGGTGTACTCAACAGGTGTTTGCCTCTGTTAATCGGGTACACTCATAAAAGAGATTTTCTCTTAACAGTACAGGTAAAAGAAAGGCATTACGGCTTTATGAACGCTACTGAACATGACATTGCAATCCTTCGTAAACTCCAAGAAGCGGATCGCAAAGTGCTTACTGCGAAGAAGGAATTTGAAAATCTTCCTCACCGTAGTGCCATTCTTGAAGTCCGTGCTAAAAAAGACGAGATCTTAAAGCGAAAAGTCCAGGTTCAGGACATGCTTGACGAGGAAGAGGGAAAGCTAACCTCGCTTGCTCAAGAGGATGAAACTCTTGCGAAAAAGCAGGACGATATTTCGCGAGAATTAGCTGAGGTTCAAGGCGACTATCGTGCGGTTACTTCTAAGACACGAGAGCTTGATGGGGTTCGCAAGCGTCGTGAAAAGGTTTCGCTGGAGTTATCAAGGGTTGAAGAGCAGATCAATAAAATTAATCCCGTAATGAAGCAAATCATGACAGCACTTTCTACGCTGGAAGAAAAAGAGAAGGAACTCGTTGAGTCATTTCAGAAGACAGGCGGTTCGCTTCGTTCGGTTATCGCTGAGGGCGAAAAGGTTCGTGCTGAATTGGCGGCGATGGTTGAGCCTTCGTTGTTAAAGGTTTACGAGCAGACCCTCGAGCGCTGTGGCGGTGTAGCTTTGGCGGATTTAGTAAATGATTCTTGTGGGGCATGCCGAAGCTCTTTTGATCAGAGCCGTATGAGCAAAATCCGCTCAGAAGCACCTCTTGCAACCTGTCCTTCTTGCCATCGTTTGTTGTTGGTAGAGGACTAACTATTCATTCTCGGGCATTTTCCAACAGAACATTTTTCCAACAGCACTCGAGCGTGAATGTGCTGCATGAGGGAAAGCGGGATATCACAGCGTACGTGAAAACGTTTGGGTAATAAAAGGAGCGTAGGCGATATGAAACTTGTTACGAGGGAAGACCAGGAAGAGCAGGAACATACCCGCCTTTCGAGTGATGCTGCGTTTTCTGACGAAACGGAAGGAAGAAGGTTTTCGGCGGAGGGCGATTTGTATCGCAGCGAATACCAACGTGATCGCGATAAGATATTGCACACAAAAGCATTTCGCCGTCTTTCGCATAAAACGCAAGTATTTTTAGCGCCAGAGGGTGATCACTATCGTACGCGCTTGACTCATACGCTCGAGGTTGCTCAAATTGCACGCACTATTGCACGCGCTCTTGGCTTGAATGAAGACCTCACCGAGGCGATTGCGCTTGGGCATGATCTGGGTCATACTCCTTTTGGCCATGTAGGAGAGCAAGCTATTTCGGCATGCTTGGCAAAGCATCGCGGACTTGATCCTGATCTTCCAGAAAGCAAAACGCTTTATCGCCATAATGTTCAAAGCCTTCGTGTCGTTGACGTGATAGAAAACGACGGTAAGGGACTTAACCTTACGGCAGAGGTGCGAGATGGCATTGTGTGTCACACAGGCTCCCAGCGAGCCGAAACGCTTGAGGGACGCATTGTGGCAACAGCGGATCGCATTGCTTATGTAAATCACGATATCGATGACGCTATTCGCGCAGGGGCTCTTCAAGAGTGTGACCTTCCGTCCTCGACGCATAAGGTATTGGGAGAAAACCACTCAACTCGCATTCAAACACTCGTACACGATATGATAGAAACGTCTGTTCGCCGTGATGATATTGCCATGAGCGAGCCGGTTTGGAATGCCATGATGGAATTGCGTTCGTTCTTGTTTGATTATGTCTACACGTCCGAGCCAGTTATGGTGGAGGTTGCAAAGGCAAAACATCTTATTGAAGATGTGTTCGACTATTTTGTTCGCCATTACGACAAGGTACCCCAAGATCTGAAAGATATTTCTGGAGGAGATCCCTTAAGAGCGGTAACCGACTATGTTGCAGGTATGACTGATCGGTATGCACGGAGCTTCTTTATGGATATGTTTGTTCCTCATACGTGGAATCACTAATAAGGTGAAATCATCAGCATAAAACTGCCAGCGTGAAACCGTCAGTGTGAAACTGTCAGTGTGCGGAATTCTGCATACCAAAGAGCTGATCGCAGAGTCACTCGTATACATAATTAGGTGTGCAGAGAATCACCCGTGCACTTTTTTGCAAAGGGAGCGCAAAACCGTGCTATGCTTTCATGCGCTATGAATGAGGAAGTACAGCAGTCAGATTCGACTCAAACTAAACAGGATAATTCGTTGGGCAATCGTGCGCGTGAAGTGGTAAGTGCGGCACTGCCCGTTATGTTGGGCTATGTATTTTTGGGCATCCCCTGTGGCATTTTGTGCCAGCAGGCGGGGCTTGGTCCTTTGCAAGTGTTTTTGCTTTCGTTTTTGTTCTACTCCGGTGCTGGGCAATACATGATTCCCAACATGTGGCTAGTGGGATCGCCTGCTTTAGCTATTATTGCATCGGTTACGTTAGTTAATTCTCGTCAGTTGCTCTATGGTGCATCGCTTTCACGTTTTTGCGGATCGGCAAAACGAAAGCTTTCGTTTTTGTTTGGTGCAACGGTAACTGACGAATCATTCGCCGTAAACTTGGGACGCTTTGAAAAGGGCTCCTGGAGTGTAGGTCTTGCAACAGCAGTGAATCTGTGTTGTCAAACCACATGGGCTTTCGCAAACGTTGCTGGTGATATTTTGGGGTCGCTTTTAACGGTTCCGAGTGCGCTTGCGTCCTTTGCAATGACAAGCATTTTTCTGTGTCTGTTGTTTTCTCAAAAGGGAACAAAGGCAAATGTGGCTGCAGCGGTAATTGCGGTATTGGGTGTGTTTATTTGCAAAGCTCTAGGATTGAGCGGTCCTGCAATTTTGATCGGTGCTCTTATGGGGGTAGTGGCAGGAATTATCGTTTCACGAAAGGGAGGTGAGGCTCGTGTCCTGGACTGAGTTTGCCTTCATCGGTCTTGCTTGTGCATTTACTATTTTATTGTTCCGAGTAATTCCAGTATTTGCTCTTCGTGGACGTGATCTGCCTGGTTGGTTGTCTCAGGCGCTTGCTTTTATTCCTCCTGCTGCTTTTGCAGCATTGATTGCAAACGATTTACTTTCTCCTGATATGTTTGCAGCGGGTCTGTGGCCTGGGGCGCTTCCTTTGGTTGCGGCAGCTGTAGTAATTCTTGTTGCTATAAAAACTAAATCACTGGTGTGGTGTATTGTGGCTGGCGTCGGAAGCTATGGCTTATTGATGCTGTTGTAGATCGTGCTGTGACGTGATTGGTGCCACTACGGTTCGTGCTGCGGTGTTATTGGTGCTTAATTTTGCCCCCGTCATTCCTTAAATTCTTTCTGTCCATCAGATAAAAAACCAGATGATGCTACACTGACCTGGTTTTCTAAAAAAATACTTCATAAAACAGATTGTTTAAAAAGAGACCTGCTCACCACAGGGAAGGAATGTCGCTATGGAGCGTTTATCGCAGCAATCGTGTCTACACCGCATTGGTTCGGTGGCATGCTCAATTCTTTTGGCAACAGTTTTGTCGTTTCCCTCACTTGCGTGGGCGGATAGCGATGAGGTGACATCGTCTGATATCACACAGAATGCTTCTGTTGCACAAATTGCCACGGATATTAACGATGTTTCTCAAACTACCAACGACGATGCCCTTGGTGCCGCACAAACCGCAACTGATGTCACTGATGCTACCGATGCCGCGCAAGCCGCGCAAACTACTGCCGATGTTGCCACGCATGTATCTGCTTCTACTGATCTACCAACAGGAAATCTTTCGATCATGCATACCAATGATATTCATGGCCGCTATAAAGATGAAAATGGTTCGATCGGCTTTGCTACGTTGAAAAAGATGGTCGATATTCTGCAACCGGATTTTTTGTTAGATGCAGGAGATACGTTTCATGGAACCACTTTTGCAACGGTAAGTGAAGGTAGTTATCTTGCTCGTTTGATGCAAGCGGTCGGTTATGACGCGATGACGCCAGGAAATCACGATTGGAGCTATGGGGCAGCACAGCTCAAAACTTTTGAAAGTTCCTTTGGCATTCTGGCTTCAAACGTTTTGAATACCAATAATCAATCAGGTGAGTATTTTTCTTCCCCTTTTTTGATCGAAGATATTTCGCTTGATCTAACCCAAACAGACAGTTCGACAAGTGCCAATCAAGCAGATAACCCAACAACTTCTGAAAAGGTTCGAGTGGGCGTGTTTGGTGTGATCGATGAATCATTCTATTCATCTACTCGTCCCGATAATGTTGAAGGCTTGTCGTTTGAGGCGAGTGTAGAAAAAGCGAACGCTGTGGCAAAGCAGTTGCGCGAGGATAAGGGCTGTGATGTGGTGATCGCGCTTACCCATCATAAAAATCCTGAGGCTTTTACTGAGCAGACCAAAGGAATTGATGCGGTCATAGCAGGCCATGAGCATGTGAGTAAAACAGGTTCGGTTACCAATGCTGCAGGAGACAGTGTTCCGGTGGTTGAGGCGGGATGTTATTTTCAGCAGGTAGGAAAACTTGACCTTACCCTTTCCTATGACGAAGCCGCCAAAAACGCCGCATCTTCATCATCTGAATCAGATGAGTCTCCTTGGGATGTGGTTGGCTATGATGAAACCATCATTGACTACAGTCAGGCCAAAACTTATGGCGCTGACGAGAGTATTAGTGCTCTTGTGGGCACGTTGGAGGCTGAAGCGATGGAGGATTTGGGAGAATCAATAGGCACAAGCAAGAGGGATTTTCCCTATCCTGAAACAACGAGTAACGCACCAGGAGGATGGGAATTGGTGCGAACCGAAGATACTCCCATTGGTCATGTGGTAACAACATCGTATCTAGATAGAACAGGTGCTGATCTTGCTTTTGAAAATGCAGGTGGCATCCGTGGGGGAATAACGAAAGGGCAGATAGCTTTAAGCGATTTACTCTCCATTTCTCCTTATGGGAATACTGTTGCTACCTATACCTTAACTGGAGCTCAGATCCGTGAGGCCTTGGAGCATTCTCTTGAAACGATGTATCAATGTCGGGCGGTTTTAAGTAAGCAAATGCAGGCAGCAGCGCAGGGCGAAGATCCCATGCAATACTCATGGCCTGATAATTCGGGCAGTGTTATTGTATGCGGCGGTGCCAATATGATGATCGACTGGAATAAGCCAGAAGGGCAGCGTATCCATTCGATTACTATAGTCTCTCAAGGCAATAAGCCCCTGGAGGCCGACAAAACCTATACCGTGGCCATGAATAGCTATCTTCCGAGTGCAACCGATGAATATCCCTCGTTTGCTCAAATGAAATTGGTAACGGAAGGGGACAGTTGTTTAGAGGCGTTGCAGTCACTTGTTACCCAAAATAATTGGGAAAGCATCGTTGATCAGCGTTCGGGAACAATCGTGTATGGAAGCTGGCCAGACGACGAGAAGGAAAACGAACCAATTTCGTCAAGCGATCCATCCGACTTGCCAAGCGATACCGATTCTAAGCCTTCGGTACTTGCGCAAACAGGTGATACCGCAACAGGTGTTTTGGCGCTAGGCTGTCTTGTGACGATAGCCTCGCTCGCCGGAATTGGGGTATCACGCGCACGTGCGCGTCGCTTCTTGAGGTAGAATTGGTAAGAAATAAGGAAGAAGGCAACTTTACTTTCCAATGATATGAGGAAAATGCCGTTAAATGAATTTCAAAATGCAACAGTGTTGCAGTAAGTTTTGCAAGGTTTCTT
>ERZ827440.126-NODE-126-length-119754-cov-9.766163_pt1 | contig 119754 bp, 119 predicted proteins | sample MGYA00519774_ERZ827440 | MGnify/ENA primary metagenome ERZ827440 (study PRJEB31778, sample SAMEA3449302) | human gut metagenome | biome: human gut; feature: human-associated habitat; material: faeces | place: United Kingdom | collected 2010/2012 ... | reverse complement strand
ATTTTCCCTTGAAATACAGCAAGTATTCCTGCGGAAAAATGGCTTGCCCAGGACAGAAATTCCTCGCTGCTGGGCATTTCGCCAGTTTTCAGATACACCCTGATTTTGTTTTTATATTATATTACAAAATTCTGAAATTTGCAAGCAGTAATCGGAGTACATGAGCACTCCGATTATCTGTCAGAAGAAGCTGACCTGACTGGTATCGGGCAGGTCGCCGAAAGCACCGGCCTCTCTGAGCATCTGAATGTGGGTCTTGGACACCTTGGGGCAGGCGGCGGCGACTTCCTCCACGGACAGGAAGGTTTTGCCCTCACGACCCCGCATCAAGTCCCATGCCGCGTTTTCACCGAGGCCGGAGATCGCAACGAAGGGGGGCAGCAGCTTGCCGTCCTTGATGATGAATTTCGTGGCGTGGCTGTCGTAAATGCTGATGGGCAGGAATTCAAAGCCCCGGATGTAGTATTCGTAGGCCACTTCCAGCGTGGTCAGCAGGTCTTCGTCTTTGTCCGTGGCGTTTTCGTTGTTCTCGATGGCGTCGATGTTGGCGACCACCGCATCCTTGCCGTGGGTCATCAGCACCGCGTCGAAGCCGCCCTTCTGACTGCGGCGGTAGAAATAGGCGGAGTAGAAGGCCAGCGGATGATGTACCTTGAACCATGCGATACGGAAAGCCATCATAACATAGGCCACGGCGTGGGCCTTGGGGAACAGATACTTGATCTTTTTGCAGGAACCGATGTACCATTCCGGCACGCCTGCGGCCTTCATTTCCTCCTCTGCGCCTTCGGGCAGACCTCTGCCTTTTCGCACGGCCTCCATGATCTTGAAGGAGCGCTTTTCCGGCATTCCGCAGGAGATCAGGTAGAGCATGATGTCGTCACGGCAGCCGATGGCCTGATCAACGGTGGCGGTTTTGGAGGTGATCAGGTCTTTGGCGTTGCCCAGCCACACGTCGGTGCCGTGGGAGAAGCCGGACAGACGCAGAAGCGTATCAAACCGGGTGGGCATGGTATCCATCAGCATCCCGCGGGTAAAGCGGGTGTTGAACTCCGGAATGGCGACGGCGCCGGTGGGGCCGAGTATCTTGTCGTCCTCGTAGCCCAGCACCTTGGAGGAGATGAAAATGGACATGGTGTCCTTGTCGTCCAGCGGGATGGTCTTGGCGTCGATGCCGGTCATGTCCTCCATCATGCGGATCATGGTGGGGTCATCGTGGCCCAGCATGTCCAGCTTCAGAAGGTTTTCCTCCATGGAGTGGTATTCAAAATGGGTGGTGATCTGGTCGGCCTGGGGGTCGTCCGCCGGGTGCTGCACCGGGCAGAAGTCCCAAATCTCGTTTTCCTGTGGGATGACCACCAGACCGCCGGGGTGCTGGCCGGTGGTACGCCGGACGCCTACGCATCCCGCCGCGAGGCGGGCTTCCTCCGCCCGGGAGGCAGTCTTGCCACGTTCGGACAGGTATTTCTTTACGTAGCCGAAGGCAGTTTTTTCCGCCACGGTGCCGATGGTCCCTGCACGGAAAACGTGGGATTTTCCGAACATTTCGATACAGTAAGCGTGGGCTTTTGACTGGTATTCGCCGGAAAAGTTCAGGTCGATATCGGGAACCTTGTCGCCGCCGAAGCCAAGGAAGGTTTCAAAAGGAATATTGAAGCCGTCTTTCTCGAATTTCGTACCGCACTTGGGACAGACGGCGTCCGGCAAATCCGCGCCGCAGCCGTAGCCCTTGGGAACATCGAAGGTGGTGTACTTGCACTCCGGGTTGGGGCAGCGGTAGTGGGGCGGGAAGGAGTTGACCTCGGTGATGCCGGACATGTAGGCCACGATGGACGAGCCGACGGAGCCACGGGAGCCGACCAGATAGCCATGCTCCAGCGAATTCTGCACCAGCTTCTGGGCAGACATGTAGATCACGTCGTAGTGGCAGTTGATGATGTCGTGCAGCTCCGTCTCCACGCGCTTTACCATCAGTTCCGGGGGATTGTCCCCGTAAAGACGGTGGAATTTGGTGTAGACCAGATTTTTCAGGTCTTCCACGGAGTTTTCAATTTTGGGAGCGAACAGATTGTGGGGGACGGGACGCAGAGATTCGCACATGTCGGCGATGCGGTTGGGGTTGGTGATGACTACCTCATAGGCTTTTTCCTCGCCTAAATAGGAGAATTCCCGCAGCATATCATCCGTAGTGCGGAAATACAGGGGCATATCCTTGTCCGCGTCGTCGAAGCCCTTGGTCGCCAGCAGAATGTGACGGAAAATCTCGTCCTCTGGGTTCAGGAAGTGAACGTCTCCGGTGGCGACCACCGGCTTGCCCAGTTCCTCGCCCAGCCGGACGATCTTCCGGTTGTACTCCCGGAGGTCTTCGTCGGTTTTGGCCTCGTATTTTTCGTTTGCCAGCATGAAACGGTTGTTCGCCAGAGGCTGGATCTCCAGAAAGTCGTAAAAGGACGCAATGCGCTTCAGCTCGTCGTCGCTTTTCCGGTCGAGAATGGCCTGAAACAGCTCGCCCGCTTCGCAGGCAGAACCGATGATCAGCCCCTCCCGCAGATTAAGAATGTCGGACTTGGGCATCCGGGGCACCCGGCGGAAGTATTGCAGATTGGAATCGGAAATCAGGTGGTACAGGTTGCGCAGACCGATCTGGTTCTTGGCAAAAATAATGATGTGCCTTGCCTGCCGATCAGTGATGCGGCCACCGGAACGCAGATGGGTCATGGCAGGGTTGATGGCCTGCAAGTTGTGGATGTCATGCTCCTCTTCCAGCTTGACCATGAGCTTCGCCATGATGAGGCCGCAGGTCATGGCGTCGTCCGCCGCCCGGTGATGGTTGAAGTCGGGCAAGCTCAGGGCATTGGAGACGATGTTCAGCTTGAATTTGTTCAGCTGGGGCAGCAGATTCTGAGACAGAATCAGGGTATCCGTCGCGGTGTAATGATAATCGTAGCCAAGGCGCTGGCACTCGGCGCGGATAAAGCCGGTGTCGAAGTCGGAATTGTGAGCGACCAGAACCCGGTCGCCGATGAAGTCCAGAAATTTGGGCAGCACCTCTTCAATTTTCGGTGCGCCGACAAGCATTTCGTCGGTGATGCCGGTCAGCTCCACGATTTTCCGTTCCAGCGGACGCTCCGGGTCAACGAAGGTCTGGAAACGGTCCACTTCCTCACCGTTTTTCAGCACAACAGCGCCGATCTCGATGATGCGGTCGCTGCGGGAGGACAGGCCGGTAGTTTCCAGATCGAAGGCGACGAATTCCTGATCGAAGGTGATATCCTGCTCGCCGTGGACTACAATGCGGTCGTCTACGTCGTTTACATAATACCCCTCACAGCCGTAGAGAATCTTGATATTCTGGTCGGTTCCGGCCACCTTGGCCTTGGAGGCGGCCTTCATGGCGTCTGGGAAGGACTGGGCGACGCCGTGGTCGGTGATGGCGATGGCTTTGTGACCCCATGCGGCTGCCTGCTTCACGGCGGTGGCGGTATCCGTCAGAGCGTCCATGTTGGACATGGTGGTGTGCAGATGCAGCTCCACCCGCTTTTCCCCCGGGGCGGTGTCCTGCCGCTTGGGCATGGAGCCGGGCTGCATGGCGTAGGGCTTGAGAACCATTTCGCCCTCGTATCGATCTTCACCCAGCTTGCCCTGCACCCGCAGGACGGAACCGACCTGAACGTTTTCCAGAATGGGTTTGGCCTCTCCGGCCTCCATAAAGCGGCTGACGCGGACGGAGTTGGTGTTGTCCGTCATGTCGAATTTCACAACATAGGCGTTGCGCTTTTTCAGCTCCTTGTGGTCCACGGCGAAGACTTTGCCCTCCACGATGACGGTTCCCATGTCCAGACTCAGCTCCTTCATGGGAACGGGCGTGCCCTTGAAGGGCTTGCCATAGAAAGTTTCGCTGGGGGCGGCGGACTTGTCCTCCTTCTTCGGCTGAGCGGCGGAGACGGCGGGAAGCTTTTGAATCTCCGATTCCCGCATGGACTCTGTGGCGGCAAACAGCGCTTTTCCCTCCAGCGTGTTGCCAGCCTCCACGGTGATATGCACCGGGGCGGCGAACCGCTCCCGCAGTACCTTTTCCACAGACGGGATGTGCTCCAGAAGGGTTTCTTTTCCGTTGGCGGCGAGCTTTACCGTGAGATTCTGTTCGTTCCATTCCCACTTTGCCCCGGCGAGGGAACCCCGCGCCATGGAGTTGCGGCTGACAAACAGCCACATCAGCTCTTCCGGTTCGATTTTTTGCAGCTCCGATTCCGGGTGAGTCGCGGTCAGCTCCAGCTTTTGCAGGCCGTACAGGCCACAAATGTCCTTGCGAACCTGTTCCAGCAGCCGTTGGGGGATGTAGCGCTCGGAATGCAGCGCCACGTGGACGCTTCGGATTTCGGGGTCAATATCCGCAGCGGCGATAGCCGCCTGAGAAAGGGCTGCATACAGCTCCTCAGGCGGCTCATAGTCCGGAAACATATTCAGAAAGAAAATCTGTTCTTCCATATCGTGTCTCTACAGTGCTTCAATTCGTTTCAGCAGGGCAGGGAGCAGCTCGTCATAGGGGAGCTTTTCCACCTGCACGCCCTTTTCAAAAATCATGCCCCAGCCGTCGCCGCCGGCAATGCCGATGTCCGCTTCCCGGGCTTCGCCGGGGCCGTTGACCACGCAGCCCATGACCGCCACGGTGATGGGCTTTTCACAGTTTTTCAGTGCTTCGTCCACCCGGTTCACCAGACCGATCAGGTCGATGCGGGTCCGTCCGCAGGTGGGGCAGGAGATAATGTTCACGCCGTCCTTCCGAAGCCCCGCGGCCTTGAGAATGTCCCGGGCGGCGTAAACCTCCTGCACCGGGTCGTCGGTCAGGCTGACCCGGATGGTATCGCCGATGCCGTCCAGAAGCAGCGCGCCGATGCCCATGGCGGACTTGATCAGACCCTGCCGGACGGGGCCGGTCTCGGTCACGCCGATGTGGAGGGGATAGTCACATTTGGCGCGGAACAGCCGCGCGGCGGCTACCATGGTGGGGACGGTGGAGGACTTCATGGAGACGCAGGTGTCGTAAAAGCCCTGTTTTTCCAGCAGCTCCAGATGTTCAAAGGCGCTTTCCACCAGCGCTTCGGCGGTGGGGTGGCCGTATTTTTCCAGAAGACGCTTGTCAAGACTGCCGCCGTTGACGCCGATGCGGATGGGGATGTGCTTGTCCTTGCACACCTCCACCACGGCCTTGACCCGGTCTTCGCCGCCGATGTTGCCGGGGTTGATGCGGATTTTGGACGCGCCGCCCTCTGCCGCGGCGATGGCAAGTCTGTAATCAAAATGGATATCCGCCACCAGGGGCAGGGGAGAGTCCTTGCAGATGTCCGCAAAGCTCCGGGCGGCTTCCATGTTGGGAACCGCCAGTCGGGCGATCTGGCACCCGGCGGAGGCAAGCTGTCGAATCTGCTTCAGGCTGCCCTCCACATCCGTGGTTTTGGTATTGAGCATGGACTGGATGACCACCGGGGCGCCGCCACCGATGGGAACGCCGCCCACCAGAATCTGTTTTGTCATCGTCTTCACCTCTTGAACAGGAAAATGACGTCCTTGAACATAATAATCGCCATCAGGGCAAGCAGCAGGATCATGCCCGCGCCGTGGAGATAGCCTTCATATTTGGGGTTGATCTTCTTTTTCGTGATGGCTTCCACCACAACGGTAATCAGCAGACACACAATACGCCCGCCGTCCAGCGCGGGGATGGGCAGCAGGTTCATCACCGCAAGGTTAATGGCGATGAAGCCGCCGAAATACAGCATATTCAGCAGCGCGGTGACCTTGCTGTCGGAGGCTGCCGCCACTTTGGACATTTCACTGACAATGCCCACGGGGCCGGACATATCCTTAATGCCCACCTTGCCGCCAAGCAGCATTTGCAGGCTCAGGCGAACCAAACGCACCGTATCCAGGGACTGGTTCCATGCCATGCCCAGCTTTTCCAGGAAGTTCGGGGTGCTGAGGGTGAAATTCATGCCGTAGCGCAGGCCGGTCGAGCCGTTTTCCAGAGTCACTTCGTGCTTTTCCAGCAGGAAATCTTTCAGAACGACCTTTTCGCCGTTCCGGCGCACCGTGATGTCGTGAACGTCGCCGGGGTTCAGCGACAGGATCATGGAAAAATCGGAATAGGAGTAGAGCTTTTCGCCGTCCACCTCCACAATGCGGTCACCGGCTTGCAGGCCGTTTTCGCCGTTCACCGTGGCGTAGTCTTCAAAGCTGGCGATCACGGGGACGACGGTCTGTTTTATGGGCAAGCAGACAATGACCATCAGTACCACGCCGATGAGAAAGTTCATCGCCGCACCGGCGGCCAGAATGATGAGCCGCTTCCACCATGCCGCCTTGTCGAAGGAACGGGGATTGTCGCTTCCGCCGTCCTCGCCCTCCATGGCGCAGTAGCCGCCGATGGGGATGCAGCGGATGGCGTACAGAGTCTCGCCCACCTGCTTTTTCCAGATGGCGGGCCCCATAAACATGGAAAATTCGTTTACCTGAACGCCGGAGAGCTTGGCGGCGGTAAAATGCCCCAGCTCATGGACGAAAATCAGGACGCTGAACAGTAAAATCGCAAAAATAACGCTCATAGAAAAAATGCCTCGCAATTATCAAGAATTCGCCCGAACCGCCTCACGAGCCAGACGGTCGGCTTCCAGAATCTGCTCCAAAGTGGGGTCGGCGATGAACGGCACCTGCGGCACGGCGGCATTTACCAGCCGGTAGATGTCGTAAAAGCCGATTTTGTCATTCAGGAACATGGCAACCGCTTCCTCATTTGCGCCGTTCATGGCAGGGCAGGCCGTGCCGCCCGCTTTCGCGCAGTCCCGCGCCAGCGCCAGACAGGGGAAATTCTCCGTATCCGGCGGGGAAAACGTCAGCGGGCCGCAGGACAGTAAGTCCAGCCGCTCCACCGGGGAGGGGATACGCTCCGGGTAGGTCAGCGCCAGCTGAATGGGCAGACGCATATCCGGTGTGCCCATCTGCGCCATCACCGCGCCGTCGGTGAATTCCACCATGCTGTGAACGATGCTCTGCCGGTGAATGACCACGTCCACCTGTTCCAGGGGCAGACGGTACAGCCGCATGGCTTCGATGACTTCCAGCCCCTTGTTCATCAGGGTGGCGCAGTCAACGGTGATCTTCGCGCCCATCTTCCAGTTGGGGTGTTTCAGGGCGTCGGCCTTGGTCACCGTTTCCAGCTGAGGGCGGGTCATGCCGAAAAATGGGCCGCCGGAGCAGGTGAGGATCAGCCGCCGGATCTCTTTTCTGCTGCCGCAGCCCATAAGGCACTGAAAGATTGCGGAATGCTCGGAATCCACGGGGACGATCTCCGCACCGTACTTTTCCGCCTCGGCCATCACCAGTTCCCCGGCGCAGACAAGAGTTTCCTTGTTGGCAAGGCCGATGCGCTTTTTCGCCCGGATGGCGGCGAGGGTGGGCTTCAAACCGACCATGCCAACCACGGCGGTGATGACGCAGTCGGCATCCGCCATGGATGCCGCTTCCATCAGACCCGCCTCACCGAAGTTTACCCGGATAGGCAGACCTTTTATTCGTTCCGCCAGCGCCTGAGCGGCTTCCTGCGTTGCCATAACGGCGAGCTTCGGTGAAAACTCCCGGCACTGCTGCGCCATCCGCTCCACGTTGGTTCCGGCGGTGAGCGCCGCTACCTGGATACCGGGGAGACGGCGGATAATGTCCAGGCTCTGCCGGCCGATGGAGCCGGTGGAGCCGAGAATACTGACACACTGCACCATAGGCCGCTCCTTACACCGCCATGGGAAGCAGCACCAACAATACTTCCATGGCCGGGGCGACCAGGGTCAGGGAATCGAACCGATCCAGTACGCCGCCGTGACCGGGAATCAGATTGCCGTAATCCTTGATACCGGTCTGCCGCTTGACGATGGAGAAGCACAGATCGCCGAAAATGCCCAGCAGGGAACCGGCGAAGCCGTACAGCAGCGCAAGACCGTAGTTGACCCGGAGATTGCCGGGCAGCAGGTCGATGATCAGGGCGTAAACAAGCATACTGACCACGGCGAAGGCAATGCCGCCCAGTGCGCCCTCGATGGTTTTGTTGGGGCTGACCACAGGCGCCAGCTTGTGCCGCCCGAATTTCAGGCCGATAAAGTATGCGCCTGCGTCGGACATAAATGCCACCACGAAGGGAATCAGGATGACATACCGTCCGAGATCCATATTCAGAATGCGGATGAGGGAGCTGAGCATGTAGGGGATGAGAAGACCCGCCACAAAGCACATGGACAGATCCTCAAAGTGAACCTTTATGTGGTCAAGCATCATCTCCGAGAACATCAGGATAAAGAACACAATCATGAGGATGACAAAGTAGGAATGAATCGCGCCGAAATAGCTCCACATGCACACGGCGGCCGCCATGATGCAGGAGTAGATCACCAGCCGCGGCCGCTTCACCAGTCCCGTCCGGTAAAGAAGCTCGTAGGCCGCGATGGCCATGAGCGCACTCATGACCAGTGACGCGGCAATCACCGGTGCGGCCAGTGTCAGAAGAAAGAGGATCGGCACCAGAATCGCTGCGGAAATAATGCGTTTTTTCATTTCTCTATGTCCCTCCGAACCGGCGGCTGCGCCGGTGAAATTCCTCAATGGCGCTGTCCAGATGTTCCGGTGTGAAATCAGGCCAAAGTACGTTCATAATTACATATTCCGAGTACGCGGACTGCCACAGCAGGAAGTTGCTGACCCGCATCTCTCCGGATGGCCGGATGATCAGCTCCGGGTCGGGCACGCCCGCCGAGTACAGATACCGGGAGAAAACGTCCTCGGTGAGCGTTTCCGGGTCGGCCTTTCCGGCGGCGACATCCGCCGTGTAAGCCTTCACCGCGTGGATGATCTCATCCCGCCCGCCGTAGTTCAGGCAGAAATTCACCTGCACGTCGTAGTCCTCCGAGCGGCTTTCCGCGTCGTGGCAGAGCGTTTGCAGCTCCGGGCTGAGACGGGTCAGGTCGCCGAAAAAGCGGAATTTTACCCGGTTCTTTTCCATATCCCGCAGCGCCTCTTCCAGATACCGGCGCAGCAGCTTCATGATTCCCGTCACTTCCTCCGCCGAGCGCTTCCAGTTCTCCGTGGAAAAGGCGTATACCGTCAGGTATTCCACGCCCAGCGTGCGGCAGTAGTTGGCGATCCGCCGGAAGGCTTCCGCGCCTGCGGCGTGACCGGCGGTGCGGGGCAGACCCCGCTGCTTTGCCCAGCGGCCGTTGCCGTCCATGATGATGGCAATATGCCGGGGCGGGGGAGAGTTTTGCGAAAGTGCCATAAAGCACCTCTTTCTAAATGGTTAGTGAACAGATCTGTGAAGATAAAAAAGCAATTTCTGCTGGCGGCTGCTTCCAGCCGCCAGCAGGGGTGCTTTGTTTTGGCTGACGGCGTTAAATCGCCATCAGTTCCTTTTCCTTGGCGGCAAGAGCGGCGTCGGCGCGCTTGATGTTCTTGTCCAGCAGATCCTGCAAATCCTTCTCGGCCTTCTTCTGGTCGTCCTCGGTGATCTCGCTGTTCTTTTTCAGCTTCTTGACATAGTCCATGCCGTCCCGACGGATGTTGCGCATGGCGACCTTGGCTTCCTCGGAATACTTCTTGACCTGCTTGGCCAGATCCTTACGGCGCTCCTCGGTGAGCTGGGGGAACACCAGACGGATGACGCGGCCATCGTTCTGGGGGTTGATGCCCAGATCGGAGGTCTGGATGGCCTTCTGGATGTCCTTGAGCAGCTTGGTGTCCCAGGGCTGAATGATCAGGGTACGGGCGTCGGGGGCGGAAATGGTGGCGACGCCGTTCAGGGGCGTTTCACTGCCATAGTATTCCACGGTGATCCGATCGAGAACCTTTGCGTTGGCGCGGCCAGCACGGACGGAGGCGAATTCCTCGTCCAGATGCTCCAGAGCCTTGTCCATTCTCCGGGAATATTCTTTGAAATCGACGGTCATTGTGTGTTCCTCCTTAGAAATGATTTTTTACGGTAGTACCGATCTCTTCGCCGCGAACCACGCGGACGATGCTGTTTTCTTCATTCAGGCCAAAGCAGACCATGGTCATGTCGTTGTCCATAGCCAGCGCCATAGCGGTGATGTCCGTGGCCTTCAGGTTCTTCGCCAGCACCTCGCCATAGGTCAGGCGGGAGTAGCGGACGGCTGTGGGGTCTTTGGCGGGGTCGGCGGAATAAATGGCGTCCACGTTCTTCGCCATCAGCACGGCGTCGGCCTCGATCTCCACGCCCCGGAGCACCGCGCCGGTGTCGGTGGAGAAGTAGGGGTTGCCGGTACCGGCGGCAAAGAGGACGACCTTCCCCTCGTTTAAGTACCGCTCGGCAAGGTCGCGGGTAAAATACTCGGCGAACTTGTTCATCTCCACGGCGCTGAGAACGCGGGCGTCCATGCCGTGCCGGTTCAGGGCATCGGCCACGGCAATGGCGTTCATCACCGTACCAAGCATTCCCATGGAGTCGGCGTGGGAACGCTGCATCTTATCCGCGCCGTCCTTGACGCCGCGCCAGAAGTTTCCCGCGCCGATGACCAGACCGATCTGCACGCCCATGTCCACGCAGGTTTTGATAGACTCGCAAAGCTCGCCCACAATGGTAAAATCAAGCCCCCGATGTGCGTCCCCGGCGAGAGCCTCGCCGCTGACCTTCAGCAGGATGCGCTTATATTTAAGCTCAGGCAAAATGAAATCACTCCTTATCTTCATATCCTTTCCTATTCTAGCGTATCCAGCCCGAATTGACAACTACTAATTTAAGATTTCTTAAAATGTTTTCCGATTTTTCACAATGCGGGGCCTTCTGTGTAATTTCCACACAGCTTGCCCTCTGGAAAAGATGGATTCTGGCGGGATTTTTGGTTGCAAAACTGGAAACAGTAGGGTATAATGTCTGGTAATTGGAAAAACCCAAGGAAATGAGAGGGATTATCATGGCTGAAATGACTGAAAGCAAAAACTTTATCCACGCATTCATCGACGAGGACATCGCCCCCGGCGGGCAGTTTGCGGGTCAGACCGTCCACACCCGGTTTCCGCCGGAGCCCAACGGCTATCTGCATATCGGCCACTGCAAGGCGCTGATCATCGACTTCGGCACCGCCGAGAAGTACAACGGACTGTGCAACCTCCGCATGGACGACACCAACCCCACCAAAGAGGACGTGGAGTTTGTGGAGGCCATCAAGGAGGACATCCACTGGCTGGGCTTCGACTGGGGCGACCGCTTCTACTACGGTTCCGACTATTTTGAGAAGGACTACGAATACGCGGTGGAGCTGATCAAGAAGGGGCTGGCCTACGTCTGTGAGCTGACGCCGGAGCAGTTCAAGGAGTACCGGGGCGACCTGAATACCCCTGCCGTTTCCCCTTACCGCGACCGACCCATTGAGGAAAGTCTGGACCTGTTCGCCAGAATGCGCGCCGGAGAATTTGAGGACAACCGTTATACCCTCCGCGCCAAGATCGATCTGGCTTCCGGCAACTTCAATATGCGCGACCCGGTCATCTATCGCATCCGCCATATGCACCACCATCGTCAGGGAGACAAGTGGTGCATCTATCCCATGTACGACTTTGCCCATCCCATTCAGGACGCGCTGGAGGGCATTACCCATTCTCTGTGCTCTCTGGAATTCGAGAACCACCGTCCTCTTTATAATTGGGTCGTGGAGCATGTTTCCGTACCCCATCATCCCCGGCAGATCGAGTTTGCGAGACTGGGCATTGACCACACCGTGCTCAGCAAGCGCAAGCTCAGAGCGCTGGTGGAAAACGGCTATGTCTCCGGCTGGGATGACCCCCGGATGCCCACCCTCTGCGGCCTGCGCCGCCGGGGCTATACCCCTAAGTCCATCCGCAACTTCTGCGAGCGCGTTGGCGTGGCCAAGTCTCCCAACACCATTCCCTACGCATTTCTGGAATTCTGCCTGCGGGAAGACCTGAACGAGACTGCCCAGCGGGTCATGGCGGTGCTGAAGCCTGTGAAGCTCACCATCACCAACTATCCCGAGGGCAAATCCGAGATGGTCACCGTGGAAAATAACCCCAACCGTCCCGAGGACGGCACACGGGAGGTCAGCTTCTCCCGGCACCTGTGGATCGAGCAGGACGATTTCCTGGCCGAGCCGATTCCCAAGTACAAGCGTCTGTATCCCAATGGGCCGGAGTGCCGCCTGAAGGGCGCGTACCTCATCACCTGCACCAGCTGCGTCAAGGATGAAAACGGTAACGTGGTGGAGATTCTGGCCACCTACGATCCCGAAAGCCGGGGCGGCGACCCCGCCGACGGCCGGAAAGTCAAGGGCGCGACCATTCACTGGGTGGATGCGGAGAACTGCTGCGACGCGGAGGTCAGACAGTACGACAATCTGTTCAATGACCCCGATCCCGACGCGGCGGGCAAGGATTTTCTGGCCTGCCTGAACGAGAAGTCTCTGGAAGTCCTCACCGGCTGCAAGGTGGAGGCCAGCCTCCGGGACGCCAAGGCACCCGCGTCCTATCAGTTTATGCGTCTGGGCTACTTCTGCCCGGACAGCAAGGACTGTGCCCCCGGCCATCTGGTGTTCAACCGCTCCGTGAGCCTGAAGGATTCCTTCAAGCCCGGAAAGTAATTCCTCATAGTATTGAAAATCCCGCTGCAATAAGCGGGTCGTATCAGACAGTTAACAGGCACAGTAGGTTAATCTACTGTGCCTGTTTTTTGTATAAGCGTATCAGTTAATGCCAGCACCCCTTGCCTCTCCCTTTGGGAGAGGTGGCCGAGCGAAGCGAGGACGGAGAGAGAACGCAGGGGGGGTAAAGCCCTCTCAGTCACCTTCGGTGACAGCTCTCCCAGAGGGAGAGCCAAGTGGAGTACCTCTCCAAAAAAGTATTTGTTATTTTGCAAAGTGCGCTTGACAAGATTTGCAAAGCGTGCTATACTTTGCTTGCAAAGTTAACTTAGCATTTTCTCCGCGGACGCGCGGGGAAATCAAAGGAGTGTTTATGAAAACGAATATCCGCGAACTGCGAAAGAAGAACAAGCTGTCCCAGGAGGAGTTGGCGGATGCCGTGGGAACCACCCGGCAGACGATCACCTCAATTGAGGTGGGGAAGTATACCGCCTCTCTGCCCCTGGCGTACAAAATTGCCCGCTATTTCGGGCTGACCATCGAAGAAGTGTTTGACTTCTCGGATTTGGAGGAATAAACTATGGAAAGCTATCGTGAAAAACTCAAATTGCAGAATGTGGTTTTTGCTATCGGGTGCGTCGCCCTTGCCCTGTTCTCCGTACTGGGCTTTTTGGGCGAAGCCGGAGTCGTGAAGCTGGCGCCGTCCGTCGGAGACGGTCACTGGCAGTCCCGGTGGCGCGGCTTCATTTCCGGCGCGAGCTTCGGCATTCTGGTGCTGCTGCTGACCGGATTGATCCGGAACCTGCGCGCCCTCAAGGACGAGAAAAAGCTGAAAAAGCTGTATATTAAGGAGAGCGACGAGCGTCAGGCACAGATTGTGGCCAAGGCGCTGTGCGAGGCCATGCGGGCAACCCTGATTCTGGGACTGGCGGCGGTTATCGTGGCGGGGTATTTCAGCATGACCGTCAGCCTTACGCTGCTGGTAACAGTCTTATTGGTCAGTCTGATGACCCTGGCATTCAAGCTGTATTTCGGCAAAAAATATTGAGACAGTGGGAAAATCCCGCTTTAACGTGCTTTGGTTCTTTCGACAGGGGGAGTCAAAGCACGTTTTTGAATCGCGTGGTTCCGGCCTGAGTGCCGGAATGCCCGCCTGCAAAAGTTAGCGAATGCTAACTAATAAAGGAGAAATAAGGGAAATTGCTGAAAAAAGATGGGAAAATGCTGGACATTTGCATGGAGCGTATGGTATAATCCAATGGTGGTCGTTTGCGTATAAACGGACAACAAAACGATAAGAAGGTGGTATTTGGTGGACTATACCAAGTATGTGTTGAAAAACAGGGATGAGCTGGAAGGCTTGCTTGCCGGGAAGGATAACTTCTTTGTTGTCGCCTGCAACAAGTGCTTCAAGGAGTTCAACACGACCGAAGAGCCGGAGTGCGACAGCTTTGCGGCCATTGCCGAGGAGCAGGGCAAGCACATCACCGGTACGGTAAAAGTGGACTTCTTGTGCAATAAGGTTCAGACCGAGAAGAAGCTGGCAGGTATCGTACCCGAAGGCACTGAGAACGTGGTCGTCATTTCCTGCGGTCTGGGCGTGCAGACCGTGGCGGATCTGGAGTCCGTTCCCGTGTTTACGGCAACCAATTCCCTCAATTACACCGGCCATCATGGCATGGCCCTGACGAAGAAGACCTGCGGCACCTGCGCCCAGTGCTATCTGAACGTCACCGGCGGCATCTGCCCCATCGTGGACTGCTCCAAGAGTCTGGTCAACGGCCAGTGCGGCGGCGCGAAGAACGGCAAATGCGAGATCGACCCCAAGAAGGACTGCGCATGGGAAAAGATTTACCAGCGTCTGGAAAAGCAGGGTCGTACCAAGGAATTTCTGGATCAGCCCATTCAGCTGCGGGACTACTCCGTGGCCAACGTGGACGAGATCAAGGCTTACGTAGCCGAGGCGCGTGCCAAGCGGTACGAGGGCTTCTACGGCGGCGTCCATCCCACGGAGAATAAGGAGTTCACGGAGCACCTTGCGCTTCAGAAGTTCCCCGAACCCGATACCGTTATCATTCCTCTGGCCATGCACATCGGCGCACCGGCGAACCCCGTGGTTCAGCCCGGCGACACCGTGAAGGTGGGTCAGCTCATCGGTGAGCAGGCGGGCTTCATCAGCGCCCCCGTGCATTCCAGCGTCAGCGGCACGGTCATCGCGGTAGAACCCCATACCCATCCCAACAAAGGCCCCGGCATCATGAGTGTCGTCATCAAGAACGACGGCAAGAATACGCTGCACGAGTCCGTAGTCCCCAACAAGCCTCTGGAAGAGCTGACCCCCGACGAGATCGTCGAGATTGTCAAGGAGAAGGGCATCGTGGGCATGGGCGGCGCGACGTTCCCCACTTACGTAAAGCTGAAGCCAGGCAAGCCCATCGACGCCGTGCTGATCAACGGCTCCGAGTGCGAGCCTTACCTGACCGCTGACCATCGGGTCATGCTGGAATTCGCCGACGACATCGTGTTCGGCCTGCGTGCCATGATGAAGGCCGTCAGCGCGCCGGAAGGCGTCATCCTCATTGAGGACAACAAGCCCGACGCCATCGCCCTGATGGAAGAAAAGGTCGCGCCTTACGACAACATCCGCGTCTGCGCCGCCAAAACCCAGTACCCCGAGGGCGCTGAAAAGATGCTCATCAAGAAGGTCATGGGCCGTCAGGTTCCCAGCGGCAAGCTGCCCGCCGACGTTGGCTGCGTGGTAAGCAACACCTCCACCGCCAAGGCCATTTCCGACGCCATCCAGAAGGGCCTGCCTCTGGTGGAGCGTGTGGTCTCCGTCACCGGCGAGTTCATCCGCAATCCCGGCAACTACATCGTCAAGCTCGGCACCAACGTGCAGGAGATCATCGATCACTGCGGCGGCATCACCGGCGACGACGTGGTGCTGAAAATGGGCGGCCCCATGATGGGCGCTCCCATCAAGGACACCAATGTGCCCATTATCAAAGGCTCCAATGGCATTATCGCCATTGCCGCCGATCACACCGAGGAGAAAGAATGCATCAAGTGCGGCCGCTGCATGGACGTATGTCCCATGGAGCTGGCGCCTCTGGATATCTACAAGTACGCCCAGCTGGGTGACGCGGAAACCCTGCTGAAGCTGAACGTGATGGACTGCTTCTCCTGCAAGTGCTGTGAGTACATCTGCTCTTCCAAGATTCCTCTGGTTTCCAAGATCAACGCTGCCAAGGGCCTGGTCATGCCCTTGCTGAAGAAGAAGTAAGGGGGACGAACACTTATGTTAATGACAAAACTGAAATCCGAAGAGGTCATCGGCTCCCTGACTTCCGGCAAGGTCTTCATCATCAACTGCCACGGCTGCAAGGAAGTCGGCTTCCCCGAGGAGGAAGCCAAGGCTCTGCAGAAGAAGCTCCAGGAGGAGGGCAAGGTCGTGGGCATTCTCACCACCGACTACGTCTGCAATCCCGATGAGCTGGCGCTGCGGCTGCGCGCCCCCATGGCGAAGATCGCCGAGGCGGATGCCGTGCTGGTGTTCTCCTGCGGTGTCGGCGTGCAGACCATCTCCCAGATGCTGGAGGACAAGCCGGTCTACGCCTGCTGCGACACCATCGAACTGCCCGGCTTTCAGGGCGTGACCCCGCTGGAATACGACTGCGGCCAGTGCGGCGAGTGCTTCCTGAACCTGACTGGCGGCATCTGCCCCATCACCGCCTGCTCCAAGAGTCTGGTGAACGGCCCCTGCGGCGGCACCAAGAACGGCAAGTGTGAGGTCAACCCCGCCATGGACTGCGGCTGGGAGCGCATCATTCAGCGTCTGAAGGCTCAGGGCCGTCTGGATGTTCTGCGCTGCCCCACCCAAATGCACGATTTCAATACCGACGAGGCTACCAAGTCCGCCAAAGAATCTGAATAATCAGGAGTGTATAGAATTATGAGAATTACTGAACTGTTTGACAACGGTGAGTTTGTGGTTTCTGCCGAGGTCGGCCCTCCCAAAGGAATTCATATTGACGGCATGGTAGAGGAAGCGAAGAAGTACCTCACCGGCGTCCATTTTGTCAACGTTACTGACAACCAGTCCTCCGTCATGCGCCTCGGTTCCCTCGCCACCTGCAAGGTGCTGAAGGATGCCGGACTGAACCCCATCTTCCAGCTGACCTGCCGTGATCGGAACCGTATTGCTCTGGAATCCGACCTGCTCAGCGCCGCCATGCTGGGGATCGACAACATCCTCTGCCTCACCGGCGACCACACCAAGCTGGGTGACCATCCGCAGGCCAAGCCCGTGTTCGATCTGGATTCCGTCTCCCTGCTGCACGCTGCCAGCACGCTGGAGACCGGCGTAGATCTGGGCGGCAATGCGCTGGTGGGCGAGCCTCCCAAGTTCGCCAAGGGCGCTGTCGTGTCTCCCTGCTCCGACTCTGTGGACGCGCAGCTGGTGAAGATGGAGCGCAAGGTCAAGGCCGGCGCCGAGTTTTTCCAGACCCAGGCCGTGTTTGAGCCCGAGAAGTTCATCAAGTTCATGGAGGCCGCCAAGCAGTTTGGCAAGCCCGTTCAGGTGGGCATCATCATTCCCAAGTCCGCCGGTATGTGCAAGTTCATGAATAAGAACGTTGCCGGTGTCCACATCCCCGACGAGCTGATCGCCGAGCTGCAGGCCGACAAGGAGAAGACCAAGGCCGGTATCACCGGCGTGGAGATCGCCGCCCGGATCATCCGGGAGTGCAAGCCCTACTGTCAGGGTGTCCATATCATGTCTCTGGGCTGGGAGTCCAAGGTCCCCGCTCTGCTGGAGCAGGCCGGTCTGTAATAGGGGACTGCCCACAAAATTGGTTAAGCAAGGAGCTTGCCGCCTGTGTTGCACAGGCGGCAGGTTTTTTCTGTCAATTCGCTTTTAAAAGAGAAAAAATACCCTTTATTCGCATGAAAATACAGCCTGAATACGACAGAAGTCCCCAACTTTACCGTCACTTTGCTGAATCTTAGCCGGAATATGAAATGCACCAATGGTAATTTTTCACAAATTCTTAATGGAATCTTAAGCTAATTTGCCATCTTGATTTCCGGGGGTCAGGTGCATATACTGTATCCATGACAGGATCTGTCAAAAAACACCGCTAAAAGAAGGGAGATTCGTAATTCTATGACAGGTATTGGACTTATCATCGTATTCGTTCTTGCCATCGCGCTGATGATCTACTCCATCAGCAAGCTGAAAATCCATCCGTTTCTTTCCATCATGGCCATTTCTCTGATTTTTGGCCTGATCGCCGGAATCCCTCTGGTTAACACCACGGACGCCGACGGCAATACCGTCAGCGGCATTGCAAACGTCATCGGTGCTGGCTTCTCCGGCACGTTCTCCAGCATCGGCATCGTCATCATCTTTGGCGCTCTGGTCGGCACCCTGCTGGAAAGCACCGGCGCGGCTCTGAAGATGGCCGACTGCGTCGTCAAGCTCGTCGGCGAGAAGCATCCTGAGATCGCCATTGAGCTGATGGGCTGGATCGTCTCCATCCCCGTGTTCTGTGACAGCGGTTTCGTCGTCCTGAATCCCATCCGTAAGGCTATGACCCGCCGCACCGGCACATCCAGCGTTGCGATGTCCGTTGCCCTGTCCATGGGTCTTTACATCAGCCACTGCTTCATTCCCCCCACGCCCGGCCCCATCGCGGCTGCCGGTACGCTGGGCTGCGGCGATAATCTGCTGCTGGTCATGGGTCTTGGCGCTCTGTGCTCCATCCCTCCGCTGGTTGCCGGTTATTTCTTCGCAAAGTACATTGGCAAGAAGGTCAAGGCTGCTGACGACATCACCGATAACGAGAACGTCAAGACCTACGAGCAGCTGGTTGCCGAGTTCGGCAAGCTGCCCAACGCATGGCTGGCCTTTGCTCCCATCGTCGTTCCCATCATCCTGATGGGTCTGGCTTCCGCTCTCTCCATGGCCGGTGTCAAGGCTGACTTCATCAGCTTCCTGGGTACTCCCATCATCGCTCTGGCCGTTGGCTGCATCATCGCCATTATCGACCTGTTCGCCGCGCACAAGGGTAAGGACTTCTACAAGCTGACCGACGACACCCTGAAGACCGTTGGTCCCATCCTGTTCGTTACCGCCGCCGGCGGCGTTCTGGGCAAGGTCATCGCTTCCTCCGACATGGTCAACTACATCAAGGCCAATGCGGAAGTTTTCGAGAGCGTTGGCATCTTCTTCCCGTTCCTGCTGGCCGCGATTCTGAAGTCCGCACAGGGCTCCTCCACCGTCGCCATCACCACCACCGCCGGTATCGTGGCCCCGCTGCTGCCGGTTCTGGGACTGGACTCTCCCGCACGGGCTTGCCTGACGGTTATCGCCATCGGCGCAGGCGCCATGACGGTATCCCACGCCAACGACTCCTACTTCTGGGTCGTCACCAACTTCGGCGAAATGACCCCGCAGGATGGCTACAAGACCCAGACCCTCGGCACGCTCGTGATCGGCATTGCGTCCATTATCGGCGTGTTCATCGTCTCCCTGTTCCTGCACTAAGATTCAAAATCCTGAAAGGGACGGGTTTACCCGTCCCTTTCTTAATATGAAACATGGCGAAACGGAAGCGGCTCAGCAACTCCCGTTTCCAAAGGAGGATTCCCTATGCAAACTTTAAGACAGGATGCGCAGACCATCATAGACCGTGCGCTTGCCGACGCAATGCCGGATTCCGCGGTGCGCCGCGCATTGGAGCACTTTCACAGACCGTCCGGACGTCTCGTCCTGATCGCCGCCGGTAAGGCCGCGTGGCAGATGGCGAAAGCCGCCTACGACGTTCTGGGTACCGACGTCAGCTGCGGTGCGGTCATTACAAAATACGACCATGTAAAGGGAGCAATCGGCACGCTGGAGCTTTTCGAGGCCGGACACCCTGTCCCGGATGAAAATTCCTACCGTGCGACCGCCCGCGCCCTCGAGCTGGTCAGCGGCCTGACGGAAAACGACACGGTGCTGTTCCTGCTGTCCGGCGGCGGTTCGGCGCTGTTTGAAAGCCCCCTGATCCCGGCGGAAGAAATGGCGGACGTTACAAAGCAGCTGCTGGCCTGCGGCGCGGACATCGTGGAAATGAACACGCTGCGCAAGCGTCTTTCTGCTGTGAAGGGCGGCCGGTTTGCTGAGCGCTGCCTTCCCGCAAAGGTGTTTTCCATCGTTTTGTCCGATATTCTGGGCGACCCGCTGGATATGATCGCCTCCGGCCCCGCTTACCCGGACAGTTCCACCAGCGCTCAGGCAATGGCCATCGTGAAAAAGTATGGCTTGCAGCTTTCCCAGCACGCCCAGTCCCTTCTGGCGCAGGAGACGCCGAAGACCCTTTCCAATGTGGAGACCCACATCACCGGCAGTGTGCGCCAGCTGTGCGTTTCCGCGGAGGAAACGGCGCGCAGTATTGGCTACACGCCCGTGGTGCTGACGGACAGTCTGCGGTGTACCGCCCGGGACGCGGGCAGCTTCCTTGCGTCCATCGCCCAGTATAACCAGTCCAGCGAAAAGTCTCTGGCCTTCATAGCGGGCGGCGAGACGGTCGTCCATCTGACCGGCACCGGCCTCGGCGGGCGCAATCAGGAGATCGCCCTTTCCGCCGCACAGGAAATCGCCGGTTTCCGGGACACTGCCGTGTTCTCCTTCGGCTCCGACGGAACGGACGGCCCCACGGACGCGGCGGGCGGCTACTGCGATGGGGAAAGCCGTGCTGCGCTTGCCGCGCAGGGCGTTTCCATCCCGGACGTTTTGCAGCAGAACGATGCTTACCACGCGCTGAAAAAATGTGATGGCCTGATTCTGACCGGCCCCACCGGAACCAACGTCAACGACCTGTCCGTTCTGCTGATCCGCAGATAAGACCGGCCTGTTGACAAGCGCACCTTTTTCGGTATAATGAAAAAGCCAGACGCACAGACGCAGCGCAGACCGGGAACCCGGTTTGCGCTGCGTTTTTTAAGCAGAAACAGGAGAGGGAAGGTATAATGACGAAAATCGAAACAGAGCGCTTAATTTTGAGGGAAATGACGCCGGAAGATTTTGATACTGAACTCCAATTAAAATCTTTAGAAAAGATTTTAATTGCCCGAAGGGCAAGGAGTTCATATGAGACTTGTTTTGTGATTTCTTTCCTTATAAATCACAAAACTGGCAGCGCCATTAGGCGATGCCTTCCTGATTAAAATCTTTGATTTTAATCAGGAAATAGTATTAGTGTTGCAAATCGCTCATAATTCTGCTATACTTGTTAACAACGCTGTCAAGTGTTGGAATACACTCTGGCAGTATAGCTGCGATGGACCAAATGCCCTGCCGGATGGCGGGGCATTTTTTACATGTCGATATGGGGGATTCCTATGAATGCGCAAAAGCGTCTGATTATCATAAATGGGAAGGACAAAACGGACTCGGTCGCCAGTTTCCGGTTTCATGATGGAAAGTGCGACGTTGTTTATACCAGTTCACCCGGCAGAATATATAGCTTTCAGAACAGAAATGTGGAGATTCTCCCTCTGAAAAAACAAATCGATCCGGCGCAGGTGATCGTTACCGCGAATGGACAAACGTTCAGCGAGATTGACGAGATTCTTGACTTTGGCGCGTATTACCGCATCATTCGCGCGGGGAGAAAGGACCTCTCGTTTCATAGGAGTGAGGTGCAGTTTCAGCGGAATTGTCTGGCGGATGGCAAAAACAAGGAAGCGTTCCAGTATTTTAAGGAGACCGCTGCGGCAATCGGTCTGGTGACGGATAACGGCATCAATATTCTGAAAATGCAGTATGACAAAATTCAGCAGCTCAGTGAGAACACTGTTTTGGCAAGCTATCTTGCGCCGCAGAAAGAAACCGAAGCACCTCGCAGGCCGGCAGCTGTGATCTATCCGTTTGGCCTGAATCAAAGTCAGAAGCTGGCGGTGGAGCGGGCGCTTTCCTCAAAAATCAGCATTATCCAGGGGCCGCCGGGTACGGGAAAAACCCAGACGATTTTGAATATTATTGCCAATGTTGTCAGAAGCGGGAAAACCGTGGCAGTCGTCTCCAACAACAATTCCGCGACGCATAACGTTGCGGAAAAACTGGAAAAGAAGGATGCCGTCTTTCTGACTGCGTTTCTCGGCAGTCTGGCCAATAAACAGAAATTTCTGGATACACAGACCGGCGTCTATCCGGACATGCACGACTGGGAGATGCCGCTGGAGAAACGACGTCAACTGGAGCTGGAGACGACTGCACTTTCCACGGAATTGAACGAAATGCTCAACACTAAGAACCGCATAGCGGAAATTGAGCAGGAATTATTGCGGCTTAACCCTGAGCAGCACTATTTTGAGGAATATTATGCGGCGTATGGCAATGTGCTGACGGAGCGTCTGGACAGGCTGCCCTCGCAGAAGATACTCGCACTTTGGATGGAATTTGAACAGCACGCGGAGCGTGAGACCCGTCTGGGACTTCTGCAAAAGCTTTCCATCGTACTTCGGTTCAACCGCGATGCGCTCAGGCTGTTTCTTTCTTCTCCGGAACAGGTCATTCCCTATTTACAGAGCCGGTTTTATGTTGTAAAAAGACGGGAGTTGGAGAGTGAAAAGCGGAAACTGACCCGGAAGCTGGAGCATTACGCGTTCGACGCGAAAATGGATGAACTTACGAAAAAATCCTTGCGGCTGTTCCGTGCAGAGCTGGCGGCGCGGTATCCCTGGAAAGGCACTCGGAAACGTTTTGAAGAGGGGGATTTCCGGCGGAACTCCGCAGAATTTACCCGCGAATATCCGGTGGTGCTCAGCACGACCTACTCCATCAAGGGGACGCTGAGCATAGAGCATGTCTATGATTATCTTATCGTGGACGAAGCATCGCAGGTCGATTTGACTACCGGAGTCCTGGCCTTTTCCTGTGCGCGGAATATCGTGATTGTCGGGGATATGAAGCAGCTGCCCAACGTGTTAACGGAGGATGACATCCGCACCAGCGATGATATTTGGGCAAAGTATTCTCTGGATGAGCGGTATCGCTTCTCAACCCACAGTCTGCTTTCCTCTGCGTTGGAAACATGGCAGAATGCACCCGTCACGCTGCTGCGGGAGCATTACCGCTGTCACCCGAAGATCATCAACTTCTGCAACCAGAAGTTCTATCATGGACAGCTGATCATCATGACGAAGGATCATGACGAATCGGATGTGCTGACCATGTATCGGACGGCTGCCGGTAATCATGCCCGTGGGCATCTCAACCAGCGCCAGATAGACGTCATCCAGCAGGAAGTGCTTCCACGGCTGAATCAGCAGAATTTCCAAAGCATCGGCATTATCACGCCGTATCGGGATCAGGTGGCGGCCATCCGGAAACAGCTGGGCGGCGCTTATGAGGTGGATACAGTTCACAAATTTCAGGGACGGGAACAGGACGCTATCATTCTGACCTCGGTTGACAATGTGATTACGGATTTTGTGGACGATCCCCATATGCTGAATGTGGCGGTTTCCAGAGCGGTTCATTCTCTGACGGTGGTCACATCTCAGGACCCCCGCAACGACCAGACCAACTACGGCGGCCTGACACGATACATCGAATATAACAATTTTGAAGTCATTCAGAGTCAGGTCTACTCTGTGTTCGATATGCTTTATCAAGGCTATGCAGAACAGCGCAGGACGTATCTGAGAAAGCACAGGCGAGTGTCCGAGTACGATTCTGAGAACCTCATGTACTCTGTGATTCAGGAAGTACTGTCAGAGGAAGCGTTTTCTTCGATCGGGTGTGCAGTGCATGTTTCTCTTGCAGCGTTGGTGAAAGACTATGAACCGCTAACAGAGGAGGAACGCAGGTACGCCCGCAACCCATTGACACATATCGATTTTCTGCTGTTCCGTCAGATGGACAAGCAGCCCGTGCTGGCGATTGAAGTGGATGGGACGAGCTTCCATGAAGCCGGGAGCACGCAGGCAGGACGGGATGAGAAAAAGAACCGTATTATGGAAAAGTGTGGCGTCCCGCTGCTTCGTCTGCGGACAGACGGCAGTGGGGAGCGGGAGAAAATCAGAGACGCACTGGTTTAATTTGAATTTAAAGGTTGGTGATAAAAATGCCTCTGGAAATCGTTCGCAATGATATTACACAAATGCGCGTGGACGCCATCGTCAACGCGGCAAATGAAACCCTTTTGGGCGGGGGCGGCGTGGACGGCTGCATTCACCGCGCGGCGGGGCCGGAGCTGCTGGCCGAGTGCCGGGCGCTGGGCGGCTGCAGGACCGGCAACGCCAAAATCACGGGGGCGTATCGTCTGCCCTGCAAATATGTGATCCACACCGTCGGTCCCGTGTGGCACGGCGGCACGCACGGCGAGCGGGAACAGCTCGTCTCCTGCTACCGGACGAGCCTTGCGCTGGCGCAGGCGCATGACTGCGAGACGGTGGCTTTTCCGCTGATTTCCTCCGGCGTCTACGGCTATCCCAAAGATCAGGCGCTTCGGGTGGCGGTGGACACCATTGGGGAATTTCTGCTGAACAACGATATGACGGTCTATCTGGTCATTTTCGACCGTAAGTCCTACCAGATCAGCGGCAAGCTGTTCGCCGATATCGCCGAATACATCGATGACCACTACGTAGACGTACACGCCGACGCCATGAGTGAACGCCGACGCAGTATGAGAATTTTCGGAAGCCGTGGAAAGGCCGTCTGCGAGGAAGCAAAGTCCATGCCTATGATGGCGCCCTCGTTCGTCGGCGGGCTGGACGATCTTCTGGCGCATCTGGATGCCGGTTTCTCGGAGACCCTGCTGAAGCTCATTGACAAAAGCGGAAAAAAGGACTCCGAGATCTATAAAAAGGCCAACGTTGACCGCAAGCTGTTCTCCAAAATCCGAAATAATCCGTACTACAAACCCTCCAAAACCACGGCCATTGCCTTCGCCATCGCTTTGGAGCTGGATTTGGACGAGACCCGCGACCTCATCGCCCGCGCAGGCTACGCTCTCAGCGCCAGCAGTAAGTTCGACGTGATTATTGAGTATTTTATTCGGCAGAAAAAGTATGACGTTTTTGAGATCAACGAAGCGCTGTTTGCGTTTGACCAGAGCTTGCTGGGGGCGTGAGGAATGAGAAGGATAGGAGTCCACGCTGCGAACGGCCGAATTGTTCGTCATTTTTGAAGGAGAAAAAGGATGCGAGAAGTGGAGTATTATATTTCCAAAGATTCCTGTGGAAAAGAATACAAAACCAAGACAACGACCATCTGCGGGTTCGATGAAATCAAAAAAGAGATCGAAGAAAACGAATGTCTGCACGATTGGAGTTTGGAATATGTGGCCTACGATGGGACAACGGGACAAATAACCGCAAAATCCTATAGCAGCCCAACGCTATTTCACTTTTCTTTTGCCGGTATACAGGAGATTTCCATTGATCTTGATGTTCTGGTTCGGTGGATCATGGAGGTTGAAATGGTGAAGGGCGACAATGTTACGCTTACCTTTGACGGCGTTGGAATCATAATCACGGCAAAAAAAGTTGCGCTGAAAATCCAAACGCAGGAATCATGAATTTGTCGCCTGACAGGCGACCAAACCCTCCTTCCAATCCGCTACAATAAGCGCGTAATCAAACGAAGGAGGGTTTTCATTATGACAGAATTGGTTTTTATCCTGGATCGCAGCGGTTCCATGGCGGGGCTGGAGGCGGACACCATCGGCGGCTTCAACTCCATGATCGCCAAGCAGAAGAAGGAAGCGGGCGAGGCGCTGGTTTCCACCGTGCTGTTCGACAACGAGAGTGTGGTCATCCACGACCGCCTGCCGCTGGAAAAGGTGCCGCCCATGACGGAGAAGGAGTATTTCACCCGTGGCTGCACGGCGCTGCTGGATGCCGTGGGCGGCGCGATCCATCACATCGGCAATATCCACAAATACGCCCGCCGCGAGGACGTCCCGGAAAAGACAATGTTCATCATCACCACCGACGGCTACGAAAACGCCAGCCGCCGCTACAGCTACGAGACGGTGCGCAGGATGATCGAACGGCAGAAGGAAAAATACGGCTGGGAATTCCTGTTTCTGGGCGCGAATATCGATGCGGCGAGGGAAGCGGCTCGTTTTGGCATCGCCGCCGACCGGGCGGTAAGCTACAAGTGCGACGAGGCAGGCACGGCGCTGAACTATGAAGTCATCAGCGAGGCCGTGTGCTGTGTCCGCGCGGCAAGCCCGCTCAGTGCCGATTGGAAACGCCGCATCGACGAAGACGTAGAAAAGAGAGGAAGATAAATATGTACGGGGCAATTCTCGGCGATATCGTAGGCAGCCCCTATGAATTCGACTGCAACAATTACAAAGCAAAAGGCTTTCCGCTGTTCAGCCAGCAATCCGAATTCACCGACGACACGGTTATGGCTTTGGCGGTGGCGAAAGCGCTTATGGACACCCGCGGGCAGGATGACGCGGCCATCAAAGCGGCGCTGGTGCGGGAAATGCAGCGTTTGGGGTGCACTTATCCCGACCGGGGCTACGGTGTACGGTTCGGCGATTGGCTTTATGAGGACACGCCGAAGCCCTATAACAGCTACGGCAACGGTAGCGCCATGCGGGTATCTCCGGCGGCGTGGCTGGGAGGGGACATGGAGGAGGTGCTGCATCTGGCGCGGCTTACCGCCGAGGTCACCCATAACCATCCGGAGGGCATCAAGGGCGCGCAGGCCACCGCCGCGGCGATTTACCTTGCCCGCACCGGACATAGCAAGGCGGACATCAAAGCGTATGTGGAGCGGGAATTTAGCTACGATCTCAGTCGTACCTGCGACAAGATTCGCCCTACCTATCATCATGTAGAAAGCTGTCAGGAGACGGTGCCGCAGGCCATTACTGCGTTTCTGGAAAGCACGGATTTCGAGGATGCTCTCCGCACGGCGGTATCCCTCGGAGGCGACAGCGACACTCTGGCCGCCATCACAGGCAGCATCGCCGAAGGGTTCTACGGCGTGCCGGAGGATTTGAAGCAGGAATGCCGTCAACGCCTGACACCGGAGCTGACGGAAATTCTGCTTGCGTTTCAAAACAACGATTGAGTGGAAAAACGGTACGAACAGGAAGCGCTTCTCCAAAGTTTTCTTGCAAATAATGGGAGCAGGGAGGATTGAACGCGGTGGGTACTATGGCTACTTTACTGCTTCAAAGCTGCACATGAAGGGCTGCCCTGTGGCTGAACCTGATACTATTTCCTGATTAAAATCTTTGATTTTAATCAGGAAGGCATCGCCTAATGGCGCTGCCAGTTTTGTGATTTATAAGGAAAGAAATCACAAAACAAGTCTCATATGAACTCCTTGCCCTTCGGGCAATTAAAATCTATTTTAAAGATTTTAATTGAAGTTCAGTATTAAAATGTTATTGCATAAGTTTGCCATAAATAAAAAGAAAAATCGGCAAGTTCCTTACGGAACTTGCCGATTGCATGGTCCGAGTGGGGAGATTCGAACTCCCGGCATCTTGAACCCAAATCAAGCGCCCTACCAACTGGGCCACACCCGGATGCCTGTAGGGCATTATACACCATCCGTCGGGAAATTGCAACCAGAAAATGTATGGTTCTGATATGCTAGGCGTTTTTCGCCCGGGCGGCTAAGAGACGCTTCCACTGCACGGGGCGCTGCAGGAGTCACATCAGGGAGAAGCCCCAGCGGGTGTGCAGGTGGCGGCACAGCCAATCCAGAAATGTTCCCACACAGCCGGTCTGACGGGTCATGTAGGCATGGGTCAGCGTACACTGCGGGGGACGGTGGAAGGGATACAGCCCCTTTTGGCGCAGCTGACGCAATACGGCGGCGGCATCCTTGCGGGGAAGTGAGGCGGTTACATACAGGGTAAACCATAAAAAGACCATCAGCTTGTCGGCAGTGGTGGGATCCTGACGGCCATCACGGTAATAACCCAGAAGGATTTCCGAAATGCGTATGTAGGAGCGGATTTTCTTGTGATAATTCTCCAGGCTGACGGTCGTTTCGGCAGAACCGGAATTCTCGCGGTAACAATACAGCGCCAGCTTAATCTCGACACTTTTCGGGGCGCAAAGACCGACTTCGTACATGTATAACCCGTCCTCGCCGTGGGTCAGTTCGGGATAACGGAAGTTCAGGCCGTTTTCCAGCAGAAATTCCCGGCGCAGAAGACTTCTCCACACCACGGAATCATACCATTGGGAATTTATGGGCAGCTTCATCTGCCGGGACAGGGCAATCTCCTCGTCGGTCAGGCGGTCGGTGAACTGATAGCCGCCGACGATCAGCCGGTCACAGGCGGTTTCCGCTGCTTTGTCTTTGAGGAAGCCAAGGATGTTGGGCAGTAGAAAATCGTCCGCGTCCACGAACCAGATAAAATCCCCCTGAGCAGCCGACAGACCGGCGTTGCGCGCCGAGACCACGCCGCCGTTTTCCTTATCGATTACGCGGATATTGCCGTGTTTTGCCGCGTACTGCCCCAGAATCTCCGGGCTGGCATCTCTGGAGCCGTCGTTGACGCAGATGATCTCGTAATCGGAAATATCCTGCGCCAGCAGTGAATCCAGACATTCGGGAAGATACTGCGCCGCGTTGTAAACGGGAACCACAAAGCTGAGAAACATCCCGTACACCCCCTTTTTTGCCATTATAGCCTGACTTTCCGGAAAAAGCAACAAAGCATCAGAAAAAGTTTGCAGTTTTTCCCATGGTGCGCTATAATGGCGGAAACAATGTTACGCCGCAGACGGTGAAGGGGAGTGCTGTATGAAAAAATCCGGTCTTTCTCAGGAAACGCTGAAAATCATTGCCTGCGTCACCATGCTGATCGACCATGTGGGCGCGACCGTGGTGGAGTCGCAGTTTTTTGTAACGCCATCCGATGGGATCTACTACCTGTATTTTGCCATGCGTATCATTGGCCGGGTCGCGTTCCCGATTTACTGCTTTCTGCTGGCCGAGGGGGCGCATTATACCCATGACCCGCGAAAATATGCCCTCCGGCTGTTTATCGGCGCACTGCTGTCGGAGCCGGGCTTTGACTTTGCCCTGTTCGGCGGATGGACATGGGAAAATCAGAGCGTGATGGTGACGCTGCTTCTGGGCTTCGGAATGGTGGAGCTGATGAAGAAATGTCCCAAATACTGGATGAAGCTGCTGGCCGTCGTGCCGTTTTTCTTTGCGGCGGAGTGGATGAAAACGGATTACGGCGGATACGGTGTGGCCATAGTCGCGCTGTTCTGGCTGACGCGGGAGCTGCCGAACCGCCGGATGATACAGCTTGTGGGGCTGGCGGCGCTGTGCCTGATGATGAATAACGCGGCGATCTCCTTTGGCGTCATTCAGATTCCCATAGAGCTGTTTGCGCTGTTTGCCATGATCCCCATTTGCCTGTATTCCGGCCGGAAAGCCACGGCAAGCCGGGCGGTGCAGCTGGGATTTTACCAGTTCTATCCCGTACATCTGGCAGTGCTTGCGGTGATCATGAAGCTCTGCTTTGGAGGCTGACGCCCTATGAAAATTGCACTGCTGCAAATTCTGCCCACCGGTTCTCTGAACGGAAACCGGGAAAAGGGCGTGGAGGCGTGCCGGAAGGCGAAGGTGCTGGGGGCGGATATCGCGCTGTTTCCTGAGATGTGGAGTAATGGATATGACATTCCCGAGGACGCGGAAGCGCTGCAGCGCGCGGCGGTTCCGGCGGACGGGGAATTCGTGTCCGGATTCGGAAAACTGGCGGCGGAACTCAACATGGCGATCGCCATCACGTTTCTGGAAAAGACAGAGAAACGGCCAAGAAATGCGGTCAGCCTGTTTGATCGCCACGGGCGGCGGCTGTACACCTACGCCAAGGTGCATACCTGTGATTTTGGGGACGAGTGCCGTCTGGACGCGGGGGAGGACTTTTTTGTCGCTTCGCTGGATACGGAAGAGGGAGCCGTGCAGGTCGGCTCCATGATCTGCTACGACCGGGAATTCCCGGAAAGTGCACGGATTCTGATGCTGAAGGGCGCGGAGCTGATCCTCACGCCCAACGCCTGCCCCATGGAGATCAACCGCCTGTCCCAGCTTCGGGGCAGGGCGTATGAAAACATGACTGCCATCGCAACCTGCAACTATCCCTCGCCCCATCCGGACTGCAACGGACATTCCACCGTATTTGACGGCGTGGCTTATCTTCCGGAACTTTCCGGGTCCCGGAACACCTGTATTCTGGAGGCGGGGGAGGACGAAGGGATTTATCTGGCAGAGCTGGATATGGACATGCTGCGGGAATACCGGAAGCGGGAGGTTCACGGCAACGCCTACCGCCGCCCGGAAAAGTATGGGATTCTCACGGAAACGGCGATTCAGGAGCCGTTCATCCGAGCCGACCGTCGGAAAGAATGCTCTGAAACAGTCCACAATAACGAAAAAGTGTGACATTTTCTTGTTGAAAAATGTCTTTTTCCGTGGTATACTCGCTGAAGATATAGTAAAGAGGTGAGATCGTTGACAGAGCAGAGGCTCTTTTCCAACCAAAGACTGATACGCCTGATTATTCCTCTCGTCATCGAGCAGGCGCTGACCATTCTGGTGGGAATGTGCGACGGCGTGATGGTTTCCTCCGTGGGCGAGGCGGCGATTTCCGGCGTTTCTCTGGTGGACATGATCAACAACGTGATTCTGGTGCTGTTTGCCGCGCTGGCTACCGGCGGCGCGGTGGTCACAAGCCAGTTTCTGGGGGCGCGGCAGGGGGAGAAAGCCCGGCAGAGCGCCGGTCAGCTGGTGCTGATGTCGGCAGTCCTTGGTGTCGCCGCGGCGGCGCTGTGCCTTGTGTTCGCCAAAAATCTGATGCGGCTGTTTTTTGGCTCCATCGATGACGATGTTATGGCGGCGGGACTTACCTATCTGCACATCACCGCGCTATCTTTCCCGTTCATCGCCCTGTATAACGCGGGTGCGGCGATATTCCGCAGCGTGGGCAACAGCAAGGTGTCCATGCAGGTCAGTCTCCTGATGAACGGCATCAATGTGGTGGGCAACGCCATCTGCATTTTTGTGCTGAAAATGGGCGTGGCCGGTGTTGCCGTCCCTACGGTGGTTTCCCGGTGCGTGGCGGCGGTGGTCATTCTGCTTCTCGCGGCCAAGCCCAAGCAGGAGCTTTGCCTGAAATGGGGCGCCATTTGCCATGCTGATGGCAAGATGATGGGCAGTATCCTGAGAATCGGCGTTCCCAACGCCTGCGAGAACAGCTTCTTCCAGCTGGGACGGCTGATCGTGGTAAGCATGATCGCCCTGTTCGGCACGGTGCAGACCTCCGCCAATGCGGTGGCGAACACCTTGGACAGCGTGGGCATCATCATCGGGCAGGCTATGGGACTTGCCATGGTGACGGTGGTTGGCCAGTGCGTGGGCGCGGGCGACCCGGCGCAGGTCAGGCACTATGTTAAAAAACTTTTGCTCTGGTCGTATCTGTCCATGGCCGTGTGCAATGCCCTCATTATCGTATTTGCCGAAAATCTGATTTCCCTTTACAGCTCCCTGTCGCCCCAGACCGTTGAGCTGACAAAAAAGCTGGTCATCTTCCATGCGGCGTTTTCCATCATCCTGTGGCCGGCGGCTTTCGTCCTGCCCAATGCCTTGCGGGCGGCCAACGACGTGCGGTTTACCATGTTTGTCGGAATCGGTTCCATGATCGCGTTCCGCATTCTCGGCTCGTGGATTCTGTGCGTCAAGATGGAGTGGGGCGCGATGGGCGTCTGGATCGCCATGATTATTGACTGGGTATGCCGGACCGCGTTCTTTGTGACCCGGATGATTTCGGGAAAATGGCAGAGTAAATATATTCCCTCATAATGCGCTGCGCCGCCGATGGATGACCCATCGGCGGCGCTTCTGTGTTACGGATTTTCCCCGAAATCCGGCATAGCTTCAAACCGGCGCTGTTCCCCACGCCACGGGAAGCGGATGCAGCAGGAAAACAGCATCGGGTCTGTGCGCTCATCCCGGGAACCGTATTTGTGGTCGCCCACCAGCGGATACCCTCTGGAGGCAAACTGTACCCGGATCTGGTGGCTCCGCCCCGTATGCAGGCGAATGCGGACGAGACTGCACTCCCCGGCGGAAAGACGGGTGAATTCCAGCCGCGCCTTTTTGACGCCCGACCGTTCCCGCTTTACCACATACACCTTGTTTTTCCGGCTGTCTTTCCACAGAAGGTCTTCCCAGTCCCCGGATTCCGGGGGAAGTCCATGAACCATGGCTACGTATTCCTTTACCATAGCGCCGTCCTGCACTGTCTTGGACAGGGCGGCGGCAGCCTGTTTTGTGCGGGCGTAAACCATGACGCCGCCCACATTTTTGTCAAGCCGGTGGACGGGGAAAATCTCCCCGCCCAGCGTTTTTTTCAGCTCTGCGGGAACCTGCGCTTCGGAATCCAGCCCCACGGGCTTGACGCAGACGGCCAGGTCATGATCGTAAAATAAAATCTCCATTTGGGAGCCTCCTTCGGTTCAGCTGACGGTGACGCTACTATAGCACAGTTTTCCGGATTCCGAAAGGTAGACGCTTGAATTTCCTGTAAAATCATGTATAATGAACGAAGAAATGGAGGATTTATGACATGACGACGCAAGATTATCGGGAAAAATCGCCGCTGATGATTTTCCTGAGCTACTTCAAGAACCATAGATGGTTGTTTGCCGCCGATGTGACCTGCGCTGTGGGAATCGCGGCCATCGACCTGCTGTTCCCGCTGGTGACCCGCAGTGCGCTTTATGAGATGCTGCCCAACCAGATGTACCGCACGTTCTTTACCATCATGGTCATCGTGGCGGTGTGCTATGTTCTGCGGTCGTTTCTGAATTATGTTGTGGCGTATTACGGCCATACCTTCGGCATCCGGGTGGAGGCGGACATCCGCCGTGACCTGTTCCGCCATATGCAGGAGCTGAGCGTGGATTTCTATGACCGCAACCGCACCGGTAAGCTGATGGCGCGGCTGACCTCCGATCTGTTCGAGCTGACGGAGCTTGCCCACCACGGCCCCGAGGATCTGATCACTTCCGTGCTGACCATTCTGGGGGCGCTCATCGTGATGGCGTCCATTCGCTGGCAGCTTGCCGTGATCGTGGCGCTGACCATTCCGGTGTTTCTGATGGTGGCAATGGCCATGCGCGGCCGGATGGGGCGGGCGTCCGCCGCGGCAAAGGAGAAGATCGGCCACATCAATCAGGAGATCGAAAGCAGCCTTTCCGGCGTCCGCACCGCGAAAGCCTTCGCCAACGAGACGGTGGAAGCCGCCCGTTTTGACGCGGCCAATGCGGAATTCAAAACCTCCAAGCGGGCGTTCCACAAGGCAATGGGCATGTTCCACAGCAGCGTGGAGTTCTTTTTGTGCAGTTTGAATGTTATTATCATCGGCTTTGGCGGTTATTATGTCATGCAAGGGGAAATGGACTACCGTGACCTGCTGACCTTCAGCCTGTATATTTCCTCTTTTATCAGCCCCATGCGCAAGCTCGCCAACTTCTCCGAGACGTTTGCCAACGGCTTTGCGGGCCTGAACCGCTTCGTGGAGGTCATGCGCACCGAACCCACCGTGCAGGATAAGCCCGACGCGAAGGAACTGAAAAACGTCCGGGGTGAAATCAGGGTCGACCATGTTTCCTTTGCCTACGATGCCGATCTGGCGGTGCTTCACGACGTGAGCCTGACCGTCGCCCCCGGGGAAACGGTCGCCATCGTCGGCCCCTCCGGCGGCGGTAAGTCTACATTGTGCCAGCTGATCCCCCGGTTTTACGACGTCACTTCCGGCTCTATTTCCATTGACGCTCTGGACATCCGGGACGTGACCCAGCGAAGCATCCACGAAAACATCGGCATTGTCCAGCAGGACGTGTTCCTGTTTGCCGACACCATTCTGGAAAACATCCGCTACGGCAAGCCTGACGCCACCATGGAGCAGGTCATCGACGCGGCCAAGAAGGCGGAGATCTACGACGACATTCAGGCCATGCCCGACGGCTTTAACACCTACGTGGGCGAGCGGGGTACGCTTCTTTCCGGCGGGCAGAAGCAGCGGATCGCCATTGCCCGTATCTTCCTGAAAAACCCGCCCATCCTGATTCTGGACGAGGCGACCTCCGCGCTGGACTCCGTGACGGAGGCGAAAATCCAGCACGCCTTCGACAAGCTGGCGGCCGGCCGGACGACCCTGATCATCGCCCACCGCTTAAGCACCATCCGCAACGCCGACCGCATCATCTCGATTTCCGACGGCGTCATCACGGAATGCGGCACCCACGACGAACTGCTTAGGAAGGGCGGCATTTACGCCGAGCTGTATAAGACGCAGAATGCACTGGCGTTGGAGACGCTCAGGCAGTAAGGATTATTATACGGGGGTGAGACACTTGAAGCAGGAGTATAAAGCGCTGTATGAAAAATTCGGTCTGAACGTGGTTTACTATCGGAAACGGAAACGGCTTACGCAGCTACAGCTTGCGGAGCTGGTGGACATCGACAGAAGTCATATCAGCGCGATAGAGCTGGGCAATGTAGATGTCTCGCTGGACGTGATTTTCAGGCTGTGTGAGGTTCTGGAAATCACGCCGAAGGAGCTGTTTGATTTTCGATGAGCAAGCTGGATTATTCGCCCCTGTGGGCGACCATGAAAGAGAAGGGTGTCAGCCAATATCGATTGCTGAAATGCGGCGTGGACAATAAAACCCTCGACACGCTCAAAAAGGGCGGCAATATCACTTTGCTGACCCTGGAAAAGATATGCTCCATTCTCGACTGCACACCCAACGATGTTGTGCAGTTCACGAAATAACGCTCTAGCGCCGCCTTGCACCACAAGGCGGCTTTTTTCTTGATTATCTGTCCGAACCGCCCGTCCTTTGCGTCTTATAGAGCAGAAGGGCCTTTCACAGAAGCGGGATGCCCCGGAATAGACCCGGGCTTCCCAAGGAGGAACAGCATGAACGATGAACAGATTCTGGACTTGTATTTTGCCAGAGATGAACAGGCGGTGGCGGAAACCGACCGGAAATACGGCGGCTATTGCTTCACCCTCGCCAATTCCATCCTGCACAGCGATCAGGACGCGGAGGAAACCGTGAGCGATACATATTTAAGAGCATGGAACACCATCCCGCCCAAGCGTCCGGGCATCTTCAAAATGTTCCTCGCCAAAATCACCCGGAACCTCGCCTTTTCCCGCTGGCGGAGCATGAACGCCGAGAAGCGGGGCGGCGGGGAGATGACACTGGTGCTGGAAGAGCTGGACGACTGCATTGCCGCGCCCGGCTGTGTGGGGGATGGGATGGACGCCAAGGAGCTGGCCAAGGCCATCCGGGCGTTCCTGAACACCCTCCCGGCGCGGGAGCAGGACATTTTCCTGCGGCGGTATTTCTTCGTGGAGGAAAGCGGTGTGATCGCCCAGCGGTACGGCATGAAGCCTGCCACGGTGCTGTGCACCCTTTCCCGCACCAGAGGGAAGCTCAAAAATTATCTGACACAGGAGGGCTATACGGTATGAAAGCGGAAGAACTGTTTCTCGCCATCGGCGAGGTGGAATCCAGCCGCCTGACGCGCAGTGAGCTGACGACGGCAAGACCCTCCGGTCAAAGGGAACAGGAGGAACCCCAAATGAAGAAAAGAAACGTTTCCCGGATTCTTCGGAATCTGCTGGTGGCGGCACTGATTGTAAGTCTGCTGGCCGTGACGGCCTACGCGGTGGCGGGCTTTGTGATTTTCGACAGCCCCCAGGACATGATATCTGGTCTGTTCGGCGACAAAACGGGCTATGACCACAAGAATGTGACGCATTTTACAGACCCCGAAAAGCCCGGCGAGGTCTACGACATCCCGGCCTATGACCGGGTGCCGGTGGACGAAAGCGTGGCGGCGTCCGAGGCGGTGCCGCTGGTCAGCCCCGTGGGGCAGAGCATTTTCTGGAAGGGCTACACCCTGACGGTGGACGCCAATATGTACGATCAGGTGACCAAATGCGGCGTGCTGACGTATACCATAGAGAATCCCAACGGCATTGCCCACTACGAATTGGAGGCGAATGGCGAAATCTGGTTCCCGGACGGAGAAATTCTCAACATCAATCAGTACGGCTACAGCTATATTATTCCCGATCAGTCCACGGACACCAAGCTGACGGCGGCGTTCTACTACCAGCTGGACAACCCGGAAAGCACCGATCTGGTGCTGAGCTTCACCCAGTGGGCGGCGATCCGTCTGTCGGATTTTCAGGAACTGTGGAAACAGACCAAGGAGCAGGTCAAGCAGGAGTTCAGCGAGGACGAGGTGATAGAGCATCTGAGGCAGGCGCTGGGCGACGAATACGAAGAAGTGGCGTCTGCGGTTTCCCGTGAGGAAATCGTGGATAGCGGATATGAGAGCCTTGTGAACGAGCGGCTGAAGGGACGGTTTGACTGCCCGGAGAAGATTACGATTCCCGAAAAGGCGTTGGGAGAGATGAGCAATCTGACGCTGGCGGACGGGAATATCAAGGTTTCGCCCATTGCCATCTGCGTGGATACCAGAGAAATGCAGGACTATCCAGAAGGATACATTAAACGGGTGAAGATTTCCTTCAAGGACGGCACGGAGTACGTGGTTGTGGACGAGAATGTTGCCAACCATATGTTTGCGGTAGGACACACCGACCGTGACGTCACCTTTATGTTCAACCGCATGATCGACGTGAACGAAATTGCGTCCGTCATTCTGGACGGCGATGTTGAGTTTCGGGTGTCGTAAATAGCAGTATGCCCCCTCCCGGTCGGGAGGGGGCATTGCCGTGCGATACTAGTTTTTTATAAAACGGTTAAAAACCGTTTTATTCGGCTGCTGTTTCAGCAGCCCGCGGCGTAGCCGCAAAAAAACGTAAGTCCATACATTTCTCGCCGCCACCGGCGGCCTGCGAAGGATTCGCAGGATAAAATGGTGTTAACCATTTTATCGAGAAATAGTATGAATTATTCCGGGTCGGTCAGGAATGGGGGAATGCCGTGCAGCTCCTGGTATAGGCCGACGGCGCGGGTGACGCCCAGCGCTTCGCCTTCAATCAGTAGCTCATCTAAATCCTCCGGGGTGCGGAACAGGGTGAAGCGCGCGCTGTCCGCGTCCGTGTGGATTTGATAATGGCAGTGCAGCTTTTCGTCCCGGTGCCCGCCTAAAAGCTGCGCCGCCGGGGGCAGGGGAGCTGTGGTAGCGCCTGCGGGTGTCAGGGTAATGGTTTCGCCGTCCAACGCCAGCTCCAGCCAGATTTCCCTTCCCTGCCATGGGGCAAGATAATTTGCAAGGCATACGTCTGGCGGTGCGGGCGGCAGAAAAATCGGGCAGTTCAGTCCCCGCCCGTAAAGCGCGGACACGCCCACGGGGCAGGGGAGGGCTTCGGAAAGTCGCCCCGCCAGAAGTTCGGCTTCTTCATACCCCGGCCGCTGGAAATCCAGCAGAACGCCGCTGCATTTAAGCGCATCCAACCGGGGGCACAGCTGGGCGGCGATGGTTTCGGAGTCATGCCCATGGATGGGGGTGATGTCGTCCAGAATCACCATGGAGCCGGGGGGCAGTGCCTTCGGCAGATTGGAAAGCCCCGTGGAATAGGGGGAAAAATGACAGGCCATCCATGCAGTTTTCGGCGGAAGCGTCTCAGTTCCCCGGATTTCCGCCGCTGTCATGGCAAGAAACGGACGAATCGCCATGGACAAATCCTCCTTTCCGTGATATAATGTAAGCCGAAGCGCGGAGACGACTCCGCTCTACGAACACTATACGAACCACGGGAGAACATTATGCCCTTTTCTCTTCTGCCCAAAATCATCGCAAACCGCCTCACCGACATAACGCCGGAGCTGCTGCACACCCGGGACATCCGGCTGCTGATGCTGGATTTTGACAATACCATCGTGCCCTACACCACTGACGTTCCCACGGCGGAGATGACGGCGTGGCTGGACCGGATGAAGCAGACGGACATCACCGTGTGCATCGTCTCCAACAGCCACAAAGGCCGGGTGCCCCGTTTCTGCAGGGAGCATGGTCTGGACTGCATCACCCACGCGAAAAAGCCCTTTTCCAAGGGTATCCGGGAGTGTCTGGCGAAATATGACATCCCGGCAAAGAACGCCGCGCTGGTGGGCGATCAAATCTACACCGATACCCTTGGCGCGAACTGCGTCGGCGTGACCTCCATTCTGGTCAGCGCTATCAACAATCACAATTTCTGGCTGAAGGCACGTCATGTGCTGGAACTGCCATTTATTTTACCTGCAAAGAAAAGGAGAATCTGACCATGAAAAATCTTGACAAGTATCTGACCCTGCTGGACGGGGAAGTGGACGGCCTGCTGCTGACCTCCCGCTACAGCCGCCATTACGGCGCGGAGTTCGACATCGCCGAGGGCGTCGCCATCGTCACAAAGAAGGGCTGCCGCTACTTCACCGACAGCCGCTACATCGAGTCCGCCGAAAAGAACCTGAAGGGCTTCGAGGTTCTGGACGTGAATCGGGAGATCGGCTACATCCAGCGCCTGAACACGGCCATTGCCGACTTTGGTGTGACTGCTCTTGGCTATGAAGAGCATTACCTCACCGCCGAGGAGTATTTCCACTATGCCGAGAAGCTGAATGCCAAGCTGGTGCCCTTCCACAAGCCCATCTACGCTTTCCGCGCCACCAAGGAGGACTGGGAGCTGGAGCTGATGCGCAAGGCGCAGGCCATCACCGACAGAGCCTTTGCCGAGGTCATCACCCGCATCAAGCCCGGCATGACCGAGCTGGAGCTTCAGGCGGAGCTGATCTACTGCATGTACAAGAACGGCGGCACCGGTCTGGCCTTTGACCCCATCGTGGTGTCCGGCCCCAACACCAGCCTGCCCCACGGCGTCGCCGGTGAGCGCGTCATTCAGAAGGGCGACTTCGTCACCATGGACTTCGGCGCGTCCTACATGGGCTACTGCTCCGACATGACCCGTACTGTCGCCGTCGGCTACGCCACCGACGAGATGAAGCACGTGTACGACACCGTTCTCAAGGCGCAGCTGACCGCCATCGCCGCCACGAAGGCCGGCGTTCCCGGCAAGGATATTGACGGCACCGCCCGGAAGGTCATTGCCGATGCCGGTTACGGCGAATACTTCGGCCACGGCTACGGCCACAGCCTTGGTCTGGAGATCCACGAGAACCCCAGCCCCAACGCCAGCAACACCGAGCCGCTGCCCGCAGGCGTCGTCTGCTCCGCCGAACCCGGCATCTATCTGCCCGGAAAATTCGGCGTCCGCATCGAGGACGTGACTATTATCACCGAGGACGGCTGCGAGGACATTACCGGAAGCCCGAAAAATCTGATAATTCTGTAAAAAAAGCAGATTCCCCCTTGAAAAAATATAATTCTTGCGGTATACTATATGCGCTAGTTTTGTGCATTCAATGCGCCCCCCCGGTCAGGGGAGGTAGTTTAGGAGGAAAAATACAATGATTTCTGCAGGCGAATTTAGAAACGGCGTTACCTTTGATATGGACGGCAAGGTTATGCAGGTCGTGGAGTTCCAGCACGTCAAGCCCGGCAAGGGCGCGGCGTTCGTCCGTGTGAAGATGAAGAACGTCATCACCGGCGCTGTCACCGAGACCAGCTTCAACCCCACCGCCAAGTTCCCCACCGCGTTCGTTGAGCGCAAGAAGATGGAGTATTCCTACAATGACGGCGCTCTGTACTACTTCATGGATCAGGAGACCTATGAACTGGAGCCCATCGACGCTTCCGCTCTGGACGATTCCTTCAAGTTCGTTAAGGAGAACGACGTCTGCACCATTATGAGCTACAAGGGCAAGGTGTTCGGCGTGGAAGTTCCCAACTTTGCCGATCTGGTCGTCACCAAGACCGAGCCCGGTTTTGCCGGCAACACCGCCACCAACGTCACCAAGCCCGCCACTGTGGAGACCGGCGCTGAGGTGAAGGTGCCCCTCTTCATCAACGAGGGTGACAAGATCCAGATCGACACCCGCACCGGCGAGTATCTGGGCCGCTCCAAGGCTTAAATCCATAAAAGCAGGGGACGTTTTTCGCCCCCTCTTTTCCAATTACGTGTAAAGGAGAATCATTATGACGATTTCCGAAAAGTCCGCCTACCTCAAGGGCCTGATGGAGGGCATGAACCTGAACACTGAGTCCAACGAGGGCAAGATGATCGCTGCCATCGTGGACCTGCTGGGGGACATGGCCAAGCGCGTCACCGACATTGAGGAGACCACCATTGCCATTTCCGACGAGCTGGATGAGATCGAGGAAGATCTGGACGCCATCGAGGACTTCATCATGGATGAGGACGATGATGACGACGAGGACTATGACGACGACGAGTGGGATGACGACGAGGATTCCGACGAAGGCTTTGAGTTCGGCGACGAGGAGACCACCATTTACGAGGCGGAATGTCCCAGCTGCGGCGAAGTGGTTGACTTTGACGAGGAGACTCTGGAAAAGGGAAGCATCGTTTGCCCCAACTGCGGTGAGACGCTGGAGTTTTCTCTGGAAGACGAAGAAGAGTGATTTGACGTGTGAATCCCCTGCCTGAGTTCAGGCAGGGGATTTCTTCATATAGGAACATTGAAAATCGGGCTGCCTTGCTGAGAGGCAGCCCGGTGCTGTATCCTTTTTGCAAAGTGCGTCATGCTTCCCGGTAGCGGATAAAGTCAAGCGTCAGATAATCCAGATACACTTGCTTGTCCGGGGTCTTGCCCATGGTGACGCGGTGGCAGTTGACCTCCCAGACGGGGAAGCTATCCAGCTCACCCTTCCTGATCTCAAAAACATGGTTCCAGCTTCTGCCTTCCAGATAAGGGGTGTCCTGCTGGACACGGATCAGCTCCAGACGACGGAAGGTAAAGGTGGGGAAAGCGTTTTTGACGATGGTCTCGAACAGAAGCTCCGCGTCCCGGACGCTGCCCAGTTCAAAGGTGCTGCGGATCATTGCGCCATAGTCTTGCATATTGATGACCTCCTTTTGCTAAGAAATCGTATTACAGTTTGCTGTATGCTTTGTCCAGAAATCTCTGGCTGTTGACGACCACACGCTGGTGGGTGCCATGGCCGATCTCACCGGCTTCGTCGAAGGCACGGACGGCAAAGGTGATGACCTTTCCCGCCACGGCGGTGACCTCCGCTTCTGCCCGGACTTCCAGTCCTACCGGCGTCGCGGAGATGTGTTCAATATTCAGCGCGGTGCCGACGGTGGTCTGGCCTTCTTCCAGCCCTTCCGCCACGGCGTCGCAGGCTGCGCCCTCCATCAGCGCGACCATGCAGGGGGTGGCGTAGACCAGCAGATCGCCGGAGCCGACCTCCTTGGCGGTGTCCTCCCGCTCACAGAGCGTTTCGGCCACGCCCTTCATGCCAACGGTAATTCCCATAGGTATCACGACCTTTCTGTAATCTAATAATACTCTAACTTCCGGAAGGTGTCAACGAAAAAGGTTGCTATTTTCCGAAAGGTTTTGTATAATAGCCGCAAGTATAAAAATGAGGTGACCGAAATGGTTGTGAGCGACAAATTGAATCTGACGATGCTCTGCGATTTTTACGAGCTGACCATGGGCGCGGGGTACTTCGCCAACGGCTATACCGACCGCATAACCTATTTTGACCTGTTTTTCCGCCGCTGCCCTGACGGGGGCGGGTTCGCCATTGCGGCCGGTCTGGAGCAGATCGTCCAGTATATTCAGAAGCTGCATTTTGACACGGAGGATATCGCGTACCTGCGGGAACGGAAGTGCTTCAGCGAGGATTTCCTGAACTATCTGGCCAATTTCAAGTTTACCGGCGATATCTGGGCGGTGCCGGAGGGAACGCCCATTTTCCCCCGGGAGCCGATCATCACCGTCCGCGCGCCCGCCATTCAGGCGCAGCTGGTGGAGACGTATCTGCTGCTGTGCGTGAACCATCAGAGCCTGATCGCCACCAAGGCCAACCGTGTTGTCCGTGCCGCCGAGGGACGCACCGTGCTGGAATTCGGTTCCCGCCGGGCGCAGGGCGCGGACGCCGCTATCCTGGGCGCGAGAGCCGCGTACATCGGCGGCTGCCATGGCACGGCCTGCACCATTTCCGACCAGCTCTACGGCGTCCACGCGGGCGGCACCATGGCTCACGCATGGGTTCAGATGTTTGACAGCGAGTACGAGGCGTTCAAGGCTTATGTGAAGATGTTCCCCAACAACGCGACGCTGCTTGTGGACACCTACAACACCCTGAAATCCGGCGTCCCCAACGCCATCCGGGCGTTTAACGAAGTCCTGAAACCCATGGGCATCACGAAGTGCGGCATCCGTCTGGACTCCGGCGACCTGGCCTATCTGACCCGGGAAGCCCGGAAAATGCTGGACGAGGCCGGGTGGACGGACTGCAAGATCTCCGTGTCCAACTCTCTGGACGAGTACATCATCCGCGACCTTCTCCGGCAGGGGGCGCAGATCGACATGTTCGGCGTGGGCGAGCGGCTGATCACCGCGAAGAGCGAGCCGGTATTCGGCGGCGTGTACAAGCTGGCCGCCATCGAGGAACCGGACGGCACAGTGGTTCCCAAGATCAAGATTTCCGAGAACGTGGAGAAGATCACCAACCCCCACCATAAGAAGCTGTACCGCTTCTACGCCAAGGACACCGGCAAGGCCATTGCCGACTATCTGACGGTCTACGACGAAGTGGTGGATGACAGCAAGGATATGACGATCTTTGACCCGGACGCCACTTGGAAAACCAAAAAGGTTTACAATTTCACGGCCAGAGAATTGCAGGTTCCCGTGTTCAAGAGCGGCGAGCTGGTATACAAGCTGCCCAGCCTTGAGGAGATCCGCGCCTACTGTCTTGCACAGGTGGACACCCTGTGGGACGAAGTCAAGCGCTTTGACAATCCCCAGACCTACTATGTTGACCTGAGCCAGAAACTCTGGGACATCAAGTACGACCTGCTGAAATCCAATGGCAGGTAAACGAACGCCTGCCTCATCTGTGGCGCTGGGCGGCGTGCTTGCGGCGCTGGCAGTGGTCGTCATGAGCCTGGGGACGATTATCCCTGTGGCGACCTATGTGTGTCCTATGCTCTGCGCGCTGCTTCTGCAAGCGGTGCTGAAAACCTGCGGCGTCCGCATTGCGTGGGCGTGGTACGGCGCGGTGGCGATTTTGTCACTGCTGCTCGCCCCGGACAAGGAAGCCGCGGCGGTATTCGCGTTTCTGGGATATTATCCTATCGTCAAGCCCCGGCTGGATAAAACCAGACTCCGCTGGCTTTGGAAAGGACTGCTGTTTAACGCTTCCGTGCTGGTGATGTACTGGCTGCTGCTTCAGGTATTCGGTCTTGCTCAGGTCACGGAGGATTTTGAAGAAATCGGCGTGGTCATGCTGATTGTCCTCCTGATTCTGGGGAACGTGACCTTCTTTCTGCTGGATAAGCTGCTGGAAAAGCGGCTTGGAAAGCGAAAGTAGGGGGACGCGGAATGTGGTATCTGTACATTCTGCAATGCGGCGACGGTTCACTCTACACCGGCATCACGACGGATGTGGAGAAGCGGCTGGAAGCCCACCGCAGTGGGAAAGGCGCGAAATACACCCGGGGAAGGTCGCCGCTGGAACTGAAATACCGGGAAGGCTGCGGCACCCACTCCGACGCCCTGAAGCGGGAATTGGAGATCAAGCACCTTTCCAGGGAGGAAAAGCTGGCGCTGATCGGGGAAACGGAATAATGATTACGCCCTGCGGGCTGCTCAGAGCTTTCAAAAGCCTGAACTCCCCGCAGGGCTATTTATGTATCAGAAATTCCCGGCGGCGGTGACGAAGCCAACGCCCCACAGGACGATGCGCAGAATGCCGCAGGCGGCCAGATGGGCGGGGTAGTAGGCGTAGAACAGCTTGCCCATGCCCTTCCAAGAGCCGCGCTCGCCATTGTACAGCCGCAGCAGCGGAATGGTCAGGCAGGTGCCCAGCTGAACCAGCGCGTAAACCCGGTCAATAAAGAAGAAATAAACCAGCGCGTAGAGAAGTGTCCAGAACATCATCCAGAGCATCTGCTTGCGGAAATTGCCACGGTAGGAGCCGATGAACAGAATCGCCATGGATGCGATGCAGCTCCAATCGGAGGGAAAGGTGATGACGCAGACCAGCAGAATGATAACGGTCTTCTGCCACGATTTCAGCTTGTCGCTGTTGTTGACGCACAGCAGTACCAGTCCCCAAGCCAGCGACCACGCAACGCTGGTCTGGTTGAACACCGAGGTCTGGAAGGGGATAAACGAAATGCCGAAGCAGAAATTATAGGCAAAATGGGAAATGAGTGCCAGCAGGAACAGACGCCCGGCGTATTTTTTGACGTCATGGGTGTAGTGGTAGCCCTCCGCGACAAAGTACCACATAATGGGCGCGGTGAGGCGGCCGATGACATGCGCCAGCAGTACCCACCAGACCCGGGAATACCCCGGACAGATCGTCCAGACCAGATGGTCGAGGGTCATGGCGGCAATGGCGATGAGCTTCAGCTGATTGGAATTAAGCGCGGCTTTTTTCATGGAATCTGCCCCTTTTCGGTCATTTCTGCATCTTTCCATCAGAATTATAGCATCCTGCCAGACGAAAAGCAAGCCCTCCGGAAGAGTTTTACGAGGGCTTGCAGAGGGCTTAACGATTGCTTACATGTCGTAAATTCCCATGATCAGGATACCGGCAAAGGTGACCAGAATGCAGGTGTAGTGCTTCCAGCTCAGCTTTTCCTTCAGGAACAGGCGGCTCCACAGGACGGAAGCCATGCAGTAGGAGGCGATGATGGGGGCGGCCAGCGCGGACTCGCCGCTGGCGAGGGCGTAGATGTAGGCCAGCTGACCGGCGGTCTCAAAGGCCGCGCCGATGTACTTGGGGCCTTCCGCCTTGGGCAGCAGCTTCTGCTTTTTGATGATGACGGTGTAGATGAAGCTGACGATGCCCGCGACCAGAAAGGTCAGCTCGTAGGCGACGTTGGCAGAATCCTCGTTCAGGGTTTCCAGCACAAGATCGTCGGCGAAGGTTCCCGCCGCGTCCAGAATGCAGTAGGCAATGGGCAGCGCCAGCGCCAGCCAAGATTTTGCGTACTTGTAATTGGAAGCCTCCTGCCGGGCAGCGCGAAGGTCATCGTCCTCGTTGGCCTCCACAAAGCCAAGACCGATGACACCGGCACAGGCGAGGAAAATGGCGATGTACTGGGCAATCGCCATTTTTCCGGCGGTGCCGCTGACAATGGCAATGATGGCGACCAGCGCACCGCTGGCGTTGCAGATGGGGGAGGAGATGGACAGCTCAATGTAGCGAAGTCCCACATAGCCCAATGTCATGGAGCCGATGTACAGCAGGGAGACAGGCAGGTACGTCCAGATGACCTGCCATGAGATCTCTACGCCGCCGACGAAAATCTCAATGGCGGCATGAATGCCCATGACCACGCCCACGGCCGTGACCATTTTATACTGACTGTATTTGTCGGATGCGTCCCGGCAGCCGATCTTGGAAAAGAAATCGGAACCGGACCAGCACAGCAAAGCAATAATGGAAAACCAAAACCAACTCATTTTTCTACCTCAATTTCTAAATTTATAATGTTACCAATCCGGCATCCGCCATTTTTTGCAGGCTCATGAGAATGCCGATCTTGGCATGATTCCAGGTCAGACCGCCCTGGAAATACACGGCGTAGGGCGGACGGATGGGACCGTCCGCGGAAAGCTCGATGGAGCTGCCCTGAACGAAGGCACCGGCGGCCATGATAACCTTGTCGTTGTAGCCGGGCATGTCGGAAGGATAGGGGGTGGCGAAGGAATCCACGGGAGCTGCCGCCTGAATGCCCTTGCAGAAGGCGACCATGCCCGCTTCGCTGCCCAGCTCCACTGCCTGAATGATGTCGTGACGGCTTTCCTCCGCACCGGGGACGCAGCGGAAGCCCAGCGGCTCATACAGATTGGCAGCGAAGATCGCACCCTTTTCCGCGCCTGCCACCACCGTGGGGGCGAGGAAGAAGCCCTGATACAGCGCCGGCATCAGTCCCAGGTTCGCGCCGACCTCCTGCCCCAGACCGGGGGCGGAAAGCCGGTAAGCGCACCGGTCAACGCATTTTTTCGTGCCGCAGATATAGCCGCCGATGGGCGCAAGGCCGCCGCCGGGGTTCTTGATGAGGCTGCCCACGGTCATGTCCGCGCCAACGTCGGAAGGCTCAATGGTCTCCACGAATTCGCCATAGCAGTTGTCTACCATGACAGTAACGTCGGGTTTGACGCCCTTGCAGAAGGCGATCAGCTCGCCGATCTGCTTGACGGAGAAGGTGGGACGGGTGGCGTAGCCCTTGGAGCGCTGAATGGTGATGAGCTTCGTTTTATCGTTGATGGCCTTGCGGATGCCGTCGTAGTCAAAGCTGCCGTCGGGGAGCAGGTCTACCTGCCGGTAAGCAACGCCGTATTCCGCCAGAGAGCAGGGGCTTTCCCGGATGCCGATGACCTCCTGCAAGGTATCGTAGGGCATACCGACAGGGGAGAGCAGCTCGTCCCCGGGCAGCAGGTTGGCGCTGAGGGCGATGGTGAGGGCGTGGGTGCCGCAGGTAATCTGGGGACGCACCAGCGCGGCCTCGGTGTGGAACACGTCGGCGTAGACCCGCTCCAGATTGTCCCGGCCGAAATCGTCATAGCCGTAGCCGGTGGTTGCGGCGAAGCAGGCGGCGGAGACCCGGTTCTTCTGCATGGCCCACAGCACCTTTGCCTGATTATGCTCCGCGACTTGGTCGATGGCGGCGAAGCGGTCTTTCAGCTTCTCCAGCGTCCGCTCGCCGTAGGCGTATACCGCAGGGGAGATCCCCATGGTTTCGTAAAGCTCCAATAATTCGTCCATATTCAATCCTCTTTTTTCACATTGTTCAGTATTTCGTCTGCCAGATTGTTGAGAACGTCCGGGCGGGACACGATCAGACCTGTTTCCGCTTCGCCAAGAATGAGCAGGGTGTCGCCGGGCTTGATTCCGAACAGCTCCCGTGCCTCCTTGGGTATGACGATCTGCCCCCGGTCGCCCACTTTTGCGGTGCCGAAGACCCGCTGCTGATTGATTTTACCGAGGACATGCTTGCCTCCGGGCATAAAACCGCCTCCGATCACATTTTTCATACTTTTCACACCAGCGGATTATACAAAAAACCGTCCCGGTTGTCAATACCGGGACGGAAGAATTTGGTCAGATCGTGGAAATTTGTACCACTTCTGTCTTTTTCAGTCTCTTCTCCTGCGGCCGTTACCGCCGAAGATCACCAGTAGACGCAGAAGCTGCGCCAGAGCAGTGGCAGTAGCGGCGACGTAGGTCAGCGCGGCGGCGGTGAGGGTTTTCTTAGCACCCTTCTGTTCCTCCTCCGTCAGCAGGCCGCCCTCGTCGATGGCGACAAGAGCGCGGTGGCTGGCGTTGAATTCCACGGGAAGGGTCACCAGCTGGAACACCAGGGAAAGACCAAAGCAGGCGATGCCAAGGTACACGAAGAAATAGGAAACATCCGCCGCGTAGGACAGCAGCAGGCCAATGAGAATCAGCGGCATGGCCAGCTTCGAGCCGATGTTGGTGACGGGGATAATGGCGGCTCTCAGCTTGATGGGAGCGTAGCTCTCGGCGTACTGAACCGCGTGCCCGGCCTCGTGACAGGCCACGCCGATGGCGGCGGTGGAAGTATTGTCATACACGCTGTCGGACAGGCGGATGACGTTGGTTCTGGGGTCGTAATGGTCGGTCAGATTTCCGCTGATGCGCTCAATGCGCACGCCGTACACCCCGTTGGCGGACAGCACCCGCTGGGCGGCCTCCGCACCGGTGAGGCGGCGGGAAGAATACTGCTGGGAATATTTCCGGAAGGTGGAGTTGACATTGGCACTTGCCCAGAGAGACAGCAGCACGCAGGGGAGAACGAGGACAACATATGTCCAGTCAAAATAGTAGTAGGGCATAACGAACCTCCTGACGGGATTTTCTTTTCCTTATTATATCCCAAACGTGGAAAAATGGCAAGGCCGGGAGGGGAGGACGGTCGTGAGATTTTTGTAAATTTTTTGTCGGGGGCAAAAGAAAAAAGGGGATTGTTCACAAATTATTCATACTGGAACGGTCGAATGCTGGTATACTTTCCATAGAGTTCTTTGGGGGTGGAAACATGAAGGACCCTGTCAAGCGGCGGTATGTATATCTGATGCTGTCCATATTCGGCGGTATCGGTTTGAGTGTCGTGCTGTTTTTTGTCGTTTACCGTTTTCGGGGCGTGGGCGACGCGCTGAACAAGCTGGGGAGTATCCTTGCGCCCTTTGCCTACGGCGGCGTTGTGGCGTATCTGCTGCGGCCAATGTGCAATCTCTACGAGGGACTGTTTCAGAAGCATCTGCCGAAAAAGCTGAAAAAGCTGTCCAACGGTCTGGCGGTGGGCCTCAGCATGATCTCGGGGCTTCTGATCGTGTACGCTCTGATTATCATGATTGCGCCCCAGCTGTTTTCCAGCATTCAGACCCTGTGGCTCAGCCTTCCCGACAAGATTTCCGCGCTGTACGCCTGGGCGATGGCGACCTTCGGGGAGAATGAGAAGCTGGTGTCCCTGTTCAACACCATCTACAATACTGTAAACACCGACCTGCAAAACTGGGCGAACAACACCCTTGCGCCCTATGTTTCCAGCGTAGTGAGTATCGTCTCCGGCGTGGGCAGCAGCGTGTGGAAGGTACTGATGTTCCTGTACAATCTGCTGATCGGTCTGATCGTGGCGGTGTACCTGCTGTTCAGCAGAAAGAAGTTTGCCCGGCAAAGCGTTCTCATCATCCGCAGCGCCCTGAAGCCCAAGTGGGCGGAGCTGCTGCTGGACGAGGTCGCGTTCATTGACCGGATGTTCGGCGGATTTATCGACGGAAAAATTCTGGACTCCGCCATCATCGGTGTGCTGTGCTACATCGGCTGCACGATTTTCCGATTCCCCAATGCACTGCTGGTTTCCGCCGTTGTGGGCATCACCAATGTAATCCCATTCTTTGGCCCCATCATCGGCGCGGTTCCTTCCACGCTGCTGATTCTGATTGAAAGCCCCATTAAGGCGCTCTGGTTCGTGGTTTTTGTTCTGGCGCTGCAGCAGCTGGACGGCAACGTCATCGGTCCGAAAATTCTGGGCGACCGCACGGGTCTGTCCAGCTTTTGGGTGCTGTTTACCATCATCCTGTTCGGCGGGTTGTGGGGCGTCTTTGGCATGGTCATCGGCGTGCCGCTGTTCGCGGTCATTTATGACACCGTGAAAAAGCTGGTTCGCCGCGGTCTGGACAAAAAGGGTCAGATCGAGGTCTGGGAGCAGTACAAGGCCGATTATCCCGACGAAGAACCGAAGAAATAATTTCGTGCTGACCATTGCGCCGCCGTGAAGTTTCACGGCGGCGCTTTTGTGAGATAATGGTGGAAATCCGGGGTAAGCTGTGGTATACTAACAGAAAAGCGCTTCAGGAGGGAAGAATATGAATTACGCGACGATCAAAAACTGCGACATTGCCAACGGCCCCGGCGTGCGGGTGAGTCTGTTTGTCTCCGGCTGCACCCATCACTGCCCCGGCTGTTTTAACGAAGTGGCTTGGGATTTTGGCTATGGCGAGCCGTTTACCCAGCAGACCATCGATACCATTCTGGATATGCTCCGCCCGGACTATATCCGTGGCCTGACGCTGTTGGGGGGCGAACCCTTTGAGCCGGAAAATCAGGGCGCGATCGTGGAGCTGCTCCGACAGATCAAGCGGGAAATGCCCCAGAAGAGCATCTGGGCGTTCTCCGGCTATCTGTTTGAGAAGGACATCCTCTCCGGTCGGCTGGGGGATACACGGGAATACTTAAGCTATCTGGATGTTCTGGTGGACGGCCCCTTTGTGGAAGCAAAGAAGAACCTGTCCCTGCGGTTCCGTGGCTCGGAGAACCAGCGGCTCATTGACGTTCCGGCTTCTCTGGCCGCGGGAAAAACCATTCTCTGGCAGGACTGGCAGGGAGAAAAGAGAGGAATGAAATGATGAATCCTGTTCATGTGAAAATTCTCCGAGACGGGGCAAAGCTCCCCACCTACGGCACCGCCGGGGCGGCGGGCGCTGATCTGTACGCCTGCGTTGACGCGCCGGTGACCATCCGGCCGGGGGAGACGGTGTTCATCCCCACGGGCATCGCTTTGGAGGTTCCCGAGGGCTGCGCGGGGCTGGTATATGCCCGCAGCGGCCTTGCCTGCAAGCGGGGGCTTGCGCCCGCCAATAAGGTCGGCGTGGTGGACAGCGACTACCGGGGGGAGATCAACGTGGTTCTCCACAACCACGGAAGCGCCCCCCAGACCATCGAAAACGGCGAACGCGTCGCCCAGCTCCTGATCACGCCGGTGCTGCAGCCGGCCTACGAAATTGCCAAGACCCTGACGGATACGGCCAGAAATGCGGGAGGATTCGGTTCCACCGGCAAATAACTGGCGCTTTTTATAAAATTTGCGTATTGCACGTGTTAAATTTATGCAAATTTTGTCACTGTACTTTTTAGGCTTCTTTTTTTATAATAAGATTGAGCCTTGTTGGGGCGACTACGGAAGAGATTTTAGGAGTTTCATATGGAGATTTTAAGTGCCATCGTGCAGCTTCTGGGCGGACTTGCCCTGTTCCTGTACGGCATCGAGCTGATGGGCGACGGCCTGAAAAACAGCTCCGGCGCCGCACTGAAACGCGTGCTGGAAAAGGTCACCGGAAATGTTGTGATGGGCGTTCTCACGGGCGCGCTGGTCACCGCCGTGATCCAAAGCTCCACCGCTACCATCGTTCTGACGGTCGCCCTGATCGGCGCGGGCGTGCTGAATCTGAGGCAGGCCGTGTCCATCGTCATGGGCGCCAATATCGGCACCACCGTCACGGCACAGATCATCCGTCTCGGCTCCATTCAGTCCGACGGAAGCTGGCTGCTGTGGCTGTTCGACACGGACACGCTTGCGCCTATCGCTCTTATCATCGGCATTGTGCTGCTGATGTTCATTAAGTCCAAGCGCTCCAATACCATCGGCGATATCTGCATCGGCTTCGGCATCCTGTTTGTTGGTCTGAACCTGATGACCAGCGGCGTGGAGCCTCTGGTGGGTACGGACGCGTTTATTGCCTTTGTGCGGTTCCTGAATAATCCCTTGTTCGGCATTCTCTTTGGCCTTGTCCTGACGGTCATTGTCCAAAGCTCGTCGGCGACGGTTGGTATGCTCCAGACGGTGGCGTCTGTGCCGGGGGCGGGGATTACTTTCGCCATGGCCTATCCGGTCATCATGGGTATCAATCTGGGCACCTGCGTCACCACGGCCATGGTCTGCTCCATCGGCTCGTCCAAGGACGCCAAGCGGACGGGCGTCGTTCACATCGCGTTCAATACCATCGGAACGATTTTATTCCTGCTTCTGATGACTGTTCTGCGGAAGCTGTCTGTGTTCTCGGCGGAATTCTGGGTGCGCAGTGTGGACAGCGGAAATATCGCGAATTTCCAGACGATTTTCAATCTGGTCACTGCCATTGTGCTGGTTCCCTTTGCGGATCAGCTGGTGAAGCTGTCCATGGTCATCGTCAAGGATGACAAGCAGAAACAGCTGCGCCATCCCGAGCTTCATACGCTGGATGAAAAGCTTTATAATTCTCCCGCCCTTGCCGTGTCCGTCGCCATCAAGGCCGTGTCGGATGTGGGTACGCTGGCAAAGGAGAATTTTGAAAAGGGCTGCCGGATGCTGGAAAAGTACGACCCCGCCGTTGCCAGCGAGATCGACGTAGACGAGGACTGCATCGACGAGTTCACGGACAGGGCAGACCGTTTCTTCATTGGCCTGTCCAAGGCGGTGGAAACGGAGTGGGACGACCGTCAGCTGGATATGCTGATGCAGACGGTGCCCAACTTCGAGCGTATCGGCGACTACGCCACCAATCTGGTGGAGCTGTCCCAGCGGCTGGTTGCGGACAACGCGACCTTCTCCGACATGGCGCAGCGGGAATTGAAGCTGATTTTTGATGCCGTCAATGAAATCCTGACCATTACCGTAGACGCCTTTGCCAAGGGCGATAACGAAGCCGCCAAGCGCATCGAGCCGCTGGAGGAAACCATCGACGACATGGTGATGATCCTCCGGGACCGCCACACCAAGCGTTTGAAGAGCGGCGCCTGCTCCGTGGGCAGCGGTCTGGTGTTCATGGAGACGCTGACCTATCTGGAGCGTGCTTCCGACCAGTGTTCCTCCATCGCCGTGATGATGCTGGCGCGGAACAACGAGAATATCCTGCAAAACCATTACGATTATCTCCGGGAGATTCACGCGGGCAACGACGCCGCCTACAGTGCGGAGAAGGAACGGCGCCGCGAGCAGTATATCAAGCCTTTGAAAGAGACCAACTGATACTATTTCCTGATTAAAATCTTTGATTTTAATCAGGAAGGCATCTTCTAATGGCGCTGCCGGTTTTGTGATTTACAAGGAAAGAAATCACAAAACAAGTCTCATATGAACTCCTTGCCCTTTGGGCAATTAAAATCTTTTCTAAAGATTTTAATTGGAGTTCAGTATAAAAAACGCAGGAGCGACCGATCTTGGACGCTCCTGCGTTTTGTTATTCCGCGGGCGTTTTCTTGAGGAAACGGATGATGAACGGGATGCTGAGAAGTCCAGCTATCACATCCGCCGTAGGCTGAGCGATCTGAATTCCCGGCAGTCCCAGCAGGGGAACCCCAATTAGCAGCATGGGAATTGTGACCGCACCGGAACGAATGAGGGACAGAACAGAGGAAATGGTGGGCTGCTGGATGCTCTGATAAAGCATATTCACCGGTACGGAGAAGGGGACAAACAGCATACCGATCGCCGTATACCGCAGCGCGGTGGAGCCGATGGCAATGACCGCCTCGCTTTTCTGGAAAATCCCGATGATACCCTCAGCACAAATCATGCTGATAACGGAAAAGCTGCCGATGAAGACCAGCCCGAAGCACATGGTGAACACCAGACCTTTTTTCACCCGGTCGTATTTTCTGGCCTGATAATTGAAGGATGCCACCGGCTGGAAGCCCTGCCCGATGCCGAGACCGACGCAGATCAGGAAATTGGAATACCGGTTGACCACGCTCATGGCGGCGATGGCCGCATCGCCGAAGGGCTTTGTCATGTTGTTCAGCAGTCCCATGGTCACGGAGGTCAGCCCCTGCCGGATAAGGGACGGCAGACCAACACGGCAAATTGACAGATAGATTTTAAAGTTCCGGCTGACGGCGCGGAAACGGATGGTGCTTTGCGCCATTTTCAGGTACATGATGAGAAGAATGACGAAGCTGACCAGCTGGGAAGCGGCGGTGGCAAGTCCCGCGCCGTAGACGCCCATCCCCAGCTTCATGACAAGAATGTAGTCGCCAAGAATGTTCAGAAGTCCGCCGGCGGTAAGCCCGATCATGGCATAAAAAGCTTTGCCCTCGTAGCGAAGGCCGTTGTTGAGGATCAGGGAACAGATAATCGTCGGCGCAGCCAGAAATACCCAGAAGCCGTAGTCCATGGCGTAGGGGGCAATGGTGTCGGTGCTGCCCAGAAAATGCACCAGCGGCCTGAGAAACGCAAGGCCAAGCACGCCGATCACCAGCCCCAGCCCCATGCCGGTGAAGAAGGAAGTGGAAATGTACATGGTGGCTTTGTCAGCGTCCCTGTCTGCCAGCGACCGGGAAACATGGGTGCCCGCGCCGTGGCCGAGCATGAAGGCCAGACCCTGCATAATGGCCTGAACGGTAAAGAGAATGCCCGTCGCGGCCTGAGCGCTCTCGCCCAGCGTGCCGACAAAATAGGTGTCCGCCATGTTGTAAATGCTGGTGATGAGCATGGAAATGGTGGTTGGAATGCCGAGATTCAGAATCAGCCGGGAAACCGGCGTTTCCGTCATTTTTCGGTAATGTGCCTCCGAATCGGTCAAGAGATAGCCTTCTTTCTGCTTTTTTGTATATTATAACACGGATTTTTTGCCGATTCAATGGCATTTTCATCGGCTTTTAGGGCAGCACCGCACAATTCGTCAAGAAGTCTCAGGCAGGATTTTTGTTCCAATTCAAAGTTCCGAAAATGGAGGAATACTGTATGTATTTCCCATTTTCGGAACTGCGGAAGTGGAGCAAAAAGACGGCTGAGACTCGCAGACGCAATTGTGCGGTGTTGCCTTAGGTAAAAAAGGGCACGGGCTGGTTTTTCAGCCCGTGCCGTTTGTCAATTACTGGTTAGCCTTGGCGGCCTTCAGCGCCTGCGCCAGCTGATCGGGGCAGGAGGTGGACTTCATGCCGCACTTGACGCCCTCGATACGGGCGATGACGTCGTCAACGTCCATCCCTTCCACCAGCTTGCCGATGCCCTTCAGGTTGCCGTTGCAGCCGCCTACAAACTGAACATTCTTGACCTTGTTGTCCTCAATGTCGAAGAAAATCTTCTGGGAACAGGTGCCTTTTGTCTTGTATTCGTACATGCCGATTTCCTTTCTATACAATAATATCTGTCACTTCTGCGCCTACCAGCTCCGCGAGGGGCTGGGGCGGAACGATCATCTGATGTCCTCTGGCGCCGGCGGAGACGGCAATCTCATCCCACAGCGTGCAGGTCTCGTCAATAAAGGTGGGGTAGTGTTTTTTCATGCCCACGGGACTGCATCCGCCACGGATATAGCCGGTCAGGCCGAGAAGCTCCTTGACGGCCACCAGCTCCATATTCTTGTCCCCGGCGGCTTTGGCGGCCTTTTTCAAATCCAGCTCACAGCAGACGGGAATGCAGAACACGTTGATGCCCGTCTTTTCGCCCCGGGCGACCAGTGTCTTGAAAACCTGTTCCTCCGGCATTCCGATGGCCTGAGCGGCATGGACGCCGCTCAAATCCTGCTCGTCGAATTCATAAAATGCTTCGCGGCAGGGGATTCCCGCCTGCTGAACCAGACGGACTGCGTTCGTTTTTGTAGCCATATCATCACCGTACCTTATTATACGACAAAACGCAGCCGCTTTCAAGTGTGAATTGCGAAAAACCGGTTATCCTATGGGGGAGGAGGTTACGATATGAGCGAAAACAAAGATGCGGAAATGAAAAAACAGGAGCGGGAGCAGATCGTGGAGCTTGGCTCGGACATCACGAAATCCAGCAAGGGAAGCATCTACACCCTCACCATCATCGGTCAGGTGGAGGGGCACATGATCGCCCCGGAAACGGTGAAGACCACCAAATATGAGCATGTTCTGCCGCTGCTGGCCGGAATCGAGGAAAGCGACGACGTGGACGGTCTGCTGCTGCTTCTGAACACAGTGGGCGGCGACATTGAGGCAGGACTGGCCATTGCGGAGATGATCGCTGGGATGAAAAAGCCAACGGTGTCTCTGGTGCTGGGCGGCGGACATTCCATCGGTATCCCTCTGGCAGTATGCACGAAAAAGAGCTTCATTACCCCGACAGCCAGCATGACGGTGCATCCCGTGCGGATGACGGGGCTGGTAGTCGGTGCACCCCAGACCTTCCGGTATTTTCAGCGGATTCAGGAGCAGATTGCGGATTTTGTCACATCGAACTCCCGCATCAGCCGGGAGGACTTCGAGCATTATATGATGGCGACGGGGGAGATCGCCACGGACGTGGGAACGATTCTCTACGGCAAGGAAGCGGTGGCTTCCGGCCTGATCGACAAGCTGGGCGGGCTGAATGACGCACTGTCCACGCTGCACAGGATGATCGAGAAACAGAAAAAATAGCTTTCACCGCGCAGGCACAGCCGATTTTGGCTGTGTCTGCGCGGACGAAAAATAAGACTGGAAATTCTCTCTGACCTATGCTATAATAAAGCGAATTATTATGTTGTAGGAGGGGCAGACTTGGACTTAAACTGGCTTGAGAGTTTCTTATACGGTCTGTTTTCCGGGCTCGCGGATATTCTGCCCGTTTCCGCCGAAGCCCATCGCATTCTGATGCTGAAATGCTTCGGCATTCAGAGCAGCACGGAGCTGATGAAGCTGTTCGCGCATCTTGGCGTGTTCGGCGCGATGTATTTCAGCTGCCGCAAGCAGATCGTCCGCATTCATCGGGCGCGCCGCCTGGCGCGGGTGCCCAAACGCCGCCGCCGTCGGCCGCTGGATACCCGGAGCCTGATGGATTTCAGCCTGCTCAGGACGATGCTGATTCCCGTGATTCTCGGATTTCTCCTGAACCGGTACGTGGAGCCGCTGAAAGAAAAGCTGATCTGGATCGCCGTATTGCTGTTCCTGAACGGCATTATCCTGTACTTACCCCAGTTTTTCCCCACCAGCAACCGGGACAGCCGGATGCTATCCCGGGTCGAGGGACTCCTCGTAGGGTTGGGCGGCGCGCTGGGAATTTTGCCGGGCGTTTCCGCCGTGGGTTCCGCGCTGTCCGTTGCCAGCATCTGCGGCGTGGAGCGGAGCTACGGTCTGAACATGGCGCTGCTGATGAACATGTTTATTCAGGTCGGTTTGATCGTGCTGGATGTGCTGGCGCTGATATCGGTAGGGGCGGGAACGCTGTCGTTCCTGATTCTCGTCCGATATCTGGTGACTGCCGCTGTGTCTTTTGGCGCCGCGTTGCTGGGCGTGAAGCTCATGCGTCTGCTGGCCGCCAATAACGGCTATGCGCTGCTGGCGGTCTACTGCTGGGGTGTGTCGCTGTTTACCTTTATTCTGAATCTGATGGCTTAATGGGAGGAAATTATGGCTGAGAAGAAAACGGCCAGTCGGGCCGAGCAGGCGGTTTCGGGCGCGAAGAAGAAAACGTCATCCGGTTCCGCTTCCAAACCTTCCGGAAAAAAGAGTACGCCTGCCAAGAACACCAAGTACAAGACGGAATATGAGCGTGCCGTTCCGCCGCATTTTCTCATTGCGGCGGTCAGCATTCTGCTGTTTGCGCTGTTTGTTGTCATCAGCGTGAACCCGGATGGCAAGCTTCTGGAACTCATTCAGTCTGTGGTGCTGGGTCTGGTTGGACAGGCCGGATTTTATTTTGCCATTCCGGGACTGTTATACCTGTTCGTCATCCACACCTTTGGCCGGAAAAACGCCCCGACCATGCGGAGCGTCTGCACATTGCTCTTCGTTTTTCTGTGCGGGTGCATTTACCACCTTGCCATGCAGGAGCAGGAGATGTCGAAGGGCTTTGCCCTGATCAAAGACCTGTATACCGGCGGCGTAGCGGGAAGCACCGGCGGCGTCCTCTGCGGCGGCGCGGCCATGCTGCTGCGCTGGCTCTGCGGCAAAACGCTGGCCTTTGTGCTCTGCGTGTTTTTCGCAATTCTGACGCTGCTGGGGGCAATGAATATCACCATTCCCAGCATTATCAGAGCCATTGCCAACCGCCCCAAGGAGGATTATGTGGAGGAAGACGACGAGGACTACATAGACCCGGCGACGGCTGTAGTCAACAATATTGCGAGCAAGCAGATCGCCCGCAAGCGTCAGCGCCGGGAACAGCAGCAGGCGAGGAAGAACGCCCCGGAGGAAACACCGCCGGAGGCGCCCCAGCAGCTTCCGCCGGAAAAGCAGCCGCGTCCTGCCCCAAAGCAGGAAAAAAACCATGCTCCCGCACCGCAGGATGAAGTCAAGCAGATTCCGGGGAAAGGTGCGGCGTTCATGGAGCGTATCGACGGAGACATCAACGCACCGCTGTCCGGCACGGCCGAATACGTGAAGGACGAAACGCCGCCGGTTCCCGAACCGCTCCCCGCGCGTCCCGCTCCAGCGAAGCCCATCCGGGTGGAAGGGGAGGACATCGGGGAAAAGCTGCCTAGCAAAATGCCGGAATTTGTCCCCAACGCGCCCATCCCGCCCGCGCCCAAGCTGGACGAAGGCAAGATAAAGCCCACTCCGGAGGCAAAGTCCGGGAAGGTCACCACCAAGGACGCCGCCCAATCCGCCCGGCAGGTCGCCGCGGAGATTGCTCAGACGCAGGCGGTGGAGCAGCCGGATTACTGCTTCCCGCCGCTGGATTTGCTGAAACGCCCGGTACGTGCCGGGACGGACGGCACGGAGGAAATGCGGGAAAATTCCCGCCGCCTCAATGAGACCCTCGCCAGCTTCAATATCGATGCCCATATCATCAACGTCACCCGCGGCCCCAGCGTCACCCGCTACGAGGTGGAGCTGGACAAGGGCGTCCGCCTGAACAAAATTACAGGCTGCGCCGATGATATCGCCCTGAGCCTGGGCGCGTCCGGTGTTCGGATCGCTGCCGTTCCCGGAAAGATTTCCGTGGTGGGCATCGAGGTGCCGAACCGGGCGGTCACGACGGTCTCCCTGCGGGAGGTTATCGATTCCACCGAGTTCGCCAAAGCGAAATCCAAGACCTCCATTGCGCTGGGCAAGAGCATTGACGGAAGCTGCATCGTGGGTAACATTGCCAAAATGCCCCACCTGCTGATCGCCGGTACCACCGGTTCCGGTAAATCCGTGTGCATGAATTCCATCATCATTAGCCTTTTGTACAAGGCAGGTCCCGACGATGTGAAGCTCATCATGGTTGACCCCAAGATGGTGGAGCTGGGCATTTACAACGGCATTCCCCATCTGCTGATCCCTGTGGTCACCGACCCCAAGAAGGCTGCGGGCAGTCTGCAATGGGCGGTGACAGAAATGCTTCGCCGCTACAGAATGATGTCCGACATGGGCGTCCGGGATCTGGAATCCTACAACAGCATCGTTACCGCCGAGGAGGACGGCCAGAAGCTCCCTCAGGTGGTCATTATCATCGACGAGCTGGCGGATCTGATGATGGTCGCCGCCAAGGAGGTGGAGGATTCCATCTGCCGTATCGCGCAAATGGGCCGCGCCGCCGGTATGCACCTGATCATTGCCACCCAGCGTCCCTCTGCCAACGTTATCACCGGCCTGATGAAGGCGAATATCCCGTCCCGAATCGCGTTCTCCGTGGCCTCCGCTATGGAATCCCGCATCATTCTGGACACCATGGGCGCGGAAAAGCTGGTGGGCAAGGGCGATATGCTGTATGCCCCCATCGGCTGCGGCAAGCCTCTGCGTGTGCAGGGCTGTTTCGTCACCGACACCGAGGTCGAGGCCGTGGCCGGGTATGTCAAGGACAACTACACGGCGGATTACAGCCAGCAAGTGCTGGACGAGATCGAGAAAAAAGCCCAGCAGACCGGCAAAAAGCCGGCGAGCGTGTCCGACCCCGACCCCACCGACGAGGAGCTGGAGGGTGACGAAATGCTGCCCGCCGCCGTGGATGTGATTCTGGAGACCGGACAGGCTTCCGTCTCCATGCTCCAGCGCCGTCTGAAGCTTGGCTATGCCCGCGCGGCGCGAATCGTGGACGAGATGGAAGAAAAGGGCATTGTAGGCCCATTCCAAGGCTCCAAGCCGAGAGCTATTCTGATCACGAAGGAACAATGGGCGTCCATGAAGGGCGGCCAGACGGAACAGATGGGCTTTGACGATCTGGACTCCGTGCCGGATGAACTGATGTAATGATTTAAAACGCCCGGACGAAAAACGTCCGGGCGTTTGACTATTACAGCACATACAAGATTTACAGCACATACAAGATTTAATCAGCATGGAAGTCCGCCTGTTCCACCCGATAGTACCGAAATATTCCTTCTTCTTTGACGAAGCGAAATCCCACTTTTTCAAGAACGTGCTGACTGCGTGTGTTCTTAAGAACAGCATCGGCGTTGACCGCAAGCATCCCCAGCTTCTCAAAAGCGTATTTGATCGCCAGCTTTTCCGCTTGCGTCCCATAACCTTTGCCCTTCACGGAATCATTTTGCATGTGAATACTCAGCGTACACTCTTTCCTGTCGCGGTCTATTTGCTTTAGCTGCAACTCCCCAATCACCTCGGCATCAAGCATAATTGCGAATACAACCCTCGACACATCCTGCTTCGATTCAAAATACCGGTTTACAGCATCTTCGTTATAGGTGTATGGCTTGAACAGCTTCATATCCATATAAATGGATGCGTCATTTGTCCACCCTTTATAAAGGTCGTGACATAACTCCCTTGTCATGATCTGTAGGCTGATCTGTCCCATTTAATCTTCTCCGATTCCGATTTGCAGGTATGGGCGCTTTTACGGAGCCAGCCGGACAGCCGCGTCCAGAATGGCGTTTGCGGCGCTTTCCTTGGATTGCAGCGGAAGCTCAGTGGTTTCGCTCCGGGTAATGATCGTGATTACATTCGTGTCAACCCCGAAGCCAGCGCCGGACTGCTTGAGATTGTTGGCGCAGATCATGTCCACGTTTTTCTTTACAAGCTTTTCCCGGCTGTTTTCCACCATGTTCTGGGTCTCCATGGAAAAACCGCAGATGACCTGCCCCGGGACGCGGTTTTCCCCGAGATATTTCAGGATGTCCCGGGTGCGTTTCAGGGGGATGGACATGTCGCCCTCGGACTTTTTGACCTTGTTGTCGCTGTAATTTGCCGGGGTGTAGTCCGCCACCGCCGCCGCTTTGAAAATAAAGTCGGATTCTGGGGCGTTGGCGGCCACGGCTTCAAACATATCCTGAGCGGAAACGACGGGAACTACGGTCACAAAGGGCGGGGGGGCGATGGCCGTGGGGCCGGAAACCAGAGTCACGTCCGCGCCCCGGAGCATGGCCATTCTGGCAATGGCATAGCCCATTTTCCCGGTGGAATGGTTGGTCAGATACCGGACGGGGTCGATGGCCTCCTGCGTCGGCCCGGCGGTGACAAGTACCTTTTTCCCGGCAAGATCGTGAGGGAAGGCCAGCTGACGCAGGATATATTGCAGAATTGCCTCCGGCTCCGGCAGCTTGCCCTTGCCCACGGCGCCGCAGGCAAGACGCCCGCTGGCAGGCTCGATGACCTCCCAGCCGTAGTGGCGCAGAAGCGCCAGATTGTCCTGTGTCACGGGATTTTCGTACATGTTGGTATTCATGGCGGGGGCAATGAGCTTGGGACAGCGGCAGGCGAGAATGGTGGTGGTGAGCATATCGTCCGCCAGCCCGTGGGCCAGTTTCGCGCAAACATTGGCCGTGGCCGGGGCGACGATCACAAGATCAGTCCGTTCCGCCAGAGCGATATGCTCCACCTGATGGGAGAAATTCCGGTCGAAGGTGTTCACCATCGTCCGGCGGCCGGTGAGCTGCTCGAAGGTCAGGGGTGTGACGAATTGGGTGGCGTTTTCGGTCATGACGACCTCCACCGAGGCGTGCTGCTTGACAAGGGCGGAGGCCAGCGCGGCGGCTTTATAGGCGGCGATTCCGCCGGTAACGCCCAGAAGGACGGTTTTTCCTTTCAGCATAGGGAACCCTCCAGAATAGAAAATTGCTTACCCTCATTATATCCCGATTTTGAATCGCTGTAAAGATGATTTTTTTCTTGTATTTTTCGCCGCACCCTGCTATAATACTCTCGGAGTGGAAGCTCCCAAATTTGCGCTGTATCTTCATAAGAAGAACGGCAGCAGGAGGTAATTTCATATGGAAAAAAGGAAAATGAACACCCGGTACATGGCGACCCTCGCTATGTTCTGCGGTGTTCTGCTGGTCATGGGCGTTACCGGAATCGGTTTCATTCCACTTCCGGTGATCAAGGCCACAACCATGCACATCCCGGTCATTCTGGGCGCGGTTTTGCTCGGCCCCGGCGCGGGCGCTGTCCTTGGGGGCGTGTTCGGGCTGTGCTCCATCTGGGCAAATACCACCAGTCCCGGACTGCTGGCATTTGCGTTTTCGCCCTTTATGACCACGGAGGGGCTGCCGGGGGTGCTGAAAAGCCTGTGGATCGCACTGGGGTGCCGGATCCTGTTCGGCGCGATTGCGGGATGGCTGTGGAAGCTGTTTAAGAAGCTTACGAAGCAGGACTTTGCGGCGCTGCCCCTGACTGCGGCAGTTTCCACGCTGTGCCACACAATTCTCGTCATGGGCAGCATTTATGTGCTGCTTGCCCAGCAGTACGCACAGGCGAAAAACGTGGCCATTACCGCCGTTTTTGGACTTGTGATGGGGACGGTCACGGCGTCCGGAATCCCTGAGGCTATTATTGCCGCCATTCTGGTGACCGTCATCGGAAAGGCGCTGCTGCACCTTTCCGAGCGGATGAAAAAACGTTAAGGAGAGATCGTTATGCTGCTTGCCATTGACATCGGTAATACCAATCTGGTCATCGGCTGTATTGAAAATGATAAAATTCTGTTCAAAGCCCGCATTGCCACCGACGCCATCCGCACCTCCGACCAGTATGGCGTGGAGATCAAAAACATGATGGAAGCCTTCGGCGTGCAGGTGAAGGATATCGACGACTGCATCATTTCCTCCGTCGTGCCGCCGGTGTTCAATTCGGTCAAAACCGGCGTCATTAAGGTCATCCGGAAGCAGCCCATGGTGGTCGGCCCCGGGCTGAAAACCGGGCTGAACATCCACATGGACGTTCCCAGTCAGGTAGGCAGCGACCGCATCGTCATCGCCGTGGCCGCCCTCGCCGAGTACGAAGCGCCCATGATTCTGATGGACTTAGGAACGGCAACCACCATTGAGGTTGTGGAGCCGAACAATATGTATCTGGGCGGCATTATTTTCCCGGGCGTCCGGGTCTCGCTGGACGCGCTGACAAGCCGCACCGCTCAGCTTCCCGGCATCAGTCTGGACAAGCCGAAGCACGTCATCGGAAAGAACACAGTGGACTGTATGCGCAGCGGCATGATGTACGGCACCGCCGCCATGCTGGACGGACTGGTGGAGCGAATCGAAGCAGAGCTGGGACACAAGTCCACACTCATTGCCACCGGCGGTCTTGCTCAGTTTATTACGCCGCTGTGCAAGCGGGAGATCATTCTGGAAAAAGACCTGCTTTTGAAAGGTCTGAATGTCATTTACAAGAAGAATAAGCGGTAACGGAAAGCCGGCAGCCCTGCGCTGTCGGCTTTTGCATCCGAAAATCCTTTCTGCGGCGGGGTGCTATTATTGCGCCCCGCCGCATAGTCTTTGGCAGGAGTGATGCAAATGATGTGCGCATGGAAACAGCTGCTGTCCGTCTTGCCGCCAAGACTTCGGCCGGAGGTGGACAGGTTGGGGAAAAACGCTTTGCAGGAGCTGCGGCTTCGGCTGGGGATGCCGCCGGAGCTGGTTTTGAGCGGGGAAAGCCGCTGGCTGGGGTGCTGTGTCAGCAGGGAAGACCTGAATTACTGCATCAACGCCGCCAGCCGGTATTCTCCATGGGCGGCGGCGACAACAGCGCAGGGGTATCTTACCGCCCCCGGGGGACACCGCATTGGTCTGTGCGGAGAGGTGGTCTGCAAGGATGGCATTGTGACTGGCATCCGGGAAATCAGCTCCCTGTGCATCCGTGTCGCGAGAGATTTTTCGGGAATCGCCAGACGGGCGGCGGACGCTCCCGGCTCCATTCTGATTCTGGGGGCGCCCGGGTGGGGAAAAACCACCCTGCTGCGGGATCTGATCCGGCAGATCGGAGAAAAGCAATGCGTCAGCGTGGTGGACGAGCGAGGGGAGCTGTTCCCGGAGGGGCTGGAACGGGGAAAGAAGACGGACATTCTCACCGGCTGCCCCAAGTCCCCGGGAATCGACATGGTGCTAAGAACCATGGGGCCGGACTGCATCGCCGTGGACGAGATCACGGCGGAGGCGGACGCCCGGGCGCTTCTCCGGGCGGCGAACTGCGGGGTGCGGCTGCTGGCGACCGCCCACGGCACGTCGGCGGCGGACCTGCGGCGCAGGTCGGTCTACCGTCCGCTGGCGGAAAGTGGGGTGTTCCAAACGCTTCTGATTTTACGGCAGGACAAGTCCTTCCGGGCGGAGAGGGCGGCGCTATGAGCTACAGATGGTTTGGCGCGGCGCTGGTCATCGCGGGCTGCGGTGGTTTCGGGTTTTCCATCGCTTCCGGGTACAAGCGGGAGGAAGGAATCCTCCGGCAGCTGCTCAGGGTGCTGAATTACATGGAGTGGGAGCTTCAATACCGCCTGACGCCCCTGCCGGAGCTTTGCCGTCAGGCGGGGAAGGAAACGAGGGGGACACTCCGGGAAGTGTTTTTCAATCTTGCGCGGGAGCTGGAATGGCAGACCTCCCCGGACGCGGCCAGCTGCATGACCGCCGCGCTGAAACGCAGTCACGAGCTGCCCCGGCGGGTACGGGGAATCATGAAGCAGCTGGGGCATACCCTTGGCCGGTTCGATCTTCCGGGGCAGAAGCAGGGCCTTGAGGAAGTGAAGGAAGCGTGCCGCATGGAGCTGGAAGCTCTGGGGAAGAACCGGGAAACACGTCTTCGCAGCTACGGGACGCTGGGATTATGCGCCGGTGCGGCGCTGGCCATTTTGTTTCTATGAGTATGGACATTGACCTGATTTTCAAAATTGCTGCCATCGGCATCATCGTTTCTATCCTCAATCAGGTGCTTTCCCGTTCCGGCCGGGAGGAGCAGGCCACCATGACCAGCTTGGCGGGGCTGGTGGTCGTGCTGATGATGCTGGCGCAGAAGATCGCCGATCTGTTTGATCTGGTGAAGACCCTGTTTGAATTCTGATGAGCCTGTTCTGGAAGGCCGCGGCGGCGGTGCTGCTGGCGGTGGTGCTGGGGCTTTCTCTGGGAAAGCAGAAGGACATCGGCGTTCTGCTGACCATGGCGGTGTGCTGTATGGTCACCATGATCGCCATTTCCTATCTGGAGCCGGTGCTGGACTTCCTGCGTGAGCTGGAGACGCTGGGAGACCTGCAGGGGGACATGCTGGGCATTCTCTTAAAAGCGGTGGGCATCGGGCTGGTGTCGGAGATCGCCGGACTGGTCTGTACCGACGCGGGAAACGGCTCCCTCGGAAAAACGCTGCAAATGCTTGGCTCGGCGGTGATCTTATATCTGTCTCTTCCCATTTTCACCGCCATGCTGGAACTGATACGGGAGATTTTACGAGAGTTATGAGCAAATTGATTTTGGCGGTGGCGTTGGTATTTGCGCTGGCGATACCTGCTTCTGCTGTGGAATTTACGGCTCCACAGGTGCCGGAAGGCGGGGCGGAGCTGATGCCGGAGGACACCGGCTCCTTTGCCGCCGGACTGACGGAGCTGCTTCGGGACGCGGTTCTGGGACTTCGGCCGGATTTGAAGGAAGCGTCCAAGGTCAGCCTTGGGGTGATCGCGGCGGTGATGATGGTATCATTGCTCCAATCCTTTTCCGGAAGTGTGAAGACCGTTGCAAACCTTGTGGGGGCGACAGCCATTGCGGCGGGGCTGTTGCTGAGCGCGAATTCCCTGATTCGTCTGGGGTCGCAGACCGTGACGGAAATCAGCGAGTACGGAAAGTTGCTGCTTCCCGTCATGACGGCGGCCATGGCGGCGCAGGGCGGGGCGGCGTCCTCCACGGCGCTGTACGCCGGGACGGCGGTGTTCGACTCGGTGCTGAGCTCCCTGATTTCCCGGATGCTCGGCCCCATGGTGTACCTGTTTCTGGCGCTGTCGGCGGCAAACGGCGCAATCGGGGAGAATATTCTGGGAAAATTGCGGGATTTGGTCAAAAACGTCGTCAGCTGGAGCCTGAAAACCATATTGACGGTGTTCACGACCTATATGACCGTCACCGGCGTGGTCAGCGGCACTACCGACGCGGCGGCGCTGAAAGCAACGAAGGTCACCATTTCCTCCGTAGTCCCCGTGGTGGGCGGAATTTTGTCCGACGCCTCGGAAGCGGTGCTGGTCAGCGCGGGGCTAATGAAAAACGCGGCGGGCATTTATGGAATTCTGGCGGTGCTGGCGGTATTCCTAAGTCCGTTCCTGAAAATCGGCGTCCACTATCTGATATTGAAACTGACAGCCGCCGTATGCGGCATCTTCGGAGAAAAGGGACTGACGGAGCTGATCGGGGATTTTTCCACAGCTATGGGACTTCTGCTCGCCATGACCGGCTCGGAGTGCCTGCTGCTGCTCATCAGCACGGTGTGTTTTCTGAAAGGAGTGGGATAATGGAGGCGCTTCGGCAATATGTTATTTCTGTGGTAGCTGCCGCCATGCTCTGCGGCATTGTGGTCAGGCTGTTCCCCAATGGAAGCGGCAAGCAGGTGGGAAAGCTGATCTGCGGGCTGTTTCTGGCGTACACCGTTTTGAGTCCCATTTCGAGGGTGGATTTTTCCAAATTGCCGGACTTTTCCCTGCGGTGCATGGATGACGCGGAGGACGCCGCCGCGATGGGAGAAAATCTCGCGCGGGATTCCATGGCGGATATCATAAAGGAAGAAACGGAAGCATATATCTTGGACAAAGCCGCAGACCTCCACGCGAACCTGCGCGTTGAGGTCGCTGTCGGCGAAGACAATCTCCCGGCGGCAGTCACGATCTCCGGGGAGGCGTCCCCTTACGCCCGGCGGCAGATACAGGCCATGATCGCAAATGATCTGGGTATTTCAAAGGAGAATCAGAAATGGATTGGGTAACGCTGAGAAGCAGGGGAAAGGAGCTGGTCAGGAAATACCGCTATGTCCTTTTGGTGGTGCTGGCAGGGCTTTTTCTCATGGCGCTGCCCGACGGAAAAAACACAAAAGCAGCCCCGGAACCCGCCGCTGCGGAAACGGAACCCCGGCAGGACCTGCAAACCGGGCTGGAAGAAATTCTCAGCCAGATACAGGGCGCGGGCAGGGTGCGGGTGCTTCTGACCCAGCGGGAAGGGGAGCGGACGGTATACCAGACGGACGAGGATTCCACATCCTCCGGCATCCGGTCGGACACGGTTTTGCTCAATGGCTCTGACCGTTCTCAGACCGGGCTTGTGCAGCAGGTCAATCCCCCTACTTATCTCGGCGCGGTCATCGTATGCCAGGGGGCGGACAGCGCGTCCGTCCGGCTTGCCATCGTATCAGCGGTGGGCAGCGTCACCGGGCTGTCCACCGACAAAATAACCGTTTTGAAAATGAAATGAATGATTGGAGGCATTTTTATGAAGGTATGGAAGAAGAATCTGATTGCGGCGGCGATTTTGGTGACGGTATGCGCAGGCATCTACGTCAACTGGCGCTACACCGAGGATCAGGCGGCGGCAAATCTCACGGATACGCTGGACACGGAAAAGGTCATGTCCGATGACAATCTGGTGCTCAGCGAGGATATGGCGGCCATTTCCGCCGGGGAAGATGTGGCGACCACCTCCACCGACTACTTTGCCGCCGTCCGCCTGTCCCGGCAGCAGGCGAGGGACAACGCCGTGAATCTGCTTCAGGAAGCCATGTCCTACAGCGAAAGCTCCAAGGAAGCGGAATCCGCTGTGGAGCTGGAGCAGATCGTGCAGACGGCGCTGAGCGAAGCCCAGATCGAAAGCCTGATTATCGCGAAGGGCTATGCCGACTGCGTGGCCTACATGTCCGGCGAGGGCATTTCCATTGCGGTGGCTTCTCCCGAGGGCGGCTTGCAGCGGGAGGACGTGGCCGTCATCGCGGACATCGTCATGGCGCAGTCCGACTATTCTCTGAACGATATCCGTGTTGTGGAAGTTCAATAAGTTTATGCCCCGGATGAAGACCATCCGGGGCAATCTTGTAAATCCATGCTTTGCTTGCAGAAAATGGTTGTATTTTTCTGGATTTGTGGTACAATAAACAAAAGTATGTCAAGCCCACGGGCGGGACAAACATTTAGGAGGTAAAACCTTATGGCTGAATATAAGCAGTACATCACCCAGATTCAGGAAAATGGCAGCGTCATGATCTCTGAGGACGTGGTAGCGACCATCGTGGCTCACGCTCTTTCTGAGGTGGAGGGCGTCGGCTCTCTGGGCATCAAGCCCGGCGTCAGCATCGCAGACTTTGCCAATAAAAAGAATTGGGGCAAGGGGCTGAAGATCCTGATCGCGGAGGACAACACCCTTACCATTGAGTGCGGCATTATGGTCTGCTACGGCTACAGCGTCGTGGACGTGGCGAAGGACGTGCAGGCGGCAGTGACCGCCAGCGTGGAGTCCATCACCGGCACGAAGGTCGAGAGCGTCTCCGTCAACGTCTGCGGCATCGTCCACAAGTAAGGTCGGGCGGTATGAAAAGAGGCGACGCCAGAGAACTGGCAGTACATCTGATTTACGGCCGGGCGTTTACCGGCGAGGAGCCGGAGCAGGTGGTTTCCACCCGTCTGGACAAGGAATATTACGGAAAACTGGCCGAAGAAAATGAGGTATATGCCCAGCGCCCTGACCGGTTCCAGCTGCGGTATATCGACTCGGTGGTCACCGGCGTTGCCAATCGGGAGGACGAGCTGGACGATGTGATCCGGCAGTTTTCCATCGGCTGGGACATCAGCCGCATTTCCAAGCTCGCCCGGTGCATTCTCCGGCTGGCGATCTACGAAATCCTTTACGTGGACGACGTTCCCACCGGCGTTGCGGTAGCCGAAGCGGTGCGCATTGCGAAAAAATACGACGGCGACGATACCGGCGCGTTTATCAACGGAATCTTAGGCAGCTTTGTCCGCAGCCGGAACGCGGAGACGGAAGCCCCACAAGAGGAAGCCAAATGAGCGTCATCGGCATCGACACCAGCAATTACACCACCTCCATCGCCTTTTTTGACGGTGAGGGGGGAGAAAATTGCTCCCGCCTTCTGCCCGTCAGGCAGGGGGAGCTGGGTCTGCGTCAGTCCGACGCGGTATTTGCCCATATCAAAAGCCTGCCGGAGCTTTCCGGCAGGCTGTTTTCCCATATTCGGAAGGACGCCATCACGGCGGTGGGCGTCAGCACCAGTCCCCGGGCGGTGGAGGGGAGCTATATGCCCTGCTTCATGGTTGGCTACTCCCACGCGAAGTTGCTGTCGGACGCTCTGGGCGTGCCGCTGGCGGAGGTTTCCCACCAGCAGGGACACGTGGCCGCGTCATTGTGGAGCGCAGGACGGCTGGATTTGATGGAGAAAACCCATCTTGCATGGCATTTGTCCGGTGGTACCACGGAGCTGCTTCTGGTAGAGCCGGAGGGCAGAAATGTGAAGTGTACCCGCATCGGCGGCACCACGGACATTTCCGCCGGTCAGCTGATCGACCGGACGGGGCAGCTTTTGGAGCTGCCGTTCCCATCGGGCAAGCATCTGGACAGCCTCAGCCGGGAAGCGACGGGGAAGGATGTGTTCCGGGTGAAGTGCAGGAACAGCGAATTTTCCCTTTCCGGCGTGCAGAATAAGGTGCAGCAGTTCCATGCCGCCAGCGCTGACCCTGCCGAAACTGCGGCTTACGCTCTGCGGTGCGTTGCGGGCGCGGTGTATGAGGCGACGGTTCAGGCGCTGGAAGCCTATCCGGGGCTGAGCGTGGTGTTTTCCGGGGGCGTTGCGTCCAATTCCATGCTCCGGGAGCTGACGGCAACCCTCCATCCCGTTTTTGCACAGCCGCAGTTTTCCACGGACAACGCCATGGGCGTCGCCGTGCTGACAAAACGACTGACGGAGGAATAACATGGCTCAGAACGTTCTGTCCATCACCCAGTTAACCGAATACATCCGCGGACGGCTGGACGACGACCCCTTTCTGGGGCAGGTGGCCGTCCGGGGCGAGATCAGCAATTATAAGGTCTACCCATCTGGGCACCACTATTTTACGCTGAAAGACGAAGGGGCGGCCTTGAAGTGCGTCATGTTCAAGGGCAATGCCATGCGTCTGCGCTTCCGGCCGGACAACGGCATGAAGGTCATTGCCATGGGCAAGGTCACGGTCTACCCCAGAGACGGGGCGTATCAGCTGTACTGCGCCGCCATGGCCATGGACGGCGTGGGCGACCTGTACGCCGCCTTTGAGCAGCTGAAGAAAAAGCTTGCGGCGCAGGGGTTATTTGACCCAGCCCACAAAAAGCCGCTGCCCAAATGCCCCGGCACCATCGGCATCGTCACCAGTTCCGCCGGTGCGGCGGTGCATGATATGCTCCGCATTCTCAGAAAGCGGTATCCGCTGACAAAGGTGCGGCTGCTGCCTGTGCGGGTGCAGGGCGCGGAAGCGCCGGGGGAGATCGCCGCGGCCATCCGGTATGCCAACCGCTACAGGCTGGCCGACCTGCTGATCGTGGGTCGGGGCGGCGGTTCCATTGAAGATTTGTGGGCGTTTAACGACGAACCGGTCGCCCATGCCATTTATGAATCGGAGATTCCCGTGATCTCCGCCGTGGGACACGAGCCGGATGTGACCATTTCCGACTACGTGGCCGATCTTCGTGCGGCGACGCCCTCCAACGCGGCAGAGCTTGCCGTGCCGGATCAGGACGCTTTGCGGCAGAATCTGGACGCCATGTCCAGCGCTATGGCGTCCGCCCTGAGCCGCCAGTTGAAGGCGGCGCGGCAGCATCTGAACGTGTTGTCCCAGTCTCCTGCGCTGCGAAGCCCCACGGGGTACATCGAGCAGCGGGAGAAGAGTCTGGAGCTGTTGAAAAACCGCCTGATCGCGGCGCAGAACCAGAGTATCACCCGGAAAAATCAACGCTACATTGCCGCCGTTTCCAAGCTGGACGCCATGAGTCCCCTGAAAGTGCTGACCCGGGGCTACTCCATGGCACAGACGGAAGCGGGGGAGGTACTCCGCTCCGTTCGGCAGGTGGAGCTGGGAGAGCGCATCAGCGTCCTGCTGAGCGATGGAAAACTGTCCGCAACCGTAATGGATAAAAAGGAGGAAGCGCGATGAATCCGCAGAACAAAACCTTTGAGGAGTCCATGGCACGTCTGGAGCAGATTGTCCGGGCAATGGAACGGGGAGACGTGGCTCTGGAGGAGTCCTTGAAGCTCTTTCAGGAGGGCACTGAGCTGGTGCGAAGCTGCCAGAAGCTGCTGGACGACGCCCAGCTTCAGGTGAAGAAGATCATGACCGCCCCGGATGGCAGCCCTGTAGAGGAGGACTTTCAGGATGAGCCTTGACGCTAGAAGCCGGGAATACCGGGAATATGTGGAAAGCTATCTGAAGGACTTCTATGCCCAGTTCCACGACGCGCCCCAGAAAGATCTCTACAAGGCCATGGAATACAGTCTGCTTGGGGGCGGCAAGCGTCTGCGGCCGATTTTTGCCTTTGAGTTCTGCCGCCTGTGCAGGCGGGACTGGAAGGACGCCGCGCCCTTCGCCGCCGCCGTGGAGATGATTCATACATACAGCCTGATCCATGACGATCTGCCCTGCATGGACAACGACGATTACCGCCGGGGACGGCTGACGAACCACAAGATTTTCGGCGAGGGAATGGCCGTTCTGGCGGGGGACGCCCTGCTGACGGACGCCTTCATGGTCGCGTCCAAGGCAAAACTGGCAAGGCCGGAGGACATGGCGACGGCCATCGGCCTGCTGGCGGAGTGCGCCGGTTCCCCCGGCATGGTGGGCGGACAGGTGCTGGACATCATGAGTCAGGAGCGGGAGCTGAGCGAGCAGGAGGTTCTGGACATTCAATCACGGAAGACCGGCGCGCTTATCAACGCTGCCTGCGCCTTGGGCGCGATTGCCGGCGGTGGGTCGGAGGAGCAGTTTGAGGCTGCCTGTCAGTTTGCGGCAGGGCTGGGGCTGGCGTTCCAGATCCGGGACGATATGCTGGACGTGATCGGCACCCAGTCGGAGCTGGGAAAAGCCACTGGCATGGATGGGGAGAAGAATACCTTCGTCCGCCTGTACGGCCTTGAAAAGTGCGAAGAACTGGTGAAGAAATACACGGATTATGCCATTTCCGCGCTGTCCGCGTTTGAAGATACGGAATACATCACCGCCCTAGCCCACAGTCTGACCACCCGGCGCGTGTAAAAACCATAGGATAAAGTTTGCCCCCGGCCATACGGCCGGGGGCAATTTTGTGCGTCATTCCAGCATTTCGGTGATCTCCGCCATCCGCTCAATGGGAAAGGGCGGGCTGCCGATGGGCTTCATGGCGATGGACATGAGCTTGACGGGATTATCGTCCGCCGCGACCCGGTTGGAGCTGAACGCGCCGCACCGGCGGCAGCGGTGAATGATCGCCCATTCGCCGTTTTTCCGAACCCACACCGCCACCGGCTCCATCAGTCCGCCGCAGTCCGATTCCCGGTCACCCGGCTCGATGTCCAGATGCACGGAACACAGGCAGTTGGGGCAATGGTTCCGATGGTCGCTCCCCGCGCCTGCCGGGACGACGGGATAGCCGCAGTTCCGGCAGGTGAAGCTTTCGTCACATGGGTGAGTTTTATAATAGCCTTTTTTGTACTGTTTTCTTTTGTTTTCCCGGTTCATTGGGGGTATTCCTCCTAAAAGTATTTGTTGAAAATTCTTTTGGGAGGTTCGCGGAATTGTGATTGCCAACCTCCCGGTCAGATCACAATATCCATTTGATTACGATTAAACAAACAATTACCTCATTATTTCATATTTTAGATGCGCATTTTGCGCGGGATATTGGATTACCGGATGTCCTCGTCGTCGAACTTGTCGCCGCACTCAGGGCAGAATTTGGGCGGATGCTTGGGGTCTTCCGGCTCCCAGCCGCACTTGTCACAGCGGTACAGCGGCTCGGACGCGGGCTTCTTCGCGCCGCATTCGGAGCAGAACTTGCCCTTGTTGACCGCGCCGCAGGAGCAGACCCAGCCGTCGGCGGGCTTGGAAGCGCCACACTCCATACAGAATTTGCCCGTATTCACCGCGCCGCAGGAGCATTTCCAAGTATTTGCACCGGCCGCGGGTGCAGCGGGGGCGGCAGGAGCGGAAGCAGCGGGCTGCTGCTGACCCATCTGGAACAGGGAAGCGGCGTTGAAACCACCGGCGGACTGCGCCATGTTCATGCCCATGAAGCCCATCATCGCACCGTTTTTGTTTCCGGCGGCGGTCTTCATTGCCTCGGCCTGCGCCTGCACCATGTGCGCCGCCGCCATGTTGGTGTTACGGAAAACGGCGGACTTCTGCAGCTCCTTGATGGTGGCCTCGTCCTCGGCGGAGGCGGTCACGGAGTTGACGCCCACGGCGACGATGGCCAGACCCCGGGTTGCACCCCACTTGCCGGACAGGACTTCGTTCATAGCCTGCGCCAGCTCCATGGTGTGGCCGGGCAGGGCGGAATACCGGATACCCAGGGCGGAGATGCGGGCGAACGCAGGCTGCAAAGCAGTGAGAAACTCGGATTTCAGCTGGCTGTCCAGCTGGTCGCGGGTGTAGTCCTGAGATACGTTGCCGCATACGTTCTTATAGAACAGCATGGGGTCGGCGATCTTGTAGGAATACTCACCGTTGCAGCGGATGGAAACGTCCATATCCAGACCGATGTTGTTGTCCACGACCCGGAAGGGGATGGGGGCGGGGGTGCCGTACTTGTTGCCAACCAGTTCCTTCAGGTTGAAGAAGTACACCCGCTGATCCTTGGCGGTATCTCCGCCGAAGGCGAAGCGGCACTTGAGGGTTTCCCAGCTGCCTTCCAGACCCTCCAGACCGCCCTGGAAAATGGTGGGTTCGCTGGAGGCATTCCAGGTGTATTCGCCGGCCTCGGCGGCGAACTCCACGATCTTGCCCTGCTCCACGATCATCATGCACTGCCCCTCGTTGACGGCGATGACAGAGCCGTTGGAAATGATGTTGTCAGAGCCCTTGGTGTTGCTGCTGCGGGAGGAGGTGCGCTTTTTGCCCTTGGTGACCAGAACGTTGGCCGCCATGCTGTCACAGTAGAAATACTCTTTCCACTGATCGGCAAGGACGCCGCCTGCCGATCCCAATGCTGCTTTGATCAGACCCATAATGCTTTCTCCTTATGTAAAAAATTTTTTGATATCAAAACTTTCCGCCGCCGCCACCGTGGCTGCTGCCGCTGGAGGACGTGTGGACGGAGCTGCCGCCACCGCCGGAGCTGCTGCTTTCCTGTTGGATGCGGGTTTTGGTGACGTTGCTGTACAGGAACAGATCCCGATTGGTGCGCAAGTGGTAGGAGCTGTCATTCAGGTAGCTGCCCGCGCTGCGCTGGGGGCGCTTGGTATTCATGCAGGCACGCATGATGAGGACGGTGATTCCGCCGACAACCGCGCCGATCACAATGGAAATCCAAATGCTTACGTGCCGGGGCTGCTCATAATAGACGACATCTTCCTGATCGCCGTGGTAGTAATCGCCCGAGGTGTCTGCGTACCCGTCAATGGGAGAGCCGTCACTGTAGGCGGAAAAATAGGTGGGCAGAGCAGCCAGAAACGCGTCGAAGGCGCCATAATAATCGCCGTTTTTCAGGTACGGAAGGGCGCTTTCGCCGACCTGCTGAATGCCATAGTCCGTCAGAGCGTAGATGGCGTTTCCCTTGGTGGAAATGTACCAGTCCCGCTCTTCCATGGACAGGAGGAACAGCACGCCGTCATCTGCATAGCCGTTGTAATCGTAATAATCGTCGGCATAGTCCTGAGGACGTTTTCCGTCCAGAGTGTCCACCGTCAGGATGACCACGTCCATTTCGTATTCCTGCCGAAGCGCCTGCGCCTTTTCTTCCAGCGCCGCTTCCTCCGAGGAAGACATGAGATCGGCGTTGTCAATGACATATTGCTGCTCCGCGCCGGCGCTCAGGGACAGAGAGGGGAAAAGCAGCAGGCACAGAATCAGGCAAATCAGTTTGTGTTTCATACTGTTTCCCTCCTTAAAGCATCAGAAGCTGCACCAGCGACGCGAGCAGCGCGACACCGGCGGTGACTCCGGCAAACCATGCGGCTGTCTTCTTGGGGCAGATGGGGAATGCGCCGGTCATTTTGCCGGTCTGGCCGTTCATGGCGAAGGTGTAGATTTTGTCTTTGTACTTAGTGTTCAGAATCCACACGGGGAAGAATACGTAGCGCGCTTTGTTGTGCTTGATGTTCAGCTGCCGGGAGGTGGGAACCACCGAGGAATAGCCGACAAAGGTGCTTTGCAGACGGTCGTCCATGGCGGCGTCTACCCGCTGACGAACCCGCGGTTCGCCGTTTTCCGAGGGAACGTCGTACTTGTCGGCGAGATAACCGGTCAGATACGCCATGTCGAAGGAAGTAAGCTGTTTGTAATCAAACGGCTCAATGGACTCCATGAAAGCGTCCTCCATTTTGGTGGAGCCGTCCATGGGAATGCCCACGAAATCCGCCGCCGCGTCCCGCTTCAGCAGGAAATGGTCGGTTTTGGTATATTCATATTTGGAATCCGACCATGTATGTATCCGTGTGGCCTTGTAGCTGCCGCTGAAATCCGCGGCGCAGTCATACAGCCAGAAGGGAACGTACATTCCGGTGATCTTCTCCAGCCGCTGTTCCGAGGTAAAGCCCTTGGGAAGAAGGGGCTTGCCCTTGCAAAGGCGGAGAAACGCGGCCTTGGCGTCCTCCTTGCCGGTTTTGAAGGGGATGACGCCGTCGGGTTTCAGACCGCCGCTGAGACGGGTGGGCATGATGGTGGGATTTTCGCAATAGGGACAGAAGGAAGCGGCAGTATTCTCGTCGCAGAGAATTTCTCCGCCGCAGGAGGGACATTGAAAAGCGCGAAGGGTGCTTTCCTCATCCTCGCTGAATTGCTCCGTCTGTTCCTGCTCCCACTGAAATTCCTCGGCGTCCTGCGGTTTCTGACTTTCGTTGAACGCCCGGACGGTGTCGATGTCAAAGGTGTTGCCGCAGTATTCGCAGGTCAGCTTCTGAGCGTCCGACCCAAAGTGCAGACCGGCGTTGCAGCATGGGCATTTGTATTCCAGGACGCGGGTTTGTTCCTCCATGGTTTTCTCCTCCAATCATTCTCTCAGATATTGTAGGGCGCAATCCACAAATACGGCCGCGCCTGTGGAAAGGACGCTCTCGTCGAACTTCACCTTCGGGTGGTGCTGGGGGTAAACATAGCCCTTGGACGGCTCGCCCGCCGCCAGCGCCAGCATCAGGGACGGGACTTCATGACTGACGTAGGCAAAATCCTCCGAACCGCCGCCCCGGGCAGGTTTGCCGCCGTTGAGTTCCGCCGTGGTAAACGCGTGGCTTGCGCCCAGCAGGCCTTTGAGATACCCCGTGACTTTTTCCGAAAGGTCTTTGTCGTTGACGAGGGTGGGGCATCCGCTGCCGAAGCTGACCTCGGCACTGGCGCGGAATGCTTCCGCAATGCTTTGCGCGATGGCGGTCATGCGCTCTTTCAGATAAGCGCGGGTTTTCTCATCATAGGTGCGGATGGTGCCGCCCATGGTCGCCGTGTCAGGGATAACGTTCCCGGCCTCTCCCGCGTGGAAGGTGCCGATGGTCAGGACTGCCTCGTCAGACGCGGACAGCTCCCGGGCGTGTATCTCCTGAAGGGCAATGAGTATATGTGCCGCCGCCGTCAGGGGGTCAATGCCGTTCTGGGGTGCGGAGCCGTGACAACCCTTGCCATGCACCCGGATGGTAAAATAGTCCGCCGCAGGGGCGCTGACGCCGGGGGCGGAGACCACCACCGTCCCGGCCGGAAGCGGCATTCCCGCCGCAACGTGAATCATCAGGGCTGCGTCGGGTCTGGGATTTTCCAGCACGCCGGAGACAATCATGTCCTTGCTGCCCTCGAAAATTTCCTCCGCGGGCTGGAACATGAGCTTGACCATCCCGTCCAGTTCCGATTCATGGGCTTTCAGGATTTTCGCCGCGCCCAGCAGCATGGCGGTGTGCATATCATGGCCGCAGGCGTGCATCCGTCCGTTTTTGCAGGCGAAATCCACGTCGGCTTCCTCGGCAATGGGCAGGGCGTCCATATCCGCCCGAAGCAGTATCACTTTTCCGCCGGGCTTGCCGACGGTGGTGACAAGACCCGCTTTTCCGCATTCCTGAACGGTATACCCCATCTCCGTAAGTGTGGATTTTACATAAGGCTTCGTTTCCGTCAGGTCAAATCCGGTTTCCGCGTGGGTGTGAAGCCACAGACGATGGGCTTTGATCTCCTCCTGAAGCGCCGCCGCTTCCTGCATGATCTGTTCCTTCGTCATACATATCAACCCCTTTCATCTTTAGTATGCCTCGCTACAGAGAAAAGTCCTCATTGTCGTACTTGGAAAAATCCACAGCCTTGGGCTTGGGCGGGATGCGCTTGCAGGGGTCATATTTGAATTTGCGGCACTGGTCGTCCACCGTTTTCAGTCCCTTTTTGGCGCACAAGATCTGCCCGCCGCCCAGACGGGCGCCGTTTGCGCAGTAGGCGCAGGAACGTTCTATTTTCTTGCGAAACAGCATGGCGGCATCCTCCCAACAATCGTTCTTGTATTATACACCAAATACTCTGGAAAAGCTACCCCTTTTTTGAAGCTTTATCACCAGCGCCCCGACGGACAGCACTCCGAAGGGAAGCCAGATGCCGTATGCTATCAGCGCGGCAAGGGCGAGAGAAAAAAGCGTTTGCAGCAGCTTCCCCCAAAAGTACGGTTTTAAAGAAAGTCCCGCCGTGACGGACACGGTCTGCATGGTGACGCACAGGCCACCGAAGGCCAGTATCCCCGAACAGATGCAGAACCGGGCGGAAATGTCCGTGACGGCCAGCAGCTCACAGCAGCCGTTGGAAAGCTCCAGAATCCCCGTGACCGCGACCTGTACTGCCGCTGGGAGAATCCAGAAAATCCACCGTTTCAGAAATGCCAGCAGAACCCGGAAAAGCACTACCCAGCCGCATACCGTTGCCATGACCGTAATCGCGGTGTTCAGAGCGGACGCAGGGGAGTGGGGACTTGTCTTCGTCAGCCTGACGGGGGCGGCGGTTTTCCATGGAATCAGCAGCGCCGCAAACAACGCGCCCACGATGTGGATGCCCCACAGCGCCCACGCCATCCACCGGCGGGGGAACATGGCCGCCGCCATGCCGAACAGGAACGCAGGCCCCGCGTTGCTGCAAAAAGAAAGCAGCCGTTCCGCCTCCGGTTTTGTCAGCTGCCCGCTGCGGAATGCGGCGGCGACGTTCTGCGCCCCCACGGGATACCCGCCCAGAAACGCCGGAATCAGCAGGGATTCCGCCCCATCCGGCATTCCGAACAGCCGCCCCAAAGGCCGCAGAACCGCCAAAGAGCTGCCAAGCAGGGAGCTTGTCAGCAGAATGGACAGCACAAAAAAGGGAAACAGCGAGGGGATAACCGTCCGCAGGCACAGCTCGATGCCCTGACGCGCCCCATCGATCGCCGTTCTTCCATCCAAAATCAGCGCCAGCATCCCAAAACTCACACAAATTCCTGTCCAGAAATTTCTCCGCTTCACCAGACCTCACCTCGGAAGAATCTATGCAAATCGGCCGCTGTCCATTCATATGCTTTTCCCAAGGGGGCTGGTTTCATGGGGAAGGGACGAATGATTTTGCAGCGGCTGGCGGATGGGGCTGACCTTTCCGCAGAGCCGCTGCCGGGGCAGCCCATTGTGGAGATCGCCGGCGACCGCCGGGTGCTGATCGAAAACCACTTCGGCGTCAAGGAATACAGCCGGGAGAAAATCGGAGTCAAGGTGAAATACGGTCTGGTCTGCGTCTGCGGCTGTGATCTGGAGCTGATCCGCATGACGAAGGAGCAGCTGATCATTTCCGGCAGAATCGACGCGGTAACGCTGATCCGGAGGGGGTAACATGGATATCTGGAAGTCTCTGGACGGGATGGTGGAGGCGGAGCTGACCAGCGCGGAACCGGGCGCGGCGCTGGAAGCAGCCAATGCCCGGGGCATCCCGCTTTATGACGTGATACAGGTCGGCGACCTGACTGCCCGGTTCCGGGTGCGCAGGCGGGATTACCGGACGCTGGAAGCCCTCAGCGAAAAGCGGGGAGAGACGCTGCGTCTGCGCCGCCGGATGGGCGCGTACTGGACGCTGAAACGGCTCCTGGCACGGCCTATGCTTCTAGCCGGGCTGGCGGTGTTTCTGGCGGCGGCGATTTATCTTCCCACCCGCATTTTTTTCGTGCGGGTGGAGGGCAACGTGAACACGCCCACCCGGCTTATTCTGGACGCCGCGGGAGAAAGCGGCATCCGCTTCGGCGCTTCCCGGCGGGCGGTGCGGAGCGAAAAAATGAAAAACGCCCTGCTGTCGGCGCTTCCCCAACTGCAATGGGCGGGGGTGAACACCTCCGGATGTGTGGCCACCGTTTCCGTGCGGGAGCGGACAGAACCGGAGGTGACGGAGCAGGATTCGGCGGTGAGCAGCATTGTGGCCTCCCGGGACGGCTTCATCGTCTCCGCCACGGTCACACGGGGCAATTTTTTGTGTCGCGTGGGGCAGTCAGTGAAGGCAGGGCAGGTGCTGATCTCCGGGTACACCGACTGCGGCATCTGCATTCAGGCGACCCGGGCGGAGGGGGAGATTTACGCCCAGACAAGCCGCGATTTTGCCGCCGTGACCCCGGTCAAGTGGACGGTTCGGGGGGAGCAGACTGCCGTCAGACGAAAATACAGCCTCATCATCGGAAAAAAACGTATAAATTTATGGAAAGACAGTGGAATTTTGCAGGGCAGTTGTGATAGAATGGATAGGCGATATGAACTGACCCTGCCGGGCGGCTTTCGTTTGCCAGTCACGCTGTGCGTGGAGGAATATACTTTCTACGATGGGGAAATGATGACTCTGGAGCCGGACGCGGCGGAAGCGGCGCTTTCCAGATTCGCTCAGAGCGCCCTGACCCAGCAGATGGTGGCCGGGCGGATTTTAAGCCGGGAGGAATCGATCACGCAGTCGGAGGATAAGTACCTGCTGGAAGGGACATACGCCTGCGTGGAAATGATTGGCCGGGTCCGCAGAGAACAGATTGGAGATACAAATGGGAAAAGTGGTTGAACGAATCGTCAACGCCGAGCGGGTGGAAGACCTGATCACGGTGTTTGGCTCTTTTGACGAAAATATCAAACGAATCGAGGAAACCCTGAACGTCCGGGTGGTGAACCGGGGGACAGACCTCCGGGTCTCCGGGGACGAGGAAATGGCGGATAAGGCCGTGCGCACGCTGGAGGGGCTGCTGTCTCTGGCCGCCAAGGGCGAGACCATCGACGAGCAGCGGGTGCGTTACCTTATTACGCTGGTCAACGAGGGCAACGACGCCCAAGTGGCGCAGATGGCGAAGGACGTGGTGTGCATCACCGCCAAGGGAAAACCCATCAAGGCCAAAACCGTAGGTCAGCAGAACTACATGAAGGCCATCATGAAGAATACCATCACCATCGGCGTCGGCCCCGCGGGTACCGGCAAGACCTATCTGGCGGTCGCCGCCGCCGTGGCTGCCTTCCGGGAGCGCACGGTGAACCGCATTATCCTCACCCGCCCGGCGGTGGAAGCGGGGGAGCGGCTGGGCTTCTTGCCCGGCGACCTGCAGAACAAGGTAGACCCCTATCTGCGGCCGCTGTATGACGCGCTGTACGATATGCTGGGGGCGGAGACCTTCCAGAAGTATCAGGAGCGCGGCTCCATCGAGGTCGCGCCGCTGGCCTATATGCGCGGCCGCACGCTGGACGACAGTTTCATCATTCTGGACGAAGCCCAGAATACTACCCGGGAGCAGATGAAAATGTTCCTGACCCGTCTTGGCTTCGGCTCGAAAATCGTCATCACCGGCGACGTGACCCAGATTGACCTGCCAGACGACAAGGTTTCCGGCCTGAAGGACGCCGTGCGGGTGCTGGGCGGGGTGAAGGACATCGCCATCTGCCGCCTGACCGCCGCGGACGTGGTGCGCCACGCCCTGGTGCAGGAGATCATCAGCGCCTACGAGCGCTCCGCTCAGAAAAAGGAAGTCAAAAAACCGACCCGTCAGATTCAGGGCCGTTACCATCAGAGGAAGAATTGACATGAGACATAAAATCAACATCGTATTCGAGCAGCTGAGCCTGCAAAAATTTGCCATCAAAAGCATCATCCGCACCTGCATCAACGCGGTTCTGGACGCAGAGGGCATCAATGTCCCCTGCGAAATCAACGTCCTTGTGACGGATGACGCGGGTATTCAGGTGGTCAACCGGGAGAGCCGCCACATGGACAAGCCCACGGACGTGCTGAGCTTCCCCATGTTCCAGCTCATCGCCGGGGAACCGCCCACGGACTGGACGGACTTTCAGGACCCGGAGACCGGACTGGTGCCGCTGGGGGATATGTGCATTTCTCTGGAACGGGCAATTGCCCAGGCCAAGGAGTTCGGCCATTCCACCCGCCGGGAGGTGGGGTATCTCACCATCCACTCCATGCTCCATCTGCTGGGCTATGACCATCTGGACGAGGGCGAGGAAAAGAGGAAAATGCGCGGCAGGGAGGAAGCCATTGCCGCGTCCATCCCCAACATGAGCCGGGACTGAGGAGAAAAGAAAATGAAAACGAAATCCGCTATGATCACCATTGCCGGGCGCCCCAACGTGGGCAAGTCCACTCTGACAAACTATCTCGTCGGCGAAAAAATCGCCATCGTATCCAACAAGCCCCAGACCACCCGCAACCGCATCTGCGGCATCGTGACGAGAGGGGACACTCAGTTCGTGTTTGTGGACACTCCCGGCTACCACCGGGCAAGGACAAAGCTGGGCGATTACATGGTAAATGTTGCCCGGGAATCCATTTCCGACGTGGATTTGACCATCCTCGTGGTGGAGCCGATCGCGTCCATCGGGCCGCAGGAGGAAGGGCTGATCGACAAGATCAAGAGCAGCCATTGCCCTGCCATTCTTGCCATCAACAAAATCGACACCGTGGAAAAGGACGCCCTTCTGGAGGTCATTGCCGTCTATTCTCAGGCGGCGGCCTTTGACGCCATCATCCCCATTTCCGCCAAAACCGGCGACGGGGTGGAGGATCTGCTGGAAACCTGCGGCAAATACGCCGAAGAAAGCCCCTTCCTGTTCCCGGAGGACGTGACCACCGACCAGCCTGAGCGGCAGGTGATGGCGGAGATCATCCGGGAAAAGCTGCTGTGGTGCCTTGACCGGGAGGTTCCCCACGGAACCGCCGTGGAGATCACGAAATTCTCCGAGCGGGACAGCGGCATCATCGACATTGACGCCACCATCTACTGCGAAAAGGCCAGCCACAAGGGCATCATCATCGGCAAAAACGGCGCCATGCTGAAAAAGATATCCTCCATGGCGCGGGCTGACTGCGAAAAATTCATGGGAACGAAGGTGTTCCTGACCACCTGGGTCAAGGTGAAGGAAAACTGGCGCGACAGTGATTTTCTTGTGCGCAATTTCGGCTACAGCGAATAGCCATATCTGAGAACTGGCGAAATGACCAACAGCGAGGGATTTTTGCAATGTGCAAGTCATTTTCCCGCAGGAATACTGGATGTATTTCAAGGGGAAATGGTGCAGCACAGGGCAAAAAAAGCCGCTGCTTGGGCGTTTTGACAGTTCTTAGATAGGCTCTAATTTCCAGTGGTATTTTCCTGAAGTATGGCAAACCCTACTTTCAGGAGGGATGTCTATGAACGCTTTGGATTACTGGCAGCTGTTTCTCGAGACCGGCGCACCGGAAATGTATCTCATGTACTGCAAGCACAAATCGGAGGAAACCCATGTATTTGACGATTCAGGGCATCGTCCTGAGAGTTACGGACTACAATGACAAGGACGCCTTGCTGACTATGCTGACCCGCCGCCATGGCAGACTGACCGTGAAGGCGCGGGGACTGCGGCGGAAAAACAGTCCGCTGATCGCCCCGTGCCAGCTGCTTGCCTACGGGGAGTTCACGCTGTTTGAATACCGGGGACAGTACACCATCAACGAAGCCCAGTCCATCGAGCTGTTTACGCCCCTGCGCCGGGACTTGACCAAGCTGTCTCTGGGTACGTATTTTGCACAGGTTTCGGAGGTCATTTCTCAGGAGGATATGCCGAACCCGGAGCTGCAATCGCTGCTGCTCAACTGCCTGTACGCCCTTTCCAAGCTCGACCTTCCGGAAAGTCAGGTCAAGGCCGTGTTCGAGCTGCGCGCCGCCTGCCTGTCCGGCTATACCCCCGACCTCACCGGCTGCCATGTCTGCGGCAGCCAGACGCCGGAGCGGTTCGACCTGTCGGCAGGTATGCTGGAATGCCGGAATTGCCGAAGCCCTGAGTCGAACGGCATCCGGATGCCGGTGCCGCCATCCGTGTTGGAGGCCATGCGATACATCTGCTATTGCGACAGCAAAAAGCTGTTTTCCTTTCAGGCGGGGGAGGATACCTTACAGCAGCTTTCCGAGGTGACGGAGGCATACCTCGCCACCCAGCTGGAACGGGGCTTTTCCACACTGGATTTCTACAAATCGTTACTTATATAGGAGAAAACCATGTCAGAATTATACGAAAAATCTCTGCGAAAACTGGAACTCGATCAGGTTTTGCAGCTTCTTGCCGAATGTGCCGGCAGCGAGGGTGGCAAGGAAGCCTGCCTGTCGCTGCGGCCTTCTTCGGACTTGGAGGAAGTGGAGCTGATGCTGAATCAGACCACCGCGGCCTCCGACCTGTGTACCCAGAAGGGCAACCCCGTCTTCGGGGACGTGACCGACTGTTCCGCGTCTCTGGAGCGGGCAGACCGGGGCGGCAGCTTGCAGCCTGTGGAGCTGCTGCGTATTGCGGGCATTCTCCGTTGCGCCCGGAATATCAAGGGCTACGTCGCCGAAGATGACAAGGCGACGGTGCTGGATGCCCTGTTTCAGGCGCTTAGCCCTAACAAATATTTAGAGGACAAAATTTTCGGCGCGATTCTTTCTGAGGAAGAAATCGCGGACAACGCCTCCCCGGAGCTATCCGACATCCGCCGCCATATGCGCATTCAGGCAGGGAAGATCCGGGACAGTCTGCAAAAAGTCATTTCCTCCCCAGCCTATTCCAAATTCCTGCGGGAGCCGATCATCACCATCCGTCAGGGGCGGTACGTGGTTCCTGTGAAAAGCGAGTGCAAAAACGACGTGCCCGGACTGGTGCATGACGTGTCCGCCACGGGTTCTACATACTTTGTGGAGCCGATGTCTGCCGTCAACGCCAACAACGCCCTGCGGGAGCTGGAATTAAAGGAAAAGAAGGAAATCGAGCGGATTCTGGCGGAGCTGTCCAGCGAGGCCGCTGGCTACCGGGAGGCCATTGACCTGAATTACCGGATGCTGGTGCAGCTGGACGTGATCTTTGCCAAGGCCAAGCTGGCCTATCGGATGCGCGCATGGGCGCCCGTTATGAACGATCAGGGCAGGGTGGAGCTGCGTAACGCGCGGCATCCGCTCATCGACCCCAAAACCGTGGTGCCGATCTCTCTGCGGCTGGGTACGGATTTCGATACCATGATCATCACCGGCCCCAACACCGGCGGCAAAACCGTCACGTTGAAAACCGTGGGCCTGCTGACACTGATGGCGGAGTGCGGCCTGCATGTCCCCGCCGGGGACGGAAGCGTGCTGTCCACCTTCGACGCCATTCTCGCCGACATCGGCGACGAGCAGTCTATCGCCCAGAGCCTGTCCACCTTTTCCAGCCACATGCGCACCATTGTGGACGTGGTCGCCCAGTGCGACGACCGGACGCTGGTGCTGTTCGACGAGTTGGGCGCGGGCACCGACCCGGCGGAGGGCGCGGCGCTGGCTACCGCCATCATCGAATTCTGTCGGAAGCTGGGCAGCCGGGTGGTTGCGACGACCCATTACGCCGAATTGAAGCTCTACGCCATGCGCACGAAGGGCGTCATCAACGCCTCCTGCGAGTTCGACGTGGAGACCCTTCGCCCGACTTATAAGCTGCTCATCGGCATTCCCGGCAAATCCAACGCCTTTGCCATTTCCCGGAAGCTGGGGCTTTCGGAGGAAATATTAAAGGAAGCCGACGATCTGGTGGACAAGTCCGACAAGGACTTTGAGGACGTGCTGTCCCAGCTGGAGCAGCAGCGCCAGCAGATGGAGCTTGCCCGTCAGGAAGCCGAGCGTCTGAAGCAGGAGACGGCGAAGATCAAGCAGCAGAACGAGGAATATCAGGAGCAGCTCCGCAAAGAAAAGGAAAAAGCCGTGGAGTCCGCCCGCCGGGAAGCCCAGCACATCATCGACGAAGCCCGTGCCGCCGCAAACATTGCTTCCGAGGAACTGAAAGCCATGCGTAAGCAGCTGGCCGACAGCGCCGACGTCAGCGGCATCAATCAACGTCAGGCCGAACTGCGCCGGAACCTCAACGAGGTGGAGGACAAGCTCCGTGCCTCCCAGCCCAAGAAGGAGCGCCCCAAGCCCACCCGGGGCATTCTGGTGGGGGACACGGTGGAGCTGCTGAAATTGGGAACCAAGGCAAGCGTCCTTGCCATCAACAAGGACGGCACCTATCAGCTGCAAGCGGGCATTCTGAAGCTCACCGCAAAGCCTGACGAAATCTACCTGCTGGAAAACGAAAACCCCTACAAGGCCAAGGGCGGCCATCCTGCCCACTCCGGCCGGGAAATGAAAATGACCGCCATGCCGACAGAGGTCGATCTGCGGGGCATGGACACGGTGGAGGCCATCTGCGTTCTGGAACGGTATCTGGACGAAGCCATGCGGGCAAACCTGAGTACCGTCCGCATCATCCACGGCAAGGGAACCGGCGCACTGCGTGCCGCCGTCCAGCAGTCCTTGAAAAAGAATAAGTTCATCAAGAGCTTCCGTCTGGGCGTCTACGGCGAGGGCGAGGACGGCGTGACCATAGCAGAATTCCGTTAAATCGGGAATGAAAAACACTTTTCTCAATACGAGGAGGCGGCTTTCTTTCGATTTTCTTAAGGTATTGTGAAAAAAGAACGAAAAACAGTTGACATTTTCGGTAAAAATAGCTATCATATATTTAGGGTGTATCTGAAAACTGCCAAAACGCCCAAGCAGCGGCTCTTTTTGCCCTGTGCTTCCCCATTTTCCCTTGAAATACAGCAAGTATTCCTGCGGAAAAATGGCTTGCCCAGGGCAAAAATCCCTCGCTGTTGGTCATTTCGCCAGCTTTCAGATGCACCCTAGACCCGTCGTATCCGCGTGGATATGGTGAAAAGGAGTGTATGGAAATGTTCAATAAAGAAGTGGTGGTTCGTTGTGAATCCGGCCTGCATAACCGGCAGGCGACCTACTTCGTACAGAAGGCCAACGAATTTGAAAGCAGCATCTGGCTGGAATCCGGCAGCCGCAGGATGAACGCCAAAAGCTTGCTGGGTATCATGTCTCTGGGTGTCGTGACCGGTACTACTGTGACCCTGAGCGCCTCCGGTCCTGACGCCGAAGCCGCCGTCAACGCGCTGGATGAACTGCTCCAGAGGGACGTGTATTAAGACATTTACATAGGGTGTATCTGAACACTGTCAAAACGCCCGGACAGCGGCTCTTTTTGCCCTGTGCCGCGCCATTTTCCCTTGAAATACAGCAAGTATTCCTGCGGAAAAATGGCTTGCTCAGAGCAAAAATCCCTCGCTGCCGGTCATTTCGCCAGTATTCAGATACACCCTACTTAACCGCCTCAATGCCCCAAATGCATTGGGGCGGTACTTTTTTGACGCTCGTGAGGGGAAGACAATGACCTTTGATGAACTGAAAGAAAAAGCCCTGTCCCTGCCCTATGCCCCCGGCGTGTACATCATGCGGGACAAGACGGATAAGGTCATCTATGTGGGCAAGGCGAAGAAGCTGAAAAACCGGGTCAGCCAGTATTTTCAGGACACGGCGTCCCACACCCCCAAGACCCGGCTGATGGTGAGCAAAATCCACCATTTTGACGTCATTGTCGCTGCTTCCGAATTTGAAGCGCTGGTGCTGGAATGCTCCCTCATCAAGCGCTACATGCCGAAATACAACATCCTTCTGAAAGACGACAAGGGCTACCCCTACCTAAGGCTTAACATGAAGGACATTTACCCGGTCATCACCATGGTCAGCAAACCGGCGGACGACGGCGCGGACTATTACGGCCCCTACGGCGGCAGAGCCGTGACACACGACGTGATGGAGGCCATCCGGCTGACCCTCAAGCTGCCCGGCTGCCACAAGCAGTTTCCCAGGGACATCGGCAAGGAGCGCCCCTGCCTGAACTACCACATGAATCAGTGCGCCGGGTGGTGTCAGGAGAACAAAAGCTGCACCGAGTACCGGGAGACCATGCTGCAGGCGCGGGAGCTATTGAAGGGAAATTACAAGGCGGTGGCCGAGCAGCTGCGGGGACAGATGCTCTCCGCCGCGGACAATCTGGAATTTGAGCTGGCGGCCAGCCTCCGCGATCGCCTGAACGCGGTGGAGAACCTGGGGCAGAAGCAGCTTGTAACGGCCGGTACTCTCGCGGACACCGACGTGGTCGGCTACGGGGAGACCGAAGCCAAGGCGTGCTTTGCCGTGCTGCATTTTTCCGGCGGCAATCTGCTGGACAAGGACTACGAAGTGTTTTCCAGACCCGACGACAAGCTGGAAGCCGTTTCCAGCCTGCTCAAGCAGTTCTATCTCAGCCGCGGCATCGCCCCCAAGCGGGTTCTTCTGCCCTTTGAGATCGACGACGGCGAGCTGTTCGCCGAGCTGCTGGAACAGCAATACGGGCGGCGGCCGAAGCTCCACGTCCCCCAGCGGGGCGACAATCTGCGTCTGGTGGAGCTGGCCTGCAAAAATGCCTTTGAGGAAGCTGAGCGTGTCACCGGCAGGGAAGAGCGGGTCAGCGCGACGCTGACGCTTCTTGGAAAAATGCTGGCCATTCCCGCCCCGAAACGGATGGAATCCTTCGATATTTCCAACATTTCCGGCACGGACATCGTGGCCAGCATGGTGGTATTTCAGGAGGGAAAGCCGAAGAAAAGCGACTACAAGCGCTTCAAGGTGGAGGGGCTGACCGATCAGGACGACTACGCCTCCATGCGTCAGGTCGTGACCCGGCGGTTTGTCCACTATAAGGCGGGGGACAAGGGCTTTGACGAAGCCCCCGACCTGCTGCTCATCGACGGCGGCGTGACTCACGCGAAGGTGGCCGTGGCTGCGCTTCAGGAGCTGAACCTGTCCTTCCCGGTGTTCGGCATGGTGAAGGACGACCGGCACCGCACCCGTGCGCTGGTGACGCCGGAGGGGGAGGAGATCCGCATTGACAACAATCAGGCGATTTTCTCCCTCATCGGCCAGATTCAGGAGGAGACCCACCGCTTCGCCATCACCTACCATCGCCAGCTCAGGAGCAAGCGTCTGCGGTATTCCGAACTGGACGGCATTCCCGGCATCGGGGCAAAGCGGAAGCAGGAGCTGCTGCGGCAGTTCAAATCCCTCTCCGCCATCGGACAGGCGACCCTCCCGGAGCTGGAACGCCTGCTCCCCAAAGACGCCGCCGCCGCGGTATATCATCATTTTCGTGAAAAGGGGGAAGAATAATGCGTGTCATCACAGGAAAAGCCCGTGGGGTTCAGCTGAAAACCCCTGACGGTATGCTGACCCGTCCTACCACCGACCGGGTGAAGGAGGCGCTGTTCAGCGTCATCCAATTTGACATTCCGGGGGCAAGGGTGCTTGACCTGTTCGGCGGCACCGGACAGCTGGGCATTGAAGCACTGAGCCGGGGGGCGAAAAGCGCCGTGTTCGTGGACGCCCGAGAGGACGCCTGCAAGCTCATCCGGGAAAACCTGAAACGCACCCGCCTTCAGGAGGACGCACGGGTCGTCCGCAGCGATTATCTGGATTATCTTTCCAGATGCCGGGAACAATATGATATTATCTTCCTTGACCCGCCTTACGCGGAAGTTTTTTTGGAAAATTCCTTAAATCGCATCACCGAAATTGACATTTTGCATTCAGGTGGTATAATAGTAGCAGAGCGCCCGCTGGGGAAGGAATTGCCTTGGGACTACCCGGGCTACACCCGGTCGCGGGATTATCAGTATGGAAAGATTCTGCTGACGTTTTATCGGAAAGACGGCGGCAGTCAGGAAACAATATGAAGGTTGCGATTTATCCGGGCAGCTTTGACCCGGTTACCAGCGGTCATCTGAATATCATTCGCCGTGGTGCGAATATTTTTGATAAACTCATCGTGTGTGTCATGGTCAACGCGGGGAAAAATCCCATGTTCACGCTGGAGGAACGGGTGGAGCTGATCCGCCGGGTCACCAGCGACCTGCCCAATGTGGAGGTGGACTGTTCCGCCGAGCTGCTTGCGGACTATGCCCGACGCCGGGGGAGCTGCGTCATCCTCAAGGGACTGCGCGCCGGATCCGACTTTGAGAACGAATTCCAGATGGCGCTGATCAACCGCAAGATCAACCCGGAGCTTGACACCATGTTCCTGACGGCTTCCAGCGAGTATATGTTCCTCAGCTCCAGTCTGGTGAAGGAGCTGGCCAGCTATGGCGCGGATCTTTCGGATTTCCTGCCCGCAGAGATCATTCCGGACTTTCAGAGGCGAATTGAGCAACGAAGACTATCCCTTCAAGGAGGAAAATGAACATGAGCGATCGTAATAGCGAAGACATCATTGGCGCATTGTACGACATGGTGCAGGATGCCCGGTCCATGCCTCTGGCAGCCGACAAGTGCATTCTGGAACGGGACAAGGTTCTGGATATGCTGGATGAGATCATCGCCCAGCTGCCTGCCGAGCTGAAGCAGTCGAGAACCATTGTGGAATCCCGCAATGAGCTGATCTCCCAGGCACGCCGGGAGGCGGAGAACATCGTGCGTCAGGCGCAGGAGCAGTCGAAGCAGATGGTCACCAAGGAGGCCATCTATGTCGAGGCCAAGAAGCGCAGTGAGGAGCTGGTTGGTCAGACTCAGGCGAAGATTGAGCAGCTGCGCAAGGCCGGGAACGCCTATATGGACGATTCCCTGCGTCAGACGGAGGAGGTTGTCTCCAAGGCACTGGCGGAGATTCGGGAGACGCGGATGAAGTTCCGCACCGTCACCGAAGCGCAGCAGCGCAAGACCCCCAATGTGGACGTAGAAGTGTAAGGCATCCTTAATTGAAAACTGCACCGGGATGGGCTTTTGCCCATCCCGGTTTTTTATCCCCGGCTTTTTACAAAGCCGGGGAAATGTTTGTCCGGCGGTAGACCCCTGATCCGATGATGGTAAATGGACAGGTTCTTTTTCTCTCCGGAAGCGAATATGCTTGAGCGAAAGGGGAGAGGGGAATGGTTGCAAACAAGAAGATCACGGGCCGGGCGACATCCTTGCCTGCCGGACTGGCCATCGGAGCGGTGTGCAGTCTTGCCGCGACGCTGGTTCTGACGGCGATACTGGCGAAGCTGGTGGAAGCGGAAACGCTGCCGGTGGAGAAAGTCGGCTATGGCATTATGGTGCTGCTGATCGTGTCGTCTTTCGCGGGCGCTATGATCTCCTTTGGCCGGATCAAACGGCAGCGGATGCTGGTGTGCATCGTGTCTGGGGTGATCTACTTCGCCATGCTGATGTCCATGACCGCACTGTTCTTCGGGGGGCAGTACAGCGCCGTGGGTACGACCGCACTGCTGGTTCTGGCGGGCAGCGGAGCGGCCGCACTACTGGGACTGCGGCAGGGCAGGGGAGCAAAACGTACAAAAATCAAGGTGCCCCATCGTTAATCTGTACAAATGGTAATGGTGGGTAAATAAAATTTACCCACCATAGGTAGAATGCAGGAAAAATTGCAGAATCAATATTTAGTGCGTAATTCTTAAGTTTCCCGCAATATGTTGTCAAATAGTTGAAAATGGTAAAGAAAAATAACAGTCTGGTTTACGTGGTTTACATAAAAATGTTAACATAAATCTTGTCACAATCCACAAAAATTCCTGATTTTGCTAAAAACAGCTTGAATTTTTGTAAATTCTGGAGTATAGTATGAGTGTATTTAATAAAGGTTCAGTTATACCTGTGCCATGTACACCTCTGCTGATTCCATACCAAAGGAGGTAACCCGTCTCATGGCACAGCTTTTCCATCGGAATATGCCCGCCTGGTGGCGCAAGTACTGCTTCTTGTTTCTTGCATTCTGCTGGATAGCCGGACTTCTGTCCGGCGCTTCTGCCTGTCTCGCGGCAGGGGATTCCCTGAATTCTCTGATGCGCGGCGCCGCAGCGCGGCCCGTGTCGATCGTATCCCTGTTGGGCGTGACCATGTTTCCTTTCCTACTTTCCGCTTTTGCGGTTTATATTTCCGAGCCGTGGCTGCTTCTGATCGTGAGCTTTGGGGATGCGTTCGTGCTTTCCTTTGTCTCTCTCGGCGTGATGCGGTGCGGCGGCTCCGCCGGATGGCTTGTCCGGTGGCTTCTCGTTTTCAGTGCCAGCCTTGCTTCGCCGCTTATGTACCTGTACTGGCTGCGGCACCTGACGGGGCGCAGGCGCTTTGACGGCCTTGAGGCCGCCTGCGTGCTCTGCTTATGCGCACTGATCGGAAGCGTTGATTTTCGCTTGGTTTCGCCGCTTCTGGCGAGATTGATACACGGGTAGAAAGGACATATTGGTACGCTCATTCATGCTGGACTTGATTCACGCCTATGAAACTTACCTGACGAAGGTAAAGCAGGCATCCGCCAACACGGTCTGCTCCTATATGCGGGACATTCGGCAGTTCACCGAGTGGCTGCAGGAAAGCGAGCATACGGACATTCTGGATGCCACCCAACTGAATATCAGTGACTACCTGAGTCATCAGCGCGTGGAAGGAAAGTCCGGTGCTACGATTTCCCGGACGCTGGCAAGTCTGAAAAATTTCTATGCCTATGTCATTTCCACCGGCTTTCTGGAAGAATCCCCCGTCAGCGGGGAGATTCACGTGGACAGAGGAGAGAAGAAGCTGCCACAGATCCTCACGGGCAAGGAAGTGGAGCTTCTGCTGGCGCAGCCCTCTGGCGTGGATGCCAAGGGACTGCGGGACAAGGCCATGCTGGAAGTCATGTACGCCACCGGCATCCGGGTCACGGAGCTGATCGACCTGAACGTGGAGGACGTCAATCTGGAGCTGGGCATTCTCAAGTGTACCAGCGCCAAGAAATCCCGGGTCATTCCGCTGTATCCCGCTGCCCTCCGGGCGCTGAGCGTGTACTTAAAGGAAGTCCGGCTGCTCATGGTGGACGACCCCGGAGAGCAGGCGCTGTTCGTCAACGTGGGCGGCGCGCGGATGAGCCGTCAGGGCTTCTGGAAAATCCTCAAGAGCTATCAGGAGAAGGCGGGCATTGAGAAGGATATCACGCCCCACACTCTGCGGCACAGCTTCGCGGTGCATCTGCTGGAAAACGGCGCCGACCTCGGCTCTTTGCAGGAGCTGATGGGTCACAGCGATATTTCCTCCACCCAGATGTACACCCACATGGTCAATCAGAAGCTGAGATCCGTCTATGAAAAATGTCATCCCAAAGCGTAAAAGGCCAGCCGTTCCCTCGCCTCCAAATAGGAAAACATGAGAAAGACAGTAAAATCGTGGAGACAGGAATTGAAAATTTCGCGCTTTGCATGGTATAATCATTTTGGATGATTATAGCTTAACAGTGTTAACGGCGATGCTATAGTTTTATACGTCGAACTCAGCACCTGTTGGCATCTGGAATCTGCGGAGGAATCGTATGAACATAATCATAAAAAGAATGGAGACCGACGAAGAAATCAAAGGAAAAGCATTTGTTTACTGGAAAGCTTGGCATGAGGCTTATCCTGACCTCGTTAGTCAGGAATACCTCGATAACCTAACTTATGAGAAATGCGAAAGCATGGCATTCAGTTGGCGAGATAATTTGCTTGTTGCAATGGACAGAAATACAGTAATTGGGTTTGTTGGTTATGGAGATCGCGGAGAAGAATCACCTAATGCCGGAGAAATATTTGCATTATACATTCTGTCGGAATACTATGGGACAGGTGTGGGACTGAAACTGATGCAAGCGGGCTTGAAGGAGTTGTCTGCTTATCCAGAAGTGTATCTATGGGTTTTGAAAGGCAACAAGCGCGCTATACGCTTTTATGAAAAATGTGGTTTCGTCGCTACTGGAGAAGAAATGGTAAGCTCAAAAATCAATGCAGCAGAAATCAAAATGAAATTAACTCGATAAATGCAAGTTTGGCAAGCTGAACACAATAACCGAATACCGAGCATCAGACCGCTGACCGCGCCGTGTGCGTACAGTCAGCGGTCTTTTTTACCTCAAATCAAGAACGAATCGACCACCCATGACAAAGAAATAAGGAAACGGTACAGCCGAAGCCATACCGTTCTCTCTTTCCTCACGATATCTTCTTGTCGGGAGTCATCATCCGGCTGGCCTTGTTTTTTGTTGACAGCCCATGGTATAGTAGTAGGCGAAAGGTCGTGATTCCTATGAAAAAGAAGAAATGGCTGCTTCTGCTCATTCCGGCGGTTCTGCTTCTGGCGGCGGCGCTTTTTTGGTTTCTGTATCTGTCGCCAAGAATGACGCTGTCAAATGCCGCCGATGATGCGCTGTCCAGGCTGGAACAGCGGCTGGCGGAAAGCCCCGTCCCGATTCTTGCCAAGGGGTATGATGAAAGCGGGAGGAACACAACGTCTTTGGCACTGACCGTTTCAGACGGCGTTCAGTACGATATGCAGGTTCAGACCGACCTGACCTCCAATCAGATCCTCGCCGATGGTACGATCCGGATAGACGGAAAGGCGCTGAATCTGTCGGCCTATCTGGACAAAGAGTTCGCCGCCATCACCTCCGAAGATCTCTTCAAGGGCGGCTATTACGGCATCACCTACGACACGTTTTCCTCAGACGTCCGCTCGTTTCCGCTGCTTTCCCGGCTGATTCCCAGCGCGACCCTCAGCAAGCTGGATTCCTCCGTGGAGAAGCTGCAGGTGTATATGAACCGCACCCGGCAGATTCCCCAGCTTCCGGAGGTGCAGGAAGAGGACATTCACAAGCTGATACTGGGTTTGCTGGTGCTGAAAAGTGACGTCCACAAGGAGACGCTGACGGTGGACGGCCAGAGTCTGGAATGCCTTCGCTTTGACTACAGTGCCACCGGCGAACAGGCGGGGACGCTCCTTGGCTATCTGATGGACACTGGCGGACTTTCTCAGGGGGACATTAACGCTTCGTTTTATCTCTATGACAAGACGTTGGTCGCCGTCCGCTGTGACGGCAGGGCAGGGGAGAACCGGGCAGCCCTCAGACTGGATTTGGGGCTGGACGCGGCGCAGGGCGATGTGTCCATTGCGGTCGAAAAGTTGGAAAACGGGGAAAAGACCGCGTTTTCCTATAAGATCGGCGTACGGGGAGCAGACGGTGCGCACACCGAAACCGCCGCATTCGGCGCTCAGTCTATTTCCTGCGACTGGCAGCCGAAGACCGGGGACATGGTGCTGACGCTTCCGGGGAAATCGCCCATTTCCCTGAATCTTTCTCAGGCGCAGGACGGTTTCCAAATCCAGACAAAGGATTTTGCGGCCCTGATCGGCATTAACAGCCAGAAGGGCTTCGACAGCACCATGACCGTCCGCAAAGGTTCTGCCATCACCACGCCGAAGTACAAGAATCTGGACGAGTGGTCGCTGGACGACCTGCTGGTTCTGCTGGGCAGCATCGGCGGCCTGCTCGGATTCAAATAATCGCCACGAAAAATCCGCACCCCATCAAAAACGGGGTGCGGATTTATGTATTGTGTCAGAGCTTAAATTCCGGTCATGGCCGCCAGAACATCCACTTCCATCTTCTGGATGCTCTTCTTCATAGCCAAGCCCTCGCTGATATCCACATCGGTAAAATCGCCCATGTGGGTGCAGACGATACGGTTGGTCTTGCCCTGAAGCAGCAGCTCTACAGCGAGATAGCCCATCTTGGTGGCGTTGACGCGGTCGCGTCCGGTGGGGGAGCCGCCGCGCTGAATGTGACCCAGAACGGTCACGCGGGGGTCTAGGTCGATGGCGTCCTTGATCTTCGCCGCAATGTCGGCGGCAGAGCCAGCACCCTCGGCAACGACGATCATGTAATGGGTGAAGCCGTTGAACCGCGCCTGACGGATCTTCTCGATCACGTCCCGCTCGAAATCGATAGGCTCCTCGGGAACCAGAACAGCAGTTGCACCCACGGCCAGACCGACGTACATGGCCAGATATCCGGCGTTGCGGCCCATGACCTCCACGACGGAGCAGCGCTCGTGGGACTGCATGGTGTCCCGCAGCTTATCGATGCACTCAATGGCGGTGTTGGCGGCGGTATCGAAGCCAATGCAGTAGTTGGTGCAGGAGATATCGTTGTCGATCGTGCCGGGAATGCCGATGACGTTGATGCCATACTTGCTCAGCGCCTGCGCGCCCCGGAAGGTGCCGTCGCCGCCGATGGCAATGATGCTGTCCAGTCCCAGAAATTTGCAGGTAGAGACCGCCCGGCGCTGACCTTCCTCGGTCATGAATTCCTGGCTGCGGGCAGTGTACAAAATGGTGCCGCCCCGATTGATCGTATGGGAAACGCTCTTTTCATCCAGACGAACGATATCGCCGGTGATGAGACCGTTCCAGCCCCGGCGGATACCGTAGCATTCCAATCCACGATACAGCGCAGTACGGACGACCGCACGGACACAAGGGTTCATACCGGGCGCGTCTCCGCCGGAAGTCAGCACACCGATTCTCTTTACGCTCATAATGATTCCTCCTGATTGGATTAATACATGACCATATTTTACAGAGTTTTTCAGGAAAAGTAAAGAGACATTTTTGTAAATTTTCGGGACTGGAAGGACATGCAGGACGCGGAGTGAGCCGGGATGCGCGTTGTTATTCCGAATGTTGACAATTCCTTATTTTCGCGTATAATGAAAAATATCAAAGCCGGAAGGGGAGAGGGCGGAAGTGGGACTGACGGGAGAAGAGGCCAAGGCATTATACGATTTTATCAAATTTCTGATGTACCTGGGTCTTATCGTTTTGATTATAAGAACCATTTTCAGACTGCTCAAATGGCTTTACCATGCGATTTGGCCAGCTAGGACACAAACCAAACAGAGGATAAAATGCCATATTTTCCGGAAAAACCCGGTAAAAAAGCAATTCAAGGAAAAGCAATGGTATCCGACCGGGTGGTATTTTGATGATGAGACAGGGCTGTGGACTGCTCCTGACTATATCAATAACGATCCCAATACCCAATGGACGTTTGGCGGGAACAACGAACCCAAATCAACAAAATAACAGCAAAACCAAGCGGCTGCCTGCGAGGAAATGCGCAGGCAGCCGCTTAGGTTCTCCATTTGTATTTTGTCTAAATCTGCACGTGTAAGATCTGGAAATTTTATCCCCTTTACCAAAATCACCCAAAACCAGAAAAACCGTATTGACAATCCCAAAGAAAGTGGTACTATACACCTAACATTTCGTCAAATGCTTTGAGCAGGACACGACTTCCCCGGATCACCGCTTTCAGAGAGCCGTTGGTTGGTGCAAAACGGCAGCAAGGAACGGGCAGGCCATCCCCTGTGAGCAGCCGCGGTGAAAGGCGCTTGCGCCGAGTAATTGCAGCCGGTATCCCTCCGTTAATGGGGGACGCTCTCCGATTTTCGGGCAGCGGTTGAGAGGCCGGTTTTCCGGCAAGCAAAGTGGTAACGCGGAAGTTGAAATTCCAGGCGGGCATTTGTCCTCGGATCAGCCTTCGTCTTTGCATCGGGACTCCCATCAGGGAGACCTGCGGCAAGGACGAGGGCTTCTTTTTTGCTCCCGGCATTGGCGAATGGCAAAGCTTTTAGGAAAGAAAGGGAAATCACATGAACACACTTGTAATCGTGCTGATCGCGGCGGTCGCTCTTGTCGCCGCCTATGCGCTCTATGGCCGCTGGCTGGCTAAGAAATGGGGCATCGACCCCAAAGCGCAGACGCCCGCCGTTAAGTACAACGACGGCAAGGATTACGTCCCCACCAACGGCTGGACGGTCTTCAGCCATCAGTTTTCCTCCATCGCGGGCGCAGGCCCTGTCACCGGCGCCATTCAGGCCGCCGCGTTCGGCTGGCTGCCGGTGCTGCTGTGGGTGCTGATCGGCGGCGTGTTCTTCGGCGCTGTGACGGACTTTGGCGCACTGTATGCCTCCGTCAAGAACGAAGGCAAGTCAATGGGTATGCTCATTGAAAAATACATCGGCAAGCTGGGCCGGAAGCTGTTTCTGCTGTTCTGCTGGCTGTTCTGCCTGATCGTCATTGCGGCCTTTGCCGACATGGTCGCGGGCACGTTCAACGCCTACACCGTGACCGATGGCGTGACGCAGCTCGCCGACACCGCCAAGACCAACGGCGCTGCCGGTATGGTGTCCATCATGTTCATGGTGTTCGCCGTCATCTTCGGTCTTGTGCAGAAGAAGCTGAACCTCTCCGGCTGGAAGGAAGCCGTCGTCGGTGTTCTGTGCATCGCTGCCTCCTTTGCCGTGGGCATGAACTGCCCCCTGGTTCTCGGCAAGACCGCTTGGAGCTACATCACCTTTGTGTATATCTTCTTCGCCGCCGTGCTGCCCATGTGGCTTCTGAAGCAGCCCCGGGACTACATGACCACCTTCATGTTCATCGGAATGATCGCAGGCGCGGTCATTGGCCTGTTTGTCGCGCACCCGACGATGAACCTGCCCGTTTTCACAGGCTTCAACAACGAAAAGCTCGGCACCATGTTCCCGATCCTGTTCGTCACCGTCGCATGCGGCGCGGTGTCCGGCTTCCACAGCCTTGTTTCCTCCGGCACATCCTCCAAGACCGTTGAAAACGAGAAGGACATGCTCAAGGTCGGCTACGGCGCCATGGTTCTGGAGAGCTTGCTTGCCGTCCTCGCCCTCTGCGTGGCCGGTGCGGCCGCTGCTGCGGATGGCACCCCCGCCGCCGGTACGCCGTTCCAGATCTTCAGCCGCGGCGTTGCGGGCTTCTTTCAGATGTTCGGCGTCCCGACCTACGCCGCCACGGTCTTTATGACCATGTGCGTCTCCGCTCTTGCCCTGACGAGCCTTGATGCCGTTGCCCGTATCGCGCGGATGAGCTTTCAGGAGCTGTTCAGCGTGGACGATATGGCGCACGCCGAGCCATGGCGCAAGCTTCTGTGCAATACCTACTTCTCCACGGTTCTGACGCTTGTGTTGGGCTATGTGCTCACGCAGATCGGCTACTCCAACATCTGGCCGCTGTTCGGCTCGGCCAATCAGCTGCTTTCCGCGCTGGTTCTCATCACGCTGTGCGTTTTCCTCAAGGTCACGGGCCGCAGCAACAAGATGCTGTTCCCACCGCTGATCATCATGCTCTGCGTCACCTTCACGGCGCTGGTGCAGCGGCTGATGGCCATGGTGCGTGCCATCCAGAATGCAGCAGCGGTTACCATTCCCGCCGGTGAAACGACCTGGGGCGCGGTGTTCATCGCCAACGGCTTGCAGCTCATCATCGCAGTGCTGCTCATCGTCCTTGGCGCGACCATCGTGGTCAATTCCATGAGAAGCTACGTTGCCAGCAAGCACAATAGCGAAGCCGAGGCTTGATCGCTGAAAATCAAATAGCACCCCCCGGAATGGCAGTTCCGGGGGGTGTGTTATATAGGAAGAAAAGAGAAAGCGGGGAAGGAGAGGATCGTTCAGATTCGGATACAGCGATGACATTTCCGGACACTATTTCCGGTGCAAGGGATTCAATGATTTGGGCATGGAGAACATCACCAAGACCATGAATGCGATTGCTGCTGAGGCTGATAAAGTCGAAAAAAGCGAATAAGAACCCCCCCAGTCATGGCGAAAGTGTCCACGACCGGGGGATATCATTTTGTGTCAAAAAGTTGGAAGTGGGGGAAGGGCAAAAACACCGTTTTGGGGCTGTCTCTGAACCTGTACAAAACGAACGCAACAAAATAATGTTTTTGTGTGCGTTGGGATGTAGAGAGCGGAGAAGGGGAGGGAAGTCAGAGCAGCTTATCCATTTCCCGAACTTTTTCGCATAGTTCTGCGTACTGCGACCGGAGTGCGGTAAGCTGTTCGTTTGTCCGGGAGAGACATTTTTCATAGCGTTCCATATTCTTTGCCACTTCCACGATTTTGACCAAGTCCCGGTAGGGAATCAGCACCGGGAAATTCTCAACGCAACAAAATTCTGCGTTATTCACGGTTATCACCTCCAAACGTGTTTTGATTGACCCAGAACTGGAAGGCTTCACGGGGAATTATGTACCGATACCCAACTTTTACGTGGGGAATCGTCCCGGTGTTAATCAGCTTGTACGCGGACGGTAGACTGATTCTAAGGTACTTTGCAATTTCTCTGACTGTAATCATTTCGTTATCCATGCTATTCTCCTTTTAGTCCGTTTTATAGGACAGTTAATACGTTGTCTTGATGGTGGTCAGGTATTTCTGGACGTAGCTGTCAATCTGCCGTGCCTGATCGTCTGGCAGCTCAAGGTATGTCTGTCCGTACTCCCTGATCTGCCGGTCATACTTGCGGAATGTGTTGGGGCTGGTAGTGGCTTTCAGAATGCTGTAGAGATCCGGATGGAGGATCACAGACTGAACCGGATACGGGAGGTCTGAGAAGCCTATGGACAGCTCCACGGGGGTGGTACGAAGTATTTTCGGAAACACGTCCTTGATGGATTCATACTTGCCGGGAACAAGCGTCAGTTCGCAGCGGGTGGAGGAGACACCGGCTAGGCCGAGATCGGCAGCCTTGTCATAGAGCTTGATTGCATTGTGCTGCTGACGTTTCCCCGTGTACTCCGTCTTAACGCCTTTGGTGTCAATGAAGCACTGATAGCCAGAGCCGGGACGCTGCACAAGCTGGAGATCGTCACGGGCAATAGGGAAGTCAAGCGCCAGATCGAACCGCTGAACGGATGAGCTGATAGCGTAGGCCGACAGAATGCCGATGGTGTCGCGGAGGATAGTGCCGGAAACTTTGTTCGGATTAAAGTCTATGACAGCGTCGTAAACATAGCGGTTGACCTTGTCGTAGGCGTAGCCGGTTGCGCTTTCGGGAGTTGCATAGCGACCGGCCAAGATCGTAAAGGACACGTCGTTTCTCAGTTCAAAATTGACGGAATAGGCGTAGTTTCCGATTTTGAATCGGCTTTCTGCAACTTTTACGTCGTACTGTCCCAGCAGCCACCGGGAATTATCCGTGAGACGGTCGAGCAGGAAAACAAGCGTGTCGTGGCGCTCATGTGTAACGAGATTGGTATAACACTTTGGATAGGTGAACTTGATTCTGAGGGAATCAACGGAGGCAATGACGCCGTCGAGAAGCAGGGGGGTTGAGTAGGGTACAATGCTCAAAAATTGCGCGTTGAAACCCCTGTTAGAAATAGGGGTTTCGGGGTGGTTTTCCATCGGGTCATGACCTCCTTTCCGGGGATGATTTTGAGAGCGTTTCCGGGCGCAGCGTCACGGTTGCCCGAGGTCATCCCGTGACCGCTTGCGTCCGTAGAAGCTGCAAAAGTCTACCACTGAATCGTCGGGTGCAGCCCCTCACGAAAAGCCGTGACTGGTGCAGCCATGCGTTACCGCAGGGGAAAGGAACCCATGCCCCTGCCCCTGCGTCAACACGAGGTGCAGCAAGTACCGGACGTTTGCGCCGGGGGCGCATATGTGGTCAAGCGGGAATGCAGCCGCTCAGAGACATGAGGGCAGGTCGCCCGACCGGGACGCTGGTGGTAGTCGGGAGCTGGGCAGGGGTGCAGGGAACCCTCGCAGGTGCAGCAGGAACGCGCAGGGGAGTGCCAAGCCCCTGACGAGCCGTGTACCGTGCGCTTCCAGCTTCGCTATTGTCATCGGGGGCTGGGAGCATCTGACGGACGTTGTGCCGTTCTGGGGGCGCTGTGGGGCTGAGAGAGGGCAACTACGAGGAACTAGTACAAGTATAAATCCGAGATTTTAGTATTTCAATAGTTTTCTACATTTAAGTCTTAGATTTTCGGATTTGCACAAAGACGGAGCGGTATTCCTCTGGTAAAATCGTGAACTTTAGTACGATTTGCTTGAATTTGTGGGGGAAAGATGATATACTGAACTGAAAAGGGGAGGGGCAGCGAATGAAAAAGAGGTTCAAGTATCTGGCATTGCGGGAAGCGAAAAACACCGGGGCGTTTGGGCATTACTTGACCATGCCTGTGACAGACAAGACCAGAACACTGATTATCGGGGAACGGCTGGGGTATCTGAGAGAAACGGCTGGTTTATCACAGCAAGACGTTTGCGAGATTATCGGAGTTGCCAAGACCACATACAGTGGCTACGAGCTGGGACAGCACGAGCCGACCTGTGAGACGATTTGCCGTCTTGCAGAGCTGTACCAGATTGAGACAGACTTCATCATTGGCAAGGGCTTTGTAGACCCGTACAGCGACGATATTACCGAACACTATTTCCAGTGCAAGGGATTCAATGATTTGGGCATGGAGAACATTACCAAGACCATGAATGCGATTGCTGCTGAGGCTGATAAAGTCGAAAAAAGCGAATAAGAACCCCCCCAGTCATGGCGAAAGTGTCCACGACCGGGGGATATCATTTTGTGTCAAAAAGTTGGAAGTGGGGGAAGGGCAAAAACACCGTTTTGGGGCTGTCTCTGAGCCTGTACAAAACGAACGCAACAAAATAAAAATTTTGTTGCGTTTAAAGCGGATGTATGCTATAATGATGGCATCAATCAAGTTTACAGGAGGTCCTTATGCAGCGATACCATGATTGTCCCCAGGTACTGCGGGAGTTTTTGATCTACCACGAAAATATCAAGGGTCAGTCGCCGCTGACAATTTCGGAGTACTATCTGGATTTGAGAATGTTCTTGCGCTTCATAAAGCTCATGCGAAATGATATGCCAATGAGCACGAATCTGGATGACATCGATATCAAGGAAATTGACATTCAATTTATCCGGGATATCGACACATCGGATATTTTCGACTTTCTTTCCTATTTGGCCAATGACCGGGCAATTAACCCGGATTCAGCTGCTCCGGAGTACGGAATTTCCCCTGCCGCAAGGGCCAGAAAGCTTTCGTCCATTAAGTCCTTCTATAAATATCTGACCACACGAACCAAGCAGCTGCAGGAGAACCCTGTGGCAGATCTGGAATATCCAAAGCTTCGCAAAAGTCTCCCCAAGTATCTTACCATGGAACAGTCCGCCGCGCTGTTGAAATCGGTGTCCGGGCAGAACGAAAAAAGGGATTATGCGATTTTGATGCTGTTTCTCAACTGCGGGATACGGCGCAGCGAACTTGTGAATCTGAACCTGTCGGACGTTTATGAAGACAGAATCCGCGTCATTGGCAAGGGCAACAAAGAACGGTTTGTCTATTTTGGCTCTGCCTGCCGGAAAGCGATCGACGCCTATCTTCCGGAACGCAATCAGAAAGTGCTTACAGACAATCGGGCACTGTTTGGTTCACGGGACAATAACCGGATCAGTGTGACGGCCGTTCATCGTCTGGTGAAAAAAGCGCTTTTACAGGCTGGACTGGATTCTACCCAATATTCTGCCCATAAACTGCGCCATACGGCAGCGACCATGATGCTTTCCGGCGGCGTGGATGTCAAAACCGTTCAGGAAGTCCTGGGACACGAGAACCTGAACACGACCCAGATTTATACCCATATCGAAAGCACAGAGCTGAAAATTGCCGCAGAGGCGAATCCCCTTTCCAAGCTTGACTTTTCCAATAAAATGGAAGATAATAACGATAGCAACCAATAATTGACAAAGTAATAGTGGAGAAAATACAATTATGTCGATTGGTGAACGAATTACCGAGCTTCGAAAAATGCAGAATCTATCTCAAGGGCAGCTTGCACAAGCCATGGATGTGTCGCGCCAGGCTGTCAGCAAGTGGGAAAACGATCAGACAAGTCCGGACTCGCTCAAGATGATCCGGCTGGCTGAGGTGCTGGACACGGACATCGAATACCTCACAACTGGCCGCAGAAGCTATGGCAGACGGCCTCCAGTGGTTCTGAAAACGGTGGAAACCGTTGAAAAGGTTGTCGAAAAGCCTGTAGTGCGGGTCGTTGAGAAGGTTGTAGAAAAACCGGTGGAAAAAACTGTGGTGCAGTATGTGGAAAAGCCAGTTATCAAAAAGGTTTTTCGGACAAAGTACCGCAGGAATCCGGCAGAACTGGCCATTGTTGGAATTGCTTGCTTCCTGTTGGGGCTGCTGGTGGGCTATTTTCTGTAGCCCTCCTCCCCTCTTAGTCGTCTCGTAAAATCCATAATCGTAAAAAGACAGGGATTTTGTTCCCTGCCTTTTTACGATTTATTCGTTTATTTACTAATTTATTCTTGAATTATATGTCAACTATCAGTTGCACAATCTGTATTTCTGCAAATTACAGTGCAATTTCGACGGCTTCACGCAGATTCTTGACGCGATACACCGTCAGACCTGCGGGAATCTCTGCCTTGTCTGATCCGCTCTTGGGGATGATACATTTTTTGAAGCCCAGCCGCATAATTTCCGCCAAACGCTGATTCAAATGGGACACGGCGCGGATCTCTCCCGTCAGTCCCACCTCCCCTATTGCTGCCAGATCGTCCGCAATGGGAACATCCCGGTATGAGGACGCCACAGCCAAAACGACCGGAAGGTCTGCACCGGGCTCATCAAGCCGTAATCCACCGATCACGTTGATATATGCGTCAAACAGGTTCAGCTTCATCCCGGCCCGTTTTTCTGTCACGGCCATGAGCAGAACCGCACGGTTAAAATCAAAACCGTCAGCCGCCCGTCGGGGGACATTGAAAGTCGTTTTCGTCACTAATGCCTGAACTTCGGCCAATACCGGGCGGGTTCCCTCCATAACACAGGCCACGCAGGTTCCGCTTGCCCCCTCCGGGCGTCCTTCCAGCAGCATCTGGGACGGGTTGGGCACCTCGGCCAAGCCGTCGTCCAGCATTTCAAACACGCCGATCTCATTGGTGGAGCCGAAACGGTTCTTTGCCGCCCGCAGGAGACGGTAGGACGTGTTGGGGTCGCCCTCGAAATACAGGACGCAGTCCACCATATGCTCCAGAACCTTGGGGCCTGCGATATTGCCGTCCTTGTTAATATGCCCCACCACAAACACCGTGATGCCCTGACTCTTGCTCAGCTGCATCATGGTCATGGTGCAGTCTTTCACCTGAGAGACGCTTCCCGGGGAGGACTCGTTTTCCTCATTATAGAGGGTCTGGATGGAGTCTACGATGAGAATATCGGGGTTCATCGCTTCTGCGGCGTCCACAATGTCGGAAAGTCTTGTTTCCGAGAGAATAAAAAGTTCTTCAGGCGCAACGCCAAGACGCTCTGCCCGAAGCTTCAGCTGCCGCTCGCTTTCCTCGCCGGACACGTACAGCACCCGACGGCCGACGCACAGACTGCTGCAAATTTGCAGCAAAAGCGTGGACTTGCCGATGCCGGGAGCGCCGCCCACCAGCACCAGACTGCCTGCAACCGCGCCGCCGCCCAGAACCCGATCCAATTCCCCCATGCCGGTGGAAAACCGGATTTCTCCGTCGCTGGTGATTTCCCGGATGCGCTGGGGCTTCCGGCTCATGCCCACGGGAGCCGATTTCGCCTTGCCGGCGGCCACAGGCTTTTCCACATGTTCCTCCATGGTATTGTACGCGCCGCAGCTGGGGCAGCGTCCCATCCACTTGGGGGTCTCATTGCCGCAGTTGGTGCAGTAAAAAACAGTTTTCGTTTTCGCCATTGTGTTTCTCCTTTGGTCTGTTTTCTTTATTATATCAGCGAAAACCTATTCGGTCAAGTGTTCGATAGATATTGACTGACCGTTGCCGCAATGACACAGCAAAGCTTTTTCTGATACGTGCCGCAGCTGAGTTTGGCTTCCTCCTCCGCATTGGACAGGAAGCCGCACTCGATCAGCACGCCAGTGCAGTCAATGTGTTCCATCAGATAAACGCCGTCGCTTTTCTTGCATTTTCGGTTGCTGCCTGGGTTCAGGGTGGAGACCAGCCTCTCCTGAAGCAGTTTCGCCAGTTGAGCGCTGCCCTCTGTCCCGGCGTAAAACACCTGCGCGCCGCTGTAGCGGCTGTCGGTAAAATTGTTTTGATGGATGCTCAGCAGCAGAGCGTTTTCCGTCTTGTTGACGATGCGCACGCGCTCTTTCAGGTCGGATATTTTTTTCTGGGCGATGGTCTCCCCTTTCGTGTAGATGGACGTGTCCGTCGTGCGGGTCATCCGGGTGTCATAGCCCAGCAGGTGGAACAGGTCATTTAAGCGGAGGGAAATTTCCAGATTGTATGTACTTTCCAGCACCCCCCGGCAGGAGGTCGCACCGCCGTCCTCTCCGCCATGCCCCGCGTCGATGATGATGCAGTTTCCCCGCTTTAACGGGGCGGCTTCGACCATGACGGACACGGTGCGGCACCCCCACTGCGCCGCGGCCAGCGTCCCCAGAACGATCAGAATATACAATAGCCCCCAGAGTTTTCGCTTTATCATGGACACCACCTCGTCAAAGTCTATGCATCCTCGCTGCCGTCATGAACCTTTTTGCAAAAACCGCATAGAATGACCCGGAGCGACAAATCTTGCGAAAATGTTAGGAGGAATGACCTTTGGATAACCAGAAAAAGGTGGAAAACGGCCGTGAAGGGCGGCTTCCGGCCATGGCGCCGCTGGCAAATCCCTATGTTCCCTTCCAGCTGGAAAACCCACCGCAGTATGAGGCGCAGAAGGGTCTGGTACGGGGAACGCTGTTCCCCGGGCTGGATCTCCCCTTCATGGGCATGGTGAATCTGAACGAGCTGCCGGAAACGCCTTCGTCGCAGATGCAGGCACTGGCCTTTGCCGTTCAGGAGCTGGCGCTGTATCTGGACACCCATCGGGACGACCGGGAGGCGCTGGAGCTGTACCGCCGCTATCAGCAGCTTCTGGAAAAGGTGCGGGCGGAATATCAGAAACGGTTTGGCCCCCTGAACCACGGCACGCCGCAGACATCCGAGAGCTACCAATGGCTGGATGACCCGTGGCCGTGGGAATACACGACGAATAAGGAGGCGTAACCATGTTTGTATATGATAAGAAGCTGCAATATCCGGTGAAAATTGCCGCGGTGAATCCCCGGCTTGCCGCCATCATCATTTCCCAGTACGGCGGCCCCGACGGCGAATTGGGGGCGTCCCTGCGGTATCTGTCCCAGCGCTATGCCATGCCCTTTGACGAGCTGAAAGGGCTGCTGACAGATATCGGAACAGAAGAACTGGGGCATTTGGAAATGATCGGCGCGATCGTCCACCAGTTGACGCGGAATCTGAAGGATACTCAGATGAAGGATTCGGCGTTTGCGCCCTATTTTGTGGACCACACTGCGGGGGTCTACCCTACTGCCGCTTCCGGATCTCCGTGGAACGCCGCGTCCATGGCGGTGAAAGGCGACCCCATGGCCGACCTTGTGGAGGACATGGCAGCGGAACAGAAGGCGCGGGTGACCTATGACAATATTCTGCGGCTTTCCGACGATCCGGATGTGAACGATGTCATTAAGTTTCTGCGGGAACGGGAGGTCGTGCATTTCCAGCGCTTCGGCGAGGCGGTGCAGCTGCTTCGGGAAAAGCTGGATCAGAAGAATGTGTACTTTATGAATCCGGCACTGGACATGTAAATACTTGGGGAGCGGCGCTTGCCGTTCCCCTTTCTGCTTTGTATGATTTTGGCCGGATAGCGCACACTGACACTATGGAAGTTCTGAATATCTACGAAAGAGAGAAATTTCCCATGATGAATGAAAAGCTTTACGATGTCATCGTCATAGGCGGCGGCCCGGCGGGGCTGACGGCGGCGCTGTACCTCGCCCGGGCGGGCTGTCGGACGCTTGTACTGGAAAGACGCGGATACGGCGGGCAGATCGCCATTACCGCCGAGGTAGTAAATTACCCCGGTGTCCTGACGACCAGCGGAATGGAGCTTACCGAGACCATGCGCCATCAGGCAGAGTCTTTCGGCGCGGAATTTCTGATCGCGGAGGCGCGGGAGCTGTCCCTTTTCGATGCAGAGAAGACCGTGAAAACCTCTGCGGGGGATTTTCGCTGCATAGGCGTACTTCTGGCCACCGGGGCGCAGCCGAAAATGGCGGGTTTCCGGGGCGAGGAGGAATTCAGGGGACGCGGCGTTTCCTACTGCGCCACCTGCGACGGCGCGTTTTTCCGGAATAAGGACGTTTTCGTGATCGGCGGAGGCTTTACGGCGGCAGAGGAAAGCGTTTTTCTGACGAAATTTGCCCGTCATGTGACCATGCTGATACGGAAAAATGACTTTGCCTGCCCCGCCTCCGTGGCGGACAAAGCCAGAAACCACGAGAAAATCACCGTTCTTTTCAACACCGTCGTGCAGGAGGTTTCCGGCGATGACGGCCTGCGGCGTATCCAATACCAGAATACCGCTACCGGAGAGATCACCGAATACCAGAGTCCGGACGGCGAGACCATCGGCGTGTTTGTCTTTGCCGGGTACGCCCCGGATACAGCGCTGGTTTCCGGAATCGCCCAGCAGGATGCGCGGGGCTATATTATCACTGACGAAAACCAGAAAACCTCCGTTGAGGGGCTTTACGCGGCGGGAGACATCTGCGTCAAGCCCTTGCGGCAGGTCATAACCGCCGCGTCGGATGGCGCGGTTGCGGCGGCCGCACTGGAAAAGTATTGTGGGGCGCTGCGGGGGGAATCTTGTATTTGAATCCCCCCTGTGGTACAATATCAAAAAGACGGCAGAAAATTTTGTGGATACATTCGCCGTAATTCAGCCTCCCAAAAACGGCGAATGAAAGCCAGTGGAAATGCTCCTTATATTTTTCAAAAAAATTTCTTCCCGGCGCGCAAGATTTTCCTTCTTTTTCCGTGATGATAAGTGAAGGGCGCTTCAAACAGACACAAGGAGGTGCTTGCTTTGGACGATCAGAACATCATCGCGCTGTATTGGGCGCGGTCGGAAACCGCCATTTCCGAAACCGCGCAGAAATACGGCGGCTACTGCTTTTCGATTGCCAAAAACATCCTGACAAACCACGAAGACGCAGAGGAAAGCGTGAATGACACCTATCTCACGGCATGGAACGCCATGCCGCCCCGCCGTCCTTCCATTCTCGCAACCTTTCTCGGCAAGATCACCCGCCGTCTCGCCATCGACCGCTGGCGCTACCGAAACGCCTGCAAGCGGGGCGGCGGAGAGGTGACGCTGGCGCTGGACGAGCTGGAGGACTGCGCGTCTCAGGACAGTCTGGAAAAGGCCATGGACCGCAAGGAGCTTGCCGTGGCCTTCAACAGCTTTCTGGAATCCCTGCCGGAAACGGAACGTCTGGTGTTCCTGAGCCGGTACTGGTACTTAGACCCCATTGCGGACATCGCCGAGCATTTCGGCTTCTCCGTCAGCAAGGTCACCTCCATGCTCCGCCGCACCCGAGGTAGGCTCAGACAGGCGCTGGAAAAGGAGGAATTGCTGTGAACGCCAACGAAATACTGGATATGATCGGCGACGCCAAGGGTACATACCTCTGGGAAACCCAGAAATACAGAGACGGCACGGCGGGCGCGAAGCCCCTTCCCCTGCCCCGGCGCAGGCTCTGGCTGGTGGCCGCCGTGATCGGGCTGATGCTACTGCTTGTGGGCTGCACGGTGGCGTATATGCTGCGGCTTCAGGACTTGAAGGTGGCCGAGTACCGCCCCACCACGCCCACCGTCTACGACGAAAACGGGGACGTCATTTCCCTGCCGACGCTCCCCCAACGAACCCAGATCACGCTGCAAGGCGCCAATCAGGAGGCGCTGGCGGAATGGAACAGCTTTTGCCGGGACTACGACCCGGATGGCGCCATTGTGACGGCCAACGACAACAATGAGCTGGGAATCCCCAACCCCTATTATATCCCCTATGGATGCTACAGCTGGGAAATGGTGAACAAGCTGGACGAGATCGTTCAAAAATACGATCTGAAGCTGCTGTCGCCGGACGTGGGCTGCCAATCCTATGAATCCAGCGTGCTATTCTCCTCGCTGGGCATTGACGGCGTGTTCCATGGGGATGTGGAATACCTGTCAGGCTATTTTTACCCGGAGGGAACGTTCAATATCGAGCTGCTGTTCCAGCCGGACACCGACCAGTGGCCATATGAGGACAACCTTGCGGAATATTATTATTCCGTGAAGGAATATTTTGACCCTGTGTACTACGAGGTTGCCGACCTGGAAAACTGCACCCAGTGGAACTACACCCGCAGCGACGGCAGGACAGTGCTTCTTGTGATGAATGACGAGTGGGCGCGGATCATTGCCGACCTTCAGGACGCCCTTGTCACCGTGTCCTTCGCTTCGTCCAAATGGGACGGCGGAACCAAGGTGCAGATGACGCAGAGCGCGCTGGAACAGATCTCGGAACAGTTTGACTTTTCCATCAAGCCCCACCCGGCAGACATGACCAAGGTGGATGCACTTATGGAGGCAGCTCAGGCGGCCTACGAGGCGGAGCGCGCGGCAGCCGACGAAAATCTGTACACCAAGGGCTATGAGCAGTATATTCAACAAGAGCTGGATAGAGCGGCGGAACATGGCACACGGGACGGCCTGTTTTACTCCCTGTGTGACTTGAATGGGGACGGCGTAATGGAGCTTTTACCCGGCGGAAAGGTGTCTCTTTGGGGGATTTTGTCCATGCGGGATGGCAAGTCTTATCAATACGCGGATTTCGGAAACCTCGCCGGACTGTTCAGATTTACGGTTTGTGAAGACCATGTTCTGGAACTGAAGGACGATGATATCCTGAAAATGAGGGTTTATGATTATGAAGTACGGTATTATTTCCGGGCGGAAGCAGATGGGCTAACGTATCTGGAAGGGCTGGAACGGGAGGAAGGTATCTGGTATTCCCTGCCCGTTCTCCCTCCGGCAGACCCGAGAGCAAAGGAGCGGACGGAGATCACAGAGCAGCAGGCGCAGGCGATCATTGCGTCCTATGTTCCGCTGGAAACCCAGCCCGAGCGGCAGCAGATGAAGCGCTACGGCGAGCCGGTGAAGCCCATCCCCTCATGGACAGACCCCTACGCCATGTACATTGCTGAAGCGCTGGAATGGTACGAGGATTCTGGGAAATTTGCCTATGCGCTGATAGACTTGAACGGCGACGGGATACAGGAGCTGATTGCCAGAAATGTGTGGACGATACCGACGGGCTGCACGGAGCCAGAGTACGCCCTTTCTGTGCATACCATTGTGGACGGAAAGCGGGTATTGGTGTCAGAAGCTTCGGTAACCGATGTCTGCGAAGGTGGCATTCTGATGTACAGCCAAAAGGATGGGCTGTACTACGCATTTTTCCGTATGAAAGGTACGGAGCTGGAATTGATTGAAGAGATTTTTCAGGATTCCGTACAAAAATACTGGGTTCGCGCGGTCGAAGGCGAGAATCCCCAGTCGAGCAACTGCTCCGAAGAAACCGCCCGGTCTTACATCGCTCAATATCACCCCATCGAACTGAATATGAAGCCGTTTTCCGAGTATCCATTCAGTTGAAAAAATCCCCGCTGCCCACAATAAACGGGCAGAGGGGATTCGTTAATTTTCCAGCGCCGCTTGCTGACTGCGGTAAAAATATATTTCTCCGGAACCGTCTTTCGACCCGCACAGGCGGTCGCCGTCGGTGCCGTGTATGAGGTACAGCTGCCGCGGATTTTCCAGCCCGGCTACCCCCAGAGAGAAAACCGTCACGGAATCCCGGTCAAAGCAGTACGCGCCGCACATGGCATCAATGGTGCCGGTGAGCAGATTATGCTGCTCGCAGCTGACCAGCCCGTCCTGAAACCGGAACAGCTCCCCGGTTTCTGCGCAGTACCAGTCCCCTGCGAATTGCCCCGGATTCCATGCCGTGGCGCACAGACCAAAAGCCAGAATCACCAGCACCAAAACCACCCCAATGGGTATCCACCGTTTCATGCGTTCCCTCCGTCCTTTTCTTGTGTCGCTATTATACCCTACCCCGCCGCCCGCCGCAATTTGGAAAAATGGACAAGAATTATGTAAACTTTTGTGAAATATTTTCCTTGACATTTTTCGCATACAAAAGGAGCCGCCCTTGTCGGGCGGCTCCAAATGGAAAAGAATCAGGCGTCAATGGTGGAAATGCCGAGGGTGATCTCCTCCAGCACGTCCAGCAGCACCCGCACCGTGTCCAGCGCCGTCAGCATGGTGACGCCGTTTTCCACTGCGCAGCGGCGGATCTGGCTGGAGCCGGAATGCACATCCTCACAGCGGACGTCCATGGTGTTGATGACGTAGGTGACATAGCCCTGACGGATGGAATTGAGAATTTCATCGGAGCCGTCGTCCACCTTCGCCCGGACGCGGGTCTTGATGCCGTGCTGGCGCAGGAAAACCGCGGTGCCCACGGTAGCCTCAATGTTGAAGCCCAGCCGGTAAAACCGGCGGATCAGGGGCAGCGCTTCCTCCTTGTCCTCGTCGGAGATGGTCACGAATACAGTGCCGTAATTTTCCAGCTTCATGCCCGACGCCTGCATCGCCTTGTAAAGCGCGTGGGTCAGGTTGTTGTCGTAGCCGATGGCCTCGCCGGTGGATTTCATCTCCGGAGACAGGTAGGCATCCAGCCCCCGCAGCTTGGAGAAGGAGAAGGCCGGAGCTTTGGCATAGTACCGCTTCTGCTCGTCGGGGTACAGCATGTCGATGCCCTGCTCCTTCAGGCTCTGACCCAGCGCCACCAACGTGGCAATGTCCGCCAGAGGATAGCCCGTGGCCTTACTCAGGAACGGCACGGTACGGGAGGAACGGGGGTTGACCTCGATGATATACACATGATCCTCCGGATCGACGATGAACTGGATATTGTACAGTCCCTTGATGCCGATGGCAGGCCCCAGCTTCTTCGCGTACTGCAAAATAATGCCCTTGACCTTATTGGAAATGGAGAAGGACGGGTACACGGAGATGGAGTCGCCGGAGTGAACGCCGGTGCGCTCCACCAGCTCCATGATGCCGGGGACGAACACGTCCGTCCCGTCGCAGATGGCGTCGATCTCCACCTCTTTGCCACGGATATACTTATCCACTAGCACAGGCTTGTCCGCGTCGATCTCCACGGCGGTGTGGAGGTAATGCCGCAGATGCTCCTCGTTGGCGACGATCTGCATTGCCCGTCCGCCCAGCACGAAGCTGGGGCGCACCAGAACGGGATAGCCGATCTCCCGGGCGGCGGCGACGCCGTCCTCAATGCGGGTGACGGCCTTTCCCTTGGGCTGGGGGATGTTCAGGGAAATGAGAAGCTTTTCAAAGGCATCCCGGTTTTCCGCCTTTTCAATGGCGGCGCAGTCGGTGCCGATGATGTTCACGCCTAAGTCCGTCAGGGGCTGCGCCAGATTGATAGCCGTCTGGCCGCCCAGAGAGGCAATGACGCCCTCGGGCTTCTCCTGCTCCACCACGTTCATTACGTCTTCCACCGTCAGCGGCTCGAAGTACAGCTTGTCGGAGGTGGTGTAATCCGTGGAAACCGTTTCCGGGTTGTTGTTGATAATGATGGCCTCGTAGCCCGCGTTTTTGATGGTCTGAATGGCGTGGACAGTGGAATAGTCGAATTCCACGCCCTGACCAATACGGATGGGGCCGGAGCCGAGGACAATGACCTTCTTCTTGTCGGAGACCACGGACTCGTTTTCCGTCTCGTAGGTGGAGTAGAAATACGGGATATAGCTGTCGAATTCTCCTGCGCAGGAGTCGATCATCTTGTACACCGGGCGAATATTGCTGCTCTGGCGCAGGGCAAACACCTTCCGTTCCGGGACGTTCCAGAGCTGCGCCACCGCCCGGTCGGAGAAGCCCATCTTCTTTGCCTGATAATACACGCTGCTGTCCATGACCGCGCCGGAAAGCTCCCGCTCCATGGAGATGATGTTCCGAAGCTTGCGGATGAAGAAGACGTCGATGGTGCTTTTCTCTACAATTTCTTCCACGCTCACGCCCATGCGCAGCAGCTGGGCGATGGCGTAGATGCGGTCGTCGGTGCCGATTTTGATATAGTCCAGCAGGTCTTCCCTGCCCCAGCTGTCGAATTTTGGCATGTGCAGGTGGTACACGCCGATCTCCAGAGAGCGGATGCCCTTGAGCAGGCTCTCTTCAAAGGAGCGGCCGACGCTCATGGTTTCGCCCGTGGCCTTCATCTGAGTGCCGAGACGGTTGTTGGCGTCGGAGAATTTGTCGAAGGGAAACCGGGGCATTTTGGTGACCACATAGTCCAGCGCCGGCTCGAAGGCCGCGCAGGTGTTGGCAAGACGAATTTCATCCAGCGTCATGCCAACGCAGATCTTCGCGGAGACCCGGGCGATCGGATAGCCGGAAGCCTTGGAGGCAAGTGCGGAGGAACGGGACACTCTGGGGTTGACCTCGATGAGGTAATACTGGAAGGATTTGGGGTCCAGTGCGAACTGGACGTTGCAGCCGCCCTGAATTTTCAGCGCCCGGATCAAGCGCAGAGCGGAATCACGAAGCATGTGATACTCTTTGTTGGTCAGCGTTTGCGACGGGCAGACCACGATGGAGTCGCCGGTGTGGATGCCCACGGGGTCAAGGTTCTCCATGTTGCAGATGGCAATGGCGGTGTCGTTGGCGTCCCGCATGACCTCGTATTCGATTTCCTTGAAGCCCTTGATGCTCTTCTCCACCAGAACCTGATGGACGGGCGACAGCACCAGAGCGTTTTTCATAATCTCCCGGAATTCTTCCTCGTTATCGGCAAATCCGCCGCCGGTGCCGCCCAAAGTAAAGGCAGGGCGAAGCACCACGGGATAGCCAATGGCTTCCGCCGCGGCAAGACCTTCCTCCATGGTATTGGCGATCTGAGAAGGAAGCACCGGCTCGCCAAGGCGCTCGCAAAGCTCCTTGAACAGTTCCCGATCCTCCGCCTGCTCAATAGATTCGCTGGGCGTTCCCAGCAGCTGCACGTGGCATTCCTTCAGAATGCCCTTCTTTTCCAGCTGCATGGCAAGATTCAGTCCCGTCTGGCCGCCGATGCCGGGGATGATGGCGTCCGGCCGCTCAAAGCGGACGATACGGGCGATATATTCCAGCGTCAGCGGCTCCATGTAAACCTTGTCCGCGATGGCGGGGTCGGTCATGATGGTCGCGGGGTTGCTGTTGCACAGAATGACCTCGTAGCCTTCCTCTTTCAGGGCAAGACAGGCCTGGGTACCGGCATAGTCGAATTCCGCCGCCTGACCGATGACGATGGGGCCGGAGCCAATGACCAGAATTTTCTTCAAATCGGTACGTTTCGGCATGTTACTTTCCCTCCATCATGGCGATGAATTCATCAAACAGATAGGCGCTGTCCTGGGGGCCGGGGGCGCTTTCCGGGTGGTACTGGACGCTGAATACCCGGTCGGCGGCGCACTTCTGCCCCTCCACCGTACCGTCCAGCAGGTTGACATGGGTCACGGTCAGGCCGGTTCCCGCCAGAGAATCCGCCTTTACCGCGTAGGAATGGTTCTGGGAGGTGATCTCCACCTTCCCTGTCTGGGGATTTTTGACAGGGTGATTTCCGCCCCGGTGGCCGAATTTCAGCTTGTAAGTGGACGCACCGTAGGCAAGGGCGATGATCTGATGTCCAAGACAGATGCCGAAAATCGGCAGCTTTCCGCGAAGGGCGCGGACGAGGTCAATCACCGGCTTTGCGACCTCCGGGTTGCCGGGGCCGTTGGAGATGAACAGGCCATCCGGGTGCATGGCCATCACTTCCTCGGCGGTAACCGTCCACGGAACGATGGTCACTTCACACCCCCGGGCGTTCAGACTGCGGATGATGTTGTGCTTGATGCCGCAGTCAACGGCCACAACGCGGTGCTTTGGATTTGCACAAGCGGATATCCACGGGGATTTCGTACTCACCACGGAAACCTGATTGGTGGGCAGAGCGGTGGAGCGCATTTTCGCAAAGCAGGCGATGCTGGGGGTCTGCGCGTCCACGATCAGCGCCTTGCAAGTGCCCTCATCCCGGATGTGGCGGGCAAGGCGGCGGGTGTCCACCCCGGCGATGCCCACAATGTCATACTGGATCATCACGTCTTCCAGTGTCCGCGCGGCGCGGAAATTGGAAGGCTCGCTGTTGAATTCCCGGACGACCAGACCGCTGATGGTGGGTCTGTCCGTCTCGTAGTCTTCATTGCACATGCCGTAATTGCCGATCAGGGGATAGGTCATGACCACGGCCTGCGCAGTGTAGGAAGGGTCGGAGAGAATTTCCTGGTAGCCCACCATGGAGGTGTTGAACACCAGCTCCACCAGCGCATCCCGTTTGGCGCCGAAGCCGTAGCCGTAAAACTCGGTGCCGTCCTCCAGAATGATTTTTCTGTCAAAAATCCGATTCATGGCTTTTCACCGGCCTTTCTCTGGGAAAGCTTCTGCTCAAACTGGTCTTTCCGGGTGTCCTCGGGGATCGTCGTGGGATAGTCGCCGTCAAAGCAGGCGCTGCAATATTCTTCGCTGCCGCAGAGGTCACGCAGATTCCCCAGAGGCAGATAGCCCAGGCTGTCAACGCCGATGATCTCCCCGATTTCGGCCACGGTATGGTGACAGGCGATCAAGTGCTCCCGGGAGTCGATGTCCGTGCCATAGTAGCAGGGGTGCAGAAACGGCGGCGCGGAGATGCGCATGTGAATTTCCTTCGCCCCCGCGTCCCGCAGAAGCTGCACGATCCGCCCGGAGGTCGTGCCGCGGACGATGGAATCGTCCACCATCACCACCCGCTTGCCCCGGACTTCGCTTTCTACGGGGCTGAGCTTGATCTTGACCTGATCTACCCGGTGATCCTGCCCGGGGGCGATGAAGGTCCTGCCGATATATTTGTTTTTGATCAGGCCGATGCCGTAGGGAATCCCCGATTCCCGGGCGTAGCCCATGGCGGCGTCCAGACCGGAATCCGGCACGCCGATGACAATGTCCGCGTCCACCGGATGGGTCGTCGCGAGGATCTCCCCTGCCCTGACCCGGGCATCATGAACGCTGACACCGTCGATGACGGAATCCGGTCGGGCAAAGTAGATATATTCAAAAATGCACATCTTTTTGGGCGCGGTGTCGCAGTGGCTGGTGTCGGAGTGGATGCCGTCGCAGTCAAAGGTCAGGATTTCTCCAGGCAGAATATCCCGCTGGAATTCCGCGCCGACAGCGTGAAGGGCGCAGCTCTCCGATGCGATGATATACGTCCCGTCCTTCATTTTTCCATAGCACAGCGGGCGGAATCCGTGGGGGTCGCGCACCGCAATGAGCTTGGTAGAGGACATCATGACCAGAGAAAAAGCGCCCTCCAGCCTGTCCACCGCGCGGCTGACCGCCGCCTGAATGGAGGGAGCGGTGATCCGCTCCCGTGTGATCACATAGGCGATGGTCTCCGTGTCGGAGGTAGTATGGAAAATGGCGCCGGAAAGCTCCAGCTCCCGGCGGAGCTGAAGCGCGTTGCTCAAATTGCCGTTATGGGCAAGCGCCAGCTTGCCTTTTAAGTGATTGACCTGAATGGGCTGGCAGTTCGCCAGATTGGAGCCGCCGGTGGTGCCGTAGCGGGCGTGGGCAACCGCCATCTTCCCCGTGGGAAACTGCTTCATGACGCTGCCCGTGAACACCTCGCTCACCAGCCCCAGACCCTTATGGCCGTCAAAAACACCGTCGTCATTGACAACAATGCCGCAGCCCTCCTGCCCACGGTGCTGTAAGGAATACAGACCGTAGTAGGCAAGGCTCGCTACATCCTCCTGATGCTGGCTGTAAACGCCGAACACGCCGCATTCTTCGTGGATACTCATGGTCATTCCCCCAGGCTGGCCTTGACAAAGCCCAGGAACAGCGGATGGGGCTTGTTGGGACGGCTCTTGAATTCCGGATGGTACTGCACGCCCACATGGAAGGGGCGGTCGGTCAGCTCCACGGTTTCCACCAGACGCCCGTCCGGGGAGGTGCCGCTTAAGGTAAGTCCGGCATTTTGCAGGTCGTCCCGGAAATCGTTGTTGAATTCGTAGCGGTGGCGGTGACGCTCGTGGATAAGACCCGCGCCGTAGCACCGCGCCATGGTCGTATCCGGGGTGATGACGCAGGGGTAAGCGCCAAGGCGCAGCGTGCCGCCCTTGTCCACCTCGTCGCTCTGTCCGGGCATGAAGTCGATGACCTTATGCTCGCTCACCGGGTCAAATTCGCCGGAATTGGCGTCCGCCAGACCGGCAACATTCCGGGCGTACTCAATGACGGCGATCTGCATACCAAGGCAGATGCCGAAATAAGGCACCTTCTTTTCCCGGGCGTACTTCGCCGCAAGGATCATGCCCTCAATGCCCCGGCCGCCAAAGCCGCCGGGAACGATGATGCCGTCCAGATGGGACAGCTTTTCGCCCACGGTATCCTCCGTCAGTGTCTCCGAATCGATCCACTGAATATCCACCACGGCGTCCAGCGCGTAGCCCGCATGGCGCAGAGCCTCCGCTACGGAGAGATAGGCGTCGTGGAGCTGGACGTACTTGCCAACAAGGCCGATGGTGACGTGCTTGCTGCTGTTTCTGATTTTCTCCACCATCCGAATCCATTCCGTCAGCTCAGGCTTGGGGGTCTCCAGACCCAGTTCCCGGCAGACAATGCCGGACAGATTGGACTTTTCCAGCATCAGCGGGGCTTCGTACAGCACGGGCAGGGTGATATTCTCAATGACGCAGTCCGGCTTGACGTTGCAGAACATACTGATCTTCTGAAAAATGGAGGATTCCAGCGGCTCATCGCAGCGCAGAACGATGATATCCGGCTTGACGCCCATGCCCTGCAATTCCTTGACAGAGTGCTGGGTGGGCTTGGACTTATGCTCGTCGGAGCCACGGAGGAACGGCACCAACGTCACGTGGATGAACAGGCTGTTCTCCTTCCCTACCTCCAGTGCGATCTGGCGCACCGCCTCCAGGAAGGGCTGGGACTCGATATCACCGATGGTGCCGCCGATTTCGGTGATGACCACATCCGCGTCGGTCTTCCGGCCGACGCTGTAGACGAACTCTTTGATCTCGTTTGTCACGTGGGGAATAACCTGAACCGTGGAACCCAGATACTCGCCCCGGCGTTCCTTGTTCAGCACGTTCCAGTACACCTTTCCGGTGGTCAGGTTGGAGAACTTGTTCAGGTCTTCGTCGATGAAGCGCTCGTAGTGACCCAAGTCCAGATCGGTCTCCGCGCCGTCCTCGGTGACGTAGACCTCGCCGTGCTGGTAGGGGCTCATGGTGCCGGGGTCAACGTTGATGTAGGGGTCCAGCTTCTGGGCGGCGACCTTCAGTCCCCGCGCCTTGAGAAGACGGCCAAGAGACGCCGCGGTGATGCCCTTGCCCAGACCGGAAACCACGCCGCCGGTCACAAAGATGTATTTCGTCATTGGTGATCTCTCCTTTACTCTACTGTAACGGATTTTGCCAGATTTTTCGGTTTGTCGATATCACAGCCGTTTTCCTTGGCCACGTAATAGGCCAGCAGCTGTAACGGGACGATTTCGGCCACCGCGCACAGCAGCGGGTCGATTTTCGGCACAAAGATCATGTCGTCGGCCAGAGAAACGATCTTCCCGTTCCCCTTGAAGGCCACCGCGAGCACCTCCGCGCCCCGCGCCTTGACCTCCACGATGTTGCTCATGGTCTTCTCCATGACCGCGTCGTTGCAGCACAGGGCGATCACCGGCTGCCCCTCGTAAATCAGGGCGATGGTGCCGTGTTTCAACTCGCCCGCCGCGTAGGATTCCGCGTGGATGTAGGAGATCTCCTTCATCTTCAACGCCCCTTCCAGAGCGACGGCGTAGTCGGTGTTTCTTCCGATGAAGAACATGGAGGGGCTGCCGTGGTATTTCTTTGCCAGAGCAGGAATGGCGGGGTTCATGTCCAGCGCCGCCTGCATCTGCTTGGGCAGGGAGCGCAGCGCCGTGAGCAGCCGCTTGTACTCCTTCCCCTCGACAGTCCCCAGAGATTTGGCCGCGTACAGGGCAAACAGGTACAGCACCGTCAGCTGGGTTGTGTAGCCCTTGGTGGTGGCCACGGCAATCTCCGGGCCTGCCCATGTGTACAGGGTGTAGTCGGCAATTTTCGCAATGGTACTGCCCACCACGTTCACGATGGCAAGCGCCTTCGCACCCCGGCGCTGGCATTCCTTCATGGCGGCAATGGTATCCGCCGTCTCGCCGGACTGGGACAGGACGATGAGCAGCGTATGCCCGTCAATCAGGGGGTCTGCATAGCGAAGCTCACTTGCCAACTCCGTAGTCACGGGGATACGGCACAGCTTCTCGATGGTATATTTCCCCGCGCACCCGGCATAATAGGCCGAGCCGCAGGCCGTAATGACGATTTTATGGATTTGGGAAAGATCGATGTTCAGGTCGTCCAGAACGATCTCCCCATTCCGGATTCTGGGGGTGATGGTCGCTTCCACCGCCCGGGGCTGCTCCATGATCTCCTTGAGCATGAAGTGGTCGTAGCCGCCCTTTTCCGCCGCCTGGATGTCCCATGTGATGCGGCTGGCCTTCTTGGTGATGGGGTGGCCTGAGCAGTCGTAGACCTGAATGGAGTCGGGCGTCAGCTCCGCAAGCTCGCCGTCCTCCAGATAGATGACGTTCCGGGTGTGCGCCACCAGCGCGGTGACGTCGGAAGCGAAGAAATTCTCTCCGATGCCCACGCCGAGAATCAGGGGGCTTGCCTCCCGGACGGCCAGAACGGTGTCCGGCGCGTCCGTGCAGACGATTCCCAGAGCATAGGAGCCAACCAGTCGGGAGGAAGCCTTCATGACGGCTTTCCGGAAATCCCCGGCATAGTACATTTCAATCAGATGGACGATGACCTCGGTGTCCGTCTCGCTCTCGAAACGATAGCCCTTCCGGAGCAGTTCTTCCCGAAGCTCCATGTAGTTTTCGATAATGCCGTTGTGAACGACGGCAAATTTTCCGTCATTGCTGGCATGGGGATGGGCGTTTATATCGTTGGGCGCGCCGTGCGTCGCCCAGCGGGTGTGGCCGATTCCGGTGGTACCGGGAACCAGCCGTCCGTCGTCCGTCTTTTCCCGGAGGTTCTGAATGCGTCCCGTGACCTTGCTGATGGCGATTCGGTTCCCCTGCACCACAGCAATTCCGGCGGAATCATAGCCCCGGTATTCCAGCTTTGAAAGTCCGTCCAGCAGTACCGGCGCGGCGTTCTGCGTGCCTGTAAATCCTACGATTCCACACATAATAGACCTCCTTGTCGTATCTTCCTACAGCGGCTTTTTTACTCCCATTCCACCGTCGCCGGGGGCTTACTTGTGATGTCATACACAATGCGGTTGATATGGGGCACTTCGTTGACAATTCGTACCGAGGCGCGGTCAA
>ERZ827440.123-NODE-123-length-120523-cov-12.827406_pt1 | contig 120523 bp, 111 predicted proteins | sample MGYA00519774_ERZ827440 | MGnify/ENA primary metagenome ERZ827440 (study PRJEB31778, sample SAMEA3449302) | human gut metagenome | biome: human gut; feature: human-associated habitat; material: faeces | place: United Kingdom | collected 2010/2012 ... | reverse complement strand
TCAAAGGAATTGACGGGCACCCGCACAAGCGGTGGAGCATGCTGTTTAATTCGAAGATACGCGAAGAACCTTACCTAGACTTGACATCCCCGGCAAAGCTATAGAAATATAGTGGAGGTTACCCGGGTGACAGGTGGTGCATGGTTGTCGTCAGCTCGTGTCGTGAGATGTTCGGTTAAGTCCGCTAACGAGCGCAACCCTTATCCTTAGTTGCTAACATTAAGTTGAGAACCCTAAGGAGACTGCCGGTGACAAACCGGAGGAAGGTGGGGATGACGTCAAATCATCATGCCCCTTACGTCCTGGGCTACAGGCGTGCTATAATGGCAGATATAAAAAGTCGCAAAACCGTGAGGTGGAGCTAATCTGTAAAGTCTGTCTCAGTTCGGATTGAAGTCTGCAACTCGACTTCATGAAGCTAGAATTGCTAGTAATCGTGGATCAGAATGCCACGGTGAATACGTTCCCGGGTGTTGTACACACCGCCCGTCACGCCATGGGAGTCTGTAATATCTAAAAATGGTAGCCTAACCGTTTACGGAGGGATCCATCTAAGGTAGGACAGGTGACTGGGGTGAAGTCGTAACAAGGTATCACTACCGGAAGGTGGGGATGGATCACCTCCTTTCTATGGAGAAAAATCTAATAGAACTTATTACAAAAAAGATTCTAGTTACCAAAATATTTTTAAACGTTTTACTTAGTTTTGAGAGATCATTTCTCATAAATGAGACTCTCAAGAAAATTGTTCTTTGAAAACTTGATAATGTGGTAGTTTAATTGTTGTAACGAGCGACAATTGAACATTAAGATCTCAAATATATTTATTAAATTAAATAGATAAATAGATCTCACAAATTAGGAAACAAACAAGGTGGTTAAATTAATAAGGGCGTACGTGTGGATCACTTGGCACTAGAAGCTGATGAAGGACGTGACAAACTACGAAATGCCTCGGGGAGCTGTAAGTAAGCTTCGATCCGGGGATATCCGAATGGGGGAACCCACTTGTGGTCATGCGCAAGTATCAATTAGTGAACACATAGCTAAACTGAGAGCAACCCGCTGAACTGAAACATCTTAGTAAGCGGAGGAAAAGAAAGAAAAATCGATTTCCCAAGTAGTGGCGAGCGAAAAGGAAATAGCCCAAACCAGTCTATGGACTGGGGTTGTAGGACCATTATATAAGAGTTACAAAACTATATCATAGTTGAATTAGCTGGGAAGCTAAACCGTAGAAAGTGATAGTCTTGTAAGCAAAATGATGTAGACTCTTTATGGTATCCTGAGTACGGCGGAGCACGTGAAATTCCGTCGGAATCCGCGGGGACCATCCCGCAAGGCTAAATACTCTCTAGTGACCGATAGTGAACAAGTACCGTGAGGGAAAGTTGAAAAGAACCCCGGGAGGGGAGTGAAATAGACAGTGAAACCGTATGCTTACAAAAAGTTAGAGCCCGTTAATGGGTGATAGCGTGCCTTTTGCAGAATGAACCGGCGAGTTATTGTATTATGCAAGGTTAAGTTGAATAGACGGAGCCGAAGCGAAAGCGAGTCTTAATAGGGCGATATAGTATGATGTAATAGACCCGAAACCGAGTGATCTAGCCATGAGCAGGTTGAAGGTAAGGTAACACTTACTGGAGGACCGAACCGACGTACCCGGAAACGTGCGCGGATGACTTGTGGCTAGCGGTGAAATTCCAATCGAACTCGGATATAGCTGGTTCTCCCCGAAATAGGTTTAGGCCTAGCCTTGAATTATTTCATCCTGGAGGTAGAGCACTGAATGTGGAATGGCCGCGTCTAGCGGTACTGACTGCAATCAACCTCCGAATGCCAGGAATTGTAGATTCAGGAGTCAGTGTATGAGGTGATAACGTCCATACGCGAGAGGAAAACAATCCAGACCATCAACTAAGGTCCCTAAATATATGTTAAGTGGGAAAGGATGTGGAGACGCACGAACAGCTAGGAGGTTGGCTTAGAAGCAGCCATCCTTTAAAGAGTGCGTAATAGCTCACTAGTCGAGTATCTCTGCGCCGAAAATGTACCGGGGCTAAACATATTACCGAAGTTATGGATTTATAATTTATTATAAATGGTAGGGGAGCGTTCTAAGGGCGCTGAAGGTAGATCGTGAGGACTACTGGAGCGCTTAGAAGTGAGAATGCCGGTGTGAGTAACGTAAGGTAGGTGAGAATCCTACCCACTATTTGACCAAGGTTTCCAGGGTCAAGTTCGTCTTCCCTGGGTTAGTCGGGACCTAAGGCGAGGCTGAAAAGCGTAGTCGATGGACAACAGGTTTATATTCCTGTACTGCTTATAGGACTGATGGAGTGACGGAGAAAGCTAGAAAGAGCCAGTTATTGGATTCTGGTCTAAGCGTTTAGGTTGATGCACAGGAAAATCCGTGATATCGATAAGACTGAAGCGTGATGGCGACGTGGTCTACGGACCGCTAAGTCTTTTGAAGCTATGCTTCCAAGAAAAACTTCTAAAGATATGTTATAAGTACCCGTACCTAGAACCAACACAGGTGGTCAAGGAGAGAATCCTAAGGTGAGCGAGAGAACTATGGTTAAGGAACTCGGCAAAATTACCCCGTAACTTCGGAATAAGGGGAGGTTTCTTCGGAAACCCGCAGTGAATAGGTCCAGGCAACTGTTTACCAAAAACACAGGTCTCTGCTAAAGCGTAAGCTGATGTATAGGGGCTGACGCCTGCCCAGTGCTGGAAGGTTAAGATGATTTGTTAGGTGGACGAAAGTCGATAACACCGAAGCTTTGATTTGAAGCCCCAGTGAACGGCGGCGATAACTATAATCGTCCAAAGGTAGCGAAATTCCTTGTCAGGTAAGTTCTGACCCGCACGAAAGGCGTAATGATCTGGGTACTGTCTCAACCATAGACTCGGTGAAATCTTAATACCTGTGAAAATGCAGGTTACCCGCGACAGGACGGAAAGACCCCATGGAGCTTTACTGTAGCTTGATATTGAAGTTAGGTAATTTATGTAGAGGATAGGTGGTAGACTATGATGTATGGACGCCAGTTCATACGGAGTCGCCCTTGGAATACCACCCTTAAATTATTTGACCTCTAACTTACTCCCGTTATCCGGGAGGAGGACAGTGTCTGGTGGGCAGTTTGACTGGGGCGGTCGCCTCCCAAAGAGTAACGGAGGCGCTCAAAGGTTCCCTCAGATTGGTCGGAAATCAATCAAAGAGTGTAATGGTATAAGGGAGCTTGACTGCGAGACCTACAAGTCGAGCAGGTGCGAAAGCAGGACATAGTGATCTGGCGGTAGAATATGGAATTGCCGTCGCTTAACGGATAAAAGTTACCCTGGGGATAACAGGCTGATAGCGCCCAATAGTTCACATAGACGGCGCTGATTGGCACCTCGATGTCGGCTCGTCACATCCTGGAGGTGGATTCGCTTCCAAGGGTTGGGCTGTTCGCCCATTAAAGTGGCACGCGAGCTGGGTTCAGAACGTCGTGAGACAGTTCGGTCCCTATCCGTCGTGGGCGCAGGAAAATTGAGAAGAGCTATCCTTAGTACGAGAGGACCGGGATGGACATACCTCTGGTGTATCTGTTGTAACGCCAGTTGCAGTGCAGAGTAGCTATGTATGGACGGGATAACCGCTGAAAGCATCTAAGCGGGAAGCCTCCTCCAAGATGAATTTTCCCATTCTTCGTGAAGTAAGATTCCTTGTAGACTACGAGGTTGATAGGCTAGAGGTGGAAGCGTAGTGATACGTTGAGCTGACTAGTACTAATAGATCGAGGATTTAACTTAAACAATTATTTCTTATTAGATGAATTATATCATTGCATTATCGGGTTTTTTAAAGGACAAAATCCTTTATTGGTGACGATAGCTTAGGTGATACACCTCTTCCCATCCCGAACAGAGAAGTTAAGACCTAATACGCCGAAAATAGTGTAATGCTAAGATAGGTAGTCGCCAATTTTTTTTTGTGTTAAAATAAATACAAAATAAAATGTAAAATAGTATTTTAAGACTTGTATTAAATATAAATTATATCTTATAATAGGAATAGGTGATTAGAAATGGATTATAAATACACATCAAGGTCGGTTGATGATACAATCAGAATTGCTCAAGATATTGAAAGTGAAAAATTTCCTAATATGGTTATTTGTTTATATGGAGAGCTAGGCAGTGGAAAAACTGTATTTACAAAAGGATTTGCTAGCGCTATGGAAATAGAAGAAACAATAACAAGTCCAACATTTAATATTATAAAAGAATATACTTCTGGAGAAATTCCATTATATCATATGGATGTATATCGTCTTGAAGATACTGACGAATCCATCGGATTTAATGATTACTTTAATAAAGGGGGAGTAACAATTATAGAATGGGCAGACATCATTAAGGATAAACTACCAGAAAAAAGATTAGATATTAAGTTTAAATTTATAGATGAAGATACTAGAGTACTTGTATTAATACCACACGGTGAAGAATACGAAGAAATATGTAATGCGGTATTATAATGACAAGTTTATTGATAGATACACATTTAAATGATATTAAAATATTTCTATTAGAAGACGGATTTGTTGTGGATAAAAAAGAAGTTATCAACAAAAAAAATAATAGTGAAGTATTGTTTCCTACAATAAAAGAAGTAATAGATGGAAAAAAAATCACAGATATAATAGTTGTAAATGGACCTGGATCATTTACCAGTGTTAGATTAGGTATTACAATAGCAAAAACATTAGCATTTACATTAAATATTCCAATAAAAACCATTACATCATTAGAAGTTACTGCGATTAGTAATAATCAAAGAAAAGTAGGTATAAGTGATGGAAACGGGTGTTATTTAGCAGAATTTGATCAAAATTTTAAACCTATTAAAGATTATATTTATGTTAATAACTCCGAGTTTGTTAACGCTATTAATAAAGATGACTATTACTTAGATTATAAAATAGATGCAGAAAGGGTATACAAATTTATATTAAATAAAAATACTACAAATGCTCACGATGTAAATCCTATATATATAAAGAAAATAGGTGTTGAAATTGATAAGAAGAGCAACTAACAAAGATATTGATAAAATTAATGCTCTTGGTGAACAATTGCATCACAACTTTATCAAAAATTACCATATAGAAACAGAAATAACCAACAAAATAGCAATTGTTTTAGTGGCAGATATCAACAGTATAGCTGGATACCTTTATGCGTTAGATCTTGGGGATAATATAGATTTACTAAGTATATTTGTTGATAAAAAAACTCGTTATCAACATATTGGAACCGATTTAATTGAATCATTAAAAAAATTAAGTCTTAATAAAACCATAACTTTAGAAGTTTCAAGTAAAAATGAAGCAGCAATTGCTTTATATAAAAAGAGCGATTTTAAAGAAGTTGGAATTAGAAAGAACTATTATGAAGATAGCGATGCCATTATAATGAAATGGGGGATTTAAAAATGAAAGATATTTATATATTAGCAATAGAAACATCATGTGATGAAACTAGTATAGCAATAGTTAAAAATGGTTGTGAAGTAACTGCCATAACGATACTTACTCAAATGTATACACATGCAAACTTTGGCGGAGTAGTCCCCGAAATTGCATCCAGAATGCATACTGAAAATATCACTAGAGTACTAGAAGAAACACTAAAGAAAGCAAATATGAGTGTTTCTGATGTTGATGCCATTGCGGTTACTCAAAAACCCGGATTATTAGGTTCATTATTAGTTGGAATAGAATTTGCTAAGGTTTTAAGTTATGTATATAATAAACCTTTAATAGCAGTAAATCATTTAATTGGACATATATATGCTAATGCTATTAATAAAAAATTGGAATTTCCGTTATTGGCATTAGTAATTAGTGGTGGACATACTGAACTTGTGATTATGAAAGATGATTACGATTTTGAATTTTTAGGAGGAACACTAGACGATGCTATCGGAGAAGCATATGATAAAGTAGCAAGAATTTTAGGAATACCTTATCCTGGAGGCCCGGGAATAGAAAAAAAGGCTTTGGAAGGTAAGGTAACATATGATTTTCCAAGACCAGTAATGGATAATACATATAATTTTAGTTATAGTGGGCTAAAAAGCAGAATAATTAATGTAGTACATAATGAAAAACAAAAAGGAAATGCTATAAGAGAAGCAGATTTAGCAGCTAGTTTTCAATATGTTGCAATAGATGAATTAGCGCGTAAAACAGATTTAGCATTAAAAAATACAGGAATAAAAAATGTTTTAGTAGCTGGTGGAGTATCAGCTAACCAATATTTGAGATCAGAAATATCCAAAGTTGCAGAAAGAAATGGTGCAAAATTAAGTATTCCAGAATTCATTTATTGTACTGACAATGCCGCAATGATCGGAGCAGCAGCATATCCATTATATTTAAAAAAACAATTTGCAGATTACTCTTTAAATGGTGAATCACAAGCAGATGTATGTTAAAGAGGTAGACTATGGATAAAACTGAAAAAGAAATTAAAAACTTTAAAAAAATAGAAAATTTTTTTCAAATTGATTTAATAATAAAAAATCTTATAAATAATACATTTCCAAATAATGCCGATAAAAATAATCCAGGTGAGATCATTTCCTATGCCCAAAAATTAAGCGATACTATAGATAGAATAGAATTGCTATTTTTAAGGGTAGTAAGAAGTTTTGAATTAGGTTCAAATATTGAAAAGTTTATTGAAAATACATTCAAAAAATATCATCAACAAGTTTTTGAATGTGGATACAATTATGATAGATTAGAACATACTTTTATAAAAATATTTGCTAGTATGTCTCCAGAACTTGTTAGAAAAGTAAATGAAGATATCTATGGGTATAGTTGTTTTATAGATTTAGAAGGTATATTAGCACAATCAACTTCAATAACTGAAATATTGCATGTTTTCCACACATTTATTATTAATAATGAAAATATATTACGAAGTAGCATGGTGCAATTAGAAAAGGGAAGAACTAGATTATATGGAGAAAAAACTCAAATTGCTACCAGTATTTTTGATGGTCTAGATAATTTTATGGCAGATTCTGAAAAAACAATATTATCCATTTCTGATAATCACATAATTATCATGTTAAGAGATTTTGGACATGCAACTACATTAGATATTAACATAGAAAATAAAAATGCTTGGATTGAATATTTTATACCTAAAGTTTGTAATTATTTAATGGTTAATAGTTTACCAGGTATTCGAAAAATTGAGGAAGGGACTTATTCTCCGACAGCTAAAGGCACGGTTGTAGTAAAAACCGCTGATTTACCTCATTACGTAAATGACTTTATAAAGAAAATTCCAACTGATGAGGACATGTTTAAAAAAGGCGGGTTATTTGATAAAACGTTTAAGTTTAATGAAAATAGCCAAACTTTTATAAAGGATTTAACTAAAGACACACAAAATGATTTAAGTCAAAGTGTTGCTAAAATATAGACAAATTAATAAATATTTGCTATAATTAATTTATGGGGTAGTACTGGTTTCGACATGTATTACTAGGCATGACTGCAAGTGGTCGGCATACCTTAAGTGCAAAATTAAAATTAAATGACGAAGCTAATTATAGTTTCGCTCCTGCTTTTGCCTAATAATTAGGATAAGGGAGCACTTCTATTCAATTTCTCTTATAGGTTGAACTAGGGGTTAATAAATATAAGATATAATATATTAATTGTTTAGGTTAATGTATAGAATTTCACTAAACTTACTAATTAATAGGTTAGTGTAGAGCCATTTTAGTTAGGACATTTAAATCTACCTAAACTTGTAGACGTTGTGATATAGGATATATTGGACAGGAGTTCAACTCTCCTCTACTCCACCAAATTGAATTTTCTCCCGTAAATACGGGATTTTTTTTATTTTACCTCTTGCTTTCATTAAATTTATTTAATAATTCTATGCTATGTTTTTTCTTTTTGCTAAACAAATGGAAGTATGTTTTCTCAACAATTTGTATAGTATCTCCTAACCTATCAGCAACTTCTCTACTATCGCATCCTAAGTTTATAAGTAAACTTGCATGACTGTGTCTAAAACCATGCCTCTTTAAGTGGCATGATATTTCCAAAAATAAAGAGCTAAATAACAATGAACAAGAATATATTTTAAACCTTTTAATGAAATGGATAGGTATAGAGCTAAAAAAAATACAAATTAGTTATTTTTGTTTATTATAAAACAAAATATGTTTTCAAATCTTAAAAAACGTGATATTATTATATCTAGGGTCATTACTTAAAAAGTACATGGGGTGGAATTATGAATAAACCATATGCATATTATGAACATAAAAAACTAAAAGATTTTAAAGAATTGTTAACTTTGAACCTAGGGGATAAAAAAGACGAAGTAGCCTTTATTTTTAATAATGCTCAAAAAGAAGAAATTAGAAAAACATATAATGACTTCAACAATGATGTAAGAATATTAAGTAATTATTTAAGCAATAATTATAAAAACAAACACATTGCATTAATCGGAGAAAATTCATATAATTACTTAGTATTGTTTTTTAGCATTATAATTAGTAAAAATGTGGCAGTGTTAATAGATAAAGACTTATCAACAGATAAAATAAAAGAATTGCTTAAAAAAAGTGATTCAAAAATAATTTACTACTCTAAAAATTACTGCGATTTAGAAGTTATAGAAAAAAAATATAAATCATATTATATAGATGATATAGATATATTAATTAAAGATAATAAAGGCTTAGAATTTAAAGACAATAAAGCAAAAGATGAATGTCGAGTAATATTTTTTACATCGGGAACAACTGGTGCAAATAAAGGTGTAATGTTAAGTGAAAAAAATATATTAAGTGATATTTATGGTGCTAGCTGTTTATTTAAGCCAGATGGTTTAGTATTTTCTTGTTTACCTTTTCATCATGCCTTTGGGTTAATTACAAGTGTTTTAAAACCATTCTATTACGGTGTCCCCGTGTTTTTAAATAATAGTCTAAAATATTTAATAAATGAAATAAAAAAATCAAAACCAAACACTATGTTCGTTGTACCTGTATTTATAGAAAATTTTTATAAACAAATATGGAAAACTGCTCGTCAAACAAAGAAAGCCAGTATTTTAAAAGCCACAATTAAAATGAGTAATAGTTTATTAAAAATAGGCATAGATTTAAGACACATATTATTTAAATCAATATTAGATAACTTCGGTGGCAATTTGAAATACATTATTTGCGGTGGAGCTTTTCTAGATGCTAAATACGTTAAATGGTTTAGATCAATTGGTATCGAAATATTAAATGGGTATGGAATTACTGAATGCTCTCCGGTTTTAGCAGTTAACAGAAATGAGTATTATAAAGATGGTTCTGTAGGTCAAGTAGTGCGAGGCGCATATATAAAAATTGAAAATAATGAAATATTAGTAAAAGGTGATATTGTAATGCTTGGTTATTATAAAGATGAACAGGCAACAAAAAGTGTTATTAAAAAAGGGTATTTTAATACTGGAGATTTTGGATATTTAGATGAAAATGGTTTTCTTTATATCACTGGAAGAAAGAAGAACTTAATCATACTAAGTAATGGAGAAAATATATCGCCTGAAGTTATAGAAGAAAAGTTATCAAAAGATAAAGGTGTATGTGAAGTAATAGTGTATGCTAAAGACAATAAATTAATAGCAATGATTTATCCGAATGAAGAATATTTTGGAAACATAAGTTACTTTAATGGTTTAATTTACAAGTATAACAGTAAGGTTCCAAAGAATCATCAAATATCAAGTGTAACATTAAGAAATGATGAATTTCCAAAGAACAATAATAGAAAAATAATGAGAAATAAAATAATGGAGGAAGAAAAATGAAAGAAGAAATAATTAAAATAATCGCTGGAGTGGCTGAAGTGCCTGAAGAAAGTATAAATTTAAAAACTAATTTAATAGCTGATTTAGATTTAGAGTCATTAGATTTAGTAACATTAGTTTCAGAAATCGAAAACAAATATCAACTAGAAATACCCGATAAAGAAATCAAAAAAATTCAAACTGTGGAAGATATAGTTAATTTCTTAAGTAGTCATGTATAGGTTATATATAAAAGAAAATGCAAACGCCAAAGAACTTTTAAAAGAGAGTTTAAAAAAAGACTATAATATTTCAGATTATGAGATAATATATAATGAATATAATAAACCATATTTAAAAAATGAAAAGATTTATTTTAATATAAGTCATAGTAATGGTACGATAGTCTTAGTCATAAGTGATAAAGAAATCGGGGTAGATGTAGAATATTTTGTCTATAAAGAGAGTGTTGTAAGAAAATATTTTACTAATAATGAACAAAACGAAATACTAAATTCAACGAATAAAGTATATGATTTTACAAGAATTTGGGTTATGAAAGAAGCATTTGTTAAAATGAAAGGTATTGGAATATCATATGGTTTAATAAATGTTGATACAACTAAGATAAAAGAACAAATAGAATTAATAGAAAATGAAAAGTATTTAATAGCAATATGCAAAAGTGAGGAGTAGAAATGAACATACTTTATTGTGGGGATTCAAATATTGTTGATGGATTAATAATATCCATATTATCATTAATAAAACATGAAAGTGGAGATCTAAATATATATGTTTTTAGTATGGATTATGAAGATAAAAAAAGTGTAAGTGAAAAAACAATTAAAAAGTTAGATGAATTAGTAAAAAAAACAAACAAAAATAGTTTTGTTAAATTAATTGACGTAAAAAAATACTTTTTAGAAGAAATTCCATTGAGAAATATTGATACATTGTTTACTCCATATTGCATGCTTAGACTTTATGCTGATTTGGTTCCCAACATGCCAAGTAAAATAATGTATTTAGATAATGATGTCATAGCATATAATTCATTTAAAAGTTTTTATGATTTAGATAATTCTAAATATGAAATCGTAGGAGCCAGAGATTTTTATGGCAAGTATTTTTATAGTAAAAATAAAATTAAAAAAGATTATTTAAATTCAGGTGTATTAATTATGAACCTAGATTTAATAAAAAAAAGTGGTAGCTTTAAGAAGGCTCGCTTTATGTGCCAAACCAGGAAAATGTTACTTCCAGACCAAGCAGCAATTAACAAGTATTGCAAACCAAAATTAATTGTAAAAAGAAAATATAATGAACAACACGCATTAAAAAATGACACAGTATTTCGTCATTTTACAACTACTTTTAAGTTCTTTCCATACTTTAGAACACAAAAAGTGAAACCCTGGAACATAGATAGACTACACGAAATTTTAAAGTGCCATGAATTTGATGATATTTTAACCCGTTATCAACAATTAAAGGAGGAAATAAAGTGAAAAAAACAATCCCCATATTTTATGCTATAGATGATGAATATTCCAAGTTTGTAGCGGTTTCAATTAAATCTCTAATAATGAATGCAAATAAAGATTATAATTATGATATAAATATAATATATGAAAATTTAAGTAAAGAAAATGCTGAAAAATTGAAGAGTTTAGAAACAGAAAATTGCAAAATAATTTTAACTGAAATGAATAAAAATCTAAGTATGATAACAGACAAATTAGGAAATAGACTTAGAGAATATACATTTACACTAACAATATACTTCCGTATTTTTATTCCAGTTATGTTTCCGCAATATGATAAATGTATTTATATCGATTCAGATACAGTTATTCCAGGTGATATTTCAGAGTTTTTCAACGAAGAACTTGAAGACAATTATTTAGGATGTATCGTAGATAAATCTACGATAGATAATGAAATATTAGCAAATTATTTTGAACAAGTCGTAGGTATACCTAGAGATAAATATATTAATTCTGGTGTACTTCTTATGGATGCGAAGAAATTGCGAGAATTAAAAATAGATGAGAAATTTTTAGATTTATATACCAAATATGGTTTCGATGTAATAGCACCAGATCAAGATTATATAAATGCCATGTGTTATGGACATATAAAGTACTTAAAAGATGAATATGATGCTATGCCCAATCCAAATAATAAAGAATTAGAAAATCCAATAATAATTCACTACAATTTATTTTTAAAGCCATGGCAATATGATGAAGTTCAATACAAAGATTACTTTTGGAAATATGCTAAACTTACACCATATTATGAAGAAATACTAAAAATAAAAAATAGTTATACAGATGAAGACAAGAATAAGGATTCTAAATGGATGGATTTAATGATTAAAAGAGCATCGTTACTAGTAAATGAAACGAACACTTTAAAAAATGTTTTTGAAAGTGGGAAAGAAACTCGTTTATGATAATCGGTGGAAGTAAAAAAGAAGTTATCAACAATATAAAAACAAATATTGAAAATAATGAACTAAATAAAAAAGTTGAAATCAAAGACCCCAATCTTAGTGAAGAAGAAATAAATAATTATATAAATAAATTTTATCGAAATAAAAAAAGTCCAATATATTTTATTAAAAATAAGATTGCTAATAAGACAGTAAAAAAGATAGCCAAAGAAATATATCCAAATATTGATATAATTGGTTTAGAGAAACTAGAAAATGTTGATTTAACAAATGGTGCAATAATAACAAGTAATCATTTTAACCCTTTAGACAGCTACAATATTAGAAAAATTGTGGAAGAAAATTTACATAAAAAACTATATATTGTTGTTCAGGATACAAATTTAGCTATGCCAGGATTTTTAGGTTTTCTTTTTAATAATATTGAAGTAATTCCTTTATCAAAAAGTCCAAATTATATAATTAAAAAGTTTGTTCCTGAATTAAAAAAAATACTTTCTAAAGGAAATATTGTTTTAATTTATCCAGAAGAAGAGATGTGGTTTAATTATAGACTTCCAAGACCATGCAAGCGTGGAGCCTATCAATTTGCTCATGAACTAGATGTTCCAGTTATTTCTTGTTTTGTTAAAATTGTTGATACAGATATTACAGATAATAACGAATTTAATGTTGTAAAATATAGAGTTATAATTAACAAAGTTATTTATCCTGAAGCTAATGAATCTATTAAAAGTGATTCAATTAAAATGGCTGAAGTTGATTATGAAGCAAGAAAAAAAGCATATGAAAATGCCTATAACAAAAAACTAAAATATGAGTTTGATATTAATGATATCGCAGGTTGGAAAGATATTTAATTATCTTTCTTTTTATATATCACATATTCCACATTGGACATTTTGCTTCTCTCAATCATTTTATCTCTTACAATTTTAGCTAATGCGTTACTTTTTTCTTTTTTAGTAAGAAAGTTATCAACATAAAAAGGTCCATCAACATAAACTACAATTTTGGGTTTTTTAAATATCTTACTTTTTTTGTAAGTAGTGGTTGCAGAGTATACTTCTTTTTTTTCTTCAATAGCTAATTGAAAAGCACTATTTTTAAATGGCCTAATTTTTGTATAATATGGCCACACATGAGCTTCAGGATATATAATGATTGGATGTTTATCCCCATAGAATTTTAATGCTTCTCTAAATTTTAACATATCATGAATTCCATCAGGTATAACAATAGCACCTAATAAAGGAAGTAATTTACCTAACACAGGAATTCCTAAGTTGGCTTTATTAACAACATAAAATGGTCTTTTATATCTGGTTATAAACGGGGGAATAAAAGCATCACCAACTTCTTGCGTATGATTAATATATAAATAATAATTGCATTTTCCTTTCAAAACTTTCTTATTTTTAATTCTAACGTGCAAAAATAATTTTATATAAAAAAAACTTATTAATAAAAATATCCAATAAATTACATAAGACCAGATTACATAAAAGATATTTTTGTTAATCCATTTATAATTAGTTTTTAAAACATACTCTTGGTTTTTAGATTTAACAACATCGCTATCAAAATCATCATAATAATATATTTTTTTCATAAATACCTCGCCATAATTATAACACGCATTTAAAATATAGACAAACGCACTTTGAAAAAGGTGGACTAGTTCATATAATATAGTGAGGTGAAACATGAATTATTTAACTTATCCACTAAGAATAATGAATATAACTCAAGGTTATGATGATAATTATACACATAAAAAACATTCTGAAGGCAATTTAAAAGATTATCCGATTGATGATGCTTGTGGTTCTGGTAGTAACAGTTACTTTTATTGTCCATGTAATGAATTAATAGTAAAAAAGGTTTATGGTGTAGGACTAAGAGCATCAAATACAATATGGCTTGAAAGTACAACTCCAGTAATAACTCCAACATTTACAGATTATATTACAATAATGGTAGTTCATCCCGAAGACAAAGATTTAAGAAACGTTTACAAAGGTAAAATTTATAAACGTGGTGAAGTAATATTTCCAAAAGGTGCAGATGGTTTTGCAACTGGACCACACTTTCATATAACTTTAGGTCGAGGTAAAATGTCTGGTTCGGGTTGGGCAAAAAATAATCTAGGTTTATGGATTTTAAAAACAACAGAATATAACATTAAACCAGAACATGGGATGTTCATAGATCCAAATTTTACAACAATAAAAAATAATAGAAACATTAACTTTGTTAAGATCATAGATGAAGAAAGCACAGATGATAATATTTATTATACAACAGCTAACTTAAATATTAGATATGGACCAGGTGTTAATTACAAATTTGTAAATCTTTTACATAAAGATACTAAAATTAAGGTAGAAAGTATTAATAATGGTTGGGCTAAATTAAATGATAAGGAATATGTCGCAAGTAATTATATTACAAAATCTAAACCAAAAAATTATTATGAATCTAAAAGCACTACAGCAGCTTTATTGAATGTTAGAAATAAACCAAATGGAAACATTATTTTATATAGAGTTCCTAACAATACTACCGTTAGCGTTATGAAAACAAAAAATAATTGGACACAAATTTATAATAATCGTTGGGTATACAGTAAATATTTAAAGTAACAATTGCCAAATTAAAAAATTTATTATAAAATATAATTGGGTGATATTATGGGACAAGTTTATGATAAAGCGCTAGAATTTAAACGCAAACATCCAGGTGGAGTAGTATGGAATTTAAAGGACCATTGTAATGTTGTAGAAAAACATCTAAATCCTGGAGAATTTGTAACTTTTGCTTTTGCAGGTCAAAAAAACGATAAGTTTTACGACATATTTCAAACATGTGTAGTTGTTTTAACAAACAAAAGAATTTTAATAGGCCAAAAACGTGTTGTTTGGGGATATTTCTTAAGTTCAATTACACCAGATCTATACAATGACTTATTTGTATATCAAGGCCTAATTTGGGGAAAAATTAAAATAGATACAGTTAAAGAAGAAGTAGCAATATCTAATCTTCCAAAAAGTGGACTTGATGAAATAGAAACAAGCATAACAGAAATGATGATGGAAGAAAAACAAAAATATGGTCATGCAGAAGAAAGTAAATAAAAGAAAATTATTAAACCTAATTATATTTTTAGTTGTGATATTTACTATATTCATTTACTTTTTAAATGCAACACACAATTATAATCTAGAATATACTATAAATGACGTAAAAGTAAATGAAAATTATCACAAAAAAGAAAAGTATTATAGTTTTATATTTACATTAGATAATAAAGAATATGAAGTTATATCATTTGATAAATATACTAACAAAAGAAAGTTAGTGGAAGATATAAAAATTACTAAGAATGATAACTATACATGTTTATCATTTAAAGCTAAAAATATAAATTTATATGATGTATGCTCTAATGAAGAAGGGTTTTTCTATCCAAATAATACTAATGAATTTCAAAAGAATGATACATATAAAAATATACAAATAGATTCATTAGAAAATCATAAATTTTTGTTATGGAATTACCATGAATTTGTATATTTAAGCCCTAAGAAAAATACAACAATTAGTTTATTTAATAAAGATCTATATAAATTGAATTTAATATATCAAACTAAAGATTACTTATTAGTACCTGATTATAATAATGATTACCAATTTTCTAAAATAAACTTGATAACATTTAAAAATGGCAAAACTAGTGAAATAAAACTAAGATATGATTTATATTTTGATAGTTATTTTCTCGGAGACTATAAAAACAAAGTATATTTATATGATAATAAGAGTGAACTTGAATATTATATAGATTTAAAGAAAAAAGATATTTATAAAACAGAATATAAAGTAAATAATGATGGTAAATGGGAAAAGGTTACTAATCAAAAATTAAAGAACAATAGACTAAATTTTTCCAATACCGAATATTATAATTATACTTTAAAAGATACAAAACTTTATGGAACATTTAAAAAAGACTATTTAGTAACAAATAAAGATGTAAGTAAAATAGTTAAAGTAGATAATTTAGATATATATTACATATCAAAAGATACATTATATTATTTTAATCCATTATATGGAGAAAAACCTTTACTTAAATATAGTGAATGGGAATTTAATAACACAAATATGATTTTTATAGACTGACCAAAATAATAATTAAACATATCTTATACTAGGAGTGATAATATGTTTAATAACTATTTGGTAAAAGATGGAGAAAATATTAAGACATTAGCAAGTAAATTTAATATATCTGTGCAAGACTTAATGCGGTTAAATAATCTATATTTTGATAGTGAATTAAGAGCAGGGATGGAAATAATAGTTCCTAAAAATGAAGATAAATACTTTAATACATATATAATAGAAAGCGGAGACTCGCTATATAAAATAGCAGAAAAATATAATATTAATCCGACACTACTTGCAAGTTTAAATGGCCTTGAAATGGAAGATTATATCTATCCTGGTCAAGAAATACTAATACCTAAAAATAATTATAGTTATTATATAACAGCAGAAGGAGATACACTAGATACAGTAAGTAAATTATTTAAAATATCAAAGTTAGACTTACTTAATCAAAATGAAACAATATACTTATTAAAAGATCAAGTATTAGTAACAAAAAGATAGAAACAACTTTACAAAAGGTTGTTTTTTTTGATAAAATTATTAAAGAAAAGGGTTGGTTAAAATGATTTTAAAAAAGCCTTATGCATTCTTGATCAAAAACTTTAGAAAAATTCATTTTATTCTAGCTATTTTAAGTGTGTTTATAATTATTAAAACTAATACAGTAGTAGGATTCTTTAAAGAATATGTAGCTAATAACTATAGTGTAATTGTATCAGATGATTTAGTATCATCAACAATTAGTAATTGGTTATATGTTGCTATAATAGTTATGATAATTACTTTAATATCAGTATATGTTCTTTTGAAATTAAAAAAGAAACCCACAAAATTATATTTTTTTACAATACTTTATTATATAATTCTTTTAATTGGAATAATTATAGCATCCGTATTAATAAGTTCTTTAAGTAAAGGTCTGTGGGCAACAGCAAGTGCCAGAACATACCGTGATTTTGCTAACATTATATATTATCCAAGTTATTTCTTTTTGATATTTTTATCTATCAGAGCATTGGGATTTGATGTTAAGAAATTTAATTTTAAAAATGATTTAAAAGAACTAAAGATAACTGAAGAAGACAGTGAAGAAATAGAATTAAGTCTTAATTTTCAAACATATAAAACCAAAAGAAATTTAAGAAGATTTGCTAGAGAGTTAAAATATTACTATTTAGAAAATAAGAAAATAATTTATTTAATCGGGGTAATATTAGTTGTATTTTTAGGTTTTGTAATATATAAAAATACTGAAAAATTAAGATATACATATAAAGAGAATAAAACATTTTCTAGTAGTGGAATGACCTATAAAATAATGGATAGCATGATAACTAATGTTGATTTAAAAGGTAACATCATAGATGAAAATAAGTATTATATAGTAATTCGTTTTGAAGTTAAAAATACTTCTCGAAATGATTCAAGAATAAATTATAATAACTTTAAACTATATTTTAATAAAAATTATGTATATCCATCTCTTAGTAAAGGAAATAATTTCTTAGACTATGGAGATCCTTATATGAATGATGTAATTTCTGTTTCAACTACCAAAACATACATAATGGCATATGAAATAGATAAGAAATATAAAGGTGAAAAATTTGAAGTTGTATTATATCAAGGTGAATCAACAAAAAGTGAATCATTTTTAGCTAAAACAACCACAGTAAAATTAAATCCAGTGCAATATATTGATGTTAAAAGAGTAAGAAATGCAAAAATAAACGAAACAATATCATTTTCAGGAACATCTTTAAAAGAGTCATCATTAAACATCAAATCTGTGCTTATAACAAATAGATATGAATATCAATATGAATGTGGATATAAAACTGATAAATATAAATGTATGGATGTTGTAGTAGCTGGTGTATCATATCAAAATAAATCAACATTAATTGTTATGGATTATGATTTAGTTTTAGATAAAACAACATCTTCATTTCAAAATATAAATGATGCTAATGCATTTGCGACAAACTTTATGGAAGTAGAATACATATTAGATGGGAACACGAAAAAAGCAAATGTAAAATATGCAAATCCATCGCGGGAAATAAATAAATTAATACTAGAAACAACTAGTGAGATAAATGAAGCAAGTGAAATTAATTTGTTAGTTACTATTAGAAATAGAGAATATATAATTAAATTAAAGTAGGATGTGATAATAATGCATGTAAAAAATAATTATAATGAGTGTATAACTAATTTAGCTTGTTCAATAAGAAAATATTTTGAATTAGATTATCATCATAATACTTTAAGCTATGTTGATGAATTATTAGAAAAAAAACAACCAAAAAATGTTGTAGTTATATTATTTGATGGAATGGGATCAAGAATACTTGATAGAGTATTAGATAAAGAAGATTTCTTTATCAAAAATAGGAAAAAAGAGATAACCACAGTATTCCCAGCAACAACAACTGCTGCAACATATTCAGTCATGACTGGTTTAAATCCGGTTGAGCATGGTTATCTAGGATGGTATTCTTATGTTGAACCATTAGATAAAATAATAATGTTATTCAGAGGTATAGAAAAAGATAGTCAAAAAGTAAATAAAGAATATGATGAAATAAGAAATAAATTGTTGATAAATAGAACTATTACTGATGAAATAAATGAAATAGGAAAATACAAAAGTAAAATTTTATTCCCATTTGGTGATAATCCATATAAAGATTTAGATAACATGTTAGAAATAATAAAAAAAGAATGTCAAGAAGATGGTAAGAAATATATTTATGCATATGATAGTGAACCAGATAGTACAATGCATGATTTTGGACCAGATAGTAATGAAACAAATAAATTAATTAAAGAACGAAATAAAAAAGTCGATGAGTTATGCCAAGACTTAGAAGATACCATTGTTTTTGTAATAGCAGACCATGGACATATAAAAGTTAATAACTTATTTTTAAATGATTATCCATCTTTAAAAATAATGTTAGAAAGAAATACATCCATAGAACAACGCGCGATATCGTTTAAAGTAAAAGATGGAATGCATAAAAGCTTTGAAGAAGAGTTTAATAAATTACTTGGAAATTATTTTACTTTATATAAAAAAGATGAAATAATCAAAAGCAAACTATTCGGGGATGGTAAAGAAAATAAATTGTTTAGAAGTGCTATCGGAGATTATTTAGCAATCGCAGAAGATTCTAATAAAGCATTAGTATCAGATGGTGATGAAAGACTGGTTTCTCAACACGCTGGATATACAGATGATGAAATATATATACCATTAATAATAATAGACAAAACTTAAGAAGGTAATAAATAAATGAAATTAATATTATGTGGTGGCGGATCTGGAGATCAAAATACATTAGCCAATCAAAAACTTAATGAGATTATTGATCATAATAAACCTATACTATATATTCCTTTAGCTATGGATGAAAATGAACACCAATATGATGGTTGTTTTGAGTGGATAAACGAGGAATTAAAAAGTGTAGATAAAACAGGTATTTCAATGGTACGATCATTTGAAGACCTTGCTTCACGAAATTTACAAGATTATTCAGCTTTATTTATTGGTGGTGGAAATACTTATAAATTGCTATTAGGGCTAAAAGAAAGTGGAGCTTTTAAAAACATCAGAGATTATATCAATAATGATGGTGTAGTAATCGGTGGAAGTGCTGGAGCAGTTATATTTGGTTATGATATAAATATTATTGCCAGTATGGATCCTAATGATGTAAATCTAGAAGATACGAAGGGCTTTGATGTATTATCGGGAATATCTATTTTTCCACATTATACAAATAGGAAATCAAAATATACTGAAGAAGAGAATAATGAACGCATGAAAATGTTTACAGACTCTATAACAAAATATTCTGAAAAAATCGGCAAAGTAATTGCTATTCCAGAAGAAGATGCCATTTACATTTCAGAAGAAGGCATACAAGTGATAGGTACAAAGCCATATTTTGTATTTAAAAATGGAGTAAGCGAAAAAATAAATTTGTTTGATTGTGAACAAAGATTAAATAAAAAGTTATAATATTAAAATAAAAAAGCCTTTGGTTCAAAGGCTTTGATTTTATTTGGAGGAACCGACCAGATTCGAACTGGTGATCAGGGTGTTGCAGACCCACGCCTTAGCCACTTGGCTACGGTTCCAGATAAAATTATTTTAATATAATTTTGTCTATTTGTAAAGTAAATAATTTAAATTATACTTAATTTTATGCAATTTGTTGTATTATATTCCTTAATTGAAAAAAAAGACTTAATATCATAAAAAGTTTATTTATCTTTTTTTACGAAAAATTTATCAATGTTTATTGCTATTTGTCAAATATTTGGATATAATAAAAAAGAATAAGGGAAGTGTGATATGAACTCCGAAGTAAAAAAGAAGTCTAATTTTCGGGAAATCTTGAAATTTCTTTCAACTATAGTCAGTTGGACTGTTTTTACTTTGCTTATGCTTGTTATGATAGCACTAGTATACTATTTCATAGCAGTTAGAATTTACGCCGCAAAAGGTAGTGGTCATGAACCTAAATTTTCGTTATATACAATAATTACACCAAGTATGACTCCGAATATCAATGTATATGATGTAGTAATTGATGTAAAAGTAGATAAACCAGAAGATGTTAAGATAAACGATGTTATAACTTTTAATTCAAGTATACCAGGGGTCCATGGTGGAACAATTACCCATCGTGTAATAGCGGTTAGTAAAGACGCTGATGGAAACTATCATTATAGAACAAAAGGAGATTTTAACCTTGTAGATGATGGGGTAGATGTAGAATTTAAAAGTATCGTAGGTAAAGTCGCATTAAGAATACCACAACTTGGAAGAGCACAAGCATTCTTAGCTACAAAAACAGGATGGTTATTTTGTGTTTTAGTACCAGCCTTATATGTTATAATTAAGGATATTCTTAAAATAATAAGATTAAAAAGTGATAATGGTAAAGGAAAATTTAGTAAGTTTTTAAATAGACCTTTAATATCATACAAAAAAAGGAAACTATTACCTTATACCCCAAAAGATGAAACTATTGATCAACCAATTATTACTAAAGAAGAAATTCCAAAACAAATAATTATTCCACAAGAAGTAATTTTGGAACAACCAATTTTATCAAAAAATGAAGTTCAAGACCAGCCTATAATCTTAAAAGAAGAAAAAGATGAAATATTTGTTCCTGAAAGTAAAAAAACGGTTATGAATTTCTATGACAATGAAGATGATGACGATTTTGATTTGCCATCATTAAAGTAAAGTGTCAAGTTTGACACTTTTTTTGTTCTACTTTTTGACGAATAAAATAGAATATGATAAGATAAGGATAATAAAAGGAGGAATGCCTAGGAAATATGTCTAAACTTTTAATAATTTTATAAAGGAGGATAAATGAAAAAAATTATTAAAAACTATAAAGGAACATTAATACTCTTAGGTATGGTAATTATTGGTGTAATATGTGGATTAGTATTTAAAGAAAAAGCCCAAGTAGTAAAACCTCTAGGGGATCTGTTTTTAAATCTACTTTTAGTAATAATTGTTCCTTTAATATTCTTTACAATCACATCATCCATTTCTAAAATGAATGAAAAGAAAAGGTTAAGTAAAATATTAACCAGTACAATAATAATATTTTTAATAACATCTATTATAGCGGTATTATTTGGTTTTTTAACAACATCTTTTACTAATTTAGTAAATCCTAATGATACAGATGCTATTAAGGAAGTTTTTGACAATACAGTAAAAGAAGATATAGAACTAAATATTTTAGAAAGAACAGTAAATGTATTATCAACTAATTCATTTGCAGGACTTTTATCAACAAACAATTTAATTGCTTTAATAGTAATGTCGGTGTTATTTGGTTTAGCTATAAATAAAGCTGGAGCAAAAGGAAGAAAGATTGCTGAACTATTTGATTCATTTAGTGAAGTAATGTACAAATTAGTTGAAATAATAATGTATTATGCTCCGATAGGACTTGGTTGTTATTTTGCTAGTTTGGTAGGAACTTTAGGTAGTACGATAGCAATTGGTTTTTTAAAAACTTTTGTAATTTATACAATAGTATGTCTTGTATTTATGGCATTATTTTATACTCTCTATGCTTTTATAGCTGCTGGAAAAAAAGGTGTTAAAGCATTTTGGAAAAATATAATTCCATCAGCTTTAACTAGCTTAGGAACGTGTTCATCAGCTGCAAGCGTACCAGTAAATATAGAATGTACTAAGAAAATAGGAGTTCCAACAGATATTGCTGAAACCACAGTTTCATTAGGAACAAGTTTTCATAAAGATGGTTCATGTATAGGAAGCGTATTTAAAATAATGTTTTTAGTTAGTTTATTTGGAACTTCACTTTCAACTTTTGGGGATATATCTAAAGTGCTTGGAATTGCTTTACTTGCAACTTTATTAGTAACTGCAGTACCTATTGGTGGTGGCACAATAAGTGAAATGTTAATTTTAACTATGATGAACTATAATGTAGCGGCCTTACCAATATTAACTATCATAGCAACTATTATTGATGCCCCAGCAACACTTTTAAATGTTGTCGGAGATTCAGCATCAGCTATGTTAGTTGCAAGAACTGTCGAAGGCAAAAAATGGATTGAAAAGAAATAAGAAAAAAATTTGCAAATCTTACTTTGCAAATTTTTTTTGTACAGGTTATACTTTGGTTTGTAAATAAAACGATTAAAGAAGATGACATCATAGCAATTAAAAACTTAGATGTTAAAAGTATGTATCAAGTCCTAAAAAATAGCAAAACACTTAAAAAAATACCGATTAATAAATTCGTTCGGGTCTTAAAATACAAATCAAAATGGTTAGGTAAAAAGTAATTGAGATAAATAAATATTATCCAAATAGTCAAAATTGTAATAGATGTGGATTTAAAAATGAAAAAGTAAAGAATTTAAGCGTAAGAAAATGGGTATGTCCAAGATGTGGATTAATACATGATAGAGATATAAATGCAAGTATAAATATAATGTTTGAAGGATTAAAAATATATATGAAAAGTTATTTAATATAGACAAGAACAAAATAAAAAAGTTGAGTGGCAACCATCCAAAGTTGGTCTGTGGAGATGCTTAAGGTTTTCGGTGAAACAAAAAAAGTGTTACCGTGAAGTAATGCAGATACTTGAATTTCGTTAGAAATATAAGTTTTGTTCTGAAATTTATAAAAAATACTTTTCCTTAAAATATCATTGTGATATAATAGAAACATAAGTTACCATGGGTAAACAATTAAAGTGAGGTGGATGTATGCCAGCGGTAGTAGAATTATCAAAAGATAGAATTGTAAAAGTTGCAGTAAAAATGGTAAATGAAAAGGGATGGGATAGCATAAACGCTCGAAGTCTAGCGGCATCCCTCGGAGTATCTACAAAACCACTATATCGTATATATAGTAATATGGACGAAATTAAAGAAGATATTTATAAAGAAATATCACACCAATATGATGAATTTTTAACAAGCAGAATAGATTCCAAAAAAGCATTGTTAACATTATGTATTGCCTATGTCGAATTTGCCCAAGAATATAAAAATTTATTTATTAGCTTATTTTTAAGTAATAATTTAAAATGGAAAACTATAGAAAATGTTTTAGATGAAAAATGGAATCAAGGCGCAATAATAAATCTTGTTAATAAACATGGATATAGTTTCGAAGAAGCAAAAAATTTATTTATGAATATGTGGTTATATGCCAATGGTTTAGCAACATTAATTGCTACGAATGAAATAAAAATAGAAGAACAAGAAATTCTAGTAAAGCTAGTTAAATTTTATAAAATATTAGTTAAAGGTGAATAATGAATAGAATTGAAATAAAGCCTAACAATGTGAGTATAGATAGAATTGAAGAAAAATGTATTAATTGTGGAATGTGTAAAAAAACATGTAATAGTATAAATAATCTAACTGATGATTGTATTAATTGTGGGCAATGTATTTTAACGTGTCCAAGTGGGGCATTAGTACCAAAATATGATTATAAAAAAGTTCTTAATTATATTAATGATACTGATTATGTTGTAGTAGCCTTTACAGCACCAGCAGTTAGAGTAGCAATCGGGGATGAATTTGGTTTTCCAGAAGGAACATTTCTTGAAGGAAAAATGGTTAGTGCTCTAAGAAATATTGGTTTTAATTATGTCTTTGATACAACATTTGGGGCAGACATTACAATAATGGAAGAAGCAAGTGAACTAGCAGAAAGACTTAAACATAAAAAAAATCCTTTATTTACTAGTTGTTGTCCATCATGGGTTTTATATATGAGAAAATATCACCAAGAAGATTTAGATTATTTAAGTACTTGTAAAAGTCCAATAGCAATGGAAGCAATAATGGTAAAATCGTATTTTTCAGAGATGTATGAAATACCTAAAGAAAAGATAATAACAGTATCAATTGCTCCATGTGTAGCAAAGAAGACAGAAAGAATGTATTATCCAGAAACTGATATTTCTATAACAACTAGAGAATTAGCCATGTTAATAAGAGAATCAAGTATTGATTTTTGTAATTTAAAAGACGAAGAATTCGATTCATTAATGGGTAAGTCATCATCAAGTGGTTTAATATTTGGCGCATCCGGTGGTGTAACTGAGGCAGTTATAAGAACTGCATATTATATGATTAATGGTAAAAAAGCACCGATTAAGTTATATCATTTAGATGAAATTCGTAAAGAAGAAGATTTTAAAAGTACGACAATAGATCTTGGCAAATATTATTTAAAAGTTGCCGTTGTTAACAAGATATCAACAGTAATTGAAAAATACGAAGAATTAAAGAAATATGATTTTGTTGAAGTTATGGCTTGTCCAGGCGGATGTGTTGGTGGGGCAGGTCAACCACTCGGAGCCATTAAAGATATGAAGGACATTAGAAAAAGTAGAAGTGATAGCTTATATAAAAGTGATAGCAAAGAAAACATAAAAGAAGCATATATGAGTTCAAAAATTCAAGATGCATATATATCATATATAAGTAAAAATGATTTAGAACTTCATACTAAACATATTTCAAAAAAGACTATACAAAATGAAACAAACAAAGTATAATAAATATCGGAGGGAAAAATGAAGAAGTATATATTATTATTAATAAGTATAGTTGGAGTTTTATTTGCAACAAATGTTAAAGCTGCCAAAATAAAACTTCCAGAAAAAACAGATCATGAAATAGTAAAAGTTTATTTATTTCGTGGAGCAGGTTGTTCACATTGTTATGACTTTTTAACTTATTTTTCAGATAAGTTTAAAGATTATGAAGATTATTTCCAAATCGCAGCATATGAATCTTGGAATAATTCTGCTAATCAAAAACTTATGTTAGCAGTTAAAAAAATAGTAGGTGAAGAAGAAAACGGAAGTGTACCATTTATTGTTGTCGGAGATGATTACAAGTTAATGGGATTCGGAGAAAAATCTGGGGAAGAAATAATTAAAGCTGCTCTAAAAGCGTATCAAGATGAAAACTATACTGATATAGTAAAAAAAGCAATAAAAGACAATAATTTAAGTCCAAAAGCAGAAACAATTGCTCAAGCTGCAAAAAAAGAAAGTATATCTGTAAAGGATGAATATACTAAAACAGATATTACTGAAGTCTATGAAAATCACAGTGCAAAAAAAGGCCTTTCAGATGGAGCTGTTATTGCCATAGTATTTGGTGTAATAATTCTAGGTTTTGCAGGTTTAGTAGTATTATCTAGAAAGTAGGCGCTATGAAAAAAATACTTTTAACAATACTAACGGTATTAAGTATATTATTAATACCAAGTGTAGAAGCAAAGACAAAATTACCTGAAAAAACAGATCATGAAAAAGTAAAAGTATATTTGTTTTGGAGTAGTACTTGTCATAATTGCCATAATCTAATTGAATATTTTAGTAATAAATATAATATATATGAAGATTATTTTGAAATAGTTACATATCAAACTAATAATGATAAAGTCAATTCAACATTATCAAATGATATTGCTAAACAAGTCGGAGAAGATCCGGGATATGTTCCGTTAGTAATAATTGGCGATACTTATCATGTTCTAGGTTGGGATGAAAGCGTTGGAAAAAGAATAATAGATGAAGCTTTAAAAGCATATCAAGATGAAAAATATACTGATATTGTAGCAGAAAAGATTAAGAAAGATAATCTAGAAGTAACAGAAAAAACATTCACGGATGCTTGTAGCATTGCTGGAATTACCTGCAAAGGCGGAAGTTTAACAAGCTCAAGTGATGGAATAATAATTGGCGTAGTATTTGGAATTCTTATTATTGGGTTTACAGGAATAATAATTTATTCAAAGAAAAAAATCTGAATTCTCAGATTTTTTTTATATACTAGGAAAATTATACTTTCTTTTGTAAACAAGAGTCTTGATATATGGTCAAACAAATTTTATAATTAAATCATCATTATTTAATATAGACAAGAACAAAATAAAAAAGTTGAGTGGCGACAATCCGATGCTGGTCTGTGGAGATGCTTTGTTTTCGGTGAAACAAAAAAAGTGTTACCGTGAGGTAACACAGATACTTGAATTTCGTTAGAAATTTAAGTTTTGTTCAATTCCTATAAATATTTATTTATAATATATTCTCTTCCACCATTAAGATTAACATAATATTCTTCAATTACTTCTTCTTTATTATTATTTTTAATAGAAACAGTAACTTTTAAAGTATAACCAACTACACCTTTACCTGCAGTATTAAGTACGGTAGTAATATCAGTATTTATATAAATGTTTTTAACCCCTAAATTAATTTTACTGAATTCTTTTTTTAATTTTTCTTTTTCAGAATCTTTTATCTTATTAACTGGAGCTAAAACTTCCTCATTATCATATAAATTCAAATCAATTGCACATCCATTATTTGTTACATTTACAGCTATAATATTTGTCTCATCATATTCACCATTACCATAATTACAAGTGATTGGCTTATAAGTGTCATTTTTTCCAATTGTTAAAGTAGCTTTTTGAGGGCTTGATTTATTGCCAGCATCATCACTAGCAACGATTTCTAAATCATAATGTCCTTCTTTAGTAAAGTTTCTATAATCTACTTTTTCTCCATTTTGATTAAGAGCACCATCATAAAATTCTATAATACAATCTTTATCACTATTATCTTTACAACTTTCAACAAAGTCACTAGCTTTATACGATTCACCAACATTTATTTTATGGCTTTTTGTTTCTAGAACCGGACTTTCTGTATCGACAATTTCAATTTTTGAATAATATTTTTTATTGTAAATAGTTATTGTTACATCATAAGTTCCAACTTTATCAAATACGACTTTATCATAATTTATTTTAATATCTTTTTCTTTAACATTTTCAAGTTTTTCAAAAAATAAATCTTGATTAACATCTTTATTGTTTATTTCTACTGCTATTTTTTCCCTAAGTTTAACGCTAACATCTTTATGATTATTTTTTGCATAAACAGTTAATAAAACTCCTGCAAAAATGACAACAATCACACCAATAACTGCAAAAATTACTATTTTGGAAGTACTAGAAGTGTTACTTTTTTTACCTTTTTTTACCTTCTGATTAAAAAACTTTGCCATTCACATCATCCCTATCTTTAATAATATTACCATATTTTTTAATTTCTTCCAATAAAAAGAATAAAATTGGCGGATTTTTCTTGTAAAATGTGTAAAAATGTGGTAATATCGTAATTGCAAGTTTATATTTTTAATATAATTTGTTAAGTGGAGGGGATAACTTGCGGACTTGCCCTATAACCACTTACGCGAAAAAATTTTATAGGAGGTGTTTTCGTGGCTAAAGAAGTCGTAAAGAAAATTAAATTACAAATCGAAGCTGGAAAAGCTACACCTGCACCACCAGTTGGTACAGTTCTAGGACCTGCTGGAATTAACTTAGGAGAATTCTGTACTAAGTTTAATGAAGCAACTAGAGACAAAATGGGTGATGTAGTTCCATGTGAAATTTCCATCTATGATGACCGTTCTTTTGATTTTGTTCTTAAAACTGCTCCTGCAGCATTCTTATTAAAGAAAGTTGCTAAAATAAAGAGCGGAAGTAAAAAAGGAGCTAATGAAATCGTAGCTACTATTACAGAAAAAGAACTAAGAGAAATTGCTGAAACAAAAATGCCAGATTTAAATGCTTATGATGTTGAATCTGCTATGAAACAAATTGCTGGTACTGCTCGTAATATGGGTATTGCAGTAAAAGGTTTCAACGACGCTGAACTTGAAGAACAAGCAGCTGAAGCAAAAGAAGAAGAAAAAGAACAAGCTAAACGTGAAGCTGAACTAGAAAGACTTGAAGAAGAAGCTAAAGGAATGGCTGATGCAAGTGTTGAAGTTCCAACTCATGATGATTTAGAAAAAGCTGAAGAAGAAACAGAAGAAAAATAATATAAAAATAAAGAATTGTCCGCTTAATGAACCACAGTTAGGAGGTAAACTATGAAAAAATATGGAAAGAAATATGTGGAAGCATCTAAAAATGTTGATAAAAATAAGGCATATACTTTAGAAGATGCAATCAAATTAGTTAAAGAAACAAGCGTTACTAAATTTGATAGTACAATTGATGTTGCAATTAAATTAAACATCGATCCTAAAAAAGCTGACCAACAACTAAAAGGCGCTTTATCACTTCCAAATGGAACTGGTAAATCTAAAAAAGTTTTAGTTATAGCTAAAGGAGCTTTTGCTGAAGAAGCTAAAAATGCTGGAGCTGACTTTGTTGGAGAAAAAGATATGCTTGATAAAATCAAAAATGAAAACTGGTTTGATTTTGATGTTGTAGTTGCTACACCAGATATGATGCCAGAAGTTGGAAAAATTGGTAATATTCTTGGACCACGTAACTTAATGCCTAACCCTAAGACTGGAACAGTAACAACTAAAGTTGGTGCTATTGTTGAAGATCTTAAAAAAGGTATGGTTACATACAAGAATGATAAATTTGGTAATATCCATACTGTAATTGGTAAAGTTTCGTTTGATGAAAAGAAATTAGCTGAAAACTTAAGTTATGTTATTACAACTATTTCTAAAGCTAAACCACAAACAGTAAAAGGAACATTTATTGAAAATATTGCTATTTCAACAACTATGGGTCCTGGAATCAAGTTAGATAAAAATAGTTTTGACATTTAATTAAAAATGTAATATAATACATGTTAGAAAAAGCGAGAACCAAAGACAGTAGGCATAAAAATAAGCCCTACCGAGGGGATACTTAAAACTACAAGATAATTTTAAGCTTCCCTTGGGAAGCTTTTCTAATATAATAAGGAGGAGAATATGGCAAGCACAAAAATTCTTGAACAAAAAAAAGAAGTTGTTAATGAAATAGTTAACAAACTAAAGTCAAGTGAAAGTGTTATAATATTCCAATATCAAGGATTAACAGTTGAAGAACTAAGCTCTTTAAGAAGAGAACTTAAAAATGTTGATTCTGAAGTAAAGGTTTATAAGAACACATTACTTAAAAGAGCTGCTGATGAATTAAATCTTAATTTAGATGACTTCTTAGAAGGACCAAATGCAATCCTATTTGGTAAAGAATTACTTGAACCAATCAAGATTGTATCAGAATTTGCTAAGAAACATGATAAATTAGACATCCGTGTAGGTGTTATCAGTGGAAATGTTGCAGATTTAGCTGTAATCAAAGAATATGCTACCATTCCATCAAGAGAAGGATTACTTACAATGCTTGCTGGTGGTATGATGCAATATGTTAAAGATTTAGCAATAGGGTTAAATCTTTATGCCGAACAATTAGAAGGGAAGGAATAGAATATGGCAAAATTAAACAAAGAAGATTTTATAAGTGCATTAAAAGAAATGACAATTCTTGAAGTTAAAGAATTAGTTGACGCAATGAAAGAAGAATTTGGTGTTGATCCAATGGCTGTTGCTGTTGCTGCTGCTCCAGCTGCTGCTGTTGAAGAAGGACCAAAAACTAGAACAGTTGTATTAAAATCAGCTGGTGGAAACAAAATTGCAGTTATTAAAATCATTAAAGAAATTACTGGTTTAGGATTAGTTGAAGCTAAAGCTGTAGCTGACAACGGTGGAAATATTAAAGAAAATATTCCTGCTGAAGAAGCTGAAGCTATTAAAACTCAATTAACTGAAGCTGGTGCTGAAGTAGAATTAGTTTAATTCTAAAATTAAAGACCACACTCGTGTGGTTTTTTACTTGATTTTAATTTTTTGATTTAGTATAATGTATACATGAAGAACATTCTTCATAAAATAAAAAGGAACATTCGCAACACGAATGTCTACCTAGAATTTAATTTTGGTTTGACATTTGCCTAACGGCAGATGTCTAATTTTATTATTAACAACAATAAAGCTGTTATTAACAGAATAATACATAATCGGTTAAGTAGCTTAATTACATAAACTCTCTTCTTCATATGCATTCCTCCTTTCATAAGCCAAAGCCCCTGAAAAGAGGTAGACACCCAAGAAACAAACATTCCATAAAATTTACTATAATAAATAAGCACAACTGTTTCAATAATAAAAGGTAAAACATTATAATTAAAAGCGAAATAAAAATAGCCATATTATTTTGGCTATTTTTTTATTTTTTTAATAATTTCTTCGATAGTAAACCCATAATTTTTAAGTTCTAAAATATTATTATTTAAATTATCAAGTAATTCCTTAATTCTATCATTTTTGGCATTTATAATATCATCGGTTATAAAAGTTCCTTTCGTAGATTTAGTAATAATAATGCCTTTACTATCCAAAATATCATAAGCTTTTTTTACAGTATTTGGATTTATTCCTAAACTACAAGCTAGTTCTCTGATTGAAGGTATTTGTTCATTAGGTTTTAAAACATTTAAAATAACTAACTTTTCAACTCCTTTAACTATTTGCTCATAGATAGGTGTTCGTGACTGATAATCAATAGTAATATTCACTAAGCATCATTCCTTTTTACAATTACATTCATTATAACATAAATCTTTATAAGTGTTTAAAAATTTTTCAAACGATTCAATATCTTTAATAGTATATTTAAATGGAGTAATGTAATTATCATTTGTACCATAAATTAACTCAATATATTCGCCTTTATATTCATCATTATAATGTTTTTTTAAATAATTCGTTAAAGCATCATCATCTTTTTCTGAAACATACTCTAATAAATTAGTTAAATCTTTATTTCCGTTTATTATAGATATTTGTTTTGAAGTATCATTATAACTTAAAAATTTTTCATTAAGAAATGTGGTTATATAATTCATGGTTTTTTTGTTAACATTGTTTGGAATAGTTAGAATTTGATATTCATGATTTTTATAGATGTATAGTTTTATACCCAGTCTATAATTATTTTTATCAATTTTTATATTATCTAAATCTAATTTATCAACATTTAATTTATAATTATTGTAATAAGCAGCAGTAGTATTTTTATAACTAGCATTATTTATGTATTTAATATAATCGCTTAAATCGTTTTTATGAATACTCGTAAATGCATCACTTGATAAAGGCACGATTATTTGATAAGAATTATTATTTATATTAAATAATTCTGAAGTATCGCTATGATTATTAAAACTGTTTTTTATTAAATCAAAACTTGTTACTGTGGTAGTTAAATACTCAGAATAAGCATTAGATGTTGTTAGCTCACTACAATTTATAACTTGCTTTTTGTTATAAGCGCTAATAATACCATAAAAACATAGAGATAAAATAATGTAAGTCCAAGTAAATATTATCGCAGACTTTAATGGCTTATATAATTTCTTTTGAGTTAATAAATCATAAATTAAGTAATAAAATATTGCAGCTAGAGTAATTATTAAACCAGTAAAAATAGATTTTTCTTTAAGAAACAAAGCATTTAGTAACATAAATGGTAAAAGTGAAATTGTTTTAACAACATAATGTAGAGATTCGTTTTTAAACCCTGCTGTTATATTTTCCATTTTTCTTCTTTTAAATAAAACATAACCAGCGAATATATAAATTATAGAAAGAAGAGATGTTTTAATAATGTCTCCAGTATTAAATTCTTTTTTTAGAATATAGCTACCTGGTACCGTCAAAGGATGTTTTATATTTTTAATATGATCAACATAATATTCGTTATTATCACTCTTAAACTTTATATAAGTTTCTGTATAATTTTCTGACAACAATTTATCAACATCTAAAGTTATTGGAAAAGACCAAATTAGAATAATAGAAACAATTAAAGCAGTAATAAAGTTACCACATAAAGATATAGCGAGAGTTATTACTATATAGATAAAACTATATAAAACAAAAGTGTATATAAAATAATCGAATAATAAAGCAAAAGGGATAGACAAATTAGTTAAATTAAATAATGAAAATACAATGACATTTATTATCAATAAAACTAAAATAAGTAAAAGACCAGCCAAAATATTTGAAAAAAACAATTTTCTTTTATTTATAGGTTTTGATAAATAAAAATCTAAACTATTTTGTTTAAATAAATAATTATTCAAAATATATGCTATTACTACAGGAAATATAAAAGAAGCAAAGTAAGTCATTTTTGTTAAGTCAATTAAATTTATTACATATATTTGCTGATTTAGCATATTAAATAGATAAAGTATATTAACAATTGGAATAATAAAGAATAAAAATAATAGTATTCCAAGTGATTTTTTTATGTTTTCTTTTATAAAATTAAAATTAATTAATTTCATTAAATTCATATCCTAGGACCTCCATTTTATAAATAAATATTTCTTCTAAAGTAAGGGGTAAGTAATCAAGTATTACTGGATTCATTTTAGATAATTTATTTCGAACATTTTTATTGTCTTCCATTATAATTGTAGCTATATTACCAATTTTCTTGTATGAAAGTATTTCAAAATCTTTAAAAGTATTTTTATCAAAATCACTCTCTAATGAAATTTGAACCTTTATCATATTAGTTTTCAAATTATCAATATCACCTTCAAAAAGAATAGAACCCTTATATAACAAACCAAGATTATCACAAATATCTTCGAGTTCTCTTAAATTGTGACTAGTCATAATAATGGTAGTATCTTGTTTTGTCATTTGTTTAATTAGTAAATCTTTAAAATGCTTTCTAATAACAGGATCTAATCCATCAAAAGTTTCATCAAAAAATAAATATTTTGTATTACAAGCAATAGCACAAAGTAACGCACATTGTCTTTTCATACCTTTTGAAAAACTAGAAATAGTTTTTGAAATATCAAGCTTTAATAACTTAGCCTCATTTTTAACAAATTCTAAATCAAAATCTTTATAAAAACTTTGATAAAATTTAGCAGTATCAATCAAATTGTAATTGTTATAAAAGAATAAGTCATCAGGGATAAATACAGTATTTTCTTTAATGTCTTCATTGTCAAACGAATTAACATTATCAATTAATATTTCGCCTTTATCGGGTTCGTAGATGCTACATATTAAGCGTAAAAGTGTTGATTTGCCAGCACCATTAGCACCAACCAAACCATAAATTGCATTATCAGGAATTGTACAATTTAAATTTTCAATAACTTGTTTATCCTTACCAAATGCTTTACTTAAATTTTTAAGTTCAATCATTATTATCCTCCGTTGTACTATATGTACTAGTACAAATAAAATATAACATATAATTTTTATATAATCAAGTAGTTACCAAAAAATTTTACAATATAATTAATATTTAAAATTTTTCAAATGAAATTGACAATTACAGACGTTTCAAATATAATAGATTACTGGTGATACATATGCTTAAAAACTTAAATAATAAACTAAAAGATAATAAAGGATGGGGCTTAGCCGAAATGTTAATTCTTAGTGGAATACTTTTGTTAGCATTACTTTTAGCAGCCTATTTAATTTACAAATTATATAGTAGCTTTTAAATCAGTTTTGGACTTATAGTGGGGGCTAATTATGTCAAAAATATCAAATTGTTTATTAATGCTTGAATATTTAGAAAATGGTAGAAAATACAATATAAAAAAACTAGCAGAAAAACTTGAAGTATCCGAAAGAATGGTTAGAAGTTACAAGGAAGAACTCGAAAAAGCAGGAATATTTATAGATAGCATCATGGGACCTTATGGAGGTTATGTTTTAAATCAAAGTATTAAAATTCCTTTACGCAAATTTTCTAAAGAAGATTATGAATTTTTAAAAAGTCTAGAAGTTAATGAAGAAGATAAGGAAAAGTTACAAATAATAGCTGATAAAGTTCATGGAATCTATTTTGAATCTCAAAACGAAAATATTGAATTAAAAGATGATATTAAAAATTATTATAATATATTAAATAAGGCTATAAAAGAAAAAAGAAAAGTAAAAATAAATTATTATTCATTTACCGATGGGAATTTAAATAGAATTATAAGGCCATATGATTTATTTTTATATAATTCTGGATGGGGATGTGCAGCCTTTTGTGAACTTCGTCAAGATTTAAGAAATTTTGAACTTAAAAGAATAAATAAAATGGAGCTTTTAGATGAAACTTTTTAAGTAGACCAAATACTTCCTCTTTAAGTGATATAAATTACTTAAGGAGGATTTTTTATGGAAAAGAATATGAATGAAAATTTCAAAAAATTGAATAATAGGGTTGTTGATAGTTTAAATGATACCGACTTAGAAAAATTAAATTATTTACTAAGTAAAATTAAAGACCCAACATTAGTATCGGGTGTAGGTGGTTCAAGTATTGTTGCTTCGTTTGCATCAAAAATATTACTTATGAAGAATATGATTATAACAAAATGTGTAGAACCAAGGGATTTAAAATATTTTAAAGAGTTTATGAATGGCTATAAAAATATTTTGGCATGCAGTTACTCTGGAGCAAACTTTGGCGTTGAATTAGCATTCGACAACAATCTAAGACATTATTTGTTATCTAGTAAGGAAAATAATGAAAACGGTATAATTAGTTTAAATTATGTTTGTAAAGATCCTGAAAAAAGTTTTATATCTTTAGCAGCAACATTAATACCATGTGCAATATTATTAAATTATTATTTGGATAATGATTATCAAAGAATAATTGATAGTACAAAAGAATATGATTATAATTTCGATGTAAATTGTGATGCTTTTGAAATCTTTACAGGATTTGAAACATTATCAGCAAGCAAATATTTAGAATCTACGATGGTTGAAGCTGGTATTGGCATTCCTGTAATTCATGATAAGTATTCATATTGTCATGGTAGAAGTACATTATCAAAAACTTACAATAATATAGCAATATATTTTAATTTAGGTACAGACTTAGATAAACTATTATTAAGTGAATTAACTAAATACTATAAAGAAGTAATTGTATTAGATAGCAAGCCAACGCTTTTATCGGAGTATAACTTATTAGTAAAGTGCATGTATCTAACAAAATACATTGCCTCCCAAAAAGTAAAGGATTTATCAGGTGTAGATTATAATCCAATTGTAAAAAAACTCTATAGATTTAATAAAGGCGTATGATAATAAGAAAACAACAAATTAGCACAAAAATTCATTATTTTTTCTTGACAAACATAAGCTAATAATGATATAGTATATTTGCATTTTGAAAAGACGGGTTCTGCTTAGGTAGAACCTAGTTTAAAACAATGTTCGATACACCAGGATGTGTGTTAATGGAAAGGAGCGAAAATAAATGCCTACGATCAATCAATTAGTAAAGAAAAATCGAAGCAAAAAAACAAGAAAGAGTAAAAGTCCAGTATTAAATGTTGGATTTAACACTCTAGAAAAGAAGCAAACTGATGCAAAGAGTCCACAAAAAAGAGGAGTTTGTACTAAAGTTGGTACAAGAACACCTAAAAAACCGAACTCAGCATTAAGAAAATATGCTCGTGTTAGACTTTCTAATGGTAAAGAAATCGATGCTTATATTCCAGGAGAAGGACATAACTTACAAGAACACAGTGTTGTTTTAGTAAGAGGTGGCCGTGTTAAGGATTTAATCGGTGTTCGTTATCATATCGTAAGAGGTACACTTGATACTCACGGAGTTCAAGACCGTAAACAAGGACGTAGTAAATACGGAACTAAAAAAGACAAAAAATAATAGAATAGGAGGAAAATTAAATGCGTAAAAGACGTGCAGTTAAAAGAGATGTATTACCAGATCCTATATATAATTCAAAAGTAGTTACTAAATTAGTAAATCAAATTATGTTAGATGGTAAAAAAGGTACAGCTCAAAAGATATTATATGAAGCATTTGATATAGTTGCTGAAAAAACTGGAAAACCAGCTTTAGAAGTTTACAATGCGGCATTAGAAAATATCAAACCAGCTCTAGAAGTTAAATCTCGTAGAGTTGGGGGCTCAAATTATCAAGTTCCAATGGAAGTTAATGATGAAAGAGCTCAAACACTAGCTTTAAGATGGTTAGTTAACTATGCAAAATTAAGAAATGGAAAGGGAATGGCCATTAATCTTGCAAACGAAATCATAGATGCCTCAAATGGTACTGGTGGAGCTTGCAAAAAACGTGAAGACACTCATAAAATGGCAGAAGCAAATAAAGCATTTGCTCATTATAGATGGTAAGCACTATGGCTAGAGACGTTTCAATTGACAAATTAAGAAATATCGGTATCATGGCTCACATCGATGCTGGTAAAACAACTACTACAGAAAGAATTTTATTCTTAACTGGTATTACACACAAAATTGGAGAAACTCACGAAGGTGAATCTCAAATGGACTGGATGGAACAAGAAAAGGAAAGAGGTATTACAATTACTTCTGCCGCTACTACTTGTCACTGGAAAGGATATAGATTAAACATTATCGATACCCCAGGTCACGTAGACTTTACTATCGAAGTTCAAAGAAGTTTAAGAGTTCTAGATGGTGCTATAGCTCTAATCGATGCTCAAGCAGGTGTAGAACCTCAAACTGAAACTGTTTGGAGACAAGCAAATGAATACAAAGTACCAAGAATGATTTGTGCTAACAAAATGGAAAAGATGGGTGCTGATTTCTACTATTCATTAGATACAATTAAAAGTAGATTAGGTGCTAATGCCGCTCCAATTATGTTACCAATTGGTGCTGAACAATTTTATGAAGGTTACATCGATTTAGTTACTAAAAAAGCATACAAATATGATGGAACTGAAAAACAAGAAGTATCTGAAATGGAAATTCCAGCAGATATGGTACAAAAAACTGAAGAATATAGAACTAAGTTAATTGAAGCAGTAGCTGATTTTGATGAAGACTTAATGATGAAATACCTAGATGGTGGAGAAATAACTGTTGATGAATTAAAGGCAGCTATCAGAAAAGCTACACTATCTGTAGGATTCTTCCCAGTTTTATGTGCTGATGCTCTAGGAGACAAAGGAACACGTGCTTTACTTGATGCTGTTATCGATTATTTACCAGCACCAACTGATATTGAAGCTATTGAATGTACTGATGCAAAAGGAAACGATGTATTAAGACATCCAAGTGATTCTGAACCATTCACAGCACTAGCATTTAAGATTATGACTGACCCATATGTTGGTAGACTTTCATTCTTCCGTGTTTACTCAGGTGTTTTAAAAGCAGGTTCATATGTTTTAAACTCTACTAAAGGAGAAAAAGAAAGAATTGGTCGTATTCTACAAATGCATGCAAACCAAAGAAAAGAAATTACAGAAGTATATGCAGGAGAAATTGCTGCAGCAGTTGGTTTAAAAAATACTACAACTGCAGATACATTATGTGATGAAAAAAATCCATGTATCATGAAGGGGATGGAATTCCCAGCTCCAGTTATTGATATAGCTATCGAACCAAAGAGTAAAAATGACCAAGATAAAATGGCTATTGCTATTCAAAAACTAGTTGAAGAAGATCCAACTTTAAGAGTTAAAACAGATACAGAAACTGGTCAAACAGTTTTATCAGGAATGGGTGAATTACACTTAGACATTATTGTTGACCGTATGCGTCGTGAATTTAATGTTGAATGTAATAAAGGTAAACCACAAGTTGCTTACCGTGAAACTTTAACTCAAGCTGCTGAATGTGAAGGTAAATATATCAAACAATCAGGTGGACGTGGACAATACGGACATGTTTGGGTTAAGTTCGAACCAAATCCTGAAAAAGGATATGAATTCGTTGATGCTATCGTTGGTGGTGTAGTTCCTCGTGAATATATACCAGTAACAGATAAAGGATTACAAGAAGCTATGGCTGGTGGTATCCTTGCTGGTTATCCAATGGTAGATGTTAAAGCAACATTATTTGATGGATCATACCATGATGTAGACTCATCAGAAATGGCCTTCAAAATAGCTGCATCTATGGCTTTAAAAGAAGCTAAAAATAAATGTAAACCTGTACTTTTAGAACCAATTATGAAAGTTGAAGTAGTTGTTCCAGAAGAATATATGGGTAACGTTATGGGAGATTTAACTAGTAGACGTGGTAAACCACTTGGAAACGAATCTCGTGGAAATGCATTATCAATCAATGCTATGGTTCCACTAGCTGAAATGTTTGGATATGCTACAAGCTTACGTTCAAACTCTCAAGGACGTGGTAACTTCACAATGACTTTAGACCATTATGAAGAAGTTCCAAAAAATATTGCTGAAGAAATTATAAAGAAAAACAGCATAAATTAAGAATAATACTTGAAAAATCTTCAAGCATTAGATAAAATATAATAGTAATATAAGAAAAGGAGGAAATTATTATATGGCAAGAGAAAAATTCGATCGTTCAAAAGAACACGTTAATATTGGTACTATTGGACACGTTGACCATGGTAAAACAACATTAACTGCTGCGATCACAAAATACTTTGGAAAATTTGTTGATTATGCTGATATCGACAAAGCTCCAGAAGAAAGAGAAAGAGGTATAACTATCAACACTGCACATGTTGAATACGAAACTGAAAAACGTCACTATGCACACGTTGACTGTCCAGGACATGCTGACTATGTTAAAAACATGATCACTGGTGCTGCACAAATGGATGGAGCTATCCTAGTTGTATCTGCTGCAGATGGTCCTATGCCACAAACTAGAGAACACATTTTGTTATCTCGTCAAGTTGGTGTGCCTAAGATCGTGGTTTACATGAATAAATGTGACCAAGTTGATGATCCAGAATTACTAGACTTAGTAGAAATGGAAATCAGAGAATTATTAGGAGAATATGGATTTGATCCTGAATGTCCTATTATCCGTGGTAGTGCTTTAAAAGCTCTAGAAGGTGATGAAGCTGCTGCTCAAAGTATCCGTGACTTAATGGCTGCTGTTGATTCTTATATCGATGCTCCAGTTCGTGATACTGATAAACCATTCTTAATGAGTATTGAAGACGTTTTCACAATTTCAGGACGTGGAACAGTTGTTACTGGACGTGTTGAACGTGGACAATTAAAACTTAACGACGAAGTTGAAATCGTTGGTCTAAGACCTACAACTAAAACAGTTGTTACTGGTATTGAAATGTTTAGAAAATCTCTAGATTTTGCTCAAGCTGGTGACAATGCTGGATGCTTACTTCGTGGCGTTGCTCGTGATGGCGTTGAACGTGGACAAGTTTTAGCTAAACCAGGAAGCGTTACACCTCATACAAAATTTAAAGCAAGCGTATACGTTCTATCTAAAGAAGAAGGAGGACGTCATACACCATTCTTCTCAAATTACCGTCCACAATTCTATTTCAGAACTACAGACGTAACAGGTGTTATTGAATTACCTGAAGGAGTAGAAATGGTAATGCCTGGAGATAATGTTGACATGACTGTTGAATTAATTGCTCCAGTTGCTCTAGAAAACGGAACTAAATTCTCTATCCGTGAAGGTGGAAGAACTGTTGGTGCCGGAGTTGTATCTGAAATTTTAAAATAATTTAAGAATATAACAACAAAAAAATCTTAGGACTTCGTGTCTTAAGATTTTTATTTTGCTTTGGGATAAGGTTTTCTTTCGTTTGTTAGTCCAAGTAAATAATCTGTTGATACATTATAGTAATTTGCAAGCATAACAAGTTTATCAATAGGAAGTAATCTTATACCCATTTCATATCTACTGTATTGAACTTGTGACGTATTTAAAACTTTTGCTATATCTTTTTGTGATAAATCCCTATCTTTTCTAATATCTCTCAGTCTGCTAAGATTTATATACATTTTAATCACCATTTTTATTTTGTCATATAACCAAATGGTTATCTTGACTTTAATACCAAATAGTTATATAATTATAAAAACTATACCATTTAAGTATAATGCGGAGGTTAAAATGTATAAGAAATTTTTAATTTTATCAACAATAATAATTATGATATTTTCAATTGTTTTTGTTAATGAGATTATTTTTACTAACAAAAATATCGTAAACACAGACTATAATATAATAAAAGAACATAAAAATGAATTATCAATGATGTTAGAAACAACACCTGGTAGTGGACAATACGAAATAACAACTGCAAGTGAATGGCCAGCGGAAGGTTATACTTTTAATAGTGAATTATCAAAATGTGAAAATGGTGGAAAACTATCCTGGGACGTCACAAACAAAAAAGTGGTTTTTAATGGAACTGCTTCTGATAAATGTTATATTTACTTTGATAAAGGTGCGCCAACAATATCTTTTACAATAGGAGGAACGATTTATAATGCGGCCCCTGGAATGACATGGGAGGAATGGTTGAACAGTACATATTCCAATGATTTTCCAAACAAGAACTATATTACAACTTACTCAAAAACTGATTGCTCAACTAATGAATATATAAACTCTGAATACGTAACAACGGAAGAAATGTGTAAAAATGTTTGGGTTACTAATTATGATAGTAAAGACACAATACTACCAGGTTATATTTATCTTAATTCAGGAGAAGGTGTATGGAGTAGCATAGGTGATTGCGCAACAGATGAAGCATCTAGTCGAGGAATTCCTATAATAGCAAATAATACAATTGAATCAACCATATCAATTTACAACGAAAAAAATAAACTGAGTATTAATAATAATGATTTAGATGTTTTTGGTTGTTCAATTAAGTTAAACGAATGAAATAAAAAGACAGCAACGTAATATGTTTTAATTGCTGTCTTTATTTTATTTATTAAATTCTTTTGCTAAGGATCCACTTTTTAATAATTTATCATATTGTTTTTCATCAATTACTAAATCAAATTCTCCAATATATTCATAAACATCTGGATTAAATCCCATTTTAAATCTATTTAATCCATAATAATGATTATCTTTAGATAAATCTGCAGTTATACCATTTAAATCTAAATATTTAAAATTTTGTTGATAATATTTTATTAAGGCATAATACAAGAAGTAATTTGGACTAAATCTAGCCATAGCCTTATTAAATCCACTTATTTGTATAATTACTCTATTTTGATGTTTAATTACTAAAGCCCCTGCAACATATGTTTCTAATCCCGTATTTAAATTTTTAGAAGCTTCTGCTATATCATTTTTATAAGATAAAAGTGCTTTATCAGAATTCATTTTAGCATTTATAATATTGGTATTACTATTAGTTATTAATTTGTTGTTAAGTTCTGAATTTCTTCTTAATTCAAAATTATAAGCATTTTGAGCATTTATTAAAAAGTTTTTATAATCAACTTTTACTAACATTAAATCAACATCAGCAGTTTTACTAAAAACATTATAAAAATCATTATAATAATATTCATCTCTATTAATTTTGTTTTTTATAAATTTATAAAATATATTTAACTTATCCGGAGTAGCCTTTTCTAAAACTAATCCTTTTCTTAATCCTTTTTTTACTTTATTTCTAGTATTTTTAGATAAATTATCATAACCATAACCATCAAGTTTTATAATAGCATTAACTCGAGGAAGTAAAGATTCAAAATTCATATTGCTTTTAAGTTTTTTATAACCAAATTTAGTTAATGAATCGATAACTTTATAATTTTCATTATATTCAAAATTCATAGTATTTTTGTTTAATTTTGCAATAGCAATTTCTGGATTTATTTTTATAAAAGCAAAATTTCTTTTTTTATAATACTCTTTTATTTTTTTTGTAAAGTCTTCAAGTAAATATTCATTGGAATAATCTATTAAAAAACCACGTGGAGAGTATCCAAAATAAACATTGCCTATTTTTTTGTGAAGAATTAGGGCTGCTCCCACAACTTCGTCAGCTCCATAAGAGATAAATTCGTATTCATAACCTTCTTCAGCTTTAAGTAAAGCATAATTAACAGATTCATGAAAATTTCCAATAAAATGTGTATTAGCAAAATTTTTAAACTCATCAATAGACATTTCTCTTATAAACATATAATTACCTCCTTCGTATAAAGTAAGACAACATTATACCATAAAATGCTGTTAAAATCCATAAAAATGTTGCTTAAAATTAATTTGTTGTGTATAATATAATTAGGTGATAAAAATGGCAAGTAGTTTTAAAAATAGTATTGAAAACATGTATAAAAGAATGATAATTTATTCTATTTTAACATCAATACTAACCGTAGCAGCAGGAGTTGTACTTTTACTAGTACCTGAACTTACAAATAAAGTGGTAGGTATAATTGCTGGAGTTATATTCTTAATCGAAGGCATTAATTCTATTTATAAGTATTTTCATCGTGAAGGAGCAAAACTTTATAATTTGAACCTAGTATTCGGAGTACTTTATTCAATACTAGGAGTAGTAATTATAATATATCCATTTACAGTAGTAGAATTTGTAACTGTATGTCTTGGTCTTTATATGATTATTAATGGAGCAAGTAAAGTAAATTATGCATTGTGGTTAAAAAGAGGAAATGAAGATTCTTGGTTAATCACATTAGCAACAGGAATTTTAGTTGCAATTGTAGGTGTTCTTGTAATATTTAATCCATTTGCAAGTTTAACCCTAACTAAATTAGCTGGAGCATTCCTAATTATAACTGGTATTTTAGATTTTATGGATACAATTTTATTTAAAAATAGAAGTAAAGAAATAATGGAAATATTTTGGTAAAAAAAAGTAAACTTTAAAGTAAAACTAGCATGTTTTACTTTTTAATTTGTTAAAATTTTGCTATACTAAAAATAGGAAGAAGGGGATAAAATGTTAATTAAAGACATTCATGCTAGAGAAATACTAGATAGCAGAGGGAATCCAACTATTGAAGTTGATATGACACTAGATAATGGAATAAGTGCAACGGCATCAGTTCCAAGTGGAGCATCAACCGGTTCCAGAGAAGCCCTAGAACTACGAGATAAAGATCCAAATAGATACGAAGGAAAAGGCGTTTTAAGTGCAGTTGATAATGTAAATAATATAATAAAACCAGCACTATTAGGTAAAAAGGCTGATCAATTAAGCGTGGATAACTTTTTAATAGAATTAGATGGAACTGAAAATAAAAGTAAACTTGGAGCTAATGCCATTTTAGGAGTATCACTTGCTTGTTTAAAATGTTTAGCTAAATCAAATAATAAAGAACTATATGAATATGTATCAAATAAAAGTGTATCAATGCCTATTCCAATGGTTAATATCATAAATGGTGGGGCTCATGCCGTAAATAATATTGATATTCAAGAATTTATGATAATGCCCGTTATGAAAAGTATTAAAGAAAGAGTAAGAGCGGCATCTGAAATATTTCATGCATTAAAAAAACTATTAAGTGCTAATGGCTTTGCAGTAGGAGTTGGAGATGAAGGTGGATTTGCCCCAAATTTAAATAGTAGCTCTATGGCACTAGATTTTATCGTGGAAGCAATAAAAAAAGCAGGCTATAAACCTGGTGAAGATGTTTTTATAGCTTTAGATGTTGCAGCTAGTGAACTTTATAATAAAGAAACTAACACATATAAACTTGATGGAAGAGATTTAACTAGTGAAGAGCTTATGAATTACTATGTAAAATTAATAAATTTATATCCAATTTTAAGTATTGAAGATCCATTCTTTGAAAATGATTTTGAAACACTTGCAAAATTTACACAATTAGTTGGAAATCGTATTATGATTGTAGGTGATGACTATTTCGTAACTAATGAAAAATATTTAGAAAAAGGAATAGATATGCATGCTGGTAATGCTATTTTACTTAAGGCTAACCAAATAGGTACAGTAAGTGAAATGATTAAAACAATAATGCTTGCTAAGAAAAATAATTATAAAACAATTATATCTCACAGAAGTGGTGAAACGGAAGATACATTTATAGCAGATTTAGCAGTTGGACTTGCCATTCCATTTATTAAAACAGGTTCAATGTGTCGTGGAGAACGAATTGCCAAATATAACAGACTAATGAGAATTGAAGAAAAATTAAAAAGAGACTAGTTATTTAGTCTTTTTTATTTTATAATAATAATGGTGATAATATGAAAAAAATCGTAGATGGCAATAATGCTTGTAGTAAGATTGCATATTACTTCAGTGAAGTATGCAGTATTTATCCAATAACACCATCAAGTCCGATGGCTTCAAATATTGATGCTTTAACAAGCACTAATTTGCTTAATATATTTAATGATAAACCAAGAGTTTTAGAAATGGAATCAGAAGCAGGAGCAGCAGGAGCCTTACATGGAGCACTTTTATCAGGCTCTTTAGCATCAACATTTACAGCTAGTCAAGGGCTTTTATTGATGATACCTAATATGTATAAAATCGCTGGAGAAATGTTGCCAGCCGTAATTCATGTTGCAGCCAGAAGTCTTGCAACTCATGCCTTATCAATATTCGGAGATCATCAAGACATTTATGCAACTCGTGCTACAGGATTTTGTATTCTTGCATCATCTAGTGTATTTGATGCTCAAAATCTAGCTGCCGTAGCTCATTTATCTGCCATAAAAGGAAGCCTTCCATTTGTGCATTTTTTTGATGGTTTTAGAACTAGTCATGAATTAAATACTATTGAAGAGTTACTCGAAGATAAGCTTTTATCACTAGTTGACTATGACGCAATTAATAAATATAAAGATAGATGTTTAAATGTTGATAAAAAATATCAATATGGAATGGCTCAAAATGAAGATATTTATTTTCAATGCATGGAAGCAAGAAATAAATATTATGATGCTATGCCTAATGTTGTAAATGATTATATGAAAAAGATTAATGACATAATGAAAACAGATTATAAACCTTTTAATTATTATGGGGCAAGTGATGCCAAAAATATAATTGTTGCTATGGGGAGTGTAACAGACACTATCAAAGAAGTGGTAAAAAAGTTAGACAATGTTGGTTTAATTGAAGTTCATTTATATCGTCCATTTAGTAAAGAATATTTCTTAAATGTTTTACCAAAGTCCGTTAAAAATATTGCAGTTTTAGATAGAACAAAAGAAGCTGGATCAACCGGAGAACCTTTATACCTAGATGTATGTAGTATTTTAAAGAATAAAAATATCAATATATACGGAGGAAGATTTGGTTTATCAAGTAAAAATACTACACCAGATGAAATTTATAGTGTTTATAAAATGCTTGAAGAAAGTCCAAAAGAAAATTTTACAATAGGTATAAATGATGATGTAACAAATTTAAGCCTAAAAGAAGAACATATAGAAATTGAAAATAATAATAAAGAAATAAAAGTCGTAGGTTTTGGCAGTGATGGTATGGTAAGTGCTAGTAAAGATTTACTAAAGATATTACATGCTAAGAAGGATTTGTATGTTCAAGGATATTTTGAATATGATTCTAAAAAAAGTGGCGGAGTAACAATATCTCATTTAAGATATGATAGTGATAAAATAAATGAACCATACTATGTAACTCATCCAGAAATAGCTGTAGTTACTAAAGATATTTATTTTAGAATGTTTGATATAATAAGAAATTTAAAAGAAAATGGAACATTGCTTATTAACACTATTAAAAATGAAGAAGAATTATTAAAATTATTACCTACTAAAGTTAAGAATACAATCTTTAAGAAAAATATTAAAGTATATTATATAGATGCTGAAAATATAGCAAGTAAAAATAATTTAAAAGGTAAAATTAGTAAAATAATGGAAGTACTAATTCTTAACTTATTACATGTTGAAGATGCCACATCTATGCTTGAAGAATCAATTAAAAAGACATTTGCTACAAAAGGTGAAGATATAGTTAATAATAACATTTTAGCAATGCATGAAGCTTTATCAAATTTAAAAGAACTTAAAGTTACTCATGAATATGATGAAACAATAAGCATTGTCGATGATAGTGTAATAAATATGATTAATGAGCGAAGAGGTAATGAAATACCTGTTAGTATGTTAATGGATTATGCTTGTGGTCGTTTTCCTGGAGCAACTACTAACAATGAAAAGAGAAATATTTCTAATGTAGTTCCAAGATGGATTAAAGAAAATTGCATTGAATGTGGCATGTGTGCCTTAGCCTGTCCACATGCAGTAATCAGAGCTATAGCAAATGAAAATGATTCAGATGGTATCCCATTTATAGGAAAAGATGGTTTAAAATATTCTATTAAAATTAGTGAAAAAGATTGTACAGGATGTGGAGTATGTGAAAGTGTATGTCCTGGTAAAATGGGTAAAAAAGCCTTAGAGATGGTGGAAAAAACTGATAAAATTGGTATTGATTTTGATAGTATAAAAAGTGTTAATCCTCTTCCTAAAACAACAATTAAAGGTGTAGCTTTAGAGCGTCCATTATTTGCATACTCTGGTGCATGTGCAGGATGTGGAGAAACCCCATATATTAAGATGCTAACTCAAATACTCGGAGAAAAATTAGTAATTGCCAATGCTACGGGTTGCTCAAGCATTTATGGTGGCTCAACCCCATCAACACCATATAGCATTCCATGGGCAAATTCTTTATTCGAAGATAATGCAGAATTTGCTTTAGGTATTCATATTTCTTACAAACAAAAAAGAGATAAAATAAAACACATAATGGAAGAAACTATAAACTCTGTTGATGAAGATATTAAAGAATTATTCACAAAATGGTTAGAAAATGAAAATGATTTTGCAATAACTAAGGATATTAAAGAAAAATTAGAAGATAAATTAATTCCAAAAGAATTAAAAGATTTAATTGATTATGTTCCTGCTAGAACTATCTGGGCAATTGGTGGAGATGGTTGGGCATATGATATTGGTTATGGTGGTCTAGATCATGTCCTTCACTCAAATGAAAATATTAAAATATTAGTTTTAGATACAGAAGTATATTCGAATACTGGAGGACAAGCAAGTAAATCAACAAAACTTGGAGCAGTTGCAGAATTTGCTAACTTTGGTAAACGAACAATCAAAAAAGATTTATTTAAGATAGCATCATGTATCCCAAATTGCTATGTAGCATCAATTTCTCTCGGAGCTAATATGATTCAAGCAATTAAAGCATTCAATGAAGCAGAAGCACATAATGGACCAGCAATCATAATTGCTTATTCACCATGTATTGAACATGGGATAAAAACTGGTATGACTACATCAAGTGAAGAACAAAAACTAGCGGTAGAATGTGGTTATACAATTCTTATGAGATATGATGGAAAGTATCATATTGATTCAAAAGAACCAGATTTTAATAAATATGAAACATTCTTAGATAATGAAATTAGATTTAATGCTTTAAAAATTAAAAATAAAGAATTTGCATCAAAAATACTTGAAGAACAAAAAGAAAATGCAATAAAGAGATATGAATATTATAAGAAAGTAAGTGAGTAATCACTTATTTTTTTGTATAAAAAAAGCGGAGACTCCCGAAGGAATCTCCTAAAAGAATAAAAAGGGGTTGACTAGTGTGATACTAGCACCAATTCGCCTTCTTTAAGTGAATTGGTGATTACTATCTTAATCGAAAAAGTGTAATTTGTCAAGCGATTTTTTAAAATTTCTGATATAATATTTACGGAGGTTAAAATGAACTTAGAATTATTACCAAAAGTAGGCCCAAAAACTATAAATATATTAAATAGAATTAATATAAATACAGTTGAAGATTTATTAACATATTATCCATACCGTTATAATATTATTAAATTTATAAATATTGAAGATGCTGATGATACAATGACTTATTATATTAAAGCTAAAATTTTAAGTGTGCCAAAAGTATCATATATCAAAAGAAATTTTAATAAATTAGATTTTTTTGCAATAAATAATGATCATGAATTTAAAGTTACTATATTTAATAGATCATTTTTAAAAAGAAATCTAACTGTGGATAAAGAAATTGTTTTAATTGGTAAATATTCTAAAATAAAAAATGTATTTACTGCCAATGATATAAAATTTAACGTTGATGAAGAAAGAATTGAACCTATTTATCATTTAACCGAAGGCATTAAAAATTCAGGTTTAGAAAATATTATAAATAGTGCCTTATCAACTAAAATATCTTTAAGTGATAATATCCCAAATTATTTAAATGAAAAGTATAAACTATTAACAAAGAATGATGCCATAAGAAAAATACATCAACCAAAAACGATCAACGATATAAAACAAAGTGAATTAAAACTTATTTACGAAGAGTTATTTACATATATGTTTAAAATTAATTATTTAAAAGGTATAAATAAAATATCTAAAGGACTACCAAAAGAATTTAATGACAATGATATCCAAGATTTTTTATCGAGTCTAAATTTTTTATTAACTAAAGATCAGTTATCAACTATTGAAGATATTTTAAAAGATATGAAAGAAAGCAAAAGGATGAATAGGTTAGTACTCGGAGATGTTGGTTCGGGAAAAACTATCGTAGCAATTGTTGCCATTTTAGCAAACTTTCTATCTGGATATCAATCCACATTTATGGCACCAACTGAAATTTTAGCCAAACAACATTATGAGTCTATTAAAGAATACTTTAAAGAATATGATATAAACATCAGTTTATTAACAGGAAGTATTACCAAAAAACAAAAAGAAAATATTTATAATCAAATAACAAATGGAGAAATAGATTTAGTTATAGGTACACATGCTTTATTAAATGATAATTTAAATTTTAAAAATTTAGGGTTAGTAATTACCGATGAACAACATAGATTCGGAGTAAACCAAAGAAACTTATTACAAAATAAAGGGTTAAATGGCGAAGCAGATGTATTATATTTATCAGCAACACCAATACCTAGAACTTACGCATTAACTATTTATGGTGACTTAGATTTATCGCAAATAAAGACTAAACCAAATATTAGAAAAGAAATAATAACTAAAATAGCAGATGAAAAAAACATTAAAGAAGTATTATTAAAAATGTATGAAGAATTAAAACTTAATCATCAAATATTTGTTGTTTCTCCATTAATAGAACAAAATGATGAACTAAATTTAAATAGCGTAATGGAACTAAAAGAAAAATTAAATAAAGCTTTCAATAATAAAGTAAGGATCGAAATATTACACGGAAAATTAAAACAAAAAGAAAAAGATGAATTAATGAAAGGGTTTGCAGAAAATAAAATAAATATTTTAATATCTACGACAGTTATTGAAGTTGGTATTGATATTCCCAATGCAACAATGATGGTTATATATAATGCCGAAAGATTTGGGCTAGCAACACTTCACCAACTACGTGGTAGAGTAGGAAGAAGTGGTATTCAAAGTTATTGTTATTTAGTAAGTAATTCTTTTAACAATGAAAGACTAAAAGTAATGGAAGAATCATCTGATGGCTTCTATATTGCAGAAAAGGACTTTGAACAAAGGGGACAAGGCGATTTGTTCGGGGTTAAACAAAGTGGAGATATGTCATTTAAAATTGCTAATCTAAAAAGAGATTTTAATATATTATCTCAAGCTAATATTGATGCTAAAGAATTTTTAGATAATAAATCTTATCTAAATTACGAATATTATACTAAAATTATAAAAGAAATAGATTTCTTAGATTAACAAAAAGAGCTTACCTAGATGTAAACTCTTCTTTTGCTTTTAAATTATCTTTAACATAAATCCAATATCTATATTCCATAATACCTTCATGCATAGATGGTACTAATGTATCAGACCTTCCAATAAACTTATTCATAGTTCTTTTAGATGCTATATTATTTTCACGACATGTAACTAAAGCATTTTCAATTCCCAGCTTATCAAATTCATTTAATAATAAATCTAACAAAGTAGTAGCATATCCTTTTTTTCTTTCACTAGGTCTAATGGCATAGCCAACATTTCCTCCAATTTCAAATAATTTTCCTTTAAGTTCATGTCTTACATTTGCTGCACCATATATTTTTCCAAATTCATCAGTTAAAACATATGAAGTTTGATTAGCCCAATTAGGATTAGTATCACTAATATGTTTGTTTTTTTCTAATGAATTAAAAAACTCTTCAAAAGAATGATCTAATATGTTTTGAAAATTATTTATTCCTTCAAAAAGATATTCATCATTTGCATTTTGAAATTCCTTTGCCATACTTTCTAGTTCTTGCCTATCATCTTTAGTTATTTCTCTTACTAAAAAACTCATATTATCACTTCCTTAACATTTAGTTATTAATATGATATCATATTAAATGAGATTATGAAAGAATCAACTTAATTTATTAAATAATATATTAAAAACGGAGCCTCTCGGCTCCTTCAGGGGGAAATATTAATATCAGTTCGTAATAATTTAATATTTAGTTAAAGTCTTATAAATTAAGGTTTTTTCTTTTATCATAATTTACCAAAGTTTATAAGAATAACTTTATTTTTGATGTTTAGTATCTAGTTTTGGTATCTAGACTTTTTTATAGGCATCACTTATTTTTCTAAATATATCATTATTTATAATATATAAATCTTTTTTTGTTCTAGTCATTGCAACATATAACATATTTATAGTTTTTTGAGATATTCCCTTTATTGAAAAATCATTACTTGTAATTTTATTTAAATTTGAAGTTAAAATTACACATACATCATTATATGTATCACCTTTACAATAACTCCAACTATCCGCATTAAAATTCCATTTGTACGGTGCATTATACATTAATTTTTTAATATTATTATCTTCCAATAATTTTGTTGCCTTATCAATATCATTTATAATTATTACATTACCTTTGTTAATTCTTTGGGATGCTATATCAATTTTTAATTTTTCTGACACATAATTGCATATATCTTCTGAGCACCTTCGAGATTTTTTTAATGTTTTGTCATCAATGATTATTGATAATTTTTTTAGCATCTCTTTAAATTCTTTATAACTTATTTCTTGTGTTTCATATTTTCTTTTAGATACATTAAATTTTTTTCTTTCAAAAGGGATGCCTGATTTAGTTTTTCCATTAACAGAATGTTGAAAATAATCTCCGACCAAAGTTATATTATTACATTTTTTTATAATTTCTTCTAAAACTTTATAATTTTCCTCTCTAAAATCTTGAAATTCATCTACAAATATGTAATCAAAAAATCTATTTAAATTATTAATAGCTCTATCAAATATATCACTATTATCTCTTAAATATAGTATAAGTTCTGCTATACTAGACGAATAATATCTATCATTAATCATATAATGATTTATTGTTTTTTTATTTCTATACTTATTATTATAATTTCCGTTAGAATCAAAAGGCTTTTGTGCTTCATCTAATATCAATCCATTACTTTTAATTGTACATTTAAATAATTCTCCTATGCTAATTTCATATGGTCTAATAAAAAAATTATACAAAAACTTATGAAATGTAAATATTTTTGTATATTTGTTACTTTTTTTATTATTAATTAATTCTTTTTCTATATTATTTACATTTCTATTAGTATAAGCTATTATTAAATTTCTCTTTTTTTCCTCTACATTATTGCATATATGAAACGTTTTTCCTGCACCTGCTACAGCTAGTATTATTTTCTTATCCATTTTATACACTCTTCGATATATTTGGGATAATTTAAGGAAATATCTTCTTTAATTAGAAAATAAGCCACTTCTGTTTTTTGGTTAAGCATCTTTCCTAAACAGCCTTCATAAGTTGCATTCTTACATTCATATAAATATTTTGCATTTTCTTTAAGGGGAATTTTTTCTTTTAATATATCCTTATTTAAATTATATAAACAAACTTCCCAAGTCCAATTATCAACATTAGAATCAGTAAATATTTGAATATTTTTATTATTTTGATTAAATTCTTCTATTTGTGATATTTTATTAGGATTTGTTATAAAATCATTATCAGTTATAACAGCCACTCTTTTATCTATACATTTAGCAATTTCTAAATAATTACTATATCCAACGCCTCCACAAGAAATAATTTCTATACCTTCTGTTTCAATATTTGATTTGTTCCTTTTTAATTTTTCTTCTTCCGTTAATAATTTTTCTACTATTTCTTCATAAGCTTTTTGAATTAAAAGATATTCTGTCGGTCCTTCAACAAGAATAACCTTTGGGGATAAGATAAATTGCAATAAATTTAAATTATCAGCCTTTTCAAAAAACTTAATAGCATTTTTTCCATCTTCACTATTATATAAATCTTTTAATGCAAGAGGTTTCTTATTATTAATCCAAATAACATTGGATAAATTTAATGTATTTACAATAAGAGAATTATGAGTGGTAACTAATAATTGTATATCATCTTCATTATTATTTACTTGTTTAATATGTTCTAGCATTTTTCGCAAATTTATGTGACTCAAATGATTTTCAGGTTCTTCAATAGAAATTAGATCTAAATCATTACTATTCTTATTTAATGCTATTTCTGTTTTAATTAAATTTTCTCTTCCTTTTCCTTTGTTTTCTAAAGAAATATTATCTTCTAAAACAGTAATTATATTTTCTAATATTACTTTTTTGTTATCAATTCCAAATTCAGAATTATCGTCCAATTTATTAGCACCAATTTTTCCCATTAAGTCATTAATTTCATTTCTAAAATCATTAGATATCTTTAATCTCTCTAAATTATCATATTTAGATAAAAATAAATGTTTATTATAATGATTATATGTATTATTACCATCTGATTTTGAATTATCAATAGATAAATACCTGAGTGGTTTTTTCAACAAATTATATGGTTTTCCTTTAAAAGTCTCCCATGACATCTCGTAATAATCATATGGAATTTTTCCATCTAAAATTGCAGTCATTAAATCATCACGAAATTCATCATTAAATTGACATGTAAATTTTATTCCAAAATCCTCTATTTTTTCATTATTTATTTTAATTTCACCATAGTAATCATAATTATTATCACAATCCAAATCTAAAAACAAATATATTTCAATTTTGGGTAAGATTGTAAAATCTTTTCCTTCTTCGAATTTTTTTACAATATTTCTGTTTAAAATATCCCTTACTATGTATTTATCATAATTTGAATATTTTTTATTCAATACAACCTCAATCGCTTCCAAAATTGTACTTTTACCTGATTCGTTATCACCAATTAATATATTAGTACCGCTATTGAAATACATCTCAAAATCCTCAAAAAGTTTGAATCCTTTAATTATTATCTTTTTTATTTTATTCACAAACATCACCACTCTTACTTCATTTTATAACACTATAGTTCATTAATAATGAGCACTCAACTTTCATCTAAAATTTTAAATTTAATTATACTTCAACATAATCATCTATGATGTCATAAAAAACATTTTCAGAAATAATTTCAATATCTTTTCCTTCTAGTTTTAATGTTTCAGCTTTAATTAATTTAGAACTTTTTTTCCCTCTTAAAATTGGATTATAATCATTATTTCCTAAAATTAAATAATTTGTTTTCTTGGTTACATTATCTTCACAGTGACCACCTAAATCAACTATTATTTGCATTGCTTCTTTTCTTTGCATTTTTTCTAATGTACCAGTAATAGCTACATATTTATCATAAAACAGATTATCAACATCAAATTCAGTATTATTCGTAACAATATCTCTAGCCCTTAAAGTTGTCCCATTTCTATGTTTTTTAAATGCATTCTTAAATTCTTCTACACTTACATACTTTTGTAATGCAACATTTTTTAATTGTTCATAAATATCCATTGTAATTTCACAATCTTTTAATGATCTGTGATTATTTGTTGTATCTATTTCGAAGTATCTTGCTAAATCAATTAATCTATGGTGTGGTAAATCTGGTAATAATTTTCTAGAAATTCTCATAGTATCAATAAAATCATTTGTTAAAACATCAAACTTATTTCTATAGAGATTATCATATATAAAATTTATATCAAAATTGACATTATGTCCAATTAGTATATCATTACCAATATAATTCATAAAATCTGGTAATATTTCTTCTATTGTCGGAGCATCCTTAACCATTTCATTAGTTATTCCTGTTAGTTCAGTAATATACTCATCTATTTCATTTCGTGGTTTTACAAGACTATTAAATTTTGAAACAATTTTATTATCTTTTACTTTTATCGCACCAATTTCAATAACTTCATCATAGGAACTATCTAATCCAGTCGTTTCAATATCAAATACTATATAATCACTCAATATATCTATAGAACTTTTGCCTTTTAAAGTTCTTTCTATCTTTTCTCTTTCAACAATACTAAATCTACCCATTTCAACATTTATAGTAAAATTCATATTTACCAACTCCTACTCCAATAATTATTATCTATATCAACTATTAATTATATATTTATTTCTTTAAAATTAGGATTTATATTTGGTCTTAATCCATTTTTTATATAACTTATTTTTTTGATATTATAAAATAACTCATTTAAATATACAATAAACTTAATATTCTCATAGCATAACAAAGCAAAATCAAAAAGATACATTTCTATAATTTTTTCACTACTCTTATACTTATCATAAAATGTAATTAATTGCGTTTCATTATTTATTTTATAATCAAAATGTGCTATCGAGTTACGAACATTATTGTTTATATTCAAATATTTACTAAATTCTTCATCATCCTTTAAAGCTTCAAGCCTTTGACACTTTGTATTATTGAAAAATGTTTTAAAATTATTAATTTTTGAATCAGTAATAAAACAATCATAATTTTTTCTTTCTATAATATTATTTAAACCTACCGGAAGTGTAATCATCTCTAGTATTAATTCATAACTATCGGCATAAAATGTTCTCATGTCTTTAAAATTTATAGTTGAAATACCATATATTTCTTTATCAATTTGATCTGTTTTATTTACAACACTTAAAATAATTACTGACATATATTTTTCAAATTCATTAATCCATCTATCATATATTTCAATTATTTTTTCTGATAACTCTTTAGTATTTATTTTTGTTTCAATAAATTCAATAAATTTAACAGTCTCATTGATTTCTTTACCTAACATTAATTTATTAGCCATATTTGTATAATCTTTTAAAGTGTTAGGAGGCATAATATAATTCATTCCCCCTGTTATTAATTGATGCAAAGCAATTTCAGCATCTAATTCATTTTTGATAATGTAATTTTCAGAAAAATCTAATAATGGCTTTTCTATCAAATCTAGTTTTTGATTAAAAAACAATTCATACAATGGTTTAATTTTGTTCAAAAAACTTTCTTTAAATCGTAGAAATTTACCCATTTTAGCCATAACATTTTGATATTGTTCATAATCTTCAAACATCATAATTGTATTCAAAAATGGACTAGTTCCACTGTTAATTATATCTTTTAAACAATTACATCTGGAAACTTTTTTATTAAGAAATTCCGTAGAAAAATTACCATAAAATCTTGCATTATTAATTTCTTCAAATGTTTCTTTAGCATTACTAATAATTAAAGTGTTTTCATTGATTTTTTTAATTCCATGAATAGAAACCTCACAATTAGGGCAACTGAAATTAAATGGTATGTTAAAATATCCAATTTGAAATCTTAATAATATTTTTTCTTTACAAAAATTACATTTTACGATAGTACTTTTAATCACAACAATCACTTCCTCACTACTAAAAAACGCCAATACAAAAACTTATAAACATAAGCCTGTACTAGCGCTTCTTTTTATACATACTATTATATCACATATTTCATTATTTTTATTATTAAATGACACTGTGACGCATTTTTTTTGAGTACCCTACTCTCATTTATAATGTCATAGTGTCATTATTCAATATTTATTTCTTTTTAACAACGCAACCTGTTGTACCAATTTTAAAATTATGACCGAACATTATACTAACTGTTATCAATTGATAAACTGATGAACAAACTTGTCCTATTCCTATACAAATATGCAGCAATCCATCTTGATGAATCTACTCCACATATGCATATATACTTTACTCCTGTTGTTAATGAAGTTAAAAGAAAAGTATTTGAACTTGATGAAAATGGTCATCAACTAAAACACGAAATAGTTAAAAACCCCTTATAAACAAAAGTATTCCCCTCTCTCGAGGGGAATTTCAGGGGGTTTTGGTTGATCTCTTCACATTGAGATTCGTAAGAGAGATCAGGTTATTAGCATGACTTGTATCATGCTAGTATAATCTTAATATTTTTTTTAAAGTTTGTCAATAAGTTTTTCATAATTTGACAAATATTTCATCTAATAATATAATTTGCTTGTAAAGACAATTGATAAAGTCAATATAAAAAATATGAAAGGAAATAAATTATTATAGTGAATATAAAAATATAGTTTTACAATAATAATAACTCATGAAAAATGATATTAAATGTAAGTGGTAGAACAGATATTATAGCATTTTACGAAAAATGGTTAATTAAAAGAGTAGAAGCTGGTTTTGTGGATGTAAGAAATCCTTTTAATCCTAAGTTAGTAAATAGAATTAATTTTTCAGATGTTGATTTAATTTTATTTTGTACTAAAAATCCAATACCAATATTAAATGATTTAAACAAAATTAAAATTCCATATTTATTTCAAATAACAATAACACCATATAAAAGAGATATTGAACCGAACGTTCCTTCAAAAAAAGAAGTTATTGAAGCTGTAAAAAAAATATCACAAACAATTGGCAAAGAGAACGTTTATGTAAGATACGATCCAATATTCTTAAGTGAAAAATATAACATTGATTATCATATTAAAGTATTTAAAAAATTGTGTATGTTACTAAATGGATATGTAGAAACTATAATTGTGTCATTTCTAGATGAATATAAAAATGTTTTAAAGAACAAAAATGTGTTACAGTATCGTAAATTTACAGAAGAAGATTATAAAATAATTGGAAAAAATTTTAGTAAAATAGCAAAACTCAACAATATGAAAGTTCAAACTTGTTTTGAAGATCGGAATCTTACAGAATATGGTTTTACAAAAGGGGAATGTTTATCACATGAACTTGCATATAGATTAACAGGTAAAAAGTATAAAAGTTGGAAAGCAAGAAAATGTAACTGTGTAGAGATGGTTGACATTGGTGTATATAATTCCTGTAAACATTTTTGTAAATATTGTTATGCTAACTATGATGAAAAGATAGTTAATAATAATTTTAAAAATCATGATGTAAATTCTTCGTTACTCATAGGAAATGTAAAGAAGGATGATATTATAAAAACAAGAAAATAATAAAATGCACTTAAAAGTTGATAGAATAATTAGATAATTTATAATATAATTATTTTGTAAAAAGAAAGGGTGTATTTATGAAATTTGGTGAAAACTTAAAAAATATTAGAAAGTCAAAAAATATATCTCAAGAATATCTAGCAGAAAAACTTGGAGTATCAAGACAAAGCGTTTCAAAGTGGGAAACCGGAGAAAATTTTCCAAGTATGAATAATATAATGTGTCTTTGTGAAATATTTAAATGTAAAATTAATGATTTGGTACATGAAGACTTTACAGACATAGAATCTTTAGACAGTGAAATAAAAGAAAGTGTAGTTAAATTTAAAAAAGAAAAGCAAATAAAGGTGAAGTTAATAAGCAAAATTATATATATAATGGCAAACATAGTAAATAAGATATTTATTGGTGTAGCTGTTTTAATAAGCATAATGATCTTAGCATTGCCATTCATAGGTAAATCTGCCAGAATTAGTGGAACAGACTTACTAATATCTAATGTCAAAGTTGCTAGTATTACAACATATGGAGAACTAGCTTATGAATATATAAATAATCATTCTTTTGATGAAATAATATTCCATGCCGAAATACTACTAGTTGGAAGTTTAATTAGCATAGTATGCATAGCTAAAGTATTTGAAAATTTGTATAAATTGTTCTTTAATATTCATAATGGAGATACTCCATTTACTTTAGATAACATTAATCGTATTAAAAAAATATCATTCTTTATAATATTTTATATTGTATTTAGTTTTATATATGGGGTAATGTGTAGTATATTAATGGAATTAAATCTAGGAGCTGAATTAGAACTAACAGATATAGTCTACGCATTAATTATTTATAGTATTTCCTTTATATTTGAATATGGATATGAACTTCAAATAGATAGTAAAGGCAAAATGTATGAAAATTAATTTGACAAATGTACTCGTTAAGTGTTAAAATATAGCTCAAAACGGGGGTTTTAAAATGGATGTTAATACATTTTTCTTACTTTATGGAGGTATTAAAGCATATACAATGTTTTTATCTGATTGTTTTATGGGGAACTCTAAAGTAAGTGATTTCATATTAAAAGAAGATTATTTTTACATGGCTAAATTCAGTTTAGCAATGTGTAGTTTATTTGTTGTTAAGGAAGAATTAATCGAAGGATCAAAAAACAATTTTATTTGTAAAACCATTGATGAAGGAATCTTAAATTGTGTTAAAGAAGTTGCCATTCAAACAAAAGATGGTTTTGAAATTGATGGAGTAATATTTAAAAATCCAGAAGAAATTGTTGGTTTAATTAGAAATAAACTAGCACATGGAGAATTTATTATAGATTTAGAAAACAAGAAAATTTCATTTAAACTTGAAAATTGTATGATGTCACTTGGAATGTCAAGTGTTATTAACATGATTTCTAAATCCATAGATTGTTATTATTTAAACTCATCTAATACCGAATATAAAAATGATATTGTAGTAATGAATAAGCCTGATAAAAATAGAACTAAGTCATTAAAAACTAAAAGTGAAATAAAAGGTTTTTTAAGAACATTTAGTAAAATGAGCTTTAGTTTTGAAAAACGTGATGGTGGAGCTTTAAATGATGAAATAATTAAAATAGCTGATGGTTTGGTTACCAGTGCTTATGAAGCAAATTCTTCTATAGGATTACTAGTGAAAGCTAAAAAGAAATTTGCTAATCAAGGTTACTCTTTTGATTGGGAAAAAACTCCCTTAAAAGAAGATTTAATCGAAGAAATAACTGATTATGTTTATTATAACTACCCTAAAAATATGCCTTATGAACATCAAATAAGATTTATGAAAAAAGATTTAGAGAGTAGACTTAATCCCAAAAAACATTTGGTAGAATCACTAAAAAAGAATATGATAATACTTCAAATTGCTTATGAAAATCAAACAGTTAATTATGGAAAAGTTCTTGAAGAATATAAAACTGTATGTAGTTATGATACAATTGGATTAGAAGAGTTAGCAACAACATCATTTGCTCTTTTTGAAGCCATATTCTCTTATGGAAATGATAAGTTTTTAGAAAATAGTAATGAATATACATTTATACCAAGTGATGGTTTAGATTATAGCACTCTTGATTTAAGCCCTATAAATGTTTTATATATAAATAAGGATAACGGCATTAAAAATAGTATTTTAATAGAACTAGCAAGTAAGAAAAAGAAAATTACAGAAATGGATGCTAAAATTTCTAAAAATGAACAAAGTCTATTACAAGTAACTAAAAGCGGTAATTTAAAAGCTAAATCAATTTTACAAAGTAATTTAAAAAAATCATATCAAGAAAGAGATAAAATTTATGAAGAATTAAAAACTTTACTAATAAGATTAAATGAAATAAATCTTTATGAAAATTTTAATGAAAATCATTTAAGAAATAAGGCAATAATTAATGGTATAAGAAATAGTATTTCTCATGGCAATTATAAAATAAAAACCGTCGAAAACCGTATTGATAAAATAGTTTTTGAAGATATTTATGAAGGTGTTTTAACATTTAAATGTGAAGTTTCAATAACGGACTTTATCAACATGATTTATAGAAATGAAGAAGCAATTAAAGAATTTTTAAAAAAAGATGAAACGCTAAGCAGAATATTAATATAAAGTGGATAAAACCACTTTTTTTGTTAAGAATAAAAATGTGATAATCATGGTATTAAAAGATTTAATTATAGAAATTTTATTTTTATTAGTAATTATTTTATATTTATTTAAAAAGAAAAAATACTTATTACTTATTCCATTTATATTGTGTTTTATTCATATAAAAATAAGTAATGAAAACTTGTTATTTAAAACAATTTATCTTGCAGCATTTTTATGTATAATCGCATCTTTAACAAATAAGACATTAATAAAACAAACTTTATTAACAATTATTTTAATAATTTTAGTAAGTTATTCAATAACTACATTTAAAATACAAAATTTTGCTTCTTTAAATTATATAGAATCTTTTAATAAATTACATGAAAGTTTAAAGGAAAATTATGTTTTAAATAAGCATAAAAATATTAATTATGATAATCTATATCAAAAATATATAATAGAATTTAAAAATATAAATAACGAAATAAAATACTATCAATTATTAGAAAATTATTTAAATGAGTTTAATGATGCTCACATTGGCATTAAAAGTTTAACTAATAACACAAAATTAGAAGAAGCAAAAGAAAGTTTTTATAATAGATATTATGATTTTAATATATTTTTCTTAGATAATAAGACTTATGTAGCAACAGGTGTTTCCCGTGAAAGTATGGCATATAAAAAAGGTTTACGAGAAGGAAACATAATAACAAAATGGAATGGTAAGGATATAAATAACGAAATACAATCTTTAAAATATTTAAATGTTTCTATTCCTAATATTTCTAATAAAAATGTTTTAAATTACTATCTTCCTATTTATTTATCCGCAACAGGAAATGAAGAAAATGAAATAACATTTATAAACGATAAAGGAAAAAAGCAAGTTATTAACTTAAAATCAATTAATAATGGTTATAAATATATAAAAGATAATATTAAGATATTTACAAAAACTAATGAAGAAGAAAATTTTACCTACAAGGTTTTTAACAATACGTCTTATTTGAAAATAACAAATGAAAAAGATGATATAAAATATGTTAAAAGAACTATGGATAAAATAGTTGATAATATAAATAAAGATGAGTCAAAAAATTTAATATTAGATTTAAGAAATAATGAAGGTGGTAGTGATTTAGTAGGTAGTGTTATAGCAAGCTATTTTAGTGCAAACGATTATTTATATATTAAGGAAAGTATTTTAAAAAATAATAAGTATAAGAAAATAAATGAAATATATGTAAATGGTTATAAAAAGATAAATATACCAACCGTTATTATAGTTAATGGTAATACCATAAGTGCAGGAGAAATTATAGCTTACAACTTACAAAAGAAAGAAAATATAAAAGTGGCCGGTTTAACTAGTACCAATGGTAGCATTTCAACAGTAAAAAAGAAAATTATTATGCCTGGTAATATTTTGATATCAATACCAAGTATTGCATGTGGTGATGAAAAAAACTCAGTAATAATAGATAGTGACAATAAAAAAGACGGCGGAATAAAATTGGACATAAAAATCCCGATAAATGAAGATACAATAATTAAAATATTCAATGAAAAAATAGATTATGAAATAGAATATATATTAAATTATTTGAATAAAGAAAAAATATCTTAAAATTATTAACAAAATATTGTATAATTATAAAAAGGAGGACAAAATGAATAACACAATCAGTTTTATTTTACTAGCGCTGTTAGTATTTATAATTAGTTTACTTATTTATTTTTTAATCAAATGGGCAGTTCGTGAAGGTATTAAAGAAGCATATCATGATATTACAGGTAAAACAACTTATGAAGATAAAAATAATAAAGAACTTGCAAATGAAGTTAAAGAAGGTATTAAAAAAGTTGCTCAAAAAAGAGCTACTAAGAAAAAGTAATACCTTTTTTCTTTGACATGAATTTGACAAAATTGAGTATTTATGGTAAAATATAGCTAATTATTAAGGGGGATATATATGTTTGTTACTAGGGGGAATATACTATCTTTATTATGCAGTACTAACATTAGTTATAAAGAAAAAGAAAGTATAATAAAAAAATATGATAAGTTATTAAAAAAAGCTTTAGAAAATGCAAACTCAAGTACATTAGTTGAGTTATTATTTAGTGGAAAAGTTCCCAAAAGTGCTAAAAGAATTATATCTGAAGTAATAGATTATAGAACCTCTTCTTTTGAAGTATACTGTGAATTTGAAAAAATATTTGAACAATACAATTGTTATAAAGAAAGTGATTTATATAAAGTTCATTATCCCAAAATATTAAAAAAATATATAGTAAAATACTTATATAAAGAAAATATTTTAGATGTTTTATCATCAAGAAAAAAAGATAAAAAATTAAAACAACTAATAATTTATTATGGTGTTGATAACTTGTTACTTATAGACTTTTTATCATCTTCAGAAAATCAAGAATTAATTAAATACTCTTTAGAAACTAAATTTTATAATATAGATAATATTACAACTATTTTATATAGTGAAAAAATTAATATTGAACTAAAAGAATTAATTATAAAAAGATTCATTAATGTAACTAATATACTAGAAGTACTAGAAAAACCTTCAACTGAAGAAATAAAAAATAAAATCGTAGAATTAAAAAATCAAGAATTATTAGATAGAATTGCAAACATAACAGATAAAGATTTAAAAGAATTAATAACATCAAGTGAATGCTTTCCTAAAGTAATATATGATATTTTATTAAATGATAAAATAGATATGATTTTTTCTTTATTGGATAAAATGACTTTTGAAGAATTTAAAAAGACTTTAGTTAGAGTTAAAGATATTAGGATCTCCAATTTAATTATTAAAAGATTTCCAATGAAAACTAAACTAGTATTAGCAAACACAAATGATATTAATGTTTTATCATGGATATATAACGATTCAATTCCTTATGAAATAAAAGAATTTATTATGGATAAGAAAGAAAATGACTTAAAAAATGCAATTAAAGATCGAAAAATAAACAGCTTAAAAATTTGTTATCTAAGAAGTTCTGAAAAAATTCCTTTAAAAGTTCAACAATTAATAATTGAATTAAAAGAAGACGAATTAAAATTAGATTTATTAAAAAAGCCATCATCAATAATAATATCAGAAATACTATATGGTAATTATTGTGATTTATATATAATGTTTTTAATAAGAAATGGTAATTATGATTTAAAAGAGTTATTAGAAAAAAGTAATGAAGAATTAACTATACTAATATTAGAAACATTAAAAGATAAAATTAAATCTTATTTACAAGGGTTATCTTTAAAAGAAATTATAGAGTTTGAATATTTTAAAACATCATATTCTAAAGAATTAGTTATATTACAAAATAAAGGACTAATCTTAGAAAAAATAAAAGAATTAACTAAAGAAGAGTTATATGAATATTTAAAATCATATGAAGTACATCGTGAAATTAAAAAATTAATATTAAAGAGTATGAATATTAATGAAGATGATTTAGATAATTGTGTTGAATTAATTAAATATAACAATATAGATTTAGTAATAAAAAACTATAATAGAATAAAATCTTTTATAAATAAATCTGGTATCAGTTTTGAAGCGTTCATTCAATATGGATGTGGAAGTGAAAACTACAAGAATTGGTTTAGTAAAGTCCTAGAAATAATTGAATTTAATAAAGAAGAAGATTTCTATGAAGCAGTTAAATACCTTATGAATAAATTATATCATGAAGATAGTCATAAAGAAAACATGGTATATAACATTATAAATTATTTAGCTATAATAGATGCATTTAAAGATTGTTATAAACTAATAATGAATCTAGTACATAATAATATTGCTTTAGATAAAGAAAGTAGAGATAATTTAAAAAGATTATTTGCATCAACCTATAGTAAAAAGAATGAAGTAATTGATCTAGAAGATATAAAGACTATAAGAATAAAAATATTAGAACAATATAAAAATGTTATTTTAAATTCTAATAATATTGATGAATTAAGAAAAATTTTTATGGAAATAATATGTCAAAAAGCAAATAAAACTTTAGATTATATTGGAGGGTCAAAAACTTTAATTACATTAAAAGAACTAGATAAAGATAATGAAAAGATAAATCTTTTTATTGAAGATTTACTAAAATTATCTCAAGTAATTGAAGCAGTAAAAAACACAAATAATATTGAAAACTTAAGAAGTATACTTAAATTCTTTATTATAGACCATCCAGATAATCTTTTAATTGTGGAAGCGTCATTTATTAATTTTAAGAAAAATATTCAAAAATTATTTGAATTAGATGCTAAGTTAAATTTAACATCACTAGATAGTAATATAGCTAAAGAATCTATAGATGAAAAATTATCAAAAAAATATGGTGGTTTAGTATATGACTTTTCTAAGGTTAATTACTGTTTATATGCTCACATATTAAGTAGAAGTGAAAAAGTAGAAAATTTAATAAATGGCATATCATGTAGTAAAGCAAACTTTTTATCAGTAAGCCCAATAAGTTATTTAGGACAAAAATATTATTTTGATAGAACATCTACAACATTTGCAATTGATAAAATACCAACAGGTAGTTTCATTCATAGCTCTTTAGTAAATATGGGTACAAACTTTAGCATAACTAATAATTCAGCAGAAGTAAAAGAATTAGAAAGAACTGAAAGAGGAATATTAGAAACAAGTGCAGTTACTTTTAATAATGCGGAAGTTTTACTTTATCGTGAAGGAGTAAAAGCAAGTGGTATAATTTTACCGGGAGGAAGAATTCCATCTGAAGAAGAATTATTCCTTCATAAAGAATATAATTTACCATTTATAATTACACAAGAAGTTATGGAACCAATTTCAAGTGTTAAAAAGGTATTTGGGTTAAATGATATTGAATTTGAATTTGAAAAAATGCCAAAAGAATTAGAAGATATATTTAAATCATTAACAAACTCATTAAATATAAATTGCTTAGAAAATATTTATACAGGCAGACAAATAGCGGTTATTACGGATGCTCATTCATTGTATGAACCGACTTTAGCAGTTTTAGAAGAAATTAGAAAAAATGGAATAACAGAAATTTATTCACTTGGGGATAATATTGGAGAAGGACCAAATCCTCACGAAGTATTAGGTTTATTAGAAGATTATAATGTAATTTCTGTAGCGGGTAATAGTGAATATTATAATACTTTAGGTATTGAACCGTTTATATACTTTGATGAAATAAGAAAAGAAAATCAAGAATGGACAAATAGCAAATTAAGTATTAGTGATTTAGAAACTTTAAAACTTTATAAGCCATCGTTAGATTTAACTATTGGAGATCAAAAGATTGCATTATGTCATTTTGCCAATGATATTCGTTGGGATTATTTCGGAGAAAATTCTACCTGGGCATATCATGGAAACTTTAAAAGAGGTAAAACTAGTAAGCAATTCTTATATACAAATAGTAAGGAAGCAAAATTAAAAATAAAAGAAGCAATTGAAGGAAAAAGTTTAAGTAATCCAAGAATTGCGGGATACTTAAATGCTTTAAACAACCCTATTTTTGAAGGTAAAAGAGTAACAGATTATGATGCTATTTTACAAGGTCATGTTCATTTTAATTTAAGTGATAGATTATTTACTACAAAAATTGAAACTCTAAGGGCTGTAGGAATGGGTCAAACTAAAAAAGATTTAGATACCGCATGCTATTATGTATTAAAAGAAAAATGTGATGGAACATTTGATATTGAAAAAAAACTCGTAGATTTTAACAAAAATGTTATGTTAGCAAACATTGTATCAAGTGATATTCCCCATAAAGAAAAAATATTAAGGTTTGTAAGATAATAAAAAAGTAGTATAATATAAAAAGAAACGAGGTGTAATAATGGAAGATAAAGAAAAGATAGAAACTTGCAGTTGCGGTTGTGAATGTGAAGAATGCAATTGTGATGAATCTTGCGAATGTGGATGTGATTGCGAAGAATGCGAATGCAACGAATGCTGCGATTGCGAAGAATGCAGTTGTGAAGACTGTGAATGTTAGTTAATATAAAGAAATCTGAAAAAGGTTTCTTTTTTTGTTTAATACATGTTAACTTGTTTTTTTTACACAGCTATTATATAATAAAATCAATTAGGAACGAGGTTATGTATGAAGTGGTTATTAAATCCGTGGCTATGGATATTTGTAGCATTAGATATTTTATTATATGTTAACTATAAAAAGTGGATAGGTAAAGCCGGTGAGTTCTGGGTAAAAAGAGAACTAAAAAAATTGCCAAATGATTATTTTATAATTAATGATGTAATGGTTAAAACAAGTGATAATAAAACTCATCAAATAGATCATATTATTGTCTCAAAATATGGTATTTTTGTTATTGAAACAAAGCAATATAATGGTTATATTAAAGGTAATGATTATGATAAAAGATGGTTAATAAAAAATGGTAACAAAAATTTTTATGTAAATAATCCATTACATCAAAATTATGGTCATGTTAAATCATTACATGAAGTACTAAATATACCAGAAGAGAAGTTTATATCACTAGTATGTATTCCAAGTAGAGCAAAAGTATCTGTTAAATCAAAAAATGTAACTAGAATATACGACTTACTAAAGAAAATATATTCATATAAGGAAGAAGTTATTGAAAATTCAAGTGAATTATATAAAATCATAAATAATTTAAATATAATAGATAAAAATGAAAGAAAAAATCATGTAAGGAATGCTAAATTAATCAAAAATAATAAATATGAAGAGTTTAAAGATAGATGCCCAAGGTGTGGTGGAGAACTTATAAAGAGAAATGGAAAATATGGAGAATTTATGGGATGCTCAAATTTTCCAAAGTGTAGGTTTGTGAAAAAATAGACTGGTAAAGATATGAACAAAAAACTTAGAAAAAACTAGAGGTGAAATTATGATAAAATTAATTGTTGGAATATTATTTATTTTAGGAGAAATTTATGCAATTATTGCTGTTACAAAATATATTGTTAATTCTTATAAAAAAGGGACAATTGAAATGAAATTTATAATTGTTATATTATTGATTGTAGTATTTTTGCCTATCATAATTTATTTGATTGATAGGTTCAATCTAATAACTATTTTTGGATATAATAAAAATGTAGACATTAATAATGTAACTATTTAGACTTTATAAAAAAATCAGACTTATTTCCGTTTTCAAATTCAACTGGAATGCCAAATGAAAATTAATGTTGTCAATATATTTTGTCCGAAAATGTAGACAAATCTTAAAAAAAGTGATAAAATTATATCTAGAAGGAATAAAGCAGTGAAAATATGAATTTAAATGAACTTAAAAATGTTATTGAGAATGCCAGAATTGCTAAAGGAATTTCTCAAAGAGAACTTGCTAAATTATCTGGAATAAGCAGAAGTACCTTAAATGATATTATTAATGGAAAAATTAAAAAAGTAGATGTTGATTCTTTAAAAAAAATAGCTGAAACTTTAGATTTATCTTTAACTAATCTTTTAAAGGTTGCTGGTTATGATGAATTTTTAGATTATTTGTCTTTAGATAAATATAAAAATAAATCCACGAAGGATTTAAAAGAAATGCTTGAAAAATATAAAGAGTCTGAATTAGATTTATTAGATTTTGATGCACAAAAAAGAAAAAAGGTAAAGAAAGCAAGAAAACAATTATTTAATACAATAGAACATTTAAAAATAATGCAAGAGAATAAAGATACTTTCTATACGATAGATAAGGCTATAGAGGATATTAAATGTTCTTTTGATGAATTAGAGGGTGCTGAACATAAATATGATTATGATAAGTTACCAAAAGATTTATAGGCGGTGAATATATGAAAATAAGTAATGTAAGAGTAGAACAAATTCTTAATTCAACAGTTGTTGAAGATTATGCAGAAATGTTAACTCCAACTGAGATAAAAGAAATAGTATGTGAATCATTTAAAGATTCAAGAGTAAGTTCAGATGGTTATATTTATGGTTCTTACACGGGAACAAAATATTGTATATTATGCAAAAACATAAGTTATTTAGGAAATCCACATCCAATATATAAAAAACGCATTCAAATACCAGACGGTTTTATAACTTTATATAATGAAAATATTAAAAAAGGAATAACAACGTTATTGATAGGAGTTTATAAATATAAAGATACTATATTATTTTGTGATTTTGATACTTCTAAATATATTAACAATAAATCACATAATTCTTCAGCACATATATATACGATAGATTTATTAAACGGTGTTAGGAATGGTATTTTTAAGAAGAAAGATTATAGAAATAACATAATAACTGTTTTTGATGAAAACAACGTTAATAAGTTTCTTGAAATGAAATTAAATGTATCATCAACTACAGGAGTAGAAGTTTTTGATACATTAGATGAATTTTTTGCTTCTATGTTTAAAGAATGGGTTGGAATTGAATGCTATATGGAAATGATTGAAAATGGTTTTAATAACAAATTTCAACCAGAATGGCCTGGTTTTTACTTGGAATATAAATTAGAAAAGTATTTAGAGGAAAATCATAAAACAGATATTATTAGATATTGTCAAAATAAAAAGAATGGTGATGTTGATTTAGATTTATATTTTCCAAAATTAGGGATGTATGGTGATTTAAAAACACATAGTTTAAATAGTAATGCTATTCAAGGTAATGATTACAATACAATAATGGATTTAATAGAAAAACAAAGTGTATATTATATTGTTTGTAGTCATGAAACAGAAAAAGATAAAAACCATGGTTTTGTTGTGACAGAATTTTGGAATAGGGCTCAAAATAAAACAGATTTACATAGTTATGGAAACAAAATGAAATATAGTGTAAAAATAACAAAGTATTATATATTGGAAATAAATAAATATAATAAAAAATATTTAGAAATATTTAAACAAGGAAAAAATAGTGATGGCAAATCTAGAGAACCAAAGATAATGATACCAGATAAATATATAGAAAATTTTCTTGTACATATTGTAGAATTTGATGATTAAAATTAGTGAAAAGGGTAGCTTTTTGAAAAAAATTTTGTTAAAATAAATATAATGTCAGGAGGAAAAAAGTGAAAAAGTTTAAATTTATAGATTTGTTTTCAGGAATTGGTGGATTTCATCAAGCAATGGAAAATTTGGGTGGCGAATGTGTTTTTGCTTCCGATATAGATAAATATGCAATAGAAACTTATAAAGAAAATTATGGTGTTGATTCAGATATAAATGTAAGAGATATTAAGGAAGAAGATATCCCTAAACATGATGTTTTATGTGCTGGTTTTCCGTGTCAAACATTCTCAAAAGCAGGAAAAAGAATGGGGTTCCAAGACGAAACAAAAGGAACACTTTTCTTTGAAATCGAAAGAATCTTAAAATACCATAAAACAAAATATATAATTTTAGAGAACGTTAGAAATTTGGTATCTCATGATCATGGAAATACATGGAAAACTATTTATACACATTTGAAAGAATTAGGGTATAGATTAACACCCAGACCGTTAATATTAAGTCCTCATCAGTTAGGTGTTCCACAATTAAGAGAAAGAGTCGTAATTTTAGGAATATATGATCCTGAAAATAGTGATAAAGATTTGGTCTTTAATTTCAATACTTTAGAAAAACTTAAAACTAAAGAAGATAATAACATATATGATATTATCGAAACTGGGAAAGTTGAAGAAAAATATTATATAACTGAAAGAGAAAGGTACATTTTAACAGCATGGGATAATTTTTATAAAGGAATAAAAGAAAAGGTGTTAGGTTTCCCAGTTTGGTTTGAATATTTTAAAAAGAAACCAACTGATGATATGCCTAATTGGAAAAAAGAATTCGTTGAAAAAAATAATAAATTATACAAAAATAACAAAGAATTTATAGATAAGTGGTCTAAGGAATATAATAATTTAAAAGACTTTACTCCAACTCAAAGAAAATTTGAATGGCAAGCTGGAGATTCTATTGAGTCATTATGGGACGGATTAATCCAATTTAGACCATCTGGAATAAGAGTTAAGAAACCAACATGCTTTCCAGCTTTAGTTGCACTTGTTCAGATTCCAATAATAGGAAAGTATCAAAGAAGATTGACTGTAAGAGAAGCTGCAAGATTGCAAAGTTTTCCGGATACCTTTAAACCAAATAATAGTGATCAACAAGCATATAAGCAGTTTGGAAATGCTGTAAACGTAAAAGTAATTCAATTAGCAGCAGAAGAATTGTTTAATTACGAAGGGTAATACCTTCTTTTTTGTTCATATTTTTGTAATATATTCAAAATATTACAAAAATATATTGACAATATGTTCAAAAAATGTATAATATGTGGTGAATGAGGGGTGACTGTCATGAAACAGAAAAGAGCAAAATTTAGAGAATTAGCTGAAAAAAGAGTTAGTAATGCTTTAAAGCAAATTCAATTAATTGGGAATCTTTCTAACACAAGAGTATATGAATATGATGAGGAAGACATTAAGAAAATATTTAAAACATTAAAAGAAGAAATGAGTTTAGCTGAAGCAAAATTCAAATCAAAAGGTAGAGATAGAAATTTTAAGTTTTAGAGGGGAGTGAGATTAATGTTAAAAAAATTATTTAATGCAAATAGCGTTAAGGATATTAATGAATTGATTAAACTATTAGAAAGTAAGTATGATACAGAATGGATTCCAGTAGGTAATAATGAATCAAATCATTCAACTTTTCAAATGCTTGAAAGAGGCGAGAATGGAATTATAGAAAGGTTAACTAATGCAATAGATGCAGTTATTGAAAAGGAGTATTTTTTAAATCCTGATGAAAATTTAAATAGTCCAAGAAAATCATCAGAAAAATACTTTGGTATAAAAGAAGGTAATTTGTCTAACTACAATATTAAAAATATTAAGAAAGAACTTAAAGATTTAGTAAAATTAAACGTTTTAGAATCAAATAAAAAAGTAAGACCAACTATAGAGATTAGAGATTATGGGATCGGATTATCTTCAGAAGAATTTGGTAAAACTATTTTAAGTTTACAAGGTGGGAACAAATTGAAAAAGTTTTATTTAGCAGGAACATTTGGTCAAGGAGGATCAACTGCAAATATTTTTTCTAAACACACATTATTTATCTCAAAGCCAATTCCAGAAAAGAATAATTCTAATAAAATTTCATTTACGATTACAAAGGAATTTGACGATTTAGATTATAAAACTCCAATTCATAAATATTTAGTATTAAAGAGTACTAAATGCCCTATAACTGTTGAAGATTATAATAATGAATTTGAACCAGGTACACTTGTTAGACATATAGAAATGAATATTAATCAATATGGTAGAAGTAGTGCAAAAGCGCCAGGAGATAATAGTATTTATCATTTTGTTAATAAAAAACTATTTAATCCAATTTTACCTATTAAAATAACAGAAAATAGATTAGAAGTTGATAGAACTAATATAGAAAGAAATAATAATACTATTGTTGCATTAGGATGTAATTCTAGATTAAATGATAATAGTAATGTTAAATATAGTGATAAATTGATTACTGAATATATATTCGGTGGAACGATAACAATTAATTATTGGATAATAAATGATAGAAATTCATATAAAAACTATAATGATAAATCAACACCTGTTTTATATACTATAAATGGACAGGTAGAAGGATATGAAACGGCCAATTTTTTCGAAAAAATTGGTAAACCTTATTTATTAAATCATTTAATTGTAAATGTTGATTGTGATGGTATGGATGATAGAATTAAAGCAAGATTATTTACATCAGATAGAACTAAATTTCAAGATAATGATTATACTGACACATTAAGAAAAAAAGTTATTAATATTCTAACCGAAGATATGAAATTAGTAGAGTTTAATAGATTCTTTAAAGAACAAATGTTAAGTGAATCATGTGAGAATATTAGTGATGAGTTAAATAAAAAAATAGAGAATAAATTAAAGGTGTTTTTAAATACAGGTGGAATTGGCAAAGTTTCTAAGGATATTTCAACTCCAAAACCACCAAGACCAACCCCACCAGAACCTTTTGAAAAACCTGAATTATTTGATTTTCCTACATTCCTTGATATTTCTAATCAAGAGCAATATGAGTTACCAATAAATAAAGATTTAGTATTAAATTATATTTCAAATGCTGACCATGAAAAATATTCAATGGAAGATAATTTGAATTTTATAATTGAAAAAGAAAATATGCTAATATTTGATGGATTTAAATTTTATAAAAACGGGCATGGAATAATTAATTATAAATTGGCTCCAGAAGTAAAAGTTGGTGACGAAATATTTTTTAAATTATTTATAAAAGGGTTTGATGATGATTCAAATTTATCATCTTCAATTATGATTAAAATTGTAGATAAAGAGAAAGACGATCAACAAAATACAGAACAAACTAAACAACCACCTAAAATAAATACAAGATCTGTTTTTAAAACAAGCCAAGAATTTGATGAATTATTTGGTGAAGATGAAGAAATGCCAACTGTATTAAGAGACTCGGATGAATCTATTGATATATTTATTAATATGGAAAACAAATCATTAAGAAAACTACAAGAAAATACTACGAAAGGTAGCAATGATAATGATTCTGTTAAAATATTAAATAATGAATATATAAAACAGATTGCTTACTATAGTTTAATTTTACATATAAACGAATCTAAAAAATCTGATGATGAAAAAATGAATGATAAATCAAAATCAGAAGAATTAAAAAGAGTAGCTATATTAATTACTGGTATGATTAATGATAATCTTTCAATTTATATAACAGAAAGTGGTAATAATAATGGAATTGAAGAATCTAATTAGTAATATGAATGGTGGAAATATTACTCTTGATGATGGTGTAATAAAAATCGATTCAATTATTACTGAAGGAAAATATAATATACTTATTTCATTTTTAAATGAAAAAAATATATTTACAACAAATGATTTAAAAAAAATGAATGTTAATGATTATAATAAATTGAAGATGGAAATACCAAATATTGATGGCGTGGGCGAAGAAAGAACCAATTTGTTTATAAAGAAATTAGATAATGTTAGAAAAAATAAACATGAAATAACAGCAAAAACACCAAATAAAAATGATTCTAAATATCCTATTGTAGAATTACTTGGGAAATTTAAAACTACTGTTAATTGGTCAGTAGAAATAAATCATATATTATATAATAAATACGATGAGTATGTAGATATAAGACAAGTAAAAAATGATGGTACAAGAGGGAAAGGAATTTCTATAAAAAGACAAGATTTTGATAAATTTAAAAAAAATATTTCTTCTATTAATTTGGATATTATAAAAGATAAAATAGTACCTTTAGAAAGTTTAGAATTAGAATCAGATGATAAGAATGTTGAATCTACCAATACTTTGAACTTGAAAAAAATATTTTTTGAGAACAATGAAAAAAAATCTCTAAAAGAACAGATATTAGAAAATGAAGACAGGTTATATAAAGTGTTCAAAGATGATTTTGGGTTAGCAATAAAATTTTTTAAAGCAAAAATCGAAAGTCTTAGGCAAGATGGAGATATTGTAAAATTTTTAGAAAATCCATCTATTCTTGATATAAAAAAAGAACAATTTGATAAGACACATAGCAAAGGTATGGAAACCGCTATTGATATAAAAAATGATTTTGATAAAAGTGATTTGAAATATACAACAATAGATAGTTTGAATTTAAATGAAAGTGTTAATACAATGACTATTTGTAGTATAGCAAATAATTTTAATGTCATGTTAGGAATGTATTATGATGACATAACTAAATCTTTAATATTGAAATGTCAAATTAAAGATGGAACTTATGAAGATAAATGGATTGAACCAAATAAAAAACTATATTATTGTTTACAAAATGAAACAGATGAAAATTTTTCAAGACTTAGTTTTTCTAAGTATCCAAATACAGTCTGTAAGAATATATTATTTGGCTATGATCTAGAAACAAAAGTATATTTATTTTATAGATATAATAAAAATGATGACTATATATATGCTGGTGAAGTCAAATTAGAAAAATTTGTAAATGGTAATAAAGCAATTATAGTCAATATCGGATAACGAACACATTTATATAATGTCATAACGTCATTTTGCTAAGTATTAATGAAGAAAACAAACTATAATACAAATAATACGAGTTTAAGGTGGAATATGCTCTTTTTGGGTTTTGGGAGGTGATATTTTGTATTATATTAATGATAAAGTAAAAGAAAAATTTAATAATGATGATTATTTTGACGGAAAAGAATATGTAAGAAAAATAAAAGAAGCGATTAAAACAAAAGATATTAAATCTATTGGTGTTTATGGCAAATGGGGAATAGGAAAAACATCAATAATCAAAAATGCTATTTCTGAATTAATTGAGGAAGGAGAATATGCAGAAAATCAAATAGTTGAATACAATGCATGGAAATATAACGAATACGATTTTATGAGAGATTTTTTAATAGTTTGCTCTAATAAAATTGAAGGAGAAAAAACTGCTAAAGAACGTGAAGAAAGCTATTATAGCGATAGTTCTGAAGATAGACAATTGTATGTGATGTTATGGAAAAAACTGGGAACATTTATAAAGAAAAGTTGGCGTGTTCTTTTGTTTCTTATAATTACGTATATTGTTTCAGTAATAGTAATACTTTATATAAATTATTTAAAACCAACATTGTTTGATTGTGCTGATTTATTGATACCTTTAACTCTAACTTTAATTAGTTTTATTTTACCACTTTTCTTAGTTTCCGAAATAACTCACAAGTCAATAAGTAAAAAGTTTTCTCCAGAACAATTTGCAAGAGATTTTGAGGATATAGTAAAAAATAAAAAAGTATTAATTTTTATTGATGATATTGATAGATGCAGTTATGAAGAAATAAAATCTACTTTTGATACACTAAAAACATTTATTTTAGATGAGAGTTATAATGTTAAGTTTATTATACCGGTAGATCCAAACATTTTATTTAATTCATTGGAAGAACAAACATACGATTATTTTTCTAAAATTATTGATTTTCCTATAGAAATAAAGAATTATACCAAAGTAAAATTTGAACCTTTAAAAGAAGAAATATTAAAAGAAGTAAATAATGATTATAAAGAAATAGTTAGTGATGGTTTATATTTAGCATCCAAATTCTACATTGATACACCTAGAAAAATGAAAAAATTTGCAAATGAATTTGTTAATGAAATATATAATCATTCTCCTAAAGAAATATATGATAAAGGATATATGTTTGCTAAATTGATAATTTTAAAGAATGAATTTCCAAATTATTATTATAATTTAATTAGGAACTATAATACAGTTATTGAAATAACAAAAGATGAAATAACAAACTATAAATCTAAAGATTATACTGAATCAAAGAAACAAAAAAAAGGTGTTGTATTTAGTATGAGATTGCTGGACTTCTTATCAAAAACGGACAGTGTTGATTTATATAATTTCCCAATGTATGAAAATAAAATTTCATATTCAGAATATAAAATCAAAGCTATATGTGAGGATCCGTTTGTTAAAAATAAATTTGATGATAGAGTAAAAATAGATTTAAAAGAAAATATAGTGTATTTAGATTATGAATTTTCTGAAAATATTATTAAACCTATAATAAATAATAAATTTTTATACAGTGATCCATTAAAAAGAATCTGCTTTCTTTTCGTCGAATTTAAAAGACAAGAAAATAGTGAAATTTTCAATAAATATTTTGAAGAAATTATTGATAATTTTGATTCATTAAAACAAGATTGTAATTTGTTTGTTTCAGAAAAGATAAATGAAGAAAATATTTCACATTTAAATTTAAAATATATATTTGAATGTGTAGAAGATTATATCGATTTATTGAAAGAACACAATAAGAATTTATTAAAGGATAATCTTTTAATAAAGATACTTCAACTTATACAAAATAATATAGATGGGAGTTTTCAATATGTTGAAGATGAATTATTAATATTTATTCAAAAATTTAAAGAATTAAAAAATGTTGATGACCCAAATATGATTAAAATAATTGATATATTATTATCTAATAATTTTGAAAAATACTATAAAGAATTAGATTGGTATTTAAAGTTTAGTTCATCTGCAGGTAAAACATGCTTTGTAGGAAATATAATAAAACTAATAGAAAATAATATAGAATTAGACGAAGCGTTAATAGAAAAATATTTAGATAATAGATATTTTTCTATAAATACAAACAACTATTTTGATAATGTATCAAATAATATTGCTGATATATTAGAGAAACCGAGCATCTATAAATGTATATTGTCACCATTATATAACAATTTAAACAGCAAAGATATTTCTTTTGAAAAACTAGAAAATGTAATTAATAATACTAAATATATATCTAGTAATGAGGATATTAATAAACTAATTTTAAGAATAGTATTAGAAATGAAAAAATCTATTGGCTTTGATGAAACCAAATATAAATTAATTTTAACAAACATTGGTACAGAATATGAAAAAAACGAATCTATTAGTAATCCATTTAAAGAATTTCTCGAAGAGTGTAACGATGACGATAAATACATTCTTCTTGGTTATAATGAAGAAACTAAAATATTTAATAACTTTAAGGTGTTAAAAAATTATAAATTATCATTTGCTAATAAAGATTCATTGTTGTTCAATATATTGTGTAATTCATACTGTAAATTTGAAGATTTTGTTGTAAAAACAGACTTAGAAAGACATGGCTTAAAATTATCAAGTCTAAAAAATGAAATAAAAAATATAATAAAAGAAAATATTGACAATACAATTTACCTTATTAATGATTTTAGTGAAGAAGAAATTAATGATATTGATTTTCAACTTTTAAATATAAATGAAATAGAATTAGAATATATAGAAAATAAATATTTATTAACCAAAATTGTAAATCAATTAAAGATGAATATTGACAATAATATAAGAAATATTAAATCAAATAAAGAAAATAAAGAATTAATAAAAGAAGAAGTGGATAAATTATTGCTAAATGCAAATAAATTATATGCAGAAATAAAATATAGCGATAAAACTTTATGGACGAAACTAAAAATAATAAATGAGTATCTGGCATTAAATGAATTAATTGATACTTATTATATTCCAAAATTAAAAGAATATCCCAATTTAATTAAATTATTTAGTGAAGGAAGATATAAAGATAATTATATGAAAGATAATATATTTGCAGATAAAATATTAATAGGTATTGGCATAAAAAATGAGTAACTGATAAATTTTCACCCATCAGCTACCCATCAAATTAATATAAATTTATCAATTTTTGATTAAATTTTATTAAACTCTATATGTGTTATATGTCGATATTACGGGGATTTTAAACAATCCTCTTTTTTTATATAATAGCCCCCTGAAGAGAACAAATTTCTGAATATACAACAAGTTTTTTTGTAAATAGTAAAATAAAATATCATTTTTTGTGATTATATAATGGATGTTAATATAGTTTCTAACATAACCATTTGTTGAACTGTGATAAACTCATTAATAATAACTTACAAAGCTACCTAGACATATTTTCAAAATTATATTATCATAAATACATGAAAGGATTGATATAATGAAAAGTAAAGTATATTTTACAAAAGAAATAACAAGCGAAAGTTTAGTTAAAATTTATGAAAGTTTAAATCACGAACTAAAAGGTAAAGTTGCAGTTAAAATTTCTACCGGAGAATCTGGTGGACATAATTTTTTAAATCCATATTTAATTAAAGCTTTAGTAAATAAATTAAATGGTACAATCGTAGAATGTTGTACTGCTTATGCTGGAAAAAGAATGAATCCAAGTGATCACTGGCAAGTTATCAAAGACCATGGGTTTTATGACATATCTCCATGCGATATTATGGATGAGGATGGTGAAATTAAAATTCCTATAAATGGTGGAAAACACTTAAAGGGCATAAACTATGTTGGAAGTCATATTAAAAATTATGATTCAATGCTAATGTTATCTCATTTTAAAGGTCATATAATGGCTGGCTTCGGCGGAGCTCTAAAGAATATGTCAATCGGAGTTGCTTCCAAAAATGGTAAAGCATGGATTCATTCTGCAGGAAAGACAACTGTACTAGATGAATGTTGTAAATTAGAAACTAAACAAGATGATTTTCTAGAAAGTATGGCTGAAGCAGATAAATCTGTCGTGGACTACTTGAATCCTGAAAATATTGTTTATATAAACGTTGCCAATAATATTTCAATAGATTGTGATTGCGATAATAATCCAAAAGATCCAGAAATTGCAGATATAGGAATATTTGCATCCCTAGACCCAGTTGCTTTAGATAGATGTTGTTATGATACTATTATGAATTTAACTGAAAATGGTGCAAACTCTTTAAGGATGCGAATGCTTGATAAAAATGCAATTCATATTGTGGAAGAAGCAGAAAGACTAGTTTTAGGTACAACTCTATATGAACTAGTAAGTATTGATTGAGGTTATTATGAAATTAGAAGAAATAGTAAAAATATTAACAGAACAAAATAAAACTGTATCCACGATGGAATCTTGTACCGGCGGAGCTCTTGCTAATGCCATTACAAATATCCCGGGAGCTAGTGAAATTCTAAAATTTAGCGCAGTAACTTACTCAAATGAATTTAAAATAAAAATGGGTGTACCCAAAGATATAATTGATACATATTCAGTTTACAGCATAGAAACTGCCATAGAAATGAGTAAAAAAATATCTGAATTTACCAATTCTAATTATGGAATAGGTATAACAGGTAAACTAAATAGAGTAGATCCTCATAACTTATCTGGTGATAATAACACAGTTTACTTTAGCATATATAATAAAGATAAAAATACAAATTATAACGATTCATTAAAAGTAACAAAAGAAACTAGAAAAGAAAATAAAGAAGAAGTAATAGAAAAAATAATTGATAAATTTTATAAAATATTAAAAAAAGAAGACTAAAGCAAGTCCCCTTGATAAATATTTCTCTTAACCATTTCTTTATCTATATCATTTAAAACTACAAACTTCTTTATAAGCCAATCCGGAGCAATCAACTCATTTAAAGTTGGGTCTCCAGTTATTCTCATTATAACAATATCTTGATTTAAAAGTCTTAATTGATCACAAACAATATCAATATATTCCTCTTTAGTTAGGATATGAAATTTATCTTTTTCATAAATATTAGCTAAAGGGGTTTTTTTTGCTACATAAAGCATATGAATTTTAATTCCATCAATCCCACAATCATTAACAAACTTTATTGTATTTAACATATCTTCTTTAACTTCATAAGGAAGACCATTTATAATGTGTGCAACAACAAATATGTTTCTTTCATGTAATTTTTTTACAGCATCTTTAAATACTTCACTATTATGTCCACGATTAATAAAATTTAATGTATTATTATTGCTACTTTGTAAACCTAACTCGACAATTAAAAAGGTTTTTTTATTTAGTTCATCTAAATAATCTAACCATTCTTCCGTTAAACAATCAGGTCTAGTAGCTATATCTATTCCCACAACTTTAGGTAATAATAACAACTTATCAACATAACATTCAACCAAATTTTTATCATTATATGTATTCGTGCCAGATTGAAAATAAGGGATATATAAACTATCTGGCCATTTTTGTTCCATGATTTTTTTACCATTTTCAAATTGTTCTAAAATATCCAAGTTTCCATCACTTATACTTGCAGTAGACTTATTAGAACAATAAATACATCCACCATTAACTTGATTAGGACATGTACTATTAATATCTATGGGTACTTTAAATACTTTTTGTCCAAATTTCTTTTTAAAAAAATAATTTAAAGTATAATATCTTTTATTATCTAATGTATTTTTAAACATAATACCACCTGTCAATATTTTAACATGTAAAAATATAAAATTAAAGTTGTTATTTTTCATATTTGTAGTATAATAATATTAGTTGCTGGAATAGCTCAGTTGGTAGAGCAATGCCCTCGTAACGCATAGGTCATAGGTTCGAGTCCCATTTCCAGCACCATTAAGAAAAAATCCCCGTATTTGCGGGGTTTTTATATATCAGCTTTATTGTTTACCTCTTATTTGTATCTTAAATTTTTAAATGTTATTTCATTTTTTATTTTCTAAAATACTTTCAATTATCGACGGAATTTCATTCCAATTAGATGTTTGATAGCCCGAATAGCTAGAATTATAAGCCCTAAATAAAATTGTATCAAGTCCAGCAGCATTAGCCTTTTTTATATGTTCTAAATCATTATCAATTAATAAATTGTAATTATGTTCCTTTAAAAATTCAATTTTAGAATGAAAACCTAAATTCATATAGTTATAATGTAAATTATTATTTTCAAAATATTCTACTAACTTTTTCTTTAGTGATGCATATTTTTCGAGTGGTCTAGCCGATAGTAAATTTACTGAATATCCTTTTTGTAATAAAAAGTTCAAACATTCTACAGCGCCATCTTTTATTTTTCCAAAGGCCATTTGTTCCCTATATTCACTCCAGAATTCAACAAGTATAGGGTCTCCCCATTTATATTCTTTGTTGGGGTCAACATTTTGGTTATTTTTAAGGAATATGCTCCAGTAATATTCTTCTAATTCTTTAGTTGACAATAAAGTATCATCAATATCTACTGCAATTTTATATTTATTATCTAAATTAGATTTTAAAGTTTTTAATTTCTTTAGTTCTTGCTTTATAAAATCTACTGTTTTATGTATTGATTCTAAAATATCATCTAAATCATATATCAAAGATTCTTGGTCATTTTTATCTGGGGAAAGTTCTTGGTTGATATAATTTAATGTGCCATTTGTTCCAAATAATCCAGATAAATTTAATTCATCAATTTGACAAGAAAAATTTGGAATATCTTTTGCTTCAGTAGGAAAATAATCTAAACTATATTTCTTTGCTAATAGTTTTTGTATTTTTATATCTTCAAAATAACCAAACCAATTTTCATTATCATGAAAGCTACCATCTTTTAATCTAAAACCATCAATGCCATTTTCTTTTGCTTTATATTTTGAATCGATATATGTTTTCCAATATTGATCGGTCATTAAATGAATTAAATAGCCAAAATAAAATGGATTTAATAATTGATTATAATATTTTAAATAAAATTCAGTATAATCATTTGCTTGGCCATCTTTTATTCTAAAATTCCAAAAATGAGTTAAATATTTATCTTTTACTCCAGAATTGTTTTCTACATTTCTCCAACAGTCCGGAGCAACAGCTCCAATTCTTAATAATAATTCATTCATTTTATATTCTTTATTAATCTCTTTAGCTATTGCTTCATGAATTCTTGCAGATGCCATATATTTCACTTCCTTTAAAATACTATTCAATTATAATTATAATTTTTATAAATTAATTATAACACTTTATTTTATTTTGAACTAGTTATAGTTTATAAACCTAGCAAACTCATAAATAATATTATAAAAAAACAAAATTATATATACAAAAGGTATACTATGTGCTATAATAAATTTATGAGCTAAAGGAGAAATAAAAAATGCGTGTATACGGAATGAATGTTTTAAAAGAACTAGATAAAAAGAAAATCAAAAAAGTATTTACATCCAGAAAAGAAGTGTGTAAATATTGTGGAGAAAATCAAATAAAGTACGAGTTTGTTGATAATCACTTATTAAATAAAATGTGTGAATATAATCATCAAGGAGTAGTTATCGAAGCATTTGATTATGATTATTACACATTAAAAGATTTAGAAGGCAATTTAGTTTTAATATTAGATCATTTAGAAGATCCTCATAACTTTGGAGCAATCATTAGAACTTGTGCCGCTGTAGGGGTAAAATCCATAATAATACCAAAGGATAGAAGTGTCGGAGTAACAGATGTTGTAGTAAAAACAAGTGTAGGAACAATAAATTATGTAAAAATAATAATGGTAAATAATCTAGTAGCAACAATAAAATCACTTCAAAAAGATGGTTACTTTGTTTATGCAGCATCAATGGAAGGAGAAGACTTTAGAAAAATAGATTATAGCACTAAAAGAGCATTAGTAATAGGAAACGAAGGATCTGGAGTAAGTAGACTAGTAAAAAAAGAAAGTGATGTTTTAGTAAGTATTCCAATGAATCAAAATGTTGAAAGTCTAAATGCATCAGTAGCAGCGAGTATTCTTATATATCATATGGGGGCTAATGAATAAAGTAAGTGATTCAGAACTTTTAATGCTTTTTCACGAAAAAGTTGAAGAAGCAGAAAATATGTTAAACCAAAAATATGAAATAATAATTAAGTTGATTCTTAAAAAGTACGTACCAATTATTAAAATATTAAATATATCTTTTGAAGACTTATATAATGAGTGTTTTGAGCTTTATCATAATGCATTAGAAAATTACCGTAACAAAACAAGTGCAAGTTTTAACACCTATGTTAGTTTAATAATTGAAAGGAAAGTAAAAAAAACAATTATTAAGGAATATAAAGAACGAAAAAAATATTCTATAATATATATAAAAGACATGATGGATAATTTTAATAGTGATAATAAATATGCAAAAGACCCTTTAGAAATACTATGTGAAAATGAAAATTTAGAAGAAATGAATAATAAAATCGCACAAAGACTGAATGAAAAAGAGATAAATATTTATAAATTAATGGTAAACGGATTAAGTTGTAAAGACATATCACTTGCATTAAAGAAAGATTATTATTCAATCTATCGAAAAGTTAGGTCAATTAGAAAAAAGGTAAAAAGAGAACTTAAAAATTTTTAACCTAAATTACTTGCATTTTAGGTATTATTATGCTATATTATAAATGAACACGAAAGTGTTTTTTTAAATGGAGGTTTTTTAGACTATGGCAAAAGAAGCAAAAGAAACAAAAAGAGTAACAAAAGTTACTAAAGACGCCAAGAAAAAAAATATTAAAACAAAAAAAGTAAGTAAAGGTCCTAAAGAAAGTTATATTAAAAAAGTAAACAAAGAACTTAAATTAGTTAAATGGCCAACAGCAAAAGATGTGTTAAAATACACAATTTCAACAATTGTATTTTGTATAATATTATGTTGTTTATTTATGTTATTGAACTTAATATTATCAGTAGTTAAAGGATGGTTAGCATAATGGAAAAACTTTGGTATGTAGTAAATACTTATTCAGGACATGAAAATAAAGTAAAAGAAAAATTAGAAGCAAGAACTGAATCAATGGGAATGCAAGATTACATTTTCCGTGTAATAGTTCCAGAAACAACAGAAGTTGAAGTAAAAGATGGAGTTAAAAAAGAAAAAGTTAAGAAAATGTTTCCAGGATATGTTTTAGTTGAAATGATTATGACAGATGAAGCTTGGTATATTGTAAGAAATACACCGGGAGTAACTGGATTTATTGGATCAAGCGGAAAAGGAGCAAAACCCACTCCATTACTTCCTCAAGAAATAGATAGAATACTAGCTAACATGGGTATGAGTAGAGTAGATGTTGAATCAGAATTACAAGTTGGAGATACAGTTAATATTGTTGATGGACCATTCAGTGGTATGACTGGTAAAGTAGATAACATCGATCTTGAAAATAATAGATTAAATATTATAATCGACTTATTTGGTCAAGAAACAAATGTTGATGTAGAAGTATATCAAGTTAGCAAAATATAATTAAAAAGTTGAAGGTTTTTAATCTTCAGCTTTTTGTATGCTTTCAAATATTTCTAAATTATTTTTAATTCTTTCATTATTTGGATTTATTTTTAAAGCTAATTTAGCATTCTTAATAGCATTTTTATAATCCCCTAAATTAAAATAAGCTATAGATAATAAATCATATAATGTTTCATCATAACTAAACATTTCATTTATATAAGTTTTGGGATGGTTTTTAATTTTTAATGCTTTTTTTCCATATTTACAAACATTATTATAATCTTCTAAGGTATAATAAAGCATGGCTAATTCTGTATATGGATCCCTTAAATATGGAGCTTCTTTAATTGCTTTTAATAACCACATTTCCGCTTCGTCATATCTGTTTAAATTTTTATAACATCTAGAAATGAATCTCATAGATGCACATCTTTCATCTTTCCATGTGGCAGATTCTAATCTTAAATGCTTAATTAAAGTATCAATTGCATCATTCCATCTTCCATAGTACATATATTCTCTTCCTAAATAATGCATATTTCTATCATTAAGTGGATTTTCTTGAATAGACAATTCTAGTAAAGGCAGGTAATTAGCTCGAGATTTTTCTCTATCTGGATAATGATTAATTATTATATTATCAGTAACAATTTGCTTTTCTACATGATCAAACTTCAGTACTTCATGAACTGGATATATCCACTTACATCCATTTCTTTTATGTATTTTATCAGCATAAAAACTTATCTTTGGAATATCATTTTCAATATACCAATTATAAACATATTTTAATCTATCAATATCATCATTCCAAATTTTTAAAATTTCTTCTTTCCAACCGGGCATCATTATTTCATCTAAATCTAGAGAAATACATATGTCATATTCATTAGGAATCATTTTTAATGCTTCATTCCTTGCAACATCAAAGCGCCATGGATTTATTATTTTTTTCTTAACAACAACTCCATGTTTTTTTAATTTTTCTCTAGTTTTATCAGTTGATCCAGTATCTAGAACAAATATGCCATCAGCCTCTTTTACAGATTCATACCATCTATCTACAAAATTCTCTTCATTTTTGCATATTGCATATACACATATTTTTTTTATAATTATACCTTCTTTCTCTAAATTATATAAATTAATTTCCTAAATATTCTATAATTATCGTAACTGGTGAATTAACAAAATAAGAGTTACTACTAATATTTTTTAAATCTGGTGTTTTTAAATATATACTTTGTTTTGATAAATTAACTAGATTATATTAGACATTTGTATCTAAAACAACAAGTATACCATCTGCGGTTCTTTCTCTAGATATTTAATCAAATATAAATGCACTTGCTTCAATATAAATATTATTAGAATCTTTTTGTTTAAAACCTAAAGCCACAAAATCTTCATTAGAATCAAAATTAGTGTCATTTTTTTTAATATATGCATTAACTTTAAATGACACTTTAAAATGTCCAATTTTCCTAAATTTTATGTTATTACTGGTTTTTATATAATCTAACATAATTATGTTGCTCCAACCAAAGATTTATTAAAAAAATTAAGTTTATAAAAATGTCTAGAATAATAAATTATATATGCAAAACTCAACAAATATTGTTAATAAAATAAATATGTAATATAATATTAATGCGGAGAAAAATATGAAAGAAGATAATGTTTATTTAAAGTACAAAGAATTTACTAAGCAATACAAATTATCAAATTATGATACAAAAAGGTTATGGAAGATAATTGAACCTATTGCAACTCATGAAGAATTTGCTAAAAGATGTAGTGATCCTTATTTTCATCATGATATAAAAACGCTCGGTGACCATATTCTTTGTGATGCCATAGTTACATATAAATTAGCAACTAAACTAAAAAGAAAAAATCATGCATTAAAAAGTATAAATATAGAACTGGCGGTAGTAATAGCAATGTTTCATGATTTATATGAATTGCCATGGCAAAATATGGATATAAAGAAAATAATGCGAAATAAACATGGGTTTGTTCATCCAATCGAAGCAATTACTAACGCTATAACATGGTATCCAGAATATTTTGAGAATAAGGATAAAGCCATGGTTATAATTGATGGTGTACTTCATCATATGTTTCCTTTGGCAGTAAGAAGAATAGATAACACCGATATGGAACTTAACAACAAAGAAAAGTATGAAAAGTTACCCCAAAAATATAAAGATATGATTAAATTATCAACAGATATAGGTAAAATTGGTCATTATTCCTTAAGAAAAACATTTTTTGTAGAAGGAAGAATTATGTCAAAAGCAGATAAACTTGTAGCTTTAAAAAAAGATATTGGTTCATTTAATGGATATCTTGCCCTTTTAAGTGGAAAGAATAAAAATATTAAGAAAAAACATAATAAAAATGGTGATAATAATGAATATAAACATAAGTAAAGTTAAAATAGTAGGATGGTACCTAGAAATTATACTGATAATTTAAGAGAATTAATTTGTAAAACTAAAGCTGGAGTCATTGGAAATTATACGGACTGTTCAGTATCAACTAATGTGATTGGAACATTTAAACCGAATGATAAAGCTAATCCCACGATTGGTAAAAAAAGAATATTAGAAAAAGTAAAAGAAACAAAATTAGAAGTTATATGTAATGTCGAAAATGTAAAAGAAGTTTTAGAAATAATCAAAAAAAATCATCCATATGAGACACCGGGAATTGACATTATTCCTTTAATGGATGAAAGTTATTTTAATTAGTATATTTTATCAGGAAGTAGGGTATCCAAATATTTAAGGATATCCTCTTTTTCATATTTGTTTGGAAATTTAATATATTCTAAGCAAACATTTATAACAGCACTTACATAAAATTTAGAAATTATTTCTACAGGTATTTCTGTTTTTAATATTTTATCACTTTTTCTAATATGATTTTCCACATCTTTATAAATTGCATCATTTGCCATATCCATAACAATACTATTATTATTTTTCTTAAGTATTGAAGAATAAACGTTAATATTGTTACTAATATGATCAAAAAATATTTCAATCATTTGCATATAATATTCTTTAGCATTAGTATAATTTACATTTTCTTCTAATTTTTCCACTAGATCATTTTCTAAGTCACTAATTAATGAATCCAGTAATTCGTACTTATCAGAAAAATGGTCATAAAAAGTTGACCTATTAGTTAAAGCCGCATTACATATATCGGAAACTTTAATTTCTTCAAAAGTTCTTTCTTTCATCAAACTAAGTAAACCTTCATAAAGGTTCTTTTTTGTTTTTATAATCCTTAAATCTACCTTTTTTGACATTTTAACCACCTACTTACATTATACAGTAAAAACTACTTTTGTAAAGTTAAACAACACAAATAGGTATAAATACAGTACAATAAACAACTTTATGTTGGATATTATACAAAAATATAGTTTTGTTTTTGAAATTTATATTTATTTAGCATAGTATATATAGCGTGGTGAGAAAAAATGAAAAAATTCGCAAAATTTATAGCAAGCCATAGTGTACTTATATTAGTAATAAGTTTTTTGTTACTAGTACCAGCTATCTATGGATATGTAAATACGAGGATTAACTATGATATTCTAGTTTATCTTCCTGATTCAGTAGATACCATAAAAGGTGAAAACATTCTAACAGATGACTTTGGTTTAGGTGCTTATGCTTTTGTTATGGTAGATAGTTCTAATAATAAAAAGATATTAGATCTAGAAAAAGATATCAAAAAAATTGAAGGCGTAAGTGCCGTTGTTAGTATCGCAGATGCAACTGATACACTTATTCCAATTGATATGTTACCAACTCAAGTAACAGAAAAGTTAAATAAGAATAATGAAACAATTATCATGGTAACATTTGATGGCTCAACTAGTGAAGATACAACAATTGAAGCTGTAAGAAGCCTTCGTGAAGTAGTAGGTGATGCTACAAAAGTTAGTAGTATGACAAGTATGGTAATTGATACCATGGATTTATCAAATAAAGAAATATTTGCTTATGTAACAATCGCAGTTATTCTTTGCTTAGCAGTTTTATTCGTAGCAACAGACTCTTATGTAATTCCATTTTTCCTACTTGGAAATATTGGTATGGCTATTATTTACAACATGGGATCAAACATTTTCTTAGGACAAATATCTTACATAACACAAGCAATAACTGCAGTTTTGCAACTTGGAGTTACAATGGACTTTTCAATATTCTTATATCATAAGTATGAACAAGCAAAACTAGATAATCCTAAAATATCTAAACAAGATGCCATGGCAAATGCAATCGTGGCAACTTTCCAATCAGTATTAGGTTCATCCCTTACAACATTTGCTGGTTTCCTAGCATTGTGTACAATGGATTTAACACTTGGTACAGATATTGGTATAGTTATGGCAAAAGGTGTTTTATGGGGCTTAATTTGTGTTCTTACTTTATTCCCAGCACTTCTTATGGTCGGTGATAAAATAATTGATAAAACAAAACACAAAGTATTGCTTCCACAATTTAAAAAGTTACAAGAATTTTCAACTAAACATTATAAAGGTATAATCGTAGCATTCTTAATTTTATTAATTCCAGCATATTATGGTAATAAAAATTATGATGTATATTACAAACTAGATGAATCTTTACCAAAAGATTTAGCATTTAATGTTGCAAATTCCAATTTAGCAGAAAAATTTAATATTGTTTCTCCAGAAATAATATTGCTTGACAAAAACGTTAAGACAAATGATGTCAAAGAACTTGTAAACAGCCTAGAAAATATTGAAGGTATTGACTTAGTTCTTGCTCCATCCACACTTGTGGACCCATCTATTTTTATGTTGCTTCCAAGTGACTTAAGCAAAATGCTAGATAATGATAAATATCAACTTATCATTGTAAACTCAACATATGAAATTGCATCTGATGAACTAGCAAGTCAAATTGAGAAAATCGATAGTCTGGTTAAATCATATGATAAATCGAGTATCATTGCTGGTGAAGGGCCTTTAATGAATGACTTAGTTACAATTGCAGATCATGACTTTAGAATGGTTAACTATACATCAATACTAGTTATATTTGTAATAATGGTTTTAGTATTAAAACAAATTAATTTACCAATAGTTTTGATACTTACAATAGAATTTGCTATATTCTGTAATATGTCTGTAGCATTCTACACTAACACAACACTTCCATTTATAGCCTCAATTGTAGTAGGAACAATTCAACTTGGGGCAACAATTGACTATGCAATTTTAATGTCAACCAAATATATGGAAGAAAGACAAAATATTAAAGATAAAAAAGAAGCCATGTTAAAAACATTAAGTTTAACAGTTCCATCAATAATAACTTCAGCATTATGTTTCTTTGCAGCAACATTCGGAGTTTCTGCTTATACTAAAATAGATATGATAGGTAGTATATGTGAACTTTTATCACGAGGAGCCGTTATATCAATGCTTGTAGTTATATTAATATTACCATCACTATTAATGGTATGTGATAAATTTATTATTAAAAATAAGAAAGAAGGAAAAAATATGAAAAATTTAAAAACAGTTGCCTCTGTTCTAACAATTAGTGCTCTATCATTAATGCCATTTAGTGTTAATGCTTCAAAAACAGAAAGTATCTACACTAACATGGATTATACAGGAACTATAAAAAAGACTACTGTTAGTAATCATCTAGAAAATGACAAAGATGGAGAAATAAAAGATAATTCTATCTTAACAAACATCATAAATGTAAACGGAAGTGAAGATTTTACATTAGATAACAATATTGTTACATGGTATGCAAAAGGAAAAGATATATTTTATACTGGAACAACTAAAAAAGAACAACCTTTAAATATTGTTACAAAGTATTATTTAAATGGAAAAGTTACAAAAGCAACCGATATGATTGGTAAAAGTGGTAATGTTAAAATAGAAATATCTTTACTTAACAACTCTTTACTTCGTACTAATAATACATTTACACCATATGTTGTAGCTCTAGGAGCCATGATGGATAGTGATACAAACACTGATATTGAAGTTACAAATGGTAAAGTAACTGACACAGGAACTCGTAATGTTTTACTAGCAATAAGTGCTCCAGGTCTTTATGAATATACTGATATTAATGAATTTAAAAGCCTTAACAAAGTTACAATTACATATAATACAACAGATTTTGAAATAAATGATATTTATATGGTGGCTTCTCCAAAAATTTTATCAGAATTAGATTTAGGAATATTTGATAAATTGGATTCAGTTACATCATCAATTTCTACTCTAGGAGAAAAAATGGATGAATTAGAAGCTGGAACAAAAGATTTAGCAAATGGAACAAATGCATTATTTACAAATTCAAGTATTTTTAATGAAAAATTAGCAACTGCATCTGCATCTTTAGAAAAAATAGCAAATGGCACAGTTAAATTGGTAGATGGCGTTGATGAAATGCTTACAACCTTAACTGATGCTAAAACTATGATGGAAGATAAAGATATTGATGGTTCACTTGCAAATTTAAAAGTTTTACAAGCTAAAAATGAAGCAACTATTACTAAACTAACTAATCCTCGAGTTGAAGCCGCATATAAAGTTAAAAAAATGAGTCCAACAGAAACTGAAACAGAAATGATTGCAAGAATTAAAAAAAATAATCCAAATCTAACTGTAGCAGAAGAACAAGAATTAAAAAATGTTAAATCAACTTATGAATTAAAATTATTACTTGTTGCTAATAATGATGCTGTAAAAGAAATGATTACAAATCTAGAAGATTTAAATACCTTACTTGATACTTTAACAACAAAATTAGAAGAAGTTAAAGAAATGCAAGAAAAAGTTACATTATTAAATACAAGTTTAAATGAATTAAGCGTTGGTTTGAATAAATTAGCACAAGTATCAACCCAAATAAATAAAGGTGTAAGTAGCTTAAATACTGGAGCAACAAAAATATCTTTAGGTACAAAAGCTTTAAATGAACAAGGCATTAAAACTATAGTAAATTACTCAAATAGAATAGTTACTTATAGTAATAAATTTGAAAGCATTGTTAACTTATCAAAATCTTATAAAGGATTTGCATCAAACAATGCTGATAATACATTATTTGTATATAAACTAAGTAAATAACAAAAAAGTTCGAGGAATAATCGAACTTTTTTTCTTTATATACTAGGAAAGTTATACTTTTTTTGTAAATAAAAGTCTTGATATATGTCCAAACAAATGCTGTAATTAAATTATCTAGGGAGAGTGGTTTAATGAAAATTTACAAAGCATATAAATTAAGAATTCATCTTACAGATTTACAAAATGTATTGAATGAAAAAACTTTTGGAAGTACTAGATATATTTATAATAATTTTTTAGCAGAAAGAAAAAATAAATATGAAGAAAGTATAATATAGATAAGAACAAAATAAAAAAGTCGAGTGGCGACCATCCGAAGATGGTCTGCATGAGAAACGTAAGATTTCGGTGAAACGAAAAAAAGTGTTACCGTGAGGTAACACATATACTTTAATTTCGTTAGAAATTTAATTTTTTTTTAAAAAATTTAATAATTGTTGATAACTATCAAATATGGGGCATTCATATTTGGTGTGTTTTTATATATCGTATATTCTAGTTTATTTTTATTTAAATATTCTAGAACTACTTGTGCTTCTGTTTTTCCTTCTGGATGTGGATAAAATACAATTAGAATTAATCCATTACTACTTAACATACTAAAGCTATTTTTTACTGCATTTAAAGTAGTCTTGTGATTCGTAGTAATAGACTTATCTCCACAAGGTAAGTAACCTAAATTAAATAAAATTAGTTTAATATTTTTTTCATATTCTTTCAAAACATCATTTATTTTCTCATGATTAATGTTGAAAAGTTCAAAGTTATAAACATTATTTTCTCTTAATAGCTTTTTAGTATTTTCTATAGCAACACCTTGTATATCAAATCCAAATACTTTCTTAGAAATATTAGATAAAAACAAAGTATCATTTCCATTACCCACAGTCATATCAACAACATAATCATTTTTAGTTATATTCTCACTACAGATCTTTTTAACCATATTTAATATACTTCTATTAAACCCTTGATAAGTATTCCGTTTTAAAAATTCATCATCAATTTCTTTTTGATGGTTAGATTTTGTTTCTACATTACTTTTAACATTTTCTAAAATATTACAAAGATTAGTTATATTTATATTATCACCATAAACATTAACACTTTTAATATTTTTAGGTAAATTAATAATTTTATCTTCAAAATCAGTATCATTATAATTTAAATCAACAATCATAAATAATCACACTCAAAAAATATTATAACATTATTTACTTTTTAAGTTAATAAGATTTTCAATTTCTCTATTTAATTCATTTATTCTTTCTTCATTTCTTCTTATAGTAGCTATATTATTTTTAGTTTCATCTTGTAACATCTTACACCATTTATCATAATCTATTTCATCATTATCATTCTTATACATATAAATAAAAGCTAAAACATTTATAACTATAAGAATAACAATAATAGCAATTTTTAATAACATCTATATCACTTCCTAAATCCTTTTTTAAAAAACAAATTCATTTGCTTTTTTAATAATAACTTTTTTTGTAATTTAATAATCTTTCTATGTTTTTCTAAATTAGTATCATAAAATATATCAAATCCATGATATTTAGTATGATCTTTATCATTACTATCATTAATAACAATAATAAATAAAGTAGAAAATAAAATTATTAATAAGAAAAAAATTAATATTATTATTTTCATTAATAACCTCTCCTTTTTAGGGCACCCTTCGATTATAACAAAATAATTTTTTCAAAACAATAAAAAAAATAACATAAAATATAAAGTTTACAAAAATATTTTTTAATTCTCTGTATATATTAATATCAAGCTGTAAAGATAAGTGTAAAATAGAAAATTGAATAATTAAAAAGAAACTCTATTACTAGAATTCCTTTATTAACTTTTTCTCAAGTAAAGTAATAATTTTATATAGCAAGAAAGAAATAATTAAAAGGATTAATATACCAGCCATAACAAGACTTAGGTTAAATACTTGTGTTCCATAAATAATTAGATAACCTATACCAGCACGACTTACTAAAAATTCTCCCATAATTACACCGATTAAGCTCATGGATATGCACAATTTCATACTAGAAATTATTGTATTATAAGAACTAGGTATAACTAGTTTAAAAAGTATTTGCCTTTTATTTGCTCCAAATGACTTGATCAGTTTTAATTTTTCCTTATCAACATTTATAAATCCATTATAAATAGTAATTATACTAATTATTAAGTTAATAAGTAAAGCCATTATAATAACACTTTTTATATTAGCACCAGCTATAATTATAATAAGTGGCCCCAAGGCAACTTTAGGTAGTGAATTAATCATAGTTAAGAATGGGTCCATAATACTTGATAGCATTGGAAATTCATAAAGAATAATAGCAACAAAGAAACCTAGAACAATACCCAAAATAAAGGCAATCAATACTTCTTCTAAAGTAACAAAAATATGATTAAACAAATTATTTTGGATACCTAAATTAATAATAGTATTTATAATTTTACTAGGTTTTGAAAAGACAAAACTATTTATAATATTTTTATTTGCTAAATATTCCCAAATTCCAAAAAATGCTACAACAATTAATATTTGTGACATAACCACAATTAATTTTCTTCTTTTAATACTTTTTAAAAATTTTTTTTGTTCATTAGACATTTTTATCTAAATCCTTCCAAAGTAGGTCGTAATAGTAACCAAATTCTTTTGCTTTTCGGTTATTTATTGGTGTAGATTTATTAGTTAAATTAATTTCATAAACGCTTTTAATTTTCGCAGGTCTTTTAGATAAAACAATAACTCTATCAGCAACACTAATTGCTTCTGCTAGGTCATGGGTTATAATAATAACTGATTTTTTTTCGAGTTTTATAATCTTTAAAACATCATCACTTACTGATAGTCTTGAAACATAATCTAAAGCTGAAAATGGTTCATCAAGCATCAAAATATCAGGCTTTAAGGCAAGAGTTCTAATTAGTGCTACTCTTTGACGCATGCCACCGGATAACTCATGAGGATATTTTTCTAAAAAATCTCCAAGACCATATTTAATAAGTAAATTTTTAACAAATTCTATATTTTTTTTAGTCTTTATTTTTTTTATATCTAAACCTAAACAAGCATTATCTAAAATATTTAACCAAGGGAATAGAGCATCATCTTGAAGCATATACCCCATAGTGCACCCATCTTTAATTTTTATTTCTCCACTAGTCTTATTATCGAGCCCTGCCAAAATATTTAAAAGTGTAGATTTTCCACAACCACTTGAACCAACGATACAAAGTACTTCCTCATTATCTAAAGCAAAAGAAATATTATCTATCGCTTTTATTTCTCCTTTTATAGTTTGATAATTTTTACTCAAATTTTTAATTTCAAGTATCTTATTCATAGAAATTATTAACTAAATCTTCGTATGGAACATATTCATCTAATAAATTAAAATCTATTAAAAAATCCTCCAAGTTAGTAAATAATCCTTCACTTATATATGGATTATCTAGCCAACAATCATATTCTTTATATCTTTTTATCATTTCCGCTAAATCTTTAACACTTGTGTCTGGAAATTGATTTATTATATCTTTAGCAACAACTTCTGCATCATTATCAAGTGTATATTTTATACCTTTATTTATAGCATCAGTAAATTTCTTAACAATATCTTTATGATTCTTTACATAACTTTTACGAGCATAGAATGCTGTATATGGAACTTCACCAGAAAGCATACCAACGGATGCCACAACATGACCATATCCTTGTTTAACTAAAGCTGTTGCATTAGGTTCAAAAAGGTTAACAAATTCCCCAACACCACCAATAAACGAACCAGATAAAGCAGAAAACTCAACTGCAGTATTTACATTTATTTTATTTGTATCAATATTGTTTTTCTTTAAAGCATTTAAGAAATTTAATGCAGGCATTCCTGTACTTCTACCAACTAAAATTTCTTTATTATATATATCTTCTAATTTAAAATCTTTAATTTCTTTTCTAGAAACTATAAATTGACCATCTCTTTTAGTAAGTCCTGCAAAAAGTTGTAAAAAATCACTTTCATCTTGTTTGTAAACATATATTGCAGATTCAGCTCCGGCAAAACCAATTTCTACATCACCAGATAACACGGCAGCACTAACTTTATCAGCGCCTGGAGTTAAAATAAGTTCTAAATCAATGCCGGCCTCTTTGAAATAACCTTTTTCTAAAGCAATATAAAGTGGACTATAAAAAGAACTATGTGTAACCTCAGCTAATCTAACTTTAATAAGATTTTCATTTGTATCTTTTTTAATAAATTTTAAAGCTAGAATCAAAGCTCCAAAAAATATGACTATGCAAGATAATCCAATAATAATTTTCTTTTTCAAAAATAATTCCTCCCTCTAGGGTAGTATATGAATTTAGATCTTTTTGGTTAAAAACAAGTTTGCATTTATTATAAAATATGATATTATTTAAATGTGATTATTATGAAGATAGAATTAAAAAAAGCAAATGAAAAAAATGTAGGCATTGCAAATAAATTTTTAACAATGTTAATAAAAGATGAACAACAATATGATGAAAATATTAAAAATGATTTTGAAATGAAATCTTACTATGAAAACTTATATAATGATAATTACTTATATTTTGCATATGCAGATGAAAAAATAGTGGGATATTTATACGGATTTATTATAGAAGATGAACTAAATAGTAAGAAATCTGCCAAACTAGATGCCTTATTTATCTTGCCTGAATATCGTAATATGAAATTAGCATCCTTATTAATAGATAATTTCAAGAATTGGTGTCAAGAAAATAATGCCAAGATTATTATGGTAAATGTGTGGTCTAATAATCTAACTGCCAAGCATTTATATTTAAAACATGATTTTATTCCTAAAAAAGAAGAATTGTTTATAGGTTATTCACCCAAACAATATCAAAAATTAGTACGAGATAAAATTCCAGAAATAATAAGTTCAAATAATGAAACACCTGTTACTAGAATATTAAGTGATTTAGAATATAAAGAAGAACTAGAAAAGAAACTATATGAAGAATATTTAGAAGTATTAACATCAACTGGTAAAAATAGAATAGAAGAACTTGCTGATATGCTTGAAGTAATGATATCTTTAGCTAAGTTAGAAAATAAATCCCTAGATGACATAATTACTGTTGCCAAAAAGAAAAATGAAAAAAGAGGCAGTTTTGAAGATAAAATATACCTAGAGACAGTAAAATAACTAATTTAAATTTTAATAGAACATATGCAACTTTGTATATGTTTTATTCTTTATAACACAAAGTATTTATTGACAAAAAGCCTCTTTACAACAACAAAAATATTTGCTATAATCTATTCATAATAAAGGGCGTGATTAAATGAAGATGTTATCAAGTGAAGTTAAAACATTACTAGATAAGTTATATAACTTACGTGGTGAAGATAGTGTTATACTAGCTAAAATGAATAAAGAAAGACAAGAAGCAATTGAAACTGGAGAAAGAACAAAGAATGAAAAAGAAGTTCTTTTAAATAAAATTGAAAAATTAAGTAATGAAGAAAGAACCCTACAAGAAGAAGGAGATAAATTATCTTCTATTTTAAGCAATATAAATAGAGACGATTTTTCTAATGTTTTAGATAGATTACAAATAGACTTTGATCCAGCATCAATAAATGAAAAAATAACAAGAATGCTACCCGAAACAATTGAAAAAGTTGTATCAGAAAATAAAAAAGCTAGTGAAAAATTAGAAACTGTTGAAACAGAAATGAATAATGCAATTACTAAAGTAGAAGAATTAGGAATAAGAAAAGATGAAGCATTAAGTAATCAAGCAAAATTAAATGAATATTTTGAACTAGCACTTGAAGGAAATATCAATATAACTAGAGATGCAATTACAAGCTTACTTGAAAAATTTGATTTTAATGAAGATGAACAAAGAGAAGCTGCTAAAATATTAATGTTCCCAGAAGATGCTTTATATGAATATGATGCATCATTTAAAAGTGGTTCACAAACAAGTGGAAAAACAATAACAGAAGTATTAATGGAAGCTAAAAAGGAATCAAAATCTGAAGTAAAAGAAGAACCTAAAGAAGAAACTATATTAGATTCCGAAGAACCATCTTCATTAGAAAATATATTCGAAAGTGTAATTAGTGAAAATGCTATTCCTGATGTAGAAGAACCAGAAGAAGAGCATGAAGAAAAAGAAGAACCTAAAGAAGATGTAGCTTCAGCAGTAAAACCATTATTTAGTGATAATAATGAAGAAAGTGTAACACAAAGTAAAGTAGAAGAAGATAGTAATAATGCTATAACTAGTTTTTTAGAAAATCTTGGTTTAGATTTAAATAGTATTAATAAAGAAAAATTAGATAAAGTAATTAATAGCGAAGATGAAGAAACAATAAATAAAAACATAGAAGTATTAAAGAGTCATGAAATTGACTTAGATATTTTAATAGAAAATATTGAATTGTTACTTGATAAAGAATTAGCAGAAAAAATAGATAAATTAATAGCTATTGGCAAAGAATCACGAGATATTAGCTTAATGCCTAGTGTATTAGTAAAATATGATTTAAATGGTTTAAATAACACAATAAATTTATTGCAAATAAGTGGATTAGATCCAAAGAAAGTACCATTAATGGCATATTAGAAAGGATGATTATATGAAGTCTTTTGAAGAAATAAAAAGCATTTATGATGAAGAGAAAAAAGGGTTTGATGTAGAAAAGGAAAAACCAGAAAAATTTTTAATTTCTTTGGAACTTGCAGAACCAGAAAATAGAGTTCTTTTAAGTGAAAATGGTATTAATTTAAAACCAAGTGAATGGATAGTTTTAACAATAGAACCAGAAATCTTAAAAAAGACAGTTTTAAGAGCTAAAGAATTAGGCTTTCTTGAAGCGTATAAACAAACACCTTCATTTTTAAAACAAGATGTAGATGCAATTATTAAAAGAATGGCACATTTAGAACATTTAGGTATTCCTTATAAAAACGAAAAAGGAAAATATCAATCATTTTTATTTAGTAAAAGAGGATATGAATATGTTTTATCTCAAACAAGCGAAATGACTAAAGAAATTAAAGGTATATCAGATATTGAATTAAAAGAACTTTCCGATAGAGTGATGGAAACATTTGCAATGGAAGATAAAAAAAACGAAATATATGAAAAGCTAGCTTTGGTAGAAAAAGAAGGATTATCAATAAAAGAAACTTTAATGAAAGTCTTCGGTGAGTTCAGCGATAATTTAGATTATTTAAGTGAAAATATTGATGAAATTCTTGCAAATAATAAAGAAGAAGAAAAAGGGAGAGTAGCATGAATTTTTTAAAAGAATATGGGTTTGAAGAAGTTGATATTAACGAATTTTTAGAAAATACTCCAGAAAAAATAAAAGAAGCAATAAAAAAACATGAAAAACTAGTGAGAGTAAACATTGAGTATTTAAAAAATCTCGGGGTTATAACATATAAAGAAATATTTATAAATTATCCAGATATGTTCTTGATGGATGCAAGTACTTTTGAAAAAAGTTTTTCACAATATGAAACAAAAGAATTATTAGAAAAGTTAAATGCTAATTACAAAATAGTAAAATATTTTTAAAAAAATAACCATACGGTTATTTTTTTTCTAATCTATAAATGTTTATTTCTGGTTTATTATTAAATCTAAACTTAACGTTTTCAGTCCCTATACCACCAGAAACATATAATTTATTTGTGCCAACCTCATAATAGTCATCAATATATTTTTTTGCACCATCTTTTTTAATAATTCCTCCGTAAAATGGAATACGAATAGTTCCTTTTAATGAGTGACCCGAAAGAGCAATTGTGTTTTCAAAAGATAAATCGTCGATATAATCTGGGTAATGCATAAGTACTAGATTAAATACAGGTGTTAATTCTTCTTTTGTTTCTACTGGTTTTACATTTACAGTATTAATTCCAGTAATCTTAATTGGAGTAATATCTTTATAAAAAAGATGTGTTGACTCATTATCTAGAATTATAAAGTCAGAATTGTTCATAATTTTATTAAATAAATCAATGTTTTTTTGATCACTATCACCAATAACAGAATACTTATATAAATTACAATCTAATGATTTTAAAATTTCAATGATATTATTGATATCTTTATCAGTTAAATCGTTTTTAGAATTTATTAAATCTCCGGTAAAAACTATAATATCTGGTTTTCTCTCATTGCTTTTTGTTTTAATATTTTTTAGCCTATTAATATCTTTTTTATTACTAATTAATAAATCTGATATTTGTAATATTTTAAAGTTTTCGAAGGATTCTGGCAAGTTTTCAACAAAAATCTTTTTTTCTACTATTTTAAAACCTTTAGGATTAATAAAAAAACCATCGATTATAATTAAGCCAACCAAAAAAATTATAACTATAAAAATCTTTTTCAATACTATCACTATCCTTAATAATTAAATAATAACATATTTGTATTAATATCGCAATTTGGAATTGAAAAAAAGTTGCATTTATGGTAAACTAAGACATAGGTAGGTGACAAAATGGGAAAATTTAGAAAAGTATCATTATTTATGTTATCTTTCGTAATATTGATGTCGGTTCCAAAGGCAGCGACTTGTAGTTATGAAGAACAAGCTAAATTAAATAACGAAGCGTCAAACGTTAAGGCAAACTATGAAATCAAAGAAAGAATCCTTAATAAAGATGAATATGACATTCCAGATGGCATCGAAAACGAAGAGTTTGTAGCCAAGACTGATTATATTCAAGTTAATATTTTGAATTTAACAAAAAACATATATGTTGAAGTTACAAATAATATAAATGATGATAAAAAAACGTTCAACTATAGTGATTCACAAAATGGAAATATAAAATTTGATTGGAGTGAACTAGATACTATGGTCACTTATACAATTAAGTTGCGTTCGTCAAGTAATACTGGTTGTGAAGGAAGTGTTTTAAAAACACTTTACGTTTCATTACCAAGATATAATGACTATTCAACTTATGAAATATGTAAAGAAGCACCAGACTACTATTTATGTCAAAGATATGTTACATATGAAGATGTTGGATATGATGCCTTTTTTACAAGAGTTCGTGAACAAATTGCAAAAAAGGAACAAATAAAAGAAGAAGAAAAGAAAAATAATAAATGGTATAAAAAAACGATTGATTTTATTGTTGAACATAAAGTTCCATTTATTATTGGGGGAGTAACATTGGTTGTTGTTGCCGGAGGTGCAACATATATAATAATTAAAAAACGTAGGAGAAGTATAATATGAAAATGAAAAGATTGAGAAATTTATTAATATTAATTTTAATAGTTATAACATTTGGTACAACAAGAGTTAATGCTGAATCTTTTGTGGTAGGGGATAAATACACAAAAGATTGGAAAAGAGGTTTTACAAATTACGTAGATAGAAATGGAAATAACAAAATAATAATTGAAGGACTAACAATTCCAAAACCTATTAATCGAGGATTAACTGTAATCCCATATGAAATTACTAAAATGGGAACTAACAATAAAATATTAGGATACTGTATTGATCCACACTTACAATCAGATACTACATACAAAATAGACTATATTTTAGGAGCATCTAAAGATAAGACAAATAATGCTATTGGATTAGGTGTTTTAGAAATTATGAAACAAGGATATAGCGAATTTTCCGGTATGCCAACAGTTAGTACAAGTTTATCCAATCAAGATTTTTATGTTGCAACAAGTATTGCTATAAGAGCATTTGCTATGGGTGTTGGTGGACAAGGAAAAGGTACAGCTAGTAATAGTGAACTAATTGCTATAGCATCAGCTCATGTAAATATTGGTAGAGAATGGTTAGCACAATCAAGTTATTCGAATAGCTTTAGTGATTTAGTTAAATATAATCCTTCGTGGTTTAATAATGAATACAAATTTGTTTATGATACATCTAATAGTAAAATAGCACAGATAATGAATGTTGCTCAAAAATTATTTGATATAGGTTTAGCAAAAGCCAATGAAGTAACAAAAGGATTAAGTACAACACCAACAATAACATCAAAGTCAAGTAACCATGATACAGGAGTTAGTATAGAATTATCGTATGAAAATTTTGATGCTTCAAGGGGTGTTATTAAAAACTTTAAATTAGAATGCTCTAGTTGCAGTAATTTTAAGGTTAATGGAGAAACTCCAAGCACTAATAAAAATTATATAAATGGATCAAATGGAAAAATTAGATTAACATTTGATGTGGCAAAGCAAGGAGAAAATTGCAAAACTACAAATTATAAGATAACCTATGACTACAATGATCCAAAATTGGAATATGTCGGTGCTCATTTGATTCCAACTGGTCAAACAAATGCCCAAAATTTCTATGTAATGCAAAAAAATGAAGGCGGTTTAACTGGAGAAATAACAGGTAAAATAAAATGTAGTAATGCATGTAGTACTGAGCTTCAAACTCCAATCTGTAGTGAAGATGAAAACGATGCTATTGCAACAATAAAAGGGCCAGATAAAATTAAAACTTGTGTTTTAGATAATGAAGATGACGCAGGAAATACATATCAATTTACACCTGCAGCAGGTGGCGTGTCAAATGATTACTGTAATGTGTTCTGTAAAGAGGATTATGCTCAAATTAAAATGAATCCAATAATTAAAGATGTTAAATGTGGGGGATATTTTAAATTAACTAGTCATATTGAAGGTACAAAAACTTGTTATACAAGTGGAAATAAAACAGACAAAAGTATAGACAAGGAAAAATTCGAAAAAGACATTAAAGAAGCTGTTGCAAAAATGGTTGATGCATATAATATTTATTCATTCTATGCTGCTGCAGCAAGCACAAGCTATACTCATGAAAGAAGTAGCGATTCACATGGGGCATGCTCTGGGGGAGAAAAAGGATGTCCAACATGTAAACCACCAAAAGAAGATACAAGATGGTCATGTGGAAGTGTATCAAAATCAGTAGATTTAGTTTCAAAAACATGGACTTTCGGTTATTATGATACTAACGGAAAATATTATGCAAATCAAACAAAATATACAACAAGAAGTGGAGAAACTTTAGTTGCTGATTATTCATCTGGTACAGCAGCAGATTGTAAATGCTGTAGTTGTAGCGGATCAGATGGTAAAGAAGTAGATCATAAATCACTTAGAGATAGTGCTTTAAAAACACTAAATTCTGCTATAAAAGAATACCAAAGAATATTAACAGATTACAATAATTGTACAACTGGATGGACGACTGACTTCTTATTTAAGCAAAAACTAAGATACTATTACGATGAAAATCATGGAAAAAATGGTAGCAACTACACCCCATACTATGATTTAATTGCAACTGATGAATACAAAGAAAAACAATATCTTACTCCAGACGGTAATCCGGAAGTTAAAACAACAATAAGTGTTTGTACGGGAAATACAGATAATTATTATAATTGCGTCTCAGGAAATAGTTATGTTTCTCTTAGCGAAGATGAACTTAAACATAGTGGAGCATTTAAATCCGTGGCTTACACTGTTTGTGATACAACTGGATGTAAAGTAGTAAATGAATCAGTATCTCAAGCTAGATTTGTAAAAAAAGAAGTTGAAAAGAAACAAGATTATATAACACCAACTGCTTTCTATCAAATAGCAGCAAATGGTAAAATAACTGTAAATGGAGATTACACAGGTAATAAAGTTCAACTTGAAGCATTACTAAATGGACTACCAGTATCAACAAATACTGTTGGTGGCGGAGTATTTAGATTAATGATTGAAGATTTAGGTGAGTTCTATGATGAAAAAGAAGGAACAGGTCGTTTAATCGATTTCAATGGAGATAGAGAAGAAAATAGTGTAGCCTACAATAATGGAGCTAATACATTTGATGGAAATTACACATGCCGTTATGAATCTCCATGTAAGCCAAAAGATTGTCCAAATTGTACATTTGAATGTATTGGGGATAGTTGTGAATGGAAACAATGCACAGGAGATTCATGTGAAGTAGCATGTAATGGATGTATAATCAATTTAGATGAACTAAATATTATACATAAAACAATATCTACAACCAACTTCCATGCTGCAAATAGAACATTTGGATATAACTGGATTACTACAAGTAATTTAGAATCTCTAAAACTACTAAATAAAAAGGCCGAAAAAACAATTACGGAAATAGAAGACGTAAATGAAATGGTATATGATAAAACTGGAGATGATTCAGAATTAGCATTTAGTATCAAAATGACACCAGATGTTATCAATACAATAAAAGAATATAATAAAAAGCATACAAAAGATGGCGGGTATATCAATGACTCATTAACATGTTATGATGCAACAATTGATGGACAAACTTATAAAAATATTTACTGTTACAGTGATTTAATCGATGAATTAGTAGGTGAATATGAGGATGTCATAGAAGCACCAAATCGTGTTGAAAATAATGAAACAAAAAGAAAGAGTGAAACTGAATCAAGTGGTTATTGGACACTATGGAGCGGATATGTATATAACGAATCTGTTCTTGGTGGACCATCTTGGAAATAGGGGTGACTAAATGAAGAATGCTTTCTGGGCATATTGGCTAATACTTCTTGGTATAGTAATAGTAGTTATAATGATGTTAGTACAAAATTTAACAACTACTAGTACACAAGACTATTATGTTATAAAAGAAATAACAGAAGCATCTATGATTGATGCTGTAGATTATTCATATTATAGAAAATATGGAGAAATTAAAATAAATAAAGAAAAATTCTATGAAAGTTTCTTTCGTAGATTTGCAGAAACAACATCTTTAAACACTACATATACAGTGAGCTTCTATGGAGTATATGAAGCTCCACCTAAAGCCAGTGTTGAAATAAAGAGTAAATCTAATACATTTACAGTGTTAGGTGATGCAACAACTGTTGATATGGTTGAAAGAATAGATTCAATTCTAGAAGGAAATGTCATAGACGAATAATTAAAGGAGGAATAAAAATGGGTGGAGTAAAAAATACTTTTAAAAAGTTTTTAACAAATAAAACAACAGTAACTCTAGTAGGAATATTACTGGGCTTAGGAGTTTTAGTAGGGTTTTATCTTTATAGAGTTTCTAAAGAAGTAAATCCAACCCGAATACCAGTTGCAAAAAGAGATATTGCTGCAACTGAAGAAATAACTAAAGATGATATAGAATATATCAAAGTAAGAAAAAATTTCTTAAAGAGTGCAGATGTTTATCAAACAACAACTAATTTAATAGGTAAATATGTTGCAACTGGTACATCTATTCCCAAAGGTGGAATGTTTTATACAACCCAAGTAGTTGAAAAAAAGGAACTACCAAATGCTATATTTGATGAAATTCCGGAAGGATATACAATTTATCAATTAAAAGTAAATGAAACAACGACTTATGCAAATTCAATCTATCCTGGAGATAAAATAGATTTATGGCTTAAAACTACGGATAATGGTTTATTAGTATTTGGAGAATTTATTTCTAATATTGAAGTACTAGCAGTAAGGGATAGTTCTGGACAAAATGTATTTGATGTTACAAGCGGAAGAAAACCAGCATGGCTATTATTTGCAGTTAAAACAGATATGTATCGTTACTTAAAGTTTGCTGAAAATATTTCTGGAATGGTTGTTTTACCAATACCTAAAAACAATCTAGTAAATCCAGACATTGGATCAACTCAATATTCTAGTCAAGAATTAATTGCTTTAATAGATAGTCAAGTACAAAGGATGGGTGCATAAGATGAATGTGATAAATAAAATAAAACAAATGCTTTTAAATCGTAACACTGTTACGATTTTAGGCGTACTTGCGGGTGTTATTGCATTATGGTTTGCTTACACAGTTACATTAGATAAGGCCGTAAAGCCTCAAAGAGTACCAATTGCAGCAAAAGATATACCAGCAGGTACTTTGATCACGAAGGATGATATAGAATATGTTGATATAAATAAAGATGTATTAAAAAAAGCTAAAATAATAACAAGTGCTAGTCAATTAATAAATTATTATGTAACTAATAATACAGCTATATCAAAAGGGGCAATGTTTTATAGTTCCCAAGTTGTTACAAAGGATAAATTAATAGAAAGAGATTTGGAATTAATACCTGAAAACTATAAAATATACTGGTTAAGTGTAGATAATACAACTACGTATGCAAACTCAATATATCCTGGAGATAAAATAGATTTATGGTTACTTACAAAAGTAAATGATAAATATGTATATGAACAATTTATATCTAATATTGAAGTATTAAGTGTAAAGGATTCAAGAGGTCAAAATGTATTTGATGTTAACTCTGGAAGAACACCAGCAGTTTTAGCATTTGCAGTACCAAATGATATGTTTGTATACTTAAGTAAAGTAGAATTTTTATCCGGAATGAAATTATATCCAGTGCCAATTAATAAAAATAATACAGATAAAGATGCTAAAACAGAAATAACTAATCAAGATTTGCAAACATTAATAGATAGTATGTCTATAACTACAAATCCTGATGAATCAAATCAAGATAATAACGAATAAAAAGAGGTGATAATTGTGAATGATGCAGTATTTTCACAAATAGATTTTGGGCCTTTAAAAGAGTTTTTGGAAGAAGATAACATTACCGATGTTTCGTATTCAAATGGAGGTCAAGTTTGGCTAAAAACTCTTGATAAAGGTGTATATAGGGTAGAACGCCCTGAAATAAATAACGCTTTAATGGAAAAGCTCGCTTTTCAATGCTCCAATGTAATGGGTAAAACTTTTAATATGGCCCATCCATTTTTGGATGCCGAATCAGCAGAACTTCGTCTTAACTTTGTTCATGAATCAATTGCAACAAATGGTATTTGCTGTGTTATAAGAAAGACGCCAGCCAAAATCCGTCTGAACAAAGATAAACTCATTAATGAAAAATACGTAACTGAAGATTTACATGATTTTCTTATGACTTGTGTTGAAGGTCATTGCAATATCATAGTAAGTGGAGAAACTGGTTCAGGTAAAACAGAACTAGTTAAATATTTAGCAAGTCATACTAAAGAAAATGAAAAAATAATAACTATTGAAGATACACTTGAGCTTCACTTAGATAAAATATTTCCTCACCGTGATATTGTGGCAATGAAAACAAATAATATTGCTTCATATTCTGACGTGTTAGTAACATGTATGAGACAAAACCCAAGATGGATCTTATTATCCGAAGTACGTAGCGCAGAAGCGGTTACAGCAGTGCGTAATTCAATATCATCTGGACACAATATTATATCAACAATTCACTCAGATAGAGCATTAAATATTCCGATGCGTTTATATAGTTTGTTAGAAAATAGTCAAGATATAGATCAATTTTTAAAATCAATTCATAGATATGTACAACTTGGTGTTCATGTAAAAGGATATATGAGTAAAGAATTAGGAAGATTTCAAAGAGAAATAATTGAAGTCGTAGAATTTTATGTAGATGAAAATAATGAAGCAAAATCAAATATTATATTTAAGAAAAGCTTAGATGGTAAATTTAGTTTTAATAATCCAAGTAAATATTTAATTGATTATCTTGGAGTACAAGGAGTAACACTAAAAGAAGATTATTTTGTAAAATCAAAAAAAGATAATACAAATGAATCAATAGAAAGTTTATAAGATAAGAAAGGAGTATATATATGAAATATTTAACGGAGTTAGTATGTTTATTAGTTATAGCAATAATAACATTATTATTAAGAAAAAATCCGGGTGAAAATTTATATAAATATGTAGCAGGTAAAGCGACAGTTGCATATGAAAAGTATGCTCCTTACTCATTTAAAATGGTTAGAGAAAAAGCTATTGAACTTGGACAAGAATTTACTCCAAGACAATATTTAACTCAAGTTATTGTATTAGGTGGCCTAGCAGCATTAGTTGGATATTTTTACTTCTATAATATTATAATAGCTATAGTTTATGCATTAATTGCGATAGCTACGGTACCATACTTAGCATATTTAAGATTACAAAGAGTATATAGCGAATATATATTTGAACAAATTCAAACCTATACAACCAATGTAATAATGGAATTTAATACAACTCAAAGTTTTGTTAAAGCTCTAGAAGGTGTCAGAGACTCTGGTATTCTTGAAGATCCAGTTCTAAGTGATGTTAAAAAGATGATTGAAATGTCATATCAAAATGGTACAATTGATGAATCAATAGATTATTTTAATAGCAAGTACCCATTTTATATGGTAAAAAATATGCATCAATTATTCTTACAAATAACTAAAGAAGGTGCAAGAGATTCTGGACAAGCCTTAGAAAATATGTCTTTAGATATAGATGCTTTAGTTGAAGGGGTATATAGAGATCAAATGGATAGAAATAACTTCCATGGTAGGTTCCTAAGATTTGGTTTAATTCTTTATTTATTAGTAGTAGTTTTAAGATTTATGCTTGGTGAAGAAAACTATATTAAATTATTAGATATTTGGTATGTACAAGTAATTCTCCATGCTATTGTAATTATAAATGCCTTCTTCATGATGAGTGGAGAAAAGTATTATAATGAAGATGTGGGGGTAGAATAATGCAAATAGAAATAATTATAGTGGCAGTTATAGTATTTGGTATTATGACAATAACGGGTCAAATTAGTATAAATCAATTAATTAGTGACAATCAATTATTATTCTTAAAATTAAAAGAAAAAGACTGGGATTTCCTTGTAAGGGCAAAATATGGAGATAATATAAATCCTGACATATTATTTAATAAAAGAATTAAAAATGCTTTAATAGTGATGACGATAGCATTTGCCATATTTATAAAAGATTTAAATGCTGTAAAAGTATTATTAATATTTGTATTAGGAATATTTATATTTAAAACATCTTACAATGATATAAAAAAATATTATCAAAGACATATGGCAGATATAGATTCAATGTTACCACATTATTTAAAGAACTTAGAAATATTAATTCAACATTATACAGTACCTGTAGCAATTGGAAAATCAATGGCATCAGCACCAGAAATTTTTAAGGAAGGCTTGCAAGAAATGATTGACTCGATAAACTCTGGAGATGATACAATAGAGCCATATATGGAATTTGCTAGAAAGTATCCAGTTAGAGATTCAATGCGTATGATGCGTTTATTATATCGTTTAAGCTTAGGTCGTCAAGAAAGAAAACAAGAACAAATTTTAACATTTTCAAGATCAATTTCATCTCTTCAACAAAAAGCTCGTGAAACAAGATACAAAAATCGTTTAGAAAAGATGGAAGGAAAAACTATGAGTATGTTGATAACTACTGGAATAGGATTAATGATTTTATTAATTCTAGCAGTTATACAACTTATGGGGATATAAATGTAAAAAAAGTGAAAATATAATTGATATTTTTACTTTTTTAAGTTATAATAAAAATATATTAAAAAGGAGGATATAAAATATGAAGGAAGCAACAGGAGAATTAAATATGACTGTAGTTACTGTTGTAGCAATAGCAGCAGTTGGTGCGTTCTTTTATGCATTCATTTGGCCAGGAATAAAAACTGGTTTAATGAAAAATACATGTAGTAACATCTGCCCAGCAACTGAAGGGGATGGAAAAGTTACAGTAACAAAAGGAGATAATGACACATATGTATGTCATTGCGGTGATTCAAACAACACAGAAATAACTATTGATAAAGATGGAAACGCAGTAGATTATTAATAACGAGGTGAAATATGAAAGAGGCTACAGGAGAATTAAATTTGGCAGTGATTGTTGCCATTTCTATTGGAATCTTGGCAGCCTTTTTTTTCGGTGTTTTATGGCCAATGATAGATACCAACTTTCAAAGAAATGCACAGTGTAATAAAGCCGTTTGTAACTGTTCAAAAGAAGTTAGAGAAAGTGCTGAAAATCAAACCGGATTAGCAAATAGATGTAAATGTGCAAGTACAAAAGATGATTTATTAAGTGGAGACGAAAGTAAGATATTTTATTGTCCATTTAAAGGGTAGGTGAAGAAATGAAAGAGTCAATGAGTGTAACAACAATTTTTCAAATAGTAATACTATTTATTCTTTTATTTACAGCAATAATGGCGCTAACTATTAATAATTCTAATGCTTTCGGAATAAAAGATCAAATAGTAAACATCTTGGAATCTAATGGCGGAAATTATTTAGATGGTGGATCATTAAATCAAGAAATAGTGGATTTAATTGCAGGTACATCATATAGAACAACAGGAAAATGTGATGAAGATTTTACTGGGTTTGATAGAACCGGTGCTCAAGTAAGCGAAAATCAAGAAGCATCAGTATGTATTAAAGAAATTGATGCTACAAGCGGCCTAGATAATTATTTAGTAGAAGTATTAGGAAATACTGTAGCAACAGAAGATTCAATTCCTGGAAAATATTATCAAATAGTGGTATTCTTTCAATTAGATTTACCGATTGTAAAACAAGTATATAACTTTGAATCAAAAGCCGAAACAAAAATAATGTATCAAAGGTAGGGAGGAAAATAAATGAAAGCAGTAAGTGAATCAACATGGACATTTCAAATGATAATATTTTTCATGCTTATATTTGCTTGCTTTCTAACTCTAGTATTAAGTTATAATAAAGCCTACACAATAAAAAATAGAATGCTTAGTATAGTAGAAAAATATGAAGGTATTACAAGTGAGTCATTAAAAATAATAAATGGCTATGTTTTAGAAAAAGGATATTCAACAACAGGTAAATGCGAAAGTGGTTGGTTTGGAGCTTTAGATTTAAATGGAAATGTTGAAGAAGCAAAAGAAAGTAATAAATACTATTATTGTTTTAAAGAAAATAAGAATAATAAAGGATTAATATATTATGATATTCAAGTCTTTTACAGATTTAATTTACCAGTAATAGGAAATATAGCATTGTATAAAATAAGCGGAGTAACAAAGAGTTTTGTGGGCTCAGATGATAGAATATAAGTAAGGAGTAGATAGAATGAATGTAATAGTTTCTAATAAATATCAATCATTATTAGCTAGTTTAAATATAGATGTAATAAAAAGTATAAATGGAGAATTTTCTGTTGATGATTTAATAGCCCAATTTTCAACATTTTATTATAATAAAATGATTTTAGATATAACAGCAATTAAAGGGTATGAAGATATAAATGTCATGCAAAATCTATCTGTTAATTTTGATATGTCTAAAGTTATTTTATTATTAGATGACTCAGAAAAAGTAAATTCACCAATGTATATCTCCCAATTAATATCAATGGGAATATATAATTTTACAAATGATGTTAATACAATAAAATACTTAATAGATAATCCAAATCAATATAAAGATGTTGCAAACTATCACAATATTGGGGGATTTAAAAAGCCTGCGTTAAATGAAAGAGCAGTTGATAATACCAGAGGTAAGATAGGACAAAAAATAATTGGTATTAAAAATGTTACTGAACATGCTGGAGCAACAACTTTAATATATTTGCTAAAATTACATCTAGAAAAGTATTATAAAGTTAAAGCTGTAGAGATAGATAAAAACGATTTTATATATTTTAATGATGAAACATTAGAAAGTACTTCAAGTTTAAATTTTGTAGACTTTTTAAGCCAAAATAGTGGTTATGATGTAATATTAGTGGACTTAAATGAAGGTAATGTTTTAGAGTATTGTCATGATATAGTTTATTTAATAGAACCAGGATTAATTAAATTAAATAAATTAATAAGACAAGATAATGAGATTTTTGAAAAACTAAGTGGACAAAAGATAGTTTTAAATAGAAGTGTTTTAAGTGAAAAAGATGTAATGGACTTTGAAAAAGAAAGTGGAAGTAAAGTGTTTTTCAATATTCCATGTTTAGATGATAAAGTAGATGATCAACAAATTATAAATAATTTCCTAACATCACTTGGTTTTAGTAGAATTGAAGGAAATGAATCATCAGGTATATTTAGTATATTCAAGTAAGGAGGTAAGGTTATGGATTTTTGTTATAAAACTGCCACAGTATGGCAAATGGTCGGAAAGTTTTTATTTATTTTAAAAATATTAATTCCTATTTTAATTATTGTACTAGGAATGATTGATTTTGGAAAATCAGCTATATCAAGTGATGATAAAGCAATGCAAAAATCAGCTATGTCATTAGTTAAGAGAATAATAATAGGTATTGCAATATTTTTTGTTCCTTTATTAGTAAAAATAATATTTAACATGATTGGGCAATTTAGCAGTGAAATGAAAAAAGATTACATTAATTGTGTTAATTGTTTAACGAGTCCATATAAAAATTGTGATACATCGTATAAAGGAGAAATATTTAATAAATAATTGACTTTACCGATATTTTAGGGTAAAATAATGTTATACAAAGGGAGGGAGTGTTATTTATGACTTTTTGTTCTGATGCACGAGATATTTTCTATACGATAGGTATGTTCATGCTAGTATTTAAAATTGTTATTCCAGTTTTATTAATAGTATTTGGTATGGTAGACCTAGGAAAAGCTGTTATTTCAAGTGATGACAAAGCTGTATCAAAAGCTGCAAAATCATTACTTAATCGTGTAATTGCAGGTGTATGTATCTTCTTCGTACCACTATTAGTAAGTATTATCTTTAAAATGGTAGGTTCATTTGGAGAAGTTAAGGATCAATTTGATATTTGTGCAAACTGTATTTCAAGTCCAACAAATTCAAAGAAATGTCCAGAATAATAAAAACAATCAAAAGGCTATGAGAATAGTCTTTTTTAATTGTATTAAAAAAAGGATTTTTAAAAATCCTTTTAAATCGTTCTATCTTCGTAATTTCCAGTCTTTGTATAACCGCTTAAATTACTATCTTTACTCCAAACATATTCAGGAGTTCTATGTAACCATTTAGAACTTACATTTTCTTCTATTTTTATATATCCTTTATATTTATTACTATTACTTTCTAAATCTCTTTTACATGTATCTTCTTTAGTATATAATATATTAAACTTTATTGGTGTAAATATTACATCACCAACATGATCACTTACAGTATATTTTTTAGCGCCATTATAGTTATTATATTTAACAGATATTTCAGTTGCCCAAGTTCTTTGAGAAAAATCATATTTTGTTTTATCAAAACTAAATTCAAAATTATCTTTTCCTAAAGATGCATTTTTAAATGTTGTAGCATCATTTATTTTTACTTCTTGCCTTCCAACTGGGCTACCCATATTATAATCTTTACGATTATCTATGAATGCTTGATAATCAGTAATTGAACTATAATATGTTGGATTTACAATTTTTACACTATTAACAGTACTTGGTAAATCTAAATAAAATTCATAACTAAAATTTCTTATATCATATTTATTTGTGAAAAATCCACTTGTGTAATACGTTTTTTCATAAGGTTTACAATGATTATAAGTTTTAACTGTTTCTTTTTTGTTTTCAGCTTTTGAATGATATGAATATCCTTCAGTCCAATCAGACCATTTTACATATTCATAATAACGAACTTTCTTAACAGTATCTATTTTATTGCTATTATTATTGTTACAATTTTTTGTACAACATGTGCCGCAACAACTACCACTGCATGTAATTGTAATTGTTGTAGTAGTCGTAGTAGTTGTAGTTTTTCGATTATTATTCGAGCTATTATTTTTGTTAGAATTTGAACTATTACTATTGTTAGAATTGTTAGCTGAATTGTCATTTGATGTATTACCTTTATTATCATCTTTGGCTATACAAGAATTATTAGCACATATATTTTCTTTTTCAATATTAGCTAAAATATAATCAGATTTTTTACCACATGTTAAGTTAATTCTTAAAGCATAATTGTCTTCCAAAGTTCTTGTAGCTTGAATGTAACTATCTTTTAAATCACATGATTTTCCATTATCTGTAAAATCTAATAATAGTTTTTTGTCTAGCATTTCTTCTAATGTAAGTTTTTCAGTACTTCCAACTTTTTCAGGTAATCTTGATTTGGTGAAATATTCATAGGCAACAGCTTTCATTTTATCCAGATTTGTTTCAAAATCATCTTCTGGATTTTTAGTTGTAGTAGTTGTTTGTGCCACACCATTGTTTTTTGTATTAGTTTTTTTGCTATTGGCTATTTTCGAAAAAATCCAACAAGCAAGAAATATAACTAACGCAAATATTAAAAGTTTGATAATTAGAGATCCCCAATTAATATCTAAATGTTTTTTTCCTTCTTCGTACATATTTGTACCCCCTTTAAAATTTTTTTCTTTAAGTGCCACTATATTACCATAAATTGCAGTGTTTGTCAAATTATTTCGTTGCGTATTTACGCTGAGTATATCAACTTTTATTTAATAATATGACAATTAGAAATTCTTTTAAAAATATCTTGACTACAAATATATGTTTGTGATATATTATTTTTGCATGAAAAATAGGTTTTTGTGCTAAAATACTAAGAAGAGGTGTAACTTTATGAATAATGATAAAATTATAATAAAAGGCGCTAGAGAAAACAATTTAAAAAATATAAATATAGAAATACCTAAAAATAAATTAGTAGTTATGACCGGAGTATCTGGATCAGGAAAAAGTAGTTTAGCCTTTGACACAATTTATGCTGAAGGACAAAGAAGATATGTTGAAAGTCTATCAGCATATGCTCGCCAATTTATTGGAGTAAACGAAAAACCAGATGTAGATTCTATCGAAGGTTTAAGCCCATCAATTTCTATAGATCAAAAATCAACAAATAAGAACCCTCGTTCAACCGTAGGAACAATTACTGAAATCTATGATTATTTAAGACTATTATTTGCAAGAATCGGAGTGCCATACTGTCCAACACATCATGTTCCAATAAAAAGTCAAAGTATTGAAGAAATGACTAATAAAGTAATGGAATATAAAGATAAAACAGTGACTATATTATCACCGGTAGTCCATGGTGAAAAAGGCACACATAAAGATTTATTTGATGAACTTCGCAAAGAAGGATTTACCCGTGTTCGCGTTAATGGAAAAAATATGAGTTTAAATGAAGAAATTACACTAGAAAAAAATATTAAAGATAATATAGATGTAATAATAGATAAAATTACCGTTGATGATGAAGAATATGGAAGAATATTTGAAGCTATAGAAACAAGTACAAAAAAAGCAGATGGAAAAGTAGTAATACTCGTAGATGATGAAGAAATATTTATGAGTGAAAAATATGCATGTGAGATATGTAATTATTCAATACCTGAATTAGAACCAAGATTGTTCTCATTTAATGCCCCATATGGAGCATGTCCAGAATGTAAAGGATTAGGAACTAAATTACATATAAGTAAAGATTTACTTATTCCCAATAAAGATAAATCAATTGTTGAAGGCGCAATAACAGCTTTAAGCATGGATTCAACAACATATTACACACAAATTGAAACAGTTTGTAATCACTATGATATAAACATGTATGAACCAGTAAAAAATATTCCTGAAGAAAAGTTAAAATACATTTTATATGGAACAAATGAATTACTAGAATTTAATTATAAATCAAAAAATGGTAATACTAGAAATACAAAGAGTACATATGAAGGCGTTATACCTGCTTTAGAAAGAAGATATATTGAAACAAAAAGTGGATGGATAAGAGATTGGTTACAAGGATATATGGTAGAAACTGAATGTCCTGTATGTAAAGGAAAAAGATTACAAAAATCAGTTTTATCAATATATATAAATGGCAAAAATATTTTTGATATGACAGATATGTCAATCGGAGATTTATTAGCTTTTGTAAAGAAATTAAAGTTAAATAATGAAGAAAAAGAAATAAGTAATTTAATTTTAAAAGAAATTATTTCAAGATTAGAGTTTTTAAATAATGTGGGATTGTCTTATTTAACACTAACAAGAAGTGCAGGAACATTATCTGGAGGAGAAGCCCAAAGAATAAGATTAGCAACTCAAATAGGATCAAAATTATCCGGAGTTTTATATGTATTAGATGAACCTAGTATAGGACTTCATCAAAAAGATAATGAAAGATTAATAAATTCTTTAAAAGAAATGCGAGATTTAGGAAATTCTTTGATTGTAGTTGAACATGATACAGATACAATGTTGGCATCAGATTTTCTAGTAGATGTTGGACCTGGTGCTGGTGAATTCGGTGGAGAAATCATGGCTGCTGGAACTCCTGAAGAAGTTATGAAGAATCCAAACAGTTTGACAGGTAAATATTTAAGCGGAGAGTTAAAAATAGAAATTCCAGAAAAACGAAGAAAAGGTAATGGATTAAAAATAAGCATAAAAGGTGCTAAAGAAAACAATTTAAAGAATGTTAATGTTGATATTCCATTAAACAAATTAGTTGTTGTAACGGGAGTATCTGGCTCAGGTAAATCATCACTTATTAATGAGGTGTTATATAAAAGATTAGCAAGTGAAATTTATAATAGTAAAGTTGTTCCTGGTAGTTGTAAAGAAATTAAAGGATTAGAAAATATTGATAAGGTTGTTCAAATAACTCAAGACGCAATAGGTAGAACCCCACGAAGTAATCCAGCCACTTACGTCGGAGTATTTGATGATATTAGAGATTTATTTGCACAAACTAAAGACGCTAAAATGCGTGGTTATGATAAAGGTAGATTTTCATTTAATGTAAAAGGTGGAAGATGTGAAAATTGTTGGGGAGATGGAGTAAAAAAAATAGAAATGCATTTCCTTGCTGATGTTTATGTACCATGTGACGTTTGTAAAGGTAAAAGATATAATAGAGAAACATTGGAAATAAAATATAAAGGTAAAAATATTAGTGAAGTTTTAGATATGCGAGTTAGTGAAGCAATAGAATTTTTTGAAAATGTTCCTAAAATTTACAATAAACTAAAAGTAATGATGGATGTTGGCCTTTCATATATTAAATTAGGTCAATCAGCTCCGACATTATCAGGTGGTGAAGCCGGTCGTGTAAAACTTGCTAAAGAACTTCAAAAGAAAGCCACCGGAAAATCTATATTTATTTTGGATGAACCCACAACCGGATTACATTCGGATGATATAAAGAAATTATTGGTAATACTAAATCGAATTGTTGATAATGGTGATACAGTCGTAGTAATTGAACATAACTTGGATGTTATAAAAGTTGCAGATTATATAATTGATTTAGGACCAGATGGTGGTTCAGGAGGCGGTAAAATTGTTGCCACAGGAACTCCAGAAGAAGTTGCTAAAGTAAAAGGTTCATACACAGGGGAATTTTTAGCCAAAATACTAAAAAAATAATCAAATTTAAATAGACATTATTTTAAGAATAACGTCTATTTATTTTATATTTAGAATTTTTTGACTTATCCATAATCTTATGTTAAAATACAAATAAATTGGAGGAAATCTTTATGGATATATTAGAAAGATTTTTAAAATATGTTGCAATAGATACTACATCAAATCCTTTAAAAGAAGAAAATCCATCAAGTGAAAATCAAAAAGATTTAGCAGAAATATTAGTTAAAGAATTAACAGACTTAGGAATTGAAGTTTACTACGATGATAAACACTGTTACGTATACGCAAAAATGTCTGGTAACAGCAATTTGCCAAGTATTGGTTTTGTATCACATTTAGATACATCTTCGAATGCTTGTGGAAAAGATGTAAAACCAAGATTAACAAGAAATTACGATGGTAATGACATTATTTTAGAAAATAATGTTGTTATATCTAGTAAAAAATATATTGATTTAAAAAATCATATTGGCAAGACAATAATTACATCAGATGGAAGTACCCTTTTAGGAGCAGATGATAAAGCAGGTATAGCTGAGATTATGGATATGTTAGAATATTTTGCAAGAAATAATGACGAACATGGTGATATTTTAGTTTGTTTTACACCAGATGAAGAAATTGGTCTAGGGGTAAAAAACTTAAATACAAATTATTTTAATCCAGACTTTGCATATACTGTTGATGGCATAGATTTAGGAGAATTTTCTTATGAAAATTTTAATGCCGGGTCAGCTCAAGTAAAAATAAAGGGTGTGCCTGCTCATTTAGGATATGCAAAAGGAAGTTTCATTAATGCTTTACGAGTTGCTATAGAATTTGATAGCATGGTACCTAAAGAATATCCGGAAAATACAGAAGGAAAAGAAGGGTATTTTGTTTTACATAATTTAAGCGGAGACATTTGCGAAGTAACAATGCAATATAATATCAGAGATTTTGCAAAAGAAAATCTTATAAAAAGAGAAGAAATATTATCAAAAATAGCAAAAATTTTAAATAAGAAATACGGTAATATTATTGAAATAGGATTTAATCACTCATATTCTAACATGTATGACGCTATAAAAAATGAAGACTTATTAATAAGTGGAACTTTAAAATCTATTTCATCATTAGGAATTGAACCTAAAGTGGTTCCTATTAGAGGGGGAACCGATGGGGCAGAAATAACAGCATTAGGTATTCCTTGTCCTAACTTAGGTGCCGGAGGTCATAATTTTCATACAATTTATGAATATGTCTGTTTAGAAGATATGATATCAACAAGTGAAATACTAAAAAGTATTGTTAAAACATTTTCTAATGAAACAACAAGAAAAAGAAAATCTTAATACATTTAAACTTATGATTATGATTTAAAACATAATGTTACTAAGTGCCCATAGCCTATAAACACTACACTTCCATTAAAATGTGTAGTGTTTTTTCTAGAATAAAGTTTTATTAATAAAAAACAACTTCAAAATGTAAAATTTTACATAAAATTATAAACACGATATTAATAATAGATTAATTTAACAAAAATTGTTATAATAATAACGGAGAGTGAAATATGAATAAATATATTTTTACAATTGGGAGTTTTAAATTGGAATGGTATTCAGTTCTTATAATAATTGGAGCAATGTTAGGAATAACCATGATATTAAAAGAAGCTAAAAGATATAAATTTTCTACAGATTTTGTTTTTAATATGCTTTTTTGGACAATTATATTTGGAATAATTGGTGCTAGAGTTTATTATGTTCTATTTAATTTGGAATTATATGATAGTTTTTGGGAAGCTTGTAAAATATGGGAAGGTGGATTAGCAATTCACGGAGGTTTAATTGCAGGATTATTGGTTATACTATTATATTGTAAGAAGTATAAAGTAAGAGCCATAAGAATGTTTGACTTTATAGTACCAGCACTATTACTAGCTCAAGCTATTGGCAGATGGGGAAATTTCTTTAATAGTGAAGCACACGGTCCAGCAACAACACTTGCCCATTTACAAAGTTTACATATTCCGTCATTTATAATTGAAGGAATGAAAATAGATGGAATTTATTATACACCAACCTTCTTATATGAATCAATTTGGTGCTTAATAGGTTTTATAGTTATACTAATAGTAAGAAGATTAAAAATAACTAAAGTTGGTCAACCATTTGCATTATACTTAATGTGGTATGGATTAGGTCGTTTTGTAATTGAATCAATGAGAACAGATTCTTTAATGCTTGGTGGATTTAAAATTGCTCAAATTGTATCAGTTATAATGGTTCTAGTAGGATTAGTAATTATAATGATAACAGGAAGAAAAGGCAGATATGAAGATCTTTATGATCAAGACGAAAATGAAGTAGTAAGATTTTAAGGAGGATTTATGTACGATATTATTATAATAGGCATGGGAATCAGTGGTATAACCGCAGGAATATATGCCAAAAGAAGTAACAAAAAGGTATTATTAATAGATAAAGGAATGCCTGGAGGATTATTAAATAATATAGATAAAATAAGTAATTATCCAGGATTAATAGATATATCAGGGCCAGATTTTGCAGAAATTTTAGAAAAACAAGTAAACAATATGGATATTCCTTATGTTTTAGAAGAAGTAAAAGATTTAGATTTAAAAAGTGAAATAAAAAAAGTAACTACTTCAAATAATACTTATGAAGCTAAAAAAGTAATATTAGCAATGGGAAGAAAACCAAAGTATTTGGGATTAGATAATGAAAAAGATTTATTGGGACATGGTTTATCAACATGTGCTATGTGTGATGCTAACTTTTATAAGAATGAAGATATAGCAATTGTGGGAACTGGAAATAGTGCACTACAAGAAGCTTTATATTTAGCAAATATTGTAAATCATATTTATCTTATAAATAGAAGAGAAGGTTTTCGCGGAGAAGATATGCTTGTTGAAGAAGTAAAAAATAATTCTAAAATAGAAATTATATATAATGCTAATATAAAAAGCATGCACGAAGAAAATAATAAATTATCAGGAATATCTTTAGATAATGGAACAGACTTAAAAGTAAAAGGTGTATTTATATATATAGGATATAGACCTGCAACAGAATTTGTACCAAAAGAAATATTAGATGAAAATGGTTATGTAAAAGTAAACGATATTTTAGAAACAAATATTAAAGGTGTTTATGCCATTGGTGATATTATAAAAAAAGATACTTACCAACTAGTAACTGCAGCATCAGATGGTGCAAGAGTTATCTATAATATGAAATAAGATTGGAGTCATTCAATCTTATTTTCATATATTTTCTAATTATTTAAAAAGAAATTTTGTTTTACATTATTTTATTTTTCTTAAATGTTAATCATTTATATGATAAAAACATTATGAAAGCAATTGACTAACATAATGTTTTTTACTATAATTTAGTATAGTAAATAATATGAAGGATAATGATAATATGAAAAATAAAAAAGCAATAATATTAAGTGTAATAGCAGCAATAATATTACTTTCATTAATAATCGGAGCAACATATGCATACTTTCAAGCAAGTGGTGGAGATGGTACA